>Ga0272448_1001038_pt1 | contig 39243 bp, 40 predicted proteins | sample YNPCB0191_FD_202220 | JGI IMG/M metagenome (GOLD analysis project Ga0272448, IMG submission 202220) | Hot spring sediment microbial communities from Yellowstone National Park, WY, United States - YNP-CB-019-1 | ecosystem: Environmental > Aquatic > Thermal springs > Hot (42-90C) > Sediment...
GAATTGAGTTCAAAGATCACATCAGTGCGGGCGCTCGAAATACTCGACTCTCGCGGCAATCCTACCGTCCGAGTGTTCGTCACGGTGGATGACTGCCTCACCGTAAGCGCATCGGTGCCATCCGGCGCATCGACTGGAGAGAACGAGGCGGTCGAGCTTCGTGACGGCGACAAGAGCCGCTACGGCGGCAAGGGTGTCCTGAAGGCAGTCGCCAACGTGAATGACGCCATCGCCCCCAAGCTTATCGGAATGGACCCGGCGAAGCAGGCCGAGGTCGACCTTATGATGATCGAGTTGGACGGCACGCCAAACAAGGGCAAGCTCGGAGCCAACGCAATTCTGGGCGTGTCCATGGCTGTGGCAAGAGCCGCTGCCGAGGTCGCCGAACTACCACTTTATGCCTATCTTGGCGGCCCAGGAGCCACACGCATTCCGGTTCCCATGATGAACATCCTCAATGGTGGCAAGCATGCCGACAACAGCGTGGACCTACAGGAGTTCATGGCAATGCCGGTCGGCGCTCCGACATTTGCGGAAGCCCTTCGCTATGGCGCAGAGACGTTCCACGCGCTGAGGGGCATCCTCAAGAAACGCGGCTACTCTACAAGCGTTGGCGATGAGGGCGGCTTTGCGCCGAACCTCAAGAGCGATGAAGAGGCGGTGGAAGTGATCGTTGAGGCAATCGAAGTCGCCGGGTACAAGCCGGGCAAGGATGTCGCCATAGCTCTCGACCCCGCCGCAAGCTCGTTCTTCGAAGACGGCGCATACAACCTGGCAAAGTCCGGCCTTGGCAAGAAGTCCAGCGCCGAGATGATCGATCTCTACAGGATGTGGATCGAGAAGTATCCAATCATTTCCATCGAAGACGGCCATGCCGAAGACGATTGGGACGGATTCCGCGACATGACCGCACAACTCGGAGACAGGATTCAGATCGTCGGGGATGACATTTTCGTCACCAATACCCAGTTCGTCGAGCGCGGGATTCGGGAGAAAAGCTCCAACGCGGTTCTCATCAAGTTAAACCAGATCGGCACGGTCACGGAGACCATTCAGACCATCAATCTGTGCCGCAAAGCGGGATGGGGATATGTCATCTCCCACCGCTCCGGCGAGACCGAGGACGCGTTCATGGCCGATTTCGCTGTGGCGATGGGCGGTGGACAGATAAAGACCGGCTCCGCCTGCAGAAGTGAGCGGATAGCGAAGTACAACCGCCTGCTGGAGATCGAGGCGGAATTGGGAGAAGCGGCAGTCTTCGGCTTACAGCGGTAAGTCGATTGCCGACGAATAGTGTGGTGATGGGGTTCACCGGCAACTGCCTTGTGCGGGCTAATGACCCCTGTTTGCACGATCAGTCACAAGGAGTTGCCTGGTGGATAATGTATGGCTCACTTCGTCGCTGTGGATCGGGCTTGCGCTGCTAGCGTCGCTCATATCGATACGCATAGGTATTTCCGTTGCATTGATTGAGATCATCGTCGGCGTGTTCGGCGGGAACCTGCTCGGGCTTACGATAAACCCGTGGGTCAGCTATCTAGCGGGAGTGGGGTCGATAGTGTTGACCTTCCTCGCGGGGGCAGAGATCGACCCGGAGGTGGTGCGCAAGCATTTCTGGCCCAGCATGAGCATAGGGTTAGTGGGTTTCTTCGCACCGTTCTTTGGGGTGCTGGCCTACGCGCACTATGCGGCGGGGTGGAACTGGCAGCAGGCCGAGATTGCCGGCCTTGCACTCTCGACTACTTCGGTGGCGGTCGTCTATGCCGTCATGCTGGAGACGGGGTTCAACAAGACTGAGATGGGCAAAGTCATACTGGCTGCCTGCTTTGTCAACGACTTGGGAACCGTGCTCGGGCTTGGGGTTCTGTTCGCTAACTACAACATCTGGCTCGTGCTGTTTGCGGTGGTGACCGGACTCGCAATGTGGCTTCTGCCAAAGTTCGTGCCCACGATCTTTCGAACACTTAACGGACGGGTCAGCGAACCTGAAACAAAGCTGATCCTCTTGGTGCTGTTCTTTCTTGGAGGTCTGGGCAATCTGGCGAAGAGCGAAGCAGTGCTGCCTGCCTACCTGATAGGAATGGTGCTCGCGCCGTTCTTTCTGAAGGACCGAGTATTGGCTCAGAGGCTCAGGGTGACGGCGTTTACGCTGCTCACCCCGTTCTTCTTCCTGAAGGCCGGCTCGCTTGTGAAGTTCGGGTCGGTTGCGACAGGCATCGGGATGATAGCGGTTTTCCTGTTGGTAAAGATGGCGACCAAGTTCGTCGGGATTTGGCCGCTCACCAAGAGATTTGAGTTTGGCAACCGCGAGGCGATGTACACCACGCTGCTGATGTCCACAGGCCTGACTTTCGGCAGCATTTGCGCGCTGTTCGGCCTCAACAACGGCATTATCAACCGGGACCAGTATACGGCGCTGGTCACGGCGGTGATTGGGAGCGCGATTGTGCCGACGATCATCGCGCAGCGTTGGTTCGAGCCGAAATCACCGGATCGAGGGGAGCGAAACGAAAATGCATAACAAGATTCTGCTGGCGCAAGACGGTTCCGAGGGTGCTTTCAAGGCGTTGGCCGAGGCCATAGACCTTGCCAAGCATTATGACGCCCAGCTGCACACGGTCTCGGTCGAGGAGATCCCACACTATGCGGAGACAGTCGGCGAGGTCATCGAGGAACAGGACTGGGAAGAGCATAGGTTCAAGGAGGCAATCCAGAGGAGCCGGCAATCGGCCGAGGAGGCAGGAATCGCAATCCACCCGCACATACTGATCGGCCACGAAGTGAAGACAATCGTCGAGTTCATCAAAGGGCATGGCTTTGATCTGCTCGTGGTCGGCTTTATGGGGCATTCGGCCATATACGACCGCGTCATGGGAAGCACGTGCCAGAGCCTCGTAAGGCTTGCGCCCTGTTCGGTGTTGGTGGTAAAGTGAGCCGAGCAATGACAGGCAACCATAAGAAGACGGCCGTTTCCCGAGGACGCGCGGTCAAGTTCATCGTGCTGTTGGGCGTAGTGAGCTTGTTTGCGGACGCTACATACGAGGGCGCACGCAGCATAACTGGCCCGTTCCTGGGCAGCTTGGGCGCGAGCGCGACCATAGTCGGCATTGTCGCCGGGCTGGGCGAACTGGTCGGCTACGCCCTGAGACTGGTGTCCGGCTACCTGAGCGACCGAACAGGCAAGTACTGGACAATCACACTGATCGGCTACGTCGTGAACCTTCTGGCTGTCCCGGTCCTTGCTCTCGCCGGGCGCTGGGAGATCGCGGCGGCGTTGATCATCGCCGAACGGTTTGGCAAGGCCATCCGCAACCCGCCGCGCGATGCAATGCTGTCGCACGCCACCAGCGAAGTCGGTCGCGGCTGGGGCTTCGGCTTGCACGAAGCTCTCGACCAGATCGGGGCGGTGCTGGGCCCGCTTATCGTCTCCGCCGTGCTTTTCCTGAAGGGTACCTACCAGTCCAGTTTCGCGGTGCTGCTCATCCCGGCGCTGATGGCGATAAGTATCCTCATCGTCGCGCGCGTCCTTTACCCGACTCCCCGCGATATGGAAGCGGTGTCGGAAGAGCCGACGGGGCGAGGCTTTCCCAAAGTCTACTGGATATACCTGGCTGCAGTTGCGTGCATCGCGGCCGGCTATGCCGACTACCCGCTGATCGCCTACCACTTCGGCAAGGTCTCCTCTGTTCCAAGGGATTGGATTCCGGTTTTCTACGCGGTCGCGATGGGTGTTGACGCCCTGGCGGCGCTTATCTTTGGGCGTCTTTTCGACCGTGTCGGGCTTGTGGTAATGATTGGAGCCGTTGTCCTGTCCGCGCTATTCGCTCCTCTCGTCTTCATGGGGGGCTTCGGACTTGCGCTCGTGGGAGTTGCGTTGTGGGGAATCGGTATGGGGGCTCAGGAGTCGATAATGCGCGCCGCCATCGCGAACATGGTCCCCGCCGACAGACGCGGGACCGCGTACGGAGCCTTCAACACCAGCTACGGCGTCTTTTGGTTCGCCGGGAGCGCATTGATGGGATATCTATATGACATCTCGATCCCCAGCCTGGTGGCGTTCTCCGTCGCGGCGCAACTGGTCTCCATCCCGATCATTGCCGTGGTACGGCGGCGTCGCGAGCCGCTGCAGTGATGGCTGGAAAGCGGAACGTGTTCAGACATGTGGATCATCTGTCCCGAGTGTCACAACGAGCTTAGGGAGCCCGTACAACTCCGGCGCATGGTCGGTCTGCGGTGCCCGGCGTGTCGCCGGCGATTCCGAGCCTATGTGGGGGACGCGCTCCTGTTCGTCCGCAGGCGACATCCCGAGGACATCACCTATTATGTTCTGCTCTCAGGGAGTGTTGTGCCCAGGTTGTTCGTCATTAGGGACGAGACGCTGGACGAGATAATGATCAGCCGGGGCGACCGAGTGGCGGTCGTCTACAGAGGCGAGCGTCCGACCATAGTCCAGAATCTTTCGCTCTCCACGTACTGGGTCATCCACGACATGAGCCCGCTGGGCTGCTTGGCGTCGCTGGCGTGCGTATTGGCAGCCGCGATAGCTGCGAGCGCGCTCGTGACGCTTCTGAGGTAGCAGGCGTTTGACGGAATAGCCAAGGATTCGCGTAGACGACGCCGTCGAGCTCAGTCAGAACGCGTTCTTCGGTGACGACTGACGGGCCGGAATGTACCGTATCCGGTTCGAGCGACATCGGGCTTAAATCCGCACAGAGCAGACGCGAGTTGACCGCCGGCCCCGAACATGGTATAAATGACGTGGATAATAAGGCGATGGAGGGCCGCCTCCCCACTGCGGGGAAACAGTCCAGCGGATTGGGCTAATGGCTCCTGTTTTAGCTCTTTGCACGTCCGTGCAGAGACGTGAAACAGGAGCTTTTTGCATATTGCGGGTAGACGGGAGCAACAGATGGCATCGATCAACCCATTGGTCGTCATCGGGCTGGGATTCAGCGTGTTGGCTGGACTTGCCGCGTTCCTGATCACCTATGAGGAGTGGAGTCACCACTATCCGAGCAGAAGGGAACCGCTCAGGCATGCCATAGAAGCAGCCACTGTCGCGTTTCTTGTCTTTGTGGTCTTGACGATTCTTGCAGGCGCTTTTGTGAGCCGGTTCATCTTGAACGAGGGCCAGTAACCGCGCGCCGGACGTGTGGAGGGCGAGCCCATTGAGGAAGCAAAATGCATCTCAGGTCGAGGAAGAAGAGGAGACCCTACGGCGGGTGGTTCGTCGGTCTTTGAAGTCGCTGCGGCTGCCCGCGCTTAGCGCCCTGCTCAGAGTCATCCGATACTCCGAGGAGGGTAAAACGCCGATGGCTGTGGCGGCGGAGGATATGGTCATGTCGCATGAGGACTTGGCCGTGTCCTACAAGATCGAAGCGATCTTCAGAGAAGCCGAGCGGCTGCGCAACAAGCGTGGCATCGAGCCTGTTTCCGAGGAGAACACACAATGAAAGTCAGAGTCGCCGCGATAGTGATACGTGATAGCAAGCTGCTCCTGGTCAAGCACAGGCGCCGCGGGCTGTCCTATTGGGCTTTCCCCGGTGGGGCCGTTCAAGAGTTCGAAACGCTGCCCGATGCGATTATGAGGGAACTGCGTGAGGAGACGGGGTTTGAGATACAGCCCGGTCGCCTGGTGTACATCGTCGAGACATTCGACCCTCGTGGACAGAGCATGCACACTCTGAACCTGCTCTATCTGGCAGATGTGGTCGGTGAAGCAGAGCCTGTGGCCGAAGGGCCTGGCGAGCATCTCGACGTTGCCGAGTTCGTGCCGCTGGACCAACTCGCCGGCATAGAGCTGTACCCGGAGATTGCCGACGTGATCAAGCAGTCCGTTGAGACCGGGTTTCCCACGGAGGCTCGGTATCTGGGGAATCTCTGGTCGAGTGACAAGGAGTAACAAACACCCAAAGGAGTGGAAGCAATGGGGCACGACATCTCCGCGCTGGAGAAAGCGCGAGCCGCATATCAGCCGAGGCTGCCGAAGGTACTGCGCCAGGCAGACATCAGGACTGAATCTGGTCTGCCGACCGAGGCTGCCTCCGATGGAGAGCAGATCCGAGCACTTTTCCCCAATACCTATGGTCAGCCGATAGTGACGCTGGTTCAGGGCGAGAGCGATCTCAGGACAGACGCCCTGAGAGTGGGCGTAGTCCTCTCTGGCGGGCCGGCCGCCGGCGGACACAATGTCATCGCCGGGCTCTTCGATGCGCTCAGGGCAGCCAACGGCGACAGTCGCCTCTTCGGTTTCCTGCGCGGGCCAAGGGGCATCATAGAGGGCGACCACAAAGAACTCACCTCCGCGACAGTCGATGCCTACCGCAACACCGGCGGCTTCGACATGATCATGAGCGGCAGGGACAAGATCGAGAAACCCGATGACCTTGCCAGGTGCAGGCAGAACCTCGAAGAGATGGATCTCGATGGGCTCGTGATAGTCGGGGGAGACGACTCCAACACCAACGCCGCCGTGCTCTCCGAGTATCTGCTGAGTCATGCGGCGAAGACCTGTGTGGTTGGGGTGCCGAAGACCGTTGATGGCGACATGAGAAGTGAGCGGATCGAGATCACCTTCGGCTACGACACCGCATGCAGAGTCTACTCGGAACTCATTGGCAACGTCTGTCGCGACGCAATATCCTCGGTAAAGTACTGGCACTTCATCAAGCTCATGGGCCGTTCGGCGAGCCACATCACCCTCGAATGCGCGATGCAGACGCACCCCAACATCGCACTCATCTCCGAAGAGATCAAGGCAAGTGGAGCGACCCTTGAACAGATAGTGGACGGCATGGTCGATGTGATCGTCAAGCGCGCCGAGGCCGGCAGAGACTACGGCGTGGTTATAGTGCCTGAAGGACTGCCGGAGTTCATATCCGACATTAAGGCAATGATCGATGAACTCAGCGCGATATTGGGTGAAGAAGAAGGCTACATTCAAGGCCTGCCCGATCATTCCGAGCGTGTTCAGCACCTGAGCAGCCGGCTTACCGACCACAGCGCCCGTGTCTATGGCTCGCTTCCAGAAGATACGCAGGAGGTCTTGCTGTGGCGCGACAGCCACGGCAACGTCCCGCTATCCCAAGTGGAGACAGAACGTCTGCTCATCGACCTTGTCTCGGATAAGATTAGGCAGATCAACGCCCGTGGCGGCAAGAAGATCACGTTCAGACCGCTGTCGCACTTCTTCGGCTATGAAGGCCGCTGCGCGGCTCCGTCAAACTTCGATGCTGACTACGCCTACTCGCTTGGTTACACGGCTGCCCAGTTGATAAGAGCAAACCTGACCGGCTACACAGCGGGCATCCAGCACGTCACCTGGCCCCCCGATGAGTGGATAGCCTGCGGCACGCCGATCACTATGATGCTTTGCATGGAGATGCGTAAAGGCAAGCCTGCGCCGGTCATAGGAAAGGCATTGGTGGACCTGGCGGGGGCTTCTTTCAGGCGGTTCGCGGACAAGCGCGAGTCTTGGGCGCTCAACGATGACTATGTGTTCCCCGGCCCCGTGCAGTATTTCGGCCCGCCCGAAGTATGCGACGCGCCGCCTCTGACACTTGCGCTGCAGCACGCCCGGCGGGTGAGGAAGAGAGCTTGACATGTTGACATACTTCTGCCCCAAGTGCTACGCGGAGAATCGCGCGGAAGATGAGGTATGCCGGTCGTGCGGCGCCAGGCTGGACGAAGAGGGCGGGGATTATGTCGAGAGGCTGATCCGCTTCTCTCTCCATCATCCTGTTCCGTCTATCCCACCAATGGCCGCCGAGACGCTCGGCAAGATCGGGGACAAGAGAGCTGTCGAGCCGTTGATGGATGTCCTCAGGACGTCGGAAGAGCCGGGGCTGCTGGAGGCGGCCGCCGAAGCTCTCGGCAGGCTGAGAGATGAGAGAGCCGTCCACGCGCTCCAAGGCGTTCTCAAGCGCGGCACACTGGCCGTAAGGATGAATGCGGTCGATGCGCTGGGAGAGATAGGTGGTGACGAGGCGATCAGAGCGCTGCATGAGGTTGCCGCAAACGATCCAAGCAGCGGTGTTCGGCAGGAGGCCACGAGCGTTCTTCGGCGCCTAGCCGCTCAGGATCGGCAAGACGGCCGACAGATGGATGACGTGACGTCTGCGGAAGACAACGAGCGTCACAAGCGGGGGATAACGATAACCCTGTCGATCCTCGACGAGACGCTTTGTGAGGTAGAGCAGTGGGCAAACGGGCGCGAGGTCCAGTCGGTCCTCTACAGGGAACGTAACGTGCTGTCCAGTCGGCAGAAGCAGGAGATACTCGCCGAGATCGCCCAGATGCGAAGCCTGCTCCAGGAACTGCAGGAGGCCCTGGGGCTTGAGCCGACAGTCCAGGATGCGGGGGCCGCGATCCGGGGCAAGTGCGCGGGCCTTTGGGAGCACATCGTGGAACTTAAGGCGAAGTATCTAACTCGCTACGGAGACGTGCCTGCGTGTCTTGGGGATTACCTCGACCCACGAGCGGAGCGGCTGATCCAGGGCATCACGCACATCCTGGACGCGCTCAAGCGACAAGTGCCGGGACGAGAACACGCCCAGCCCGGCCAGAAGCCAGACGACGGATGAACACATCGCGCGAACAGACAATAGAGGAGCTTGACCAGTCGAACCGCGTGCCGGTCACTGGGCCGGCGCGCTTCCACAGCATTCTGTTTCCCGGGGCGCACGGAGCCGACGCCCAGCAGACCAGCGATGTGCCCGCATTCTTTCATGACCTCAATCTGGACCAGATCGTGGAAGCGATCACGTCTGAGTGGCGGGATTACAATCTTCTGCCTTTCTTCTGCACACCGTTGAGCGATCTGCGCGCGATCGCCTACCGCCAAAGTGTAATGAAAGACCTTGAAGGCGATGCCCTCATGCGAGCCATCCAGGCCTTCTCCGAAGGCATGAGGCAGATGCGCGAAATCCAGCCTCACGCGAAAGACCACTACTACAAGTACGAGAGCGAACGGCGTTTTCTGGACGCGGCGGCGATCTACTGCCGGGTAGTCAACGACTTATCGGAGGAACTCTCCCGATTGGATCTTGCGTCGAATGGCATGCGCGCCTTCCGCGCCTATCTGGCCAACTATGTCTCCTCGGCTCGGTTCCATGAACTCTCGGCGGAGACGACAGCCCTGCTGTCGGATCTTTCCTCCATCCATTACTGCCTGGTCATCAAAGACGGCAACGTCACCGTGCGCCGCTACGATTCCGAAGAAGACTACAGCGCCGTGGTGGAGCGTGTATTCGCGAAGTTCAGGCAAGCGGGTGCGAGGGACTACCGTGTGAAGAACCTGGGTTCCGGCGGCATGAACCACATCCAGGCGCAAGTGGTTGAACAGCTCGCGCGGTTGTATCCGGACATATTCGACCGCATGGTGGCCTTCAGCTCTGCGCATGCGGATTACCTGGACGAGACGATATCCCGGTTCGACCGCGAGATCCAGTTCTACGTCGCGTATCTCACACACATCGCGAGATTCCGGCGCGCCGGCCTGAGCTTCTGCTATCCGCGGCTCTCCCGCACGTCCAAGGAAGTCGAGAGCCGCAATTCCTTTGATCTCGCCCTGGCCGCCAACCTGCTCAAGGACGAAGCGACAGTGGTGACCAACGACTTCTTCCTCCGTGGGCCCGAGCGCATCCTTGTCGTCTCCGGCCCGAACCAGGGGGGCAAGACCACGTTCGCCCGCATGTTTGGCCAGTTGCACTATCTGGCATGCCTGGGCTGTCCCATCCCCGGCACGAAAGCGCGGCTCTTTCTCTTCGACCGTCTTTTCACGCACTTCGAGAAAGAAGAGGACATCGAGACGCTGCGCGGCAAGCTGGCGGAGGATCTGGTCCGCGTCCGCCGGATACTGGATCAGGCGACGCCGAACAGCATCGTGGTCATGAACGAGGTCTTCTCTTCGACGACGCTCAAGGACGCCGTATATCTAAGCAAGGAGATCATGGCCAGGTTGTCCGCCCTGGACCTGCTTGGGGTCTGCGTCACATTCCTGGATGAGATCGCGTCGTTCAACGAAAAGACGGTCAGCGTGGTCAGCACGGTCGATCCCGACAATCCGGCGATTCGGACCTACAAGCTGGTGCGAAAACCGGCAGACGGGCTCGCATATGCTCTCGCGATTGCGGAGAAGCATCGCGTAACCTACGACTGGCTAAGGAAGCGGATGACATCATGAACACTCATCTGATGTACCGCCACCGGGACTTCTACGTGGAGGAGCAACTGCCCTGGAGGAGATCGGAGCGGAAACCGCCGTGGCACGAAGAGTCTCTACTGCAGGACCTTGAGCTGAACACGCTGCTGGAAGCGATGGCCGGCGCCGACGAGTTCCTGTTCGATGTGGCTCGGAAAGCGCTGCTCTCCAGCATGAGAAATGATGTGGAGACCATACTCTACCGACAGGCGATACTGAGGGACTGCCTGAGGAACCCAAAGGCAGTCAGGGACCTGTACGCCGTCGCGGTTGAGACCATCCAGAAGAGCAGGAGTTGGTGGAGCGGCATCTCCAGCCACCATCCGTCAGGCATCCTGAGCCAGTCGGTTCACCTGTTGGACACGCTGGTGGACGCGCTCAGGAAGCTGAGGGACACCGCGAGAGCGCAAGCCCATCTGTTCGAGTCCGAAGGCCTCTCGACGCTTTGCGAAATGCTTGAGAGGGAACTGAGCGACGATTACCTGGCCGACATCCGGAGTCACCTAAAAGAGCTCAGATTCCCCCGGGGCGTCTTGCTGAGTGCCCAATTGGGCGATGGTAACCAGAGCGCCACCTACGTCCTGCGCCGGAGACAGGGCAAAGAGCCGAGCTGGCTTCGCCGGATACTTGGTCGGGGGCAGCCCGCGTATACTTTCAGCCTCAGTCCTTACGACCAGGCCGGCGGAAGGATTCTGTCGGAGATGAGGGACAAAGGGACAAACCTCGTGGCGAACGCGCTTGGCCAATCGTCTGACCATGTCGGCAGGTTCTTTGCCACGCTTCGGACGGAGTTGGCCTTCTATGTCGGCTGCCTGAACCTGCACGAGCGGCTGATCTCTAACGGAAGGCCGGTGTGCTTTCCTCGCCCGGTAGCTGCAGGCCAGCGCAAGCATCGTTTCAGTGGGCTGTATGATGCGTGCCTTTCGCTCGTTATGGGGGAGCGCAGAGTGGTGGCCAACACCGCCGACGCCGACGGGAAGGACTTGATCGTCATCACCGGCGCGAACCAGGGCGGGAAGTCGGTCTTTCTTCGCAGCATCGGTCTGGCGCAGATGATGATGCAGTGCGGAATGTTCGTCACGGCTGAGTCGTTTGAGGCAGAGTTGTGCGAGGGCCTGTTTACCCACTATAAGAGGGAAGAGGATGCCGCCATGAAGAGCGGAAGGCTCGACGAGGAGCTAGCCCGTATGAGCGATATTGTGAATCTGCTAACTCCGAATTCGATGCTGCTCTGCAACGAGTCATTCGCCGCCACCAATGACCGCGAAGGGTCCGAGATTGCCAGACAGATAGTCCGCGCCTTGCTGGAAAGCCGCGTCAAGGTCTTCTTCGTGACGCATCTGTATGAGTTCGCACAGAGCATATCTTCCAGGGAAGCGGAAGATACTCTATACTTGCGCGCCGAAAGAATGCCCGATGGCACGCGGACATTCAGGCTTATCGAAGGCAGGCCGCTGGAGACCAGCTTTGGGGAGGACGTGTACCGTGAGGTGTTCTCAGTGAGCACAGGTGACTCCAAATGAGTGAGAAAGCGGAAGAACAGGAGACCGCACAAGCGCCGCAGCATGGTGCGTCCGCAATACACGAAGAGGTCAATCCCGATCTCGGTCAGATCGAAGCTTACGCCAAAGCCAAGCAGGCCGTTGCTCGCGATCTGCACTACGTACACGAACTGCTCGAAAGGCGCAAGAGTGAGAGACGACACGCGGCCTGTCGCGATCTGATGGTCAAGTTGGCGGAGGATCACTTCACGCTGGCCGTTTTGGGGCAGTTCAAACGCGGAAAGAGCTCGCTCATGAACGCGATTATCGGCCGCCCGCTGCTTCCAACTGGCGTCCTGCCGCTGACTTCAGCCATCACCACCCTTCGGTTTGGCCCGCGCGAGCGGCTACTGGTCGAGTACGAGGAAGGCAGAGTGGTTAACGAAGTCCCATTCTCAAAGCTCTCTGAGTACGTAACGGAGAGACGGAACCCGGGAAACCGCAGAGGTATCCGTCGAGCCATCATTGAGACCCCGTCGCCCTTTCTTCGCCGTGGGCTGGAGTTCGTGGACACGCCCGGAGTGGGGTCTGCGATTGAAGCGAATACCGCGATCACACAGAGGTTCCTTCCTCAGTGCGATGCTGTGATCTTCATCACGAGCGTTGACGCCCCACTGAGTAAGATGGAGACGGAGTTTCTGTCTCTGATCCGCGAGCACGTGCGTAAAGTCTTCTTCGTCGTGAACAAGACAGATCTTCTGGCTGAGGACGAGCGTGATGAAGTGCTGCAGTTCATATCTGGAAACCTGCGCAGCATCATGGAGGCTGAGTCCGTACGGGTGTTCCCTCTCTCATGCCGGGATGGACTCAGGGCAAAGACTCAGGGCGACATCGAGGGCTACGCGCAAAGTGGAGTGAAGAGCCTCGAAGAGACACTGTCGGGCTTCCTTTCGACAGAGAGAATGTCTGCGTTTCTCGTCTCTGTTCTCGACAGGGCCATCGCCATAGCAGACGAGGAGCTTCGTGACATGGAGATGGAGGCCCGGTCCGCGGGACTGCCGGAGGAGGAAGTGCGAAAGAATCGGACTGCTCTTCAGGAGCGCCTCGAAGATATCCGCGCTTTGCGAGAACGTGATCTCTCTGTCATCCGAGAGCGAGTCCTTGAGTCCATCAAACAGGATGCCAGACGGGAAACCCGTGCCGTTGTGACCCAAGTAGAGGAGTCTCTGGGCGCGGAGATCGATAGAGCAGCGACTGGTGCAAAGTGGCGGTTGTCGCACGCGGTTGTGAGGGATCTGGAGAGAGAAAGCGCGAAACGGATCAATAGCTCCCTCGATGATTGGACCGCGGCGGTAGCAGAGAACCTGCGGCCGGTTTTCGAGACGTCGTTGCGGCGAGAGATACAAGCACTGTGGACACGGTTTGAGGAGATTCCGAAAGCCGCCGCCGAGATTCTGGGAATCGGTGCGGCATCTCTCGAAGCTCTGCCGGGGTTCGAGGAGTTTGAGATAGAGAGGAATTCGCGCTCGGTGCCGCCCAGGAGATTGCAATGGCAATCCAGTATCCCGCCTAAGCTCGGCTTCCTGCCCGCCTTTCTGACTCGCAGCTCCCTGAAGAGCCATTGCCATCATCAGATTCAGCGGATACTGGAGTCGGCCGAGGCGTCCGTGTGCGATTCAACCGTGGCGAGAATCGAAGAGATGCTGGACAAGACCATCTTGCGGATCAGGAAACTCGCCCACGAAATGGAGGAGCGCGCCAAAGCCACCGTAGCCGGCAAGGTGCATTCTTCGTCCGGCCCAGAGGATCACGAATCCCAGCGCCAGCGGCTCAAGGAGCTTCGCGCGAGATTGTGCCTTCTGCGCGATCAGATTGTGCAATCTCAGCCTTCCGAGGCCGAGGGCATTGTCTCACTGCCGGCACTTCTGGAGGCCGATATACCTGAGAATGTCGTGGTCTTGCCGGAACCATCGCGTGCTCCTGCCAAGGCGGGCATGGCCCCTGACTTCAGGACGCGAGGCTGCCCCGTTTGCGACCGCCTGCACAAGGTCATGTTCGACTTCTTTGCCCATTGGCAGTACGAGCTTTCGGCAAATGAAGCCAGCCAGAGTCAGTTTGCCTCTGAGGGCGGTTTCTGCCCTCCGCATACGTGGCAACTGGCGGCAATCGCATCGCCACAAGGTATGAGCCAGGGATTTCCACGGCTGGTTGGTAGGATCTCAGATGAGATCGCTCGTATGGCGGACGGCAACGGCGACGCCGCTGAAGCGGTTTTGTCCCTGGTTCAGGATAGGCAAGACTGCCGTGCTTGCCAGGAACTGCGGGCGGCGGAGACGGCTTGTATGACGCGCCTGGTGGAATCTATACAAAGCCCGGCAGGAATCGCCGCCTACGGCAACTCCCAGGGCCTCTGCCTGAGACATCTGGGCCTCCTGCTGCAGCATGATCTGCCGCAGGATATCAAGGTGCACCTGTTGCGCCACACGAGCCGGACCCTCGACGCCGTCGTGGAGGACATGCACAGCTATGTGCTGAAGCGCGACGCTCTTCGCCGAGGGCTTCACAACCAGGATGAAGAGGATGCCTATGTGCGAGCATTGATCCGCCTCGCCGGAGCGAGTTACCTCGCCGTGCCCGGAGGGAACAAGTGATGATATCGGGTGAGAACGCTGCGGGCAAGTCGGACAGCGCTGCATGTCCATTCTGCTCGCCTCAAACTGTAAGGAAGGCTGCAGACGAACATGGAACGGTCTATGCCATTGCCGACGCCAATCCGGTGAGTGATGGACACGTCCTAATCATCACCAAGAGGCACGTCGCCGACTTCTTCGAGACAACACCCGAAGAACAGCATGATGCATTGGTTCTGCTCGCGCGGCTTCGGGACAGGCTTATTGCCAATGATCCATCGATTGTCGGGTTCAATGCAGGAGTCAATAGCGGCGTGGCAGCTGGCCAGACGGTAATGCACGTTCACATTCACCTCATTCCCCGCCGAGCGGGAGACACTCCCAACCCACGAGGCGGTGTGAGGGGTGTAATCCCAGAGAAGATGAGCTACTGAGGGCTTCTGAAGCGCGGCCAAATGGAGACTTGCCTCTCCATTGACAGAGATTTGGATCCGAGATATAACGCATATGCTCATAACGGAGGTCCGCAGATGCCAAGACCGAGAGCCTGCCGATGTGTCCGTGCTCTGCCTCACGCCGACCACTTCCATCCGTGCAACCGAATGCCTGCGGGCGAAGTAGTCCTGGCCGTCGAGGAACTTGAAGCTCTGAGACTGGCCGACTTGGAGAGAAAGACACAGGAAGAGGCTGCCGGCGACATGAGGATCTCCCGCCAAACGTTCGGACGGGTTGTCGAGTCGGCTCGGTCAAAGGTTGCGGACGCCCTTGCGAGCTGGAAGAGCATCTTGATACAAGGAGGCACGTACGAAATGGAGAAGCGCGGGTTCAAGTGCGCGAACTGCGGGCATGTCTGGGAGGTTCCTTTTGGGACTCCACGACCGGACGAGTGCCCTGAGTGTAACAGCGTGAAACTGCACAGAGTTGGCGGGCCGCACGGGGCAGGGCACGGCACTGGCCACTGTTGCTGCAGCGAAAAGGCCGCAAGCGAGTCATAATGACACACAGCAGGCAACCGATGGCCGGCCGTTCTGCTCCCTCGCTCCCTCGGGTGTTCTGGTCGTTCCTTCGCCTGGGACTTACCGCATTCGGTGGTCCGGCGATGGTGGCATACATCGGAGAGATGGCAGTCGACAGGCGCGAGTGGTTGTCCAAGCAGTCGTTCAGGGAAGGCGCAGCCGTCGCCCAGACGATCCCCGGCGCGACAGCTATGCAAACTGCCGCCTACGTAGGCTTGAGGCTTCGAGGCACGATTGGTGCGGCAGCGGCATACATCGGTTTCGGATTGCCTGCTTTCCTCCTGATGGTCGCTCTGTCCGCCCTATACAGCGCCTCCCACAAGTCGCCCATCAGCATGTCCGTGTTCCACGGCCTGCAGGTAATCGTTGTCGCCATCATCGCAAAAGCCGCAATCACATTCGGACGCTCAACGGTGAAGGGTCTGTGGGACGGCGTCATCGCACTGGCTGTCGCAGGATATCTGTTCCTAGGCGGAAACCCAGTGGTGGCGATACTAGCGGGAGCCGTGGTCGGTCTTCTGGCATATAGGCAGGCGAGTCCGTCCAGCGACGCCGGCCAGCATTCAGATTCCCCGGTTCTCTGCTCCACCACCCGGCAGGCGCTTGCCTTGATTGTAGTTGGAGCAGTGTTGCTCGCGGTACTCCTGCTCTTGAACCGCCGCCTGTTCGACCTTGCGTCCCTGATGCTGAAGGTAGATGTCTTGGCGTTCGGCGGAGGGTTCGCTTCCGTGCCTGTTATGCTCCATTCGGTGGCCGAGGTCAATCACTGGATGAGCACGAGGACTTTCATGGACGGAATCGCAATGGGACAGGTGACGCCGGGCCCTATCGTGATTACAGCCACATTCGTCGGCTATCAGGTTGCTGGAGTTCTCGGTGCAGTGGTCGCGACCGTTGCTGTCTTCTTCCCGTCCTTTGTTGTGCTTGTGCTCATCGTGCCGTGCTTCGACCGCCTCAATCGGAACCCGCGTTTCCAGATGGCGATGCAGGGAATCCTCGCCTCGTTCGTCGGGCTGCTGCTGTCGGTCACCGTGAGGTTCGCCGTCGCGGCCCCCTGGTCGCCTCCATCCATAGTTATCGGCTGCGCCGCGCTGGTTGCACTGATGCTCTATGTCGGTGTGCCCTGGGTAGTGCTGCCAGGCGCTTTGCTGTCGGCATTCGTGCTTCATTAGACATGTCGCGGCGCGACGGCTATGCAGATGCCCACTGGTTGGTGAGCTTGTGGTATAATGGGCTGACGGTTCTTATGGACTTGAGAGAAAACCGCTGACGATTATTGTGGAGGGCACATCTCCTCCACCAATGTAACTTGAACAAGGATTCTCTTTAGCGAAAGCGCCGGTGATGTATAATCCGGCGCTTTCGTCGTTTGACGCGTGGATTTCGTGCTCAGTGGAGATGTCCCAGCGATCTCCAACAAGCCCGGCCTTTGGACTGTGTCAACGTCCGCCCGCATGTGCACCACCCATGGTCGGGTCATGTGCACCACCTAGAATGTGTGTGAGCCGCTGCTGAGACTTGTTGTCAGGCGGTTTGCGAAACCGCGTTTTCCGGCGGCTGTGCCTCCTTTCTGCGGGACCTTTGTCGGTAGCTTTCCCCGGTGATGACGGTCACCCTGGCGTGGTGGGTAAGCCGGTCAAGGGCGGCGGATGCCAAGAGCGAGTCACCGAAGACTTCGGGCCACTCGGCGGGCGAGCGGTTGGATGTCAGGATGGTCGAGGACGTCTCGTATCGGCAGTGTATTATCTCGTAGAGATCGTCTGCCCCCTGCGCCGTTATCGGCCGCAGGCCGAAGTCATCGAGGATCAGCAGATCGCAACTCGTGACCTTGTGCATCAGCCGCGCTCCTTGCGTGCTCGTATACGGGCAGGCTCATCTGGGCCGGATACGAATCTATCTCCTCGCGGTCAAGTCCGGCTTCCAGAACCTTCTTGACCCTGACGTAACTCGGATCGCCGTAGTGGATCGCGCGAGCGCAGGCACGCTCAGGGTCGGGTTCTCAAGGTCGGCCTTCAGAACCGCCGCTTTCAGATTGTCGATGACGATCTCCTCCGGCACTCCGCCGAAGAACTCGAACGCCCGACGGTGGCAGCCAATCCAGGTTTCCATCTTCTGGTCGAGGACAAGTTCGGCATACTGGTGCCGAGAATAGCTTAGCGTAATCACGAAGCAATAAGCCTGCCGCAGCTTGCCCGTGGCATGGTCGCGAATCTTGCCCACGCCGCCGAAGTCAACTTGCGCCTCGCGGCCAGGCGGGGTCTCGATCCGCAGACAAACCTCCGGTGTCCTTGGACGCAGCCTCCGCACGAACCGCTTCACCGACGAATAGCTCCCGCGGTAACCGTGCTCGCGAACCAGACGGGAGTGGATCGTAGTCATCTCCACCTTCGCCTTCAGCAGGTCTTCGACCACGGCCCTGTAAGGCTCCACACTCGAAACAACCACAGGAGCCGACGGGGCCGGGCCAAACTCGCGCAACAACTCCTCAGGCTCCGGCACAGCCCGATGCAAGTCCAGATAGCCCTTCTCACGGGCCAGATAGTGATAGTGCCGGACCGTGTGGCGAGAATGCCCCAGGTCCTTGGCGATTGCCCGCTCCGATTGACCCCGGCGCAGGCGATACACGATGTCGCAGACACTGTTCAAGTTAAGTCGCTCCATTCCGCCCTCCGCCTCTTTGACGAAGAGCTTGTTGATGGCAGCGACTCACGTCACAAAAGTGGTGCAATTCACCCGACCGCGGGTGGTGCACATCGGGCGACCATGGGTGGTGCAGACCGTCCGACCCTGGCCGGTGCAGACCACCCGACCATCACTGGTGCAGTATAGCGCGGCCGGTGACACCTTCTGACAAACCCCGCACCGCCGCGCTATCAGCACATGCTCGATTATCCTTGCCGGGGTTCGCGGAATCTCTATGACTTGCCGCCGCGAATGCTCCCAGCCGCCCGAAAGCCTTCTGCCGCAGTCCGGGCATCTCTCCAACACATGCCGCACTTCCTCGGTCGGAATATCCCGCTTGCGCCCGAAAGACTGATTGCGCTTCTTGCGCTCCCGACGCTCGGCCTCCCTGCGCTGCCGGCGATTCGGTTTGATCAACGGAGCCGCGCTACTGCCATTGCCGCCCCCGGAGAGCATGGATCGAAGCATCTCTACTTCCGCTTCCAGAGCCCCGATCTTCTCCTTGAGTTCCACACTCTCAGCCCGTAGCCGGGCATTCTCCGCTATCAGTTCTTCGCGTGTCCGTTCGTCCACGCATACCGCTTATACAGCCCACACAAAAGTACCTGATTAAACTTTTGTGAACACGCCGCCAGCACGGAAAAACGCCTCATACTACGGAGAGTGAGCTCTTACGGGCGCGAGGCTGAGGAATCAGACGCCGGATTCCGATAATGCAGGGCGGAGGATCACAGAGATGTGGATCGGTCTTGCCATAGGCTGGATTGTCGGCAGCATCTCGCTGTATGTATATATGTACGTGACGGCAAGGGAGGCGCCTTACGACGAGTGTGTCGAGTGCCGTCTGCCTGAGTGCACCGAATGTCCGTATCAACACGCCGTTGCCCCCGCGCACAAGCGCGCGGCGTAGCCACCCAGACGCAAAAACAGCTCGCGACTCACCACGAGCTGTCCACAAACGACTCTCACGCCGGGTTCTCTACGTCTTGATGAAGTAGGACACAATGGCGCTGGTAACCATGAAGAACACGGCCGCCCACTTGGTGATCTCGCTCAGGCGCTCCTCGAATCCCGGTTTGCCCTGAAACGCCGACTCGGTCTTGCCGCCGATCGTGCCCGACAGTCCTTCGCTCTTGGTAGCCTGCGACATCACAATCGCTATCAGCGCTATGGCGCTGATCAACTGCAATACGATAAACACGGTAGCCATACGTGCCTATTACTCCTTCGACTGATCCAACCGGTCCATGATAGCAGATCGGCAGGTCATGATCAACTTATCAGCCCGTGCTACTCGGATTTCGCCCCGGGCTTGGCATCCTGGTTGTCTTCGACATCTTCGTTGAGCTTACGGGACGCCTTCTTGAACTCGTGAATCCCCTCCGCCAGCGATTTCCCGATCTCCGGCAGCTTCTTCACCCCGAAGAGTAGGATCACAACCAGAATCACAACATACAGCTCCGGCCCGCTCGGCATCCACGCTATCGGCAGCATCTTGTTCGTTCTCCTTTGATGTTTCTACATCCGTATCCAATTCGAGTGCATTGTCAGAGGGCGGTAAGGTCGTGTCCGAACGGACGCTCAAAAAGCTCGCGTCGTCATCGTCCTCGGTCATCGAGTTGAAGGCATCGGTGATCTCACGGGAAGCCTTGCGAATCTCTCTAAGCCCTTGCCCTATCGACCTCCCGATCTCCGGCAACTTCTTTGGCCCGAAGACGATGAGCGCGATAACAAGAATGACGATCAGCTCGCCTCCGCCCGGCGCAAACATCGCAATAACCCCGAAGTTCAGTCTATCTCCGCGAGGCGTACCCCCCGCGCCATGTCCATTATACTACTTTTCGAACAGAATCCCGCGCAATAAGTTGTGGCGTTTGCTGCCCCGGCCGCCGTTCCCAGCGTCAGAGCGTCCGCAAGCGAGCCTCCCGAAGCGAGCGAGTGCAGAAACCCGGCCACGAACGAGTCACCCGACCCGACTGCGCTGGCGAACCGAATCTCAGGAGGAGTTGCCTGCCATGCGCGAATCCCATCCGTTACCACTGCGCCGCTCCTGCCCATCGTTACCGCCGCGATCGCCACACCATACTGCTTCAAACTCTTGGCTGCGCTGCATATCTCCTCAACCGTTACCAGCTCGTGTCCGGCGAGCTGGGAAAGCTCTGCAGTATTTGGTTTGACCATATAGGGCCCCGCCTTGATGGCTTCCTTGAGCTGCTCGTCGCTTGCATCGAGCACCGCCCTTACGCCCCTCGACCTGGCAGCTCGTATGATGTCTCCGTAGAATGAGACGGGCACTCCCGGCGGCACGTTACCGCACAAAACGACATACTCAACCGAACTCATTAACCGGGCTATCTTTGCTGCGAGCTGTTCCACCTCTTCGGGCGATACCGATGGCCCCGCCTCGTTGACTTCGGTCTGCGTGCCATTCTTGGGATCGATTATCTTAATGCAGAGACGCGACTCGCCAGCTGTCCGCACGAAGTCATGCGGCATGCCCTCTTGTGCCAGACCTTCCAATATCGCGTCCCCCACCCTGCCGCCGACAAACCCAGTCGCTATGCCGTCGCCGCCAAGCTCGCGATAGACGCGCAGCACGTTGATACCCTTGCCCCCCGGCGTGCTTCGCCACTCCCCGGGCCGGTGCATGCGATCCACGCCGAAGCCTTCTACAACATAGGTCTTGTCGACCGATGCGTTCGGAGTAACTGTCAAAATCACGGGTGTAAACTCCCTGCCGTCAGCGGCAGGCACTATTGTAGGGGTTCGCTGTCCGGCTGTCAAACGCTACGTGGGGCGTGCTACGAGCCCAAATCGATCGGTTTGCCGGTCTTGGCAGACTGGTAAGCAGCCAGCGCGACGACCAGCGCCCTCGCGCCGTCCTCCCCGGTGACCTCGACGGGCTTGTCCTCGCCGATGCTGCGTGCAAACGACGCAACCAGCGCCAGATCGATATTGTCGCCCCAGTATTCGTGCCTGTAGGACATCGTCTTGTCGTAGAAAGCATCGATCCGCTGGTTGAACATGTCCATCTCGGCTGTTCCCTGCGTCCCGATGACTTCCATCTTGACGTTGCCCCACGTGGGGAAGCTCTTCGGGCGCGACCAGCTAGCGTCGAGTGTCGCAAACATGCCGTTGGAGAAATCTATGGTGAGTATGCCGGTGTCATCGAAGTCCCCTCCGAACATCCGATTATCAATCTCGGCATACACTCTAACCGGCTCCGCGCCGGTAAGGCAGCGGATGAGATCGACTACGTGTACCGTGTGATCGATGACCGCCCCGCCGCCGGCCAGCTTCTTATCGACAAACCATCCAAACGGGCACTGGCCCTGGTTGGTGCCCTTTATGGCGATCAGCTTGCCCAGTTCGCCGGCCTCTACAGCCTTCTTGAGGTTGACAAAGGCCGGGTGGAACCTGCAGGGAAACGCGGTCTGCAGTTTGACGCCGGCCCGCCTGCACACTTCAATCATTGCCTCCGCATCCTCGTTCGTTATCGAGAGAGGCTTCTCGCACATCACGTGCTTGCCGTGCTGAGCCGCAACCACTACGTGACGACGATGGTTTGCGTTCTCACTGCAAACGATGATCCCCTGCACGTCGGTCGCGAGCAGATCTTCGTAGGTCGCAAACGCTTTGACTCCGAATTGCTTGCCCACCTCGTGGGCGCGCTTCTCGTCTTCGTCCGCGACTCCAACGAAGTCCACGTCGGCAAGCTGTTTGAGGCACGCGGCATAGCTGTAGGCGTGCATATGAGCAAAGCTCATCATACCAATCTTCACGGGTTCCACGTTCGTCTCCTATCCATCCAACCCATCCCGAACATCATCCTATACTCGATTCACGACCTACCTGAATGCTGAAAGGAGCACAGCATGACGACGGTTGTTGAAGCGAGTTCAGCGTGACACCGGCCGGCTATGCCAAGGTGATTGGTTCGCCGGTCGTGATCGATCGCAGAGCTGCCTCACCTATTCGCACGGCCTCGATGCCATCCTGGGCCGTCACCTCGGGTGGCCGGTTTTCCTCGATGCATTCGACTAAGTGGGCTAGCTCTTTGTAGTACGGATCGACTAGGGCCATGCTTGGAGGCGTGATGTCTTCAACGGCCTCGCTTGCACCGCTTCTTCGCTCGATGACGAGCGCCCTGGATTCGCTATTGCGGAAATGCAACAGGCCCTGCTTGCCCGCGACCTCCACGCTCGTCACGAACCCCGCAGGGCGCGCCCAATTGCCCTCTACGTGCGCGATGACGCCGTTATCGAACCTGAGCGTGACAAGCGCGTAATCGATGCCGGGCACGGGCGAACCGTAGAGTCCTTTCGCATACACACGCCGCACGCTGCCGTAGCACCAGCGCAGCCAATCGAAATCGTGAACCAACAGATCGAGCACCACTCCGCCGCTCATCTGCATATTGTTGAGCCAGTTGTCCACGCCGCCCCGCGGCTTGCCGCCCCGGCTCGTGCGGACTTCCACCGTATCTCCGATCGCGCCGCTAACGATCAGTTCTTTGAGGCGCCTGTATTCGGGAAACCATCGCAGCACGTGGGCAACGAAGAGAGTCACGCCGGCCTCCTCGCAGATTCTTGCCGCTTCCATAGCCTGGCTTATGCTTCTGGCCAACGGCTTCTCACAGCAGACGTGCTTGCCCGCCGCCGCGGCAGCCTTGATATAGTCCACATGAGTCGGCGTGGGCGTGCATATATCAATGATGTCCACCTCTTCCTTGAGCACTTGCTCAATCGTTGCGAACGCACGTGCCGAGTACGCCCCGGCCAGCTCTTCGGCCGCATTCAAGCGCTGATCGCATATCGCTACCAGATCGGCTCCCGGCATGGCCGCGTATGCTTTCGCATGGACTGCGCCTATCTTGCCGGCGCCGATCACCGCCACTTTTTGCATATATAATGGCCTCCTTGCAGGCTGATCCAATCGAACGGCCGCGTTCACACGGTTTTACGCGCTCGATCCCGCGAACAGTTCTGTTTCCGGTTTCTCGAGCATACCTCGCAGCACGGCCAGGTACTCCGCCGCGGGCGCGCCGTCCATAACACGGTGGTCGAAGGTCAAGCACAGGTTCATCATCGAGCGGATCTTGATTCCGCCGTCTATTATCACCGGTTTCTCGGCAATTCGGCAGACGGCAAGAATGGCGCTTTGTCCCGGGGTGATGATTGGGGTAAAGCTGTCGATGCCGTATGGGCCGAGATTGGTGATCGTAAACGTTCCACCGCTTAAGTCATCCGAAGTAGCCTTGCCCGTGCGAGCGCGCTCCGCGAGCGCCTTGATCTCTTTCGATATTTCTGCCAGAGACTTTGTATGTGCGTTCTTTACCACCGGCACCATTAATCCGCCTTCCACGGATGTCGCAATACCGATGTTGACCGCGTCCGGAACAACTATCTTGTCACCGTGCAAAGATGCATTGACAATCGGTTTCTGCAGGATCGCTCGTGCAGCCGCAAATGCGATCATGTCGGTGAAAGAAATTCTGACGCCGTGGGTCCTCTCGACCTCCGGCAAGAGCCGCTCGCGCAGTCTAACGCACTCCGTCATATCGACCTCGGTGACGAGCGTAACGTGAACCGCAGACCTGGCGCTCGCTTCGACATTCTGCGCCACCATCCTGCGCATTCCGGCAAATGGGATGGTGGTTCCGATCACAGGTGCGGCTGCAGGCACTTCAGCGCGTTCGATATCTTCGCGAGTTATCCTGCCGCCAACACCGCTGCCTGTGACACCCTCTAGCCGGACGCCTTTTTCCGCCGCAACTTTCTCGGCAAGAGGGGTTGCTTTGACGGATGCTGCATATTCGAGCACGTCCCTCTCTACGATCCGGCCATTCGGACCGGTGCCCCGACCCGCCAGTGCGTTGATGTCGATACCGCGCTCTCTGGCAACCCTTCTTGCGTCCGGCGACGCAAAGACCCTTTCTCCTGCCAGGGGCGCTGCGGTCGGCTCTGACTGTGCGGGCATCTGAGGTGCAACGGGCGCTGCAGGTTGAGCCGGCGGCGTTTCTTTTCTTTCGACTTCGGGCCTAGGCTCCTCCTCCAAAAGGTCATCAATAGGCTCGTCCGCGGTGCCGATGATCGCGATCGGTTCCTGCACCGGCACAATGTCGTCGGGCTGAGCAAGTATCTTTCGGAGGACGCCTGACGTGGGAGCCTCCACTTCCATGTTGACCTTGTCCGTCAACACCTCAAGCAGCGGCTCTCCTGCCTCGATCGTATCGCCCTCGTTTTTGAACCATTTGATAATAGTGCCTTCCTCCATCGTCTGTCCGAGAAGGGGCATAAGCATCTTAGTCGCCATAACAATCGCCTTTCCTCGTGGGCTTGCAAGCGCACAATAAGTTCAATACGCCGTTCGCCGGCAAGTTTCCTTCAAAGCAGCGTTTGCCTTGAGAACGACGTTGCCGCCCTGGTATAATACCCTCTGATAGGAGGTATAAGATGGGACGCGGCGTCGCACAGAAGATACTGGCGGATCATCTGGTCGAGGGCAAGATGACACCCGGCAGCGAGATCGGCATTAGGATAGATTCCACCCTCACACAGGATGCTACCGGCACGATGGCATACTTGCAGTTCGAGGCGCTCGATGTGCCGCGTGTTCGCACTCGCCGCTCTGTTAGCTACGTCGACCACAATACGCTGCAGACAGGTTTTGAAAACGCCGACGACCATGCCTACCTCCAGAGCGTTGCATCGAAATACGGCGTTTATTTCTCCCGGCCCGGCAACGGCATCTGCCACCAGGTGCAACTCGAACGGTTCGACGTTCCCGGCGAAACCCTTCTCGGCTCCGACAGCCACACGCCTACAGCCGGCGGCCTGGGAACGCTCGGCATAGGCGCGGGCGGCTTGGACGTCGCGGCGGCAATGGCCGGCCAGCCGTTCTACCTGCCGATGCCCAAGATCACACTTGTCAAGCTGACCGGCAAGCTCCAGCCCTGGGTCTCCGCCAAAGACGTCATCCTGGAAGTGCTTCGGATTCTTACGGTCAAGGGGGGCGTGGGCAAGATCATCGAATACGGCGGCGACGGCATCAGCAGTCTGTCGGTCACCGACCGCGCCACGATCACCAATATGGGCGCAGAGCTTGGCGCCACAACCTCGATTTTTCCCAGTGACGAGATTGCCCGCCGCTTTCTCGCGGCACAGAACAGAGAGCCGGACTGGCGTGAACTCCTGCCCGACCCTGATGCTGTCTACGACGAGATCGTAGAAATCGACCTTGCCAGGCTCGAACCGTTGATCGCGAAGCCCCATTCGCCGGACAACGTAGTCAAGGTAAGCGAAGTGTCAGGCACGAAGGTCGACCAGGTCGCTATAGGAAGCTGCACGAATTCGTCATTGCGCGACCTGATGGTCGTCGCAGGTGCGCTCAGAGGCAAGACGGTGCATCCGTCGGTCAGTCTGGTTATCTCGCCCGGCTCTCGCCAGGTTTTTGAGATGGTCGCACGCAACGGCGCGCTGGCTGAGATGATCGCGGCCGGGGCGCGAATCCTCGAATCGGCCTGCGGGCCATGCATAGGCATGGGGCAATCGCCGCGCACCAACGGCGTATCGATTCGCACGTTCAACCGCAACTTCGAAGGCCGCAGCGGGACCAAGAGCGCCCAGGTGTATCTTGCCGGTCCGGAAGTCGCTGTCGCCGCGGCAGTCTTCGGAGAAATCAGAGACCCGCGCGAACTGGGCGCGCCGATCTCATTCGAAGCGCCCGACAGGTATCTCACCGACGATCGCATGATCATCCCGCCGAGCGATGCGCCGGAAGAAGTGGCGGTCCTCAGGGGTCCCAACATCAAGCCGCTTCCGCGCAACACCGCCTTGCCCGAAAGTATCTCCGGCAAGATACTGCTCAAGGTCGGTGACAACATAACAACCGATCACATAATGCCCGCCGGTTCTAAGGTCCTGCCCCTGCGTTCGAATATTCCGGCAATTTCCGAATACGTGTTCACTGCGGTCGATCCTGAGTTCCCCGCCCGCGCCAAAGAGTTGGGTGGAGGGTTGATTCTCGGCGGCGAAAACTACGGCCAAGGCTCATCGCGCGAGCACGCCGCCCTTGCACCCATGTACCTGGGGATAAGGGCCGTCATCGCGAAATCCTTCGCGCGGATTCATCGCCAGAACCTTGTCAACTTCGGCATTCTGCCCCTCAAGCTGGCCGATCCGGCGGACTACGATGCAGTTGAGCAGCTCCACGACGTCGAAATCCCGAACGCCGCATCGGCCTTGCGCGATGGAGCGTCGTGCCTTACACTGCTTGATAAGACAACCGGCAAGACCGTCGGCCTTACAACAGACCTTTCCCAACGCGAACGGGAGATCATCCTTGCAGGCGGCCGGCTCAACTTGATCAAATCCAGAGCAAGATAGCGCCGACGCCGTTTACGTGTGCTTGCCGAGGGGCAAATATGGAACACGATGAACGCGTTGTTCCTCAACCCCCCTTCGTTCCGAGGCTTCGACGGCGGCGCGGGTTCGCGTTGGCAGTCCAAGCGCGAAGTGCGGTCGTTCTGGTACCCTACGTGGCTTGCTCAGGCGGCAGCGCTTGTCCGTGACAGCAAGCTCGTTGACGCCGGCGCGAACGACCTCACAGCCGAGGAGGTGGAGCGAATAGCCGCAGACTATTCGCTCGTTGTCGTATTCACGAGCACTCCCGCGTTCGTGAACGACGCCGCCGTTGCGGCGAGAATCAAACGGAACCGCGCCGACGCGCTGATTGGTTTCGTCGGCCCCCACGTGAGCGTGTTGCCGGATGAGTCCTTGTGTGCCGCTCCGGCCGTCGACTTCGTCGTTCGAGGCGAGTTCGACATCGCGGCCAAACAGATTGCCGATGGCGTCAGCCCGTCCGAAGTCGCGGGGGTGAGCTGGCGCGACGGCGAGCGGATAGTTCACAATCCCGACTCACGGCCGATCGACGACCTCGACTCGCTGCCGTTCGTGGTTGACGTATATAAGCGCGACCTCACGATTGAGAACTACTACATCGGTTACTTGAAGCACCCGTATATGTCACTATATACAGGACGCGGCTGCCCAGGACGCTGCACATTCTGCCTCTGGCCCCAGACATTCGTCGGTCACAGCTACAGGACCCGCACTCCCGACTCCGTTTACCGCGAGTTGGCGCTTGCGAAGGCCTACTTTCCTCAAGTCAAGGAATTCTTTATCGACGACGATACCTTCACAGCAAACCCCCAGCGCGCCCAGCAGATCGCTCGGCGAATCGGCGAGCTGGAAATAACATGGTCAACCAGCAGTCGTGCCAATGTGTCTCCGGAAACCCTGAGGATACTCAAGGACTCCGGCTTGCGGCTGCTGATGGTAGGCTACGAGTCCGGCGACGACGAGGTGCTGCGCAACGTCCGTAAAGGTGTCTCGACAGCAACAGCCCGGCGCTTCACGCAAGACTGCAAGTCGCTGGGAATTGCCGTACACGGGTGTTTCGTTATGGGGTTGCCTGGCGAAACGCGGGAGTCGGTTGCCAGGACCATCCGGTTCGCAAAAGAGATCGATCCCGACACCATCCAGGTATCCGTCGCCGCGCCGTATCCAGGGACGGAATTCTATCGCCAGGCCGTTCAGAACGGCTGGTTGATGCCGGGAGAGCTGGTGGCGCCTGACGGCACCCAGAGATGCTCCGTCAGCTACCCGGCATTCACAAGCAGTGACATTGAGGCAGCGCGTGACGAGCTCTACAAGCGCTTCTACTTTCGGCCCAAGGTGATGCTCAGAATTGGAAGAGACATGCTCAGGGACGGCAACGAACGCCGAAGACGCCTGCGGGAGGGAAGGGAGTTCCTTGCATTCCTCAGACACCGCAGCGCTTCGACAACCTAGGAACCACTCACACAAGATGACGCCAGGATCGAACCGGCACAACAAGATAAAGGTTCTGGTAGCGATGTTCTTCGGCATATCGTTCGGAGCGGTCGGAAACACCCTGTTGAGTCGGGGAATGAGATGCGTGGGCAAATCGGGATACGAGTGCGCTCACGACGCTGTTCTAGGGGCCTTGACTCAGCCCTATCTGATAGTCGGCGTCTCGCTGATGATCGCGTTCCTGCTGCTTTACATGGCTTCGCTGTCGTGGGAGGACCTCAGCTACGTGATGCCGCTCACCGCGGGCGAGTACGTGATGGTTACTCTGCTCGCCTTCTTCATTCTTTCCGAGCCTGTGACCGCGCTCAGGTGGGCGGGCAGCGTGCTCGTTGCAACCGGAATCATACTCGTGGCAAGGAGCTAGCTTATGGAGGTCGCGATTGCGCTCGGGTTTGCGATTGTTTTCGGAGCGGCGGGTGATATACTCCTCGGCAAGGGCATGCGCTCCGACGCGGAAATCAACATCCGCAGATTGTCCGATCTGCCCAGCAATATCAAGCACGTGTTTCGCAGGCCGTTGATTTTGGCCGGCCTGGTTATGATGATGTTCTTTTTCTTCTCATACATCGCCGCGCTTGCCTACACGGACGTGAGCGTGGCCAATCCGATGACGGCTCTGAGCTACGTGCTGGTGACGCTCTACGCAGCGCTTGGAATGCACGAACACGTTAGCTGGAAAAGATGGCTAGGCGTTTCCCTGGTCACGCTCGGTGCGATCTTCGTAGGGCTGAGTTCGTGACTGCAGCAGATCCTCGTAGTAGAGAAACTGCTGCGCCCACCCAGCCAGCTCGCCGTAGCGCAATCTGAATGCCTCGACCACACGCTGATAGATGCCGCTCGTGAGCGACTTGCCATTGACCTCGGGCAGCAACGACCTCTGCGCGACTCGCCTTATGTGGGTATCGACGGGCACGGCCTCGTCCTTGTCCAGCGCAAACAAGCACACGCAGTCCGCGATCTTGCGCCCCACGCCGCGTATCGACAAAAGCTGCTCGCGCGCACAGGCATACGGTACGTATCGAAGTTTCAGAAGCCATCCCTCTCCGTGCTCGCATACCTGCCGCCCTGCATGCGCGATGTGGGTCGCACGGAACCCTAGAGACGCGTGTTTGTTGAGAGTGATGGGGTCGATTGACGCCAGGCGTTCCAGCGACGGAAATGCGTGGTAGCAGACCCCGCTCTTCTCGCACACGATCTCGCCATACTGCCTGGCCATTTCCTCGATCGCTCGGCGTATCCGAGGGATGGTGTTGGCGGTCGAGCACAGAAACGAAAACAGCGTCTCTGTCGGATCCTGTCGCAGGAGCCGCAGGCCGCGGAATTTCGAGATCAGACCGCTCAGGCAAGGATCACATTCCGAAAGCCGTGCGTAAATAGAGTTGACGTCGTCGGCTAGCCGCAAATAGTCCTCTACAAGCGCCCGCCCGCCATCAGGGTAGGTCCGCCACAACACAGTGCCGTTATCCACTTTGAGCTCGACCAACCGGTCTCGCACCACGCCCTGCCATACGCCGTCCTTGTGTTTCCGCCATCGAAACGCCTGCCCGCACGCAAGCGTCAGTGCAAGATCTAGCGGTTGCCCTTTGAGGTCTATTTGCTCCACTACATGCTCCATCGAACTCGGCGTCAGTCCCAATGATACCATGTAATGTGCCGCCGATTTCTGCTACAATATGGCGGGATTGAGCGGAGGACGAATGAAGGACTACATTCTCACGGTGATGGCGCAGGATCGTGTGGGCATCGTCAGGGACGTCGCATCGGCGCTCACGGAGTTGGGCGGTAACATCACGCATGTCAGCCAGACGGTAATGTGCGGCTATTTTACGCTCATCATCTCGGTTCAGGTGCCGGACAAATGCTCGCTGCTTGAGATTCGTCAGGCGATCGAGCGGAAAGGCAGCGTGGGCGAGCTCGAGGTCAACGTCAGACCCTACGAACCCGTACCCGAGTCGCAGATTCGAAAATCGGAGCGGTTTACGCTTACTATAGTCGGAAAGGACCGCCCCGGCATCATAGCCCGCGCCACCGAGCATCTCGCCAGCCGCAACATCAACATCGACGATTTCTACGCCTACGTTCTTGATGGACGCTTCGTAATGCTGGTGCAGGTTTCGATTCCTGAGGGAGTGGACGTTGACGATGTGCGTTCCGAGATCGAAAACCTCGGCAAGGAGTTCGAGCTGACGGCGCAGTTACAGCACGAGAACATATTCCGCGCCACCAACGAGGTGCGTCCCGTTATCGACCTTCAAAGGGGAAGCTGATGCCCGGTTACGACGACACCTTCCAAACGATCGAAATGCTTCAGAGCGAACATCTTGACGTCCGGGCGGTGAACATGGGCATCGATGTCTTCGACTGCGCCGACCCCGACATAAACAAGGCCTGCAAGCGGGTCAAAGAGAAAATCCTGCGCTGCGCCTCGCCCCTCATCGACGCATGTCGGAAAGTATCGCGGCGCTATGGCATTCCAATTGTCAACAAGCGGGTGGCGATCAGTCCGATTGCCGACGTGATGGCTGGCCATGACATAAACGATCTCGTTCAACTCGCGCACGCACTCGATGAGGCGGCAGAAGAGGCCGGCGTTGACTTCATCGGAGGCTATTCCGCGCTCGTCCAGAAGGGTATGACCGTCTCCGATCGCGCGCTCATTGAAAGCCTGCCGGAGGCGCTCTCCCAAACACGTAGGATATGCGCTTCGGTGAACGCCGCAAGCACGCGCGCCGGGATTAACGTCGAGGCGCTGCTGCTGCTGGGGCGTGTACTGCGGGAAATTGCCGCCAGAACGGCTGAGGCCGACGGGTTCGGCTGCTGCAAACTCAGCATATTTGCCAATATTCCCGAAGACAACCCATTCATGGCCGGTGCGTATAAGGGCATCGGTGAACCGGAGACGGTGATCAACATAGGCGTCAGTGGACCCGGCGTCGTGAAGCGCGCGATCGAGAAGTTCTGCGGGAGCGGTTCCTGCCGCGGCTTGGGCGATATAGCCGAGCAGATAAAGAGCACGGCGTTTCGGGTGACTCGCTGCGGCGAGCTGATCGGGCGCGAGGTGGCCGAGGCCGTCGGTGCCCAGTTCGGCATAGTCGATCTTTCTCTAGCTCCAACACCGCAAGTCGGGGACAGCGTCGGCGAGATACTCCAGGCGATGGGGATCGACAAGGTGGGCGGTCCGGGAAGCACTGCGGCCCTCGCGATGCTCAATGACGCCGTCAAGAAAGGCGGCGCATTCGCGTCATCCTCTGTGGGCGGCCTATCGGGCGCGTTCGTACCTGTTGCCGAGGATTCCGCGCTTGCCGCGGCGGTGGAATCGGGCTATCTCACTTTGGAAAAACTGGAAGCGATGACCAGCGTCTGTTCGGTTGGCCTCGACATGATCGCTCTGCCCGGCGATACGTCGCCGGAGACTCTCACCGCGCTTGCGATGGATGAACTTGCCATCGGCGTCGTCAACCGCAAGACCACCTCCGTCCGCCTCATTCCCGTGCCGGGCAAGAATGCAGGCGAGCGGGCCGTATTCGGCGGGCTGTTCGGCGAGAGCCCCATCCTAGATATACGCAGCGATACGTCCAACGATTTCGTGAGCATGGGAGGTCGAATCCCCGCCCCGCTTACGAGCCTGAACAACTGATCCTTGTCATATTGTGCTGAACTCGATTCAGCATCCACGCCCTGAAACAAGTTCAGGGTGACGTTCTCTTCACGCGGGTAATAACATCGTGGGGGTGAATTACGATGGAGCAGAAAATCGGCAAGGTGAAGCACTACTACAACAAGCTCGGTGTGGCTGCGATCGAGATCGAGCACGGAACGCTTCGCAAGGGCGACCGTATTCACATAGTCGGCCACACCACGGATCTCGAACAAAACGTCGATTCCATGGAACTCGATCATCAGCAGATCGTGGAGGCGACCGAAGGACAGAATATTGGCGTCAAAGTGCACGACCACGTTCGCGAGCACGATGACGTGTACAAGGCCTACATCTAACCTTTGGATCAACAGCTCATTATATGAAACCTCTTCTGGCCGCCGTTGATGCGGTGCTGTTTGACCTCGACGGCACTCTTGTAGAAACCAATATCGACTTTCCGTTGATGAAGCGCGAAATGACTGCGCTTGCTGTCGAGGCGGGCGTTCCTGCTGGCGAATTGCAGGGATTGGACATCCTTGCAACACTGGCGCGCGCGGTCGATACTCTGGTCACAAACGGCAGACCGACGGATGCGGAGCGAGTGCGGCTGCGCGGAATGGCCGTTCTGCAGGAGATCGAGCTGCGCCATGCAGCCGATACGCGTGAGGTCGCTTTCGCAAGGGAATTGCTTCGCGGCTTGCAGGACCGCGGCATCCGAACCGGGATCGTTACCCGCAACTGCCGCGCGGCAAGCGAACTGTCGCTCAGCATTACCGGGATGCACGCGGACGTAGTGATCTGCCGCGAGGACTCGAACAATCACAAACCCCACCCAGAGCCGATCCTGCTAGCGCTCAGCAAGCTCAGCGCCGACCCCCGGAACTCGATAATGGTCGGCGATCATATAATGGATGTGCAAGCCGGAAAGGCGGCGGGAATGAAGACGATAGGCTTTCTGCGTGAGGACAGGCCGCGGGATTTCTTCGCGAATGCCGCGCCCGACCTGGTCGCCCACAACCTTCAAGAGGTCCTGGATGCGATTGTCGGTCGCGATAGTTAACTGGAACACATCAGCCCTCCTCGCCGCCTGCCTGCGCTCCCTGCGGCGATTTGAAAGCGATGCCCGGACGCGATCCGAGGGCGCGCCTTCATATTCTCTGGAGATCATTGTCGTCGACAACGCCTCAGCCGACTTCGACGAAACGGCCTTTCGGGCGGAGTTTCCCGATGTCACGCTGATTCGTAACACGGAAAACACCGGTTATGCCCATGCAAACAACCAGGCATTGAAAATCGCAACAGGAGACTACGTGCTCCTGCTGAACCCCGACACCGAGGTCACCGAAGGCGCACTTCCGACGTTGCTTGACTTTATGCAGTCACACAAGCACGCGGCCGCAGCCGGTCCCAAGCTGCTCCGCCCAAACGGGGAGATAGATCGCTCGGTTCGGACCTTTCCCTACCCGGGTCCGATCGCCTGGGAGTATCTTGGGCTTTCGAAGCTGTTCCCAAAAAGCCGCGTCTTCGGCGCATATCGCATGACCTGGTTTGGCTACGATGCCGTCGCCGAGGTTGATCAACCGATGGGATCGGCGCTGATACTGAACAAGGAGGCCGTTCGCGATGTTGGAGAAATGGACGAGGGCTTTCCGATCTTCTTCAACGAGGTGGATTGGCTCTACAGAGCGAAGCAGAATGGCTGGGAAGTGTATTTCGTGCCGAATGCGGTGGTCATTCACCACGGCGCATCGAGCACTAAGCAGGTAAAGCGGCGGACGATGATTCGCGAGTCGCACAAGTCGCTCCTGCGTTTCTACACGAAGCACTTCCGGGGCCGCATATCCGCGCCGGTCTACTATTTCACCGTGGCGTGCATTCGAATCAGCATGCTGCTCAGAGGATAGCCTTGGGAAAAGATGTCACCGTCAGCATAGTCAACTGGAACACCCGCGACGAATTGCGTGAATGCCTAAACTGCGTCTTGGCCCAGGAAGGCTCCGTCAGCTACGAAGTCATTGTTGTGGATAACGCCTCTCCGGACGACAGCGCGGCGATGGTCCGAGCCGAGTTCGCGGAAAGAGTCAAGCTCATCGCAAACGGCACTAACCGCGGCTTCGGCGCTGCACAGAACCAGGCGATTGCCGCCTCTGACGGACGTTACCTCTTTTTCGTCAACCCGGACTGCCGCATGCCCCAGCCCAACCTGCTCAGCAGAGTAGTTGAATACATGGACGCAAACCCAGGTATCGGCGTGCTCGGCCCGAAAATTCTCAATCCGGATGGGACGCTTCAGTTTTCGGCGCGCCGCTTCCCGCCGATGTTCGCGGGCATTTTCCGCCACACTCTTCTAGGTCGGCTTTTTCCGAAAAACCGGTTTGTGCGCAGCTATCTGATGACGGACAGCCCGCACGACTCGGTTATGGACGTGGACTGGCTGTCCGGGTCAGCCCTGGTTGTAAGGCGAGAGATGCTCGATCGTATCGGCGGTTTCGACGAGCGGTTTTTTATGTACTGCGAGGATGTCGATCTGGCGAAGCGCGCGCATGACGCCGGGTGGCGAGTGGTCTATTACCCGGAAGTCGAGGTCTACCACCGAATCGGCGCTGCCTCTGACAAAAACCCCGTCGACATGATCAAACAGCACCACCGCAGCATGCTGCTCTACTTTCTGAAGTACAACGCGCGAAGTCCCAAGATCCTGTTAACCCCGCTAGTGATGATTGCGCTGTGGTTACGTACGCGCGCGCGGGTGCGACTGGTTCGCTAGTTTGGCCTGTCGGAGCAACAGCTCAACGGGGCGCGGTTTGAGTCAACCTACGCCGCCAGGTCGAGATCGGTATCGGTGGTCGCGGCACTGGGTTTGGCAACCCAGTTGTCGCAGTCGAGCCTGGAACAGTAGAACATCTTCTTGCGGCTGCCGTCGCGCATCACCACGTCGGCGATATATGCATTCTCGCATCGCACGCATAGAAGCGGGTCCATTATCTTAATCACTTTGAGCTTGCTGTCGGTAGGATTCTTCATCGCATTCCAATCTGCGCGCCGGACGCCCGTGTTTGATACCCTGTCGGAGCATGTCTCAACCCGACTGCCTGATTATCGGAGACATAAACGCTCCCATTTAGGTATTCCGTACAACCAACCGAACATGCTAAAATCCTGGCAGTATGGAGCAGCATTTGGACGCATATCTCGACCATCTTCGACTTACAGGCAGGGCAAGCGAGCACACACTGAGGGCATACTCCTCGGACGTACTCGCGCTACTGGACTTCGCCAGGCAAGCCGACAGCCCCGTCGATCAACTTCTCGTACGCCGTTACCTTGTTCACATCCAGAAGTCCGGCCAAGCCAAGAGCTCGGTTGCGCGCAAGATTGCCGCGTTCCGTTCGTTCTTCAGTTATCTCGTCAAACGCGGCATTATCGAGACCGATCCTACCGAGGGTCTTCGTGCGCCCAAACAGCCCCGTGCGCTGCCGAAAGTCGTTAACGAAGACCTCATCGACCACCTAATGAACGCTCCCGATCGGAGCACTCCCCTCGGTCTTCGCGACCGAGCGATACTCGAGACTCTCTACGCCACCGGTCTTCGGGTGAGCGAGTTGGTAAGTCTGCGAGTCAACGATGTCGTCGAGGGAGGTGACGAAGTCACGGTCGTCGGCAAACGCAACAAGCAGCGAGTTGTGCTGCTTGGCTCTCGCGCGATGGATGCTTTATCTAATTACGTCTCCGCAGGCCGGCCCAAACTCGCCGCCAAGTCGGAAAAGCCGCCTGACGCGCTGTTCCTGGGCCGCTTGGGAACGGCAATGGTCGCTCGCACCGTGGGCAGGATAGTTGACAAGTATGTCGAACAAGTAAGCGGCACACTGAAGATCAGCCCGCACACCCTACGGCACTCCTTTGCGACGCATTTGATGAACCACGGAGCGGATCTGCGCAGCGTGCAGGAATTGCTCGGCCACGAAAACGTGACGACAACTCAGATTTACACCCACGTTTCGCGGGAAAGGTTGAAGGAGGTCTACGACCGTGCGCACCCGCGAGCGTCAGCGAGCCGCGAGAGGCTGGAAAGGTAGGCTCATGGCATACGAAATACACGGAACCACTATCTGCGCCGTCAAGAAAGACGGGAAGATTGCTATCGCCGGCGACGGCCAGGTCACGTTCGAAAACACAATAATGAAATCTCAGGCCCGGAAAGTGCGCAGGCTCTACGACGACAAGGTGCTGATGGGCTTCGCGGGATCCGTCGCCGACGCACAGGCCCTGAGCGACAAGTTCGAGTCGAAGCTGCGGGAGGCGCACGGCAACTTGAAGCGCGCAGTCATCGAGTTCGCCAAGGAATGGCGCACGGACCGCATCCTGCGCCGCCTGGAAGCCCTGATGATCATCGGCAACGAGGAGTATCTGCTTGTGCTGTCCGGCAGCGGCGAGGTCATTGAGCCGGATGAGGGCATCGCAGCCATCGGTTCCGGAGGCCCATACGCAGCCGCGGCCGCCAAAGCCCTCGCCCGAAATACCGACCTTTCTCCAAGGCAGATCGTCGAGCAGGCGTTGAACATCGCAGCCGAGATTTGCGTATACACAAACACGAATATCACGGTCGATGAACTGTAGGACAATCATCCGGCCGCCAAGGGCAAAGACCGGCAATCGAAAGTCACAACGAGGTGCGAGTTGAAAGAGACTAAGGAGCTTACTCCCAAACAGATCGTTGCGGAGTTGGACAAATACATAGTAGGACAGGACAAGGCCAAGCGGGCCGTCGCGGTCGCGTTGCGCAACCGTTACCGCCGCCGCATGCTTTCCGACGACCTCAAAGAGGAGGTCATCCCCAAGAACATTCTAATGATCGGTCCCACCGGCGTCGGCAAGACCGAGATCGCCCGCAGGCTTGCGAACCTCGCCAACGCGCCGTTCACCAAGGTTGAGGCCACCAAGTTCACCGAGGTTGGCTACGTCGGCCGCGATGTTGACTCGATGGTGCGTGATCTGGTTCAGCGCGCGGTCGCGATGGTGGAAGCCGAGAAGATTGAGGAAGTCAAGCCCATAGCCGAACAACGCGCCCTTGAGCGCATTCTCGACATCCTGGAACCGCCGGCTCGACGTTCGAGCCAGGCCCAGGTACCAAGGCAGTGGATGGAATCGATTCAGAGCGCAATGGGCCATCTCTTCCCGGGCACCGGCAACCCTCCCCCGCCCATCGAAATTCAGCAGGAAGAGGAAGAAGAGGAACCGATAGACGAGTACACGCGTGATCAGGTCGAGCGCAAGGAACGAATCCGAGACCGTCTTCGGGCTCAGTTGCTCGCGGGCGAGCTCGACGACAAGGAAATCTACATCGAGGTCGAAGACAGCTCCATGCCCCATTTTCAGGTTTTCGGTCAGCAGGGGCTCGAGGAGATGGGTATGGACGTGTCGGGCATGCTCGGCAATCTCTTCCCGAAACGCCGCAAGCGCAAGCAAGTGACGGTGGCGGAAGCTAAGGGCATCCTCGCCGAGGAGGAAGCCCACAATATGATCGACCAGGAAGCAATTACCCGTGAGGCCATCGAACGCGCCGAGCAGACCGGTATCATATTCGTGGACGAGATGGACAAGATCGCCGGCCGAGAAAAAGAGGGCGGCCCGCAGGTCTCGCGCGAGGGAGTCCAACGCGATATCCTGCCGATCATCGAGGGATCGACCGTTGTTACCAAGTTCGGGCCCGTCTCGACCAACCACATTCTCTTCATTGCCGCAGGGGCGTTTCACGTTACCAAACCGTCCGATCTCATCCCCGAACTTCAGGGCCGCCTTCCTATCCGCGTGGAGCTCGACAGCCTCACAGAGGACGACTTCGTCCGCATTCTCACCGAGCCCAGGAACGCGCTTGTCAGGCAGTATACCGAGCTGCTTGCAGTCGAGGGGGTCAAGGTGGAATTCACGGATGACGGCATTCGCGAAATCGCCAAGATCGCCAGCGAGGTCAACTCCGCGATGGAGAACATCGGCGCCCGCAGACTCCACACGATAATGGAACGCCTTCTCGAAGACGTTTCCTTCAGCGCGCCCGACATCCAGGAAAAGCAAGTCACGATCGACGCTGCCTACGTCCGTGATCGCCTTGCCGACATTGTCAAGGACGAGGACTTGAGCCGTTACATACTCTGAGCGCGCTGCAGGTAGCGAAGTGCGTGGCGAAGACAGGCTCCGGTGTTTCGGTGTTTTCGGTGTTTCGGGATTTGAGTGGAGCAAGGCGGAACGGAAATCCCGAAACACAGGCCGTGGGTTTCGTTTTACGCGGGACGAACGCGTTTTCGGCAAAACAGAATCGTGCTCAATCCGAGCGTGGGATGATTCTGTTTTGTAGGAAAGTATACACGCGCCCTTCTGACCCCTGGCTTTCGACTTCTGACCTCGTCCTAGAACTCGAAGTACGTCGGCGTCTTCGGCAGGCTGGGATGCTTTGCGACGGAGATGACCGCGTTCGCGACCGCCTCCCCCACTCTCTCGTTGAACACGCTGGGGATGATGTACTCCGGGCAAAGCTGCTCGTCGGGAATCACTGATGCGATGGCTTGTGACGCCGCTGAGAGCATCTCGCGAGTCACGCGGCCGGCGCCGCATTCAAGGAGCCCACGAAACAGGCCGGGGAAGCATAGCACGTTGTTGATCTGATTGGGGTAATCGGACCGCCCCGTTGCCACCACCGCAGCGAAGTCCGCTACCTCTTCCGGCGGAACCTCCGGCGTCGGGTTCGAAAGCGCAAATATGATCGGGTTGGCCGCCATCACCCGCATGTCGTCACCGCGCAGCAGATTTGGCCCGGAGAGTCCGAGGAACATGTCGGCGCCAACAAGCACTTCCTTGAGCGAGCCGCTGACGTTGTCCTTGTTTGTTACGCTCGCAAGCCACTGCTTTGCGGGCGTCAGCCCCTCACGGCCCCGGTGTATGGCACCGGCCCGGTCACACGAGATGACGTCCCCGATTCCATGGTCGAGCAGCGCCCGCGCGCACGCGACTCCCGACGCGCCCGCGCCGCAGATGACTGCGCGCATATTCCCCGGCTCTTTGTCTGTAACCTTCACCGCATTGAGCAACGCGGCAGCCACCACGACCGCCGTTCCGTGCTGGTCGTCATGAAACACCGGTATGTCTACGCTCTCGGTTACACGCCGCTCTACTTCAAAACACGCCGGAGCGGCAATGTCCTCGAGGTTGATTCCGCCGAAGGTGCAGGCGACCGCGCGAGCGCACTCAATGAGGGTCTCGGTATCGGTCGTGTCGACGCAGACCGGAAATGCGTTGACGCCGCCAAATTCCTTGAAGAGCACAGCCTTGCCCTCCATCACCGGCAGCGACGCGAGCGCCCCGATATTGCCGAGGCCGAGCACCGCCGAGCCGTCCGTAATTACGGCCACGGTGTTGCGGCGTATCGTATACTGCCTTGCGACGGACGGATCGCTGTGTATTGCCTGACAGATGCGCGCGACGCCGGGCGTATAGGCCATGGAAAGATCGACGTAGTCCCTCAGCGGACTCTTCGAAACCACGTTCAGCTTGCCGCCCTCGTGCAGTTTGAACGTGCAGTCCCAAACGTCGATCAGTTCGACGTCCGGAATCGCCCTGGCAGCGTTCGTAATCGCCTCTGCATGAGCGTCGCCGGTGGTGTTGACGAAGATGTCTCGCGTGATGTGTGTGCGATCCGAGCCGAC
>Ga0272448_1001041_pt1 | contig 39192 bp, 41 predicted proteins | sample YNPCB0191_FD_202220 | JGI IMG/M metagenome (GOLD analysis project Ga0272448, IMG submission 202220) | Hot spring sediment microbial communities from Yellowstone National Park, WY, United States - YNP-CB-019-1 | ecosystem: Environmental > Aquatic > Thermal springs > Hot (42-90C) > Sediment...
ACTGCTGCTTGCGCAGGAATGACACTGGGGCGGCCACAGGGGGCCTGGACTGCTGCTTGCGCAGGAATGACACTGGGGCGGCCACAGGGGGCCTGGACTGCTGCTTGCGCAGGAATGACACGGGGGGTGGGTGCAAAGAAGCCTGGATTCCTGCTTACGCAGGAATGACACGGGGGGGGTTCCTGCTTACGCGGGAAAGACACCAAGGGGCACACCCAAAGGAGCCTGGATTCCTGCTTGCGCAGGAATGACACCTGCTGGATTCCTGCTTGCGCAGGAAGGACACTGCGGTATTTCGGCGAAAGTGTTCCCCCCCACCTAGGGCGAACCGGTTTGGGGAGCTTTCATGCCGCTGAGAAACCGCTCCAGCTCCGCATGAATCGGAGCCGATTGCAATATCATCAAGTATTTGCTGGCCGGGTCAAACCAGATGCAACCCGAGCCGCCGTTGTCTTCCCAAGTGTCTCGGCCCACTTGATTTTTGATTGCATCCAGGAGTGCTTTCGGAGAACCCAGGGCCGTTATCGCCTCCCCGGCCGGATAGAATTCCACCTCCAACCGCATGGCCAATGCCTTTAGGGTGGTAATCTGGACCAGTTCCGGACCGGCGATCCGATAGGAGAGGCCCAACGGTTCCAGGAGGTTTTTCAAGGCCTCGGCCAGGGGTTGCTGGTGGACCCGAAGGGTAGCTGTCCTGTTCGGCTCCCAACCCTCCGTCTGCACGGAGGCCCAATCCACCAGGATCGTTAGTTGCCCGACCTGCTCCAAATAGGCCAGGATTTCCGGCAGGGGCGTCGGCGAGGGGAAATTGGCCGTGATCGCCCGCTCCAAGACCGACCGCATCTGCTGACGCCGGGTTTGCAAGCTGAGGTCTTTCCGGCCTGGGTCGATGCGCAGCGGCAATCCTCGAGCCAGCCGAAGTTTCTCCAACACCTCCACCACCCGCCGATGTCCTAGGTCTGTTTGATGAACCAGGAGCACTTCATCTCGGATTTCGATTTTGCCCCGACCGCCGTTGTGCTGCCAAGATTCCGGCAGCACGAACCGCTCTAAAAGGCGGGCTATATCTTCCGGTTCGCTCTCCGCCCCCGTGGCCAAATCCGAAACATCATATCGCACCGAGCGAATCTCTTGCTGGGCTGCGTCTGCTCGGCTGATCAGGACATTGTTCCCCTCGACCATATAGGTCAGGCCCAGCGGGTCCAACATGGCCCGCAGGATTTCGCCCACAGAAGCATCCGTTTGTTTTAATCGGACGGGCGTATCCAACGACGCCCCGGCCGCCTCCATCTCGTCCAAATCATAGGTGATCCGAAGTCCGCTGATGGCCTCCAGCAAACTGACCGCCTTCCGCAGCGGCACAGCCGGCAGTTCTAAAGAAACGATTTTCTCGGCCAATCGGGTCTCTGTTTCGGCCTGTTGTTCGGCTGGCGAAGGTCCGGCGTTTTTTTCTTTTTCGGCCACTGTGGGCGGTTTTTCTGAGGAAGGAGTTTCTGCCGGGGGTTTTGTTTCCGTTGGCCCGGGTCCGGGGCTTTCCGAAGGCTGGGTTTTGGCGGTTTCCGACGGCCCAGGTCCGGCCACTGGCGGTTTGGTGGTGGGCATCTTCGGCGAGGGTCCGGTTGCCGGCCGGATCGGCTTGGGTCCTACCTCCCATGCCAGGCCTTCGATCCGTTCCATGCCCCGTGCGGTGGCCAGCATTTCCAGCACCCGGGGATCCACTTCTTTGGAAATGAAGCGGACCGAACCGTCGGCCATGCCAACGAACATACCGTCCGGCTGCCCGGTGCCGAAACCGTCCGGCCCGTTCACATACGGGGGCTGAGTGAACGGACGCACTGTGGCCGATCCGCCTGAAGCCCAAGGCCCCAATCGGCTGCTGACGCCGGCAATGGCGATGGTGTGGCTCAGACCATCGGTAATTTCTTCCGGCTTCAGGGTGCGTCCGAATCCGAAGACGCCAATCCGGCGGGGGTCGGCCTTGGGTTGGGCGGCATCTTCGCCAAAACCGGCCACGCCCACATAGTGGGTTACCGGAAAACCGGCCTCGGTCCGCCGCTCCCAGATGGCCGGATTCAGCACCGTTTCCAACGGCCTCTGGGCCACCGCCTTATTCTGCGGACTGTTCCACGGATACCGGAGTTGCAACTGTCCATACCAGTCGGCCTGGCCGAGGTACGGCAAGACCAGAGCGATCCAACTCAGTCGGGTCTCCGGGTTCCATAAAGGGCCGCCCTCAGCGCCCGGCGGGAAATGTCCCTCCGCTTTGCAGTAAGCCTGAAGGGCCTCCCAAAGCCGATGTTCTTGCTCCTGGATGACCTCTGCAGCGGCCTCCTGCCAATCCCTGCGGACCGATTCCTGGGCGGTGGGGATGGATTCGATCAGCTCCGGCCAAGAGGTTTTCCAGGCGGTCCGACACCAAACCACCGTTTCGGCCACCTCCAGCCGAGCCGACCGGACCCCGCTGGAACCCACCCGGAGCAATTTTTCATACTCGGCGGCCCGATCGGCTTTCCATAGGCCAGCCTGCACCTGCTCGCCGAGCCGCTGGAGCCGACGGTCCAACCCCGAACCTGCCGACCCCAATAGTTCTTCCCCCGCCGCCCGTACCTGTTCTGCCTCCGAGGCCGTCTGACACCACAGGGCCGTTTCCAGCCGAACCGACTCCCCTAAATACATCCCCGTGAAAAATCCTATCGGCACTTCCCAAAGCACTAGGAAAGGCCGACGTGCCTCCGGCCAAACCGTTGCCCACCTCGGGACGCTGCTGCCGGCCAAAGAACGGAGCCAGGAGGAATCCACCCCCACAGCCAGATCCGCCTCCCAAGGCCAATTCTCTACCATCCGGTCCAAAGCCCGGCTTTGCAGTTGGGGTTTGGGCCGCTCCGTCAAATGCCGAAGAAGCACTTCCGGACCGGTAAGAATCCATCGGTTCCCCACCAGGGCGAATGGAAACGGCCAGGCTGAATTCGGTTCCCTCCGGAACTCGGCCTGGGCCAGCCGAAACCCCACCGCTTGGCCACGCTGGGAAAGTTCGTCCAGGGGGGCATCTTCTGCCAAGCCCATCAGGAGAACACTTTGGTCAGCCCAATTGTTGCCCTCCACGGCAAACCAGAACAGATATTCCACTTTCTCCGGCCCGATGTGGAAATGAGCCAGCAGGCGTTGGCCGACTTTGGCCCCCTCCGGCCAAGCCGTCTGAAAAGCTGCTTGAGAGCGCGCTTGGGCATGCAGCCGATTCCATCGTACCCCCACTACCAGACCGGTTGGATCGGGTATCCACTGCTTATCCAGTTTTTTCGGCGGTGAGGGGGACTGTTTGGCTGGGACCGGGGCAGGAGGGGCAGGCATCTGGACCTCCGGCGGTTGGACGGCCTGAGCCGATTCTCCAGGAGGGGCTTCCAAGCTGCTTGAAGAAGAGTGGAAAAGGCCCAGCAGAGCCGCTGCCAATGCAATACCCGCCAACGGGGCGATAATCATAATCAGCCAGGGGGGTATCCAACCGGGTAGGCCCACCCCCCAAAGGGGGAAAAATCGACTTCCAGAAACTTCCACCGGTTCCTGACGGGCAGGGGGAGAACCGCTTACCCCACCAGATGGGGGAGAAGTCATTTCCTTTGCGGATGCTCCAGAAGGTGAGGCCTCCGAAGGTTTTTCAGAACTACCCCCCCTTAAAGGGGTATAAAAGACAGGCGGCGGAACAATTTCGGCAGAGGGTCCCCCAGGCGCAGACCCTCCGGCTGTCCGGTCCGGTCCCTGCGCCCTAGTCGATGGTTCCCCTGCTGCCGAAGCCGGAGTCGCAGAGCCTCCGGCTGTCCGGTCCGGCTCCGGCGGCGGAACGGTTTGGGCAGAGGAAACCCCGGCTGAATTTGCCCCCAAAGGATGGGTAGTGGATTCGGGACGTGCCGCTGCCCGAACAGAAGTTTCCGTCGGAGAAGAAACCGTGGAAGCCGGTAAAGAGGGAAGCGGCGGGCTGCTGATTTCCGAAGAAGGGACGGAAGGCAGCTTTTTTTGGGGGGTGGCGCTGCTTTGAGGGGCCTTTTTTAACGGCCCCCCCTCTTTTTTTGCATCTAAAGTGGGGCCTGATGATACCCAAAAAGAGTTATTCGGAAAGGGTGGGGGAGCATGGGCCGGGGGAACCTTTTTCGAGGGGGAAGTTTCACCCTCTGGACCCGCCTCTGATTCCGATGGCGCCCCCTTCCACCCCGGCGGCGGTACCACCTCCACAAAGCTCTGGCACTTCGGACAGAGCAAAATCGTGCCGATGGCTGCCGGATCACGCACCGCCAACCGGGCTTGGCAGGTCATACATTGGATATAAAACAACGCCTTCGCCACCACTCAGGCCTTACTGGAAATCCCTCGTTTCGAAGTACGAACACAATCCCCCCAGACTCCTATCCTCAGAAAAATACCTTATTTCCTTGCGAAAGTCTCTTTGCTCCAGAAGGGAAGCCGCCTCCAAGGAGCCAGTGCGGGAAACGCCTGTTTCCCAGTGCCTAGATTCCCGGTTTCTCGGCAAGGGGTATCCAAGGCGAAGTTTTTCCCTTCGGCGGCACGGTTCGCCGAAGAAGTATTTTCTTCTCCCATTCCCATTCTAAAACACCTCCAAGGCGTCTTTCCAGAAGGCCGAAAAAATTCTGCACTTTTCTTTGGGGGAACCTCTAGGAAATGCCCTTCGCAGATGCCTCGAAAGATGTTCCTTCCCATAGAGACTATATGAGTAAATGTCCACATTTGGTGGCCGAAGCGGCGGTTTCCTCGACCCCGTAGCTTTCTAAAAATAGCTCAAGTAAACTGGGGAAAACTTTCCGATTCTTCCACGCTGTCCGAAAACCAGACTTTTGAGAAAGGCTCGGTTATGGGTTCTCATGGGCACAAGACTGGCAGTAGGATGGTTAATTCCGGAGGCCTTCGGGAGCTGGACTGCTGCTTGCGCAGGAATGACACCGGGGACGGCCGGCACCGCAGTGTGAATAGGCTGGCCGGCTCTGGAGGCCTTCGATTCGGGAGGGATTCTGTTGGCCAGATGGTGGGCGTTATTTTTGGCGGGCCGGACAGAGCCGGGACTTTCGGGCAACTAGGCCTTTGGGTAGGGAGCATCGTTTTGGCCTGGGCAATAGTGATCGGATGGATAGGTACATTGAAGGCCGAACCGTGGCAAAGCGGCTGGTATCTGGATGGCGGCGGATATTGGGCCAGCCGGATCCAAGTTACAGTAACCAATCTTACGGATCGGCCGATGCAGGGTGCACCGGCGCCGGTCCGGATCGGCTCTAAGGAGGGCGAAGCGGAACTGGTGGGCGTGGAAGCTCGGTCTGTCCGGGTCGCCGCCTCAGACGGCACGGAATTTTTATTCGCTTTGCTGGCCCCCGATGGCAAACAGATCCGCAGCGGTTCTATCCCGGCCGGTTCTACGCTGCTGATCCCCGTCGAATGTCCCCCGAAAGGAAAAAGCATCTATTGGATTTACTTCGACAACCCTTGGGCCGGGCTGGTCCCGGATTTTCTGGCCGATCGACTTGGCCTCATTAACGGCGATGGGGAAGAAGGGGAAGGGGAGGTCCCGACCGGCTGGGTACATGATCAGGCCGATCCCCAACACCGGGCAGAGTGGAGCGATGAGCACCCTCGATCGGGTCGTCGTTGTTTCAAGACGGTGGTCTCGGAGGGAGCGGAACCTTCTTGGATTGCCACTCGGCAGACGGGCATTTCCGTTCGGCCGGGCGCTCGATACCGGTTCCGGGCTTGGGTGCGGGCCGAGGGAGTGAAAGGATATGCCGGCTGGTATCTGCACTTGGGCAATGCGGAACGGCCGATGATCTCTGCCCCTATGTTAAACGCTGGCGGCGGAACCTACGATTGGAAGCAGGTCCAATGGGAGTTTCAGGTTCCGGCCGAGGCAGATCAGCTTAGTCTAGGTACGGTGCTTTGGGGGACTGGCACCGCCTGGTTCGATTTGGCCGAATTGGAATCTTTGGACCCGCCGGGGTTTGAGGTTTTTGCGGCTCGGCCGGAACGGCTGGAACTGAAGGAACTGGCTGGACCGTCGGATTGGCCCGCCGCTGTCGGCGATGCCCCGCCAAGGAACTATCGGGCAACCATCCGAATAGAAAACTTCCGAGACCAACCTGCCGAAGGCCTTGCCGCAGTGGATATTTCTTCCTTAGACCATCGGCTAGGCGGCCGATTGGATCGGCAACAGGTGCACGGGGTGTTTGGGGGCCAACGGGTTCGGCCCTTAGTGGTGGGGGATTGGCTGCTGGCGGAGGTATCGGTCCCGGCCCGGTCCGTGGTAACCGGATATGGGTATTATGGGCCGATTGCTGGGGGAGCAAAGTCGGTTTCCGGCTCACCTGGCCAGGCCGACCCAGACGGCTCGGAAACGTCGGCATCAGTTTGGTCTGGAACAGCAGAGTATGCCCGGTTTGTGCTGAGCGGGCGGAACCTGGTGAAGAATGGCAGTTTTGAAGGGGCAACGCCGCTTTCCGATTGGACGGCCGTGCAAAGTCCGGCAGCCGACAAGGTCCAATACGGGACGGATGGGCCTGGCGCCCCGGGGCTGGGCCAACGCTGCGCCCGGTTGCATATTCCGGCGGGGATCGGCAAAGCATGGCGGGGCTGGACCCAGTCGGTGTCGGTTCGGCCGGGCGCCAGCTATTGGGTGGCCGCCTGGATCCGCACTGAGGACCTTCGGGAGGGCAAGGCCCAAGTGCATCTGCATTTCCGGACAGCCAAGGGGGAACTTTGCCGCCACGAGCCGATGCGGGCCACCAGCGGCGCACTGCAAGGAACCACGGATTGGACTTTACTCTCCGGGATTTTCACCATGCCCGAAGATGCCGCCTCCTTACAGGTCCATCTGACCACGGATGGGTTTGGCGCCCTGTGGTACGATGGGATATTGGTGATGGAGGTGCTGCCGGGGCGGATCGTGGGGCGGGAGGGTCGGCCTGTAGGAGAGGATCAGATTGCCGTTTGGCCGGTTAGTGCGATAAGGAAGGTCTTTCCGGATGAGCCGGCGCCGGAGGGCGCTTGTCGGAAGATACGACAGATATTCCTCCATAAGAACTTACCAAACGTCCAGGCCCGCGAAGGGGCCCCCAGTGTGCCGCCGGTAGATTTCTGTTTGGCACGCAATGAGCGGGAGGCCGTACAATTGGCCATTCGGAGCGGCCGGGCTTGGCCGATGGTCCGCGTCGAAGTCGATCCGCCCCGTGGGCCGGAAGGCGTGGTGCTTCCGCGGCCGGAGGTGGCCCTGGTCGGATATGTGCCGGTCGACTACCCGACCAATTACTACACCAGCACGGCACCCCGATGGCATCGGAAAGTGCCACGGAGTCGGCCGGGCTGCGACGGATTTGCCGGTCTATGGCCTGATCCGCTCCTACCGCAAAATAGTTTCACCCTACCGGCCAATACAACCCAGGCCGTTTGGATAACCTTTCAGACGCCTAAAGAGGCCCAACCGGGCCAGTATCAGGGGCGGATTCGCCTGTGGGTCCCAATAGACGGACCAAGCAGTGCGGCCCAAGGGCCTTCGTCCGGTGAAGCGGGCGGGAATGGTGGTGGAGGAAGCCTGCTGTTGGCAGAGATACCGTATCGGATGCGTGTTTGGAATTTCACTTTGCCGGATCAGCCCCACCTAAAGGCCATTTATGATGTGCGGTTTGGTTGGGGCGTCAAGCTGTGGGGCAAACAGGAGGCAGAGATGTACCGGGAGGTGGTGGAGTTGATGGCCCGTCGGCGTTTGCAGCCGGACGGCCTCCGACCGGAACCCCTCTTCCGCTACACGAACGGCCGGGTGGAGGCCGACTTTACCGAGTTCGACAAAGCAGCCCAGTGGTACTTCGGGCAATTAGGGCTTCGGCACAGTTACATGCCGTGGCATTTTTATCTTTTCGGTTGGGGGCATCCGCCGAAGAAGGTCGGCCCGGAGGCGCCTTATCCGGGCCAGCCGCCTTATGAAAAGGCCGACCGAGCTATGCTCCGACCGGAGTATAAACATTTGTATCAAGAGGCGCTTCGGCTCTTTTGGCAGCATGTGAAGGAGAAAGGATGGGCGGATCGGTTTGTGCTGTATATTGCGGACGAACCTTTCTTCCGCCAGCCGGAAATCCGGGCCCAGATGAAGGCCCTGTGTGCGATGATTCACGAGGTGGACCCAGCCATCCCGATCTATTCGAGCACTTGGCATCATGTGCCCGAGTGGGATGACGCCCTGGATGTGTGGGGGATTGGGCATTACGGGATTGTGCCGTTGGAGCAGATGGCTCGGCTTCGGTCGGCGGGCAAACGGATTTGGTTCACCACGGACGGCCAAATGTGCCTGGATACGCCGTATTGTGCGGTGGAACGGCTTTTGCCGCATTATTGTTTCCACTACGGGGCCGAAGCGTATGAGTTTTGGGGCCTGTCCTGGACCACCTATGACCCGTACCAGTACGGTTGGCACGCCTACATCCATCAGTCGGACCAACCGGGAAAAAGCTACTGGGTGCGATATCCGAACGGGGATGGGTATTTGATTTATCCGGGCCGGCCGATCGGGCACGAGGGGCCGGTCAGTTCCATCCGGTTGGAGCAGGCTCGGGAGGGCGTGGAGGATTATGAATATTTATACATGCTTCGGGAGCGCTTGGCCGCCCTCCCCGCCCAAAGCCCGGCAGCCCAACAGGTCCAACGGGTCTTGCAACACTCGGCCAGTTTGCTGAGCTTCCCGAATCCGGGCGGCCGATACAGTAGCCGCATCCTGCCCGATCCCGACCGGCTGCTCCATTTGCGCCGCCAATTGGGCGAAACCATCGAAGCCCTCTCCGCCCAACCGTAAGAGGCTGTCCGGAAAATCCATTTTTAGCCGGGATGCACGACCAACGGGCGGCCCCCAGACTGCCCAAAACCCTAAGAAAACGGCATTGTGGTCTGTCAGAACGGTTGGCAAAGGGATTGGGGCCGCCTCTGGGCTACCCATTTCGGGACAGCCTCTAAGAGAAAACGACGCTCCGTTGGCCTCGCATTGGCAACGAAGCAGGCGGCCTAAAGGGCGCCGGTGGGGCGGACTATTCACCTGCTTGAAAGGCGGCGGGGAAGTGCTGAATCTGGGGGCGGCGATCGTCGGCAAGCCAGGTGACGGCCACCACATCGAATCGGCAAGGAGAGCCTTCCAGATGATGGTGGTGGAGAAAGTTTTGGGCGGTTCGGACCAGGCGGCGTTGCTTTTTCCAGTCCACAGATTCTTCGGGCGGGATGGTTTCGGATGTGCACCGGGTTTTGACTTCGACAAAGACGATGGTTCGTCCCTCCAGGGCCACCAGGTCCAATTCGCCCCAGCCGGAGCGGGAACCTCGGCACAGAATCCGGTAGCCACGACGGCGGAGGAAGCGTGCGGCGGCTTTTTCGCCTTTTTGGCCGAGGGTTTGTTTCGGCCAAAGCCAATCTTTCAGCCGCCGCCACCAGACCGTCAGCGCCATCGGAGGCTCCCCAAAAAGGAACCCACCCGCCGGTTTCCGAACGCCATGCGGCCTCAACCGGAAGAAGCCGAGGGAGTTTCTTCGGTTTCCGATCCGGGCAGGACCACGCCGTGGCGCTGTCGGAGACGGGTGGATTTCCCCACGCGCTGGCGGAGATAATAGAGCTTGGCTCGCCGGACCCGGCCGGAACGTTTGACCACGATCTTTGCGATCCGCGGGGAGTGCAACGGGAATTTCCGTTCCACCCCTTCGCCCGCCACGATCCGCCGGACGGTAAACATCTCTCGCGTGCCGGACCCGCTTCGGGCAATCACGGTGCCAGAGAAAATTTGAATCCGTTCTTTATCGCCTTCCAGAATCCGACAATGGACGTCCACCGTATCGCCGATAGAAAATCGGGGCGGCTTCTTTTTCATGCAGGTCTTTTCCACTAATTCCATGATTTTTTGCGACATGTGTTTCCCTTTCGATCTGGCAGGGGGTTCAGTTTTTCTTGAAGATATTTCCAAACCAAAAATTCTTCCTCAGGTATTCAGGGGCAGAAGGACCGATTTTTTCCTACGAGGCGTCTGGGGCGGACTGCTCCGGAGCTGGGGCTTCCGGCGGGGAAGCCGTCGGGGGAGGAACCTGGGCGGGCGCCAAGTCGGCCCGACGTTGGTGGGTCCGTTGCAAACTGCTTTCCCGCCGCCACTGGGCGATTTTCTGGTGATCTCCGCTCAGCAGGACCGAAGGGACCCGAAGGCCTCGATACTCGGGGGGGCGGGTGTACTGGGCGAACTCCAGCCCGGCCATCTGCTCGGAAAAGGAATCCCATCGCGGTCCTTCGGGATCGCCCACTACGCCCGGCACAAGCCGGATGACCGCATCGATGATCACCATGGCCGCTATTTCCCCGCCGTTGAGAACATAATCGCCGATGGAGATTTCATCCGGCTCCAGGAGGAGGCGAACCCGTTCGTCAAATCCCTCATATCGGCCGCAAAGTAACAGCAGGCGGGGACACTCGGCCAACTGTCGGACCACGGCTTGGGTCAACGTGCGGCCCTGGGGGGTGAGCAGGACGAGGTGGCCCGGTTGGGGGACCATCGTCTGCACCGCCTCCACACACGGGACCACACAATCGACCCGCAGGAGCATGCCCGGTCCACCGCCGTAAGGCCGATCATCCACTTTCTTATGTCTTTTATCTGGGGACCAATCCCGGATATTATGGATATGCACCTCCACAAGTCCAGCCTGAATGGCCCGCCCAAGCAGGCTCTGACCTACATACCCGGTAAACATTTCCGGAAAGAGGGTCAATACATCAAACCGCATTGTTTGTGGCTTAAAATTTCCACCGGAACCAACGGATTGTTCTTATCCGAACGATGGAGTTGTTCGCTCCGGAAAAGGCCTGCAGATGGAATCGGACGTGGGCAGCGCCCAACCCAGCTTGGCCTTGCCTGGGGTTACCGAACGGCTGCTGGAGGCCAGGCCATTCGACCTGGCGCCGCAGTGGGGATCATTCGTGCGTTTGTTCAGGAGAATCCGAAGATTCCGAAGCAGTGGTTTGGGAGGGGGACAGGATTTCCACTGGCCGACGGCGGCGGCGTTCTGCCCATCGTTCCAAGGCCTCTTTCTGTTGTTCCACATGGGTCCCATGAGGCCCGTATTTTTTAATCAACACTTTGACTTTTTCGGTCGGTTGGGCGCCGACGCTCAGCCAGTATTGAAGCCGTTCCACATTCCACACCACCCGGGCGTCTGTGTCTGGAACCATCGGATCATACGTCCCCAGGACTTCCAAAACCCGGCCATCCCGAGGCCGGCGGGCATCGGCGGCACAGATGCGATAAAAAGGCCGATGCCGTCGGCCAGTCTTTTTCATCCGAATACGTACTGCCACGCAACCTTCTCCTTTCTCTCTACTTTCGACAAGGGAAAAATCATTCCCACGGTTCGGAAAACCGAAGAACGAACAAGGGACCTTTATTCTTTTTTCTTCTGTTTGGCTTCCCATTTGCGGCGTTTGGCTTCTTTTTCGCGGAGTTTTTTTAGCCGCTTTTTTTCTTCGGTGGTCAGCCGCTTGCCGGTGCCGATCTTCTCCTTGCGGATGCGTCCGGCGGGGTCGAACAGACCCGTACGGGCCAATTCTTGCATCTTTCGCATCCGGGCAAACATCCCCATGCCGGAAAGCTGGCGCATGACTTGAGCAATCGGCTCAAACTGTCGGACCAGTTCGTTGACCTCATGGGGTTGCACGCCGGCGCCGGCGGCAATTCGGCGGCGACGACTTTGATCAATCACCGAAGGGTCCCGCCGCTCCTCCAGGGTCATCGAATCGATGATCCCCACCACTCGGCGGACATCGCCCTCCAAATCGGTCTGGCCCATCGCTTCCATCATCTGTTGCATCGCTCCCATACCAGGGATCAGACTCAGGACTTTTTGGAGCGGTCCGAGTCGGGTGGTCTGCAACAGCATCTTTTTAAAATCGTCCAGCGTGAACTCGCCCTGGCGAAGCCGTTCCTGTTGTTTAACCAATTCCTCCTGGTCAAACTTCTGGCGGGCTTGCTCCACCAGGCTGACAATATCGCCCATGCCGAGGATTCGGCTGGCCATCCGCTCCGGATGAAACTCTTCCAAATCCTCCAGGTGCTCGCCGACGCCGATGAATTTGATGGGGACTCCGGTAACGGCTTTGACGGACAAGGCGGCCCCGCCCCGAGCATCGCCGTCCAATTTCGTCATGATCACACCGTCCAGTTCCAGGGCCTCGTTAAAGGCCTTGGCGCTGAGGACGGCGTCTTGGCCGGTCATCGCATCGACCACCAGATACACTTGCTGCGGCTGAATGCGGCGGTCGATCCGTTTGAGCTCCTCCATCAACTCTTGGTCCACGTGAAGCCGACCGGCCGTGTCTAAAAGGACCACATTGGCCCCGATGCTTTCGGCATGTTGGACGGCACGGGCGGAGACTCCCACGGCATCGGTGGCGCCCGGCTCCACATAAACGGGGATGTTTAATTGGGCCCCGAGGACCTGCAACTGTTCGATAGCGGCAGGACGCTGTAGGTCGGCGGCCACCAACAAGGGTTGTCGGCCTTGCTGACGCACGAGTCGTCCCAACTTCGCACAACTCGTCGTTTTGCCTGAACCTTGCAGACCACAAAGCATCAGAACCGACACCCCCGGCAGCAAGTGCAACGAATGATCCACCGGCCCCATCAGCCGGATCAATTCCTGATGCACAATGCCGATCACCTGTTGGCTGGGATCAAGGGATTGGAGGACCTTTTCCCCAAGAGCAGCTTGGCTAACCCGCTGGATAAACTCCTTGACCACCGAATAACTGACGTCGGCCTCCAACAGGGCCTGTTCTACCAGGCCTAGGCCTTCGCGCATATTGGCTTCGGTCAATTTACCGCGGCCACGCAGCGTCCGAATGGCCGAAAGCAAACCTTGTTGCAAGGATTCAAACATATCCTGGGGTCCCCAATATCCCCCGATAGGCGGCTATCCGATCCCTCACGGCTAACAACCGCTCTTGCACAAACTGCAAAACTACAAGGTAAATCTATATCATATCGCTTCCAAGGGGGCTATGGCAATGGTATGGGCAAGAAAACAGCGCCCCCTTGAGGCATCTGCCCAACTCCAGCAGAATCCTTGGAATCCCCCGTGTTGAGCAAAAACAACCCAGAATATGAGCGGATGGACTCCCCCCGTTATAGGCAATCCCGCTCAAGAGAGCGGCAAGCCCTGCTCCCAAGCACGTTAATTTGACTGTATCTACCCGGCCAAGCCCCCACAACTTGTAGGGGGTAAGAATCGGCTCCAACCCAACCGATGGTGGTCATGACTTCCGGTAGATAGATACAGTCAAGTTAAGGGAAAATTATCGGGGATTCATTTCGCAACTGAGGCCGCCGGCAGCAGGCAGATAGGCATATCGGACATAGTCGGCCACCATGCGGTGGGCGCTAAATCGCCAGGCTAAGGAGCTGATCGAGTTCATCATCATCCGAATCCATCCGCGGGGCAGGCCGTCCACGTCGCGATCGTAATACAGGGGAATGACCTGTTTTTCCAGGACTTCGTAGAGGCTTTCGGCGTCGCGTTGGTCGGTGATGCGTTCTTCGACATGGCAGGCGCCTTGCCCGATGGCAAACCCATTGCTTCCATCATAGGCCTCCGCCCACCAACCGTCTAAGACCGAAAGGTTCAGGACGCCGTTCAACACCGCTTTTTGCCCGCTGGTACCGGAGGCTTCCAACGGGCGGCGGGGCGTGTTCAGCCAAACATCCACCCCCTGAACCATGTGCCGACACACATTGATGTCGTAGTCCTCGATAAAAGCAATCCGGTGGGCAAACCGGGGATCATGTCGGAGATTGGCAATTTTTTGGATGATGCGTTTGCCTTCCTCGTCGGCCGGATGCGCTTTGCCAGAAAAAATGATCTGAAACGGCCGTTCCGGATGGTTGATCAGGGCGTTGAGGCGATCAAGGTCTCGGAGGATCAAGTCGGCCCGTTTATAGGTGGCAAATCGGCGTCCAAAACCGATGGTCAGGATATTGGGGTCGAAGATACTTCGGGCACCCTCGACGGCTTCGTCGCTTTCCCCCCGGCGGCGGGATTGTCGGCTCAACCGTCGGCGGACAAAGGCCAAAAGCTGGTTTTTCAGCGCATGATGCGTCTCCCACAACTCCCCCGGATCCACATTGTAAATGGCCTGCCAAACTTCCGGTTCCCCCATCCGGGCTACCCAATCGACCGGGAAATACCGGTCATAAAGCAGGCGCATCTGCCAAGAGAGCCAACTGGGAATATGAACACCATTAGTGATGTGCCCAATAGGAATCTCTTCTTCCACGCGCCACGGCCACAGATGGGCCCACATCCGGCGGGTGACGTGCCCATGCAGACTGCTGACGGCATTGGCATGTCGGGACAACTTCAATCCCAAGACGGTCATACAGAAAGGCTCGTAGGGGTTTTGGGGTTCCACCCGTCCTAAGCCCATCAATTGTTCAAAAGAGAGGCCCAATTCATCCCGCAGCGGACCCAGATGTTCCTCAACCAGCCCCCCGTCAAAACGGTCATGGCCCGCAGGGACCGGCGTATGCGTGGTAAAAACGGTCCGTTGCGCCACTTCCCGAAGGGCATCGTCGAACGATCGACCGTTTTGTTTCATCTCTTCCCGAATGGCTTCTAAGGTAGCAAAAGTACAATGGCCTTCGTTCAGATGATATACGCCCGGATTAATCCCCAAGGCCCGCAGCGCCCGAATCCCTCCTACTCCGGCCACTAATTCTTGGCGAATCCGGGTCCGCTGATCCCCCCCGTAAAGACGTGCTGTTAATTCCCTATCCTGGGTGCTATTCCCCTCCATGTCGCAGTCCAACAGGTACAAGCACACCCTTCCAACCCGCATCAGCCAGACTTTGGCACGCAGTTGGCCAGTCCGGGTGGGGATTTCCACGGTGATCGGCTCACCGTTGGGTCCCTTGGCCGGCTCCATCGGCAACATCTCCACTTTCGTATGTAAATATTCCTCCTGCTGCCAGCCATTGGAATCTAAGTGCTGTTTGAAATAGCCTTGGTCGTAGAACAAACCGACGGCCACCAACGGAACACCCAGCCCACTGGCGCTTTTGATATGGTCGCCGGACAAAACCCCTAACCCCCCCGAATAGATGGGGATGGATTCATGGATACCGAATTCCAGAGAAAAATAGGCCACCGGTTTGGAGCCTAAAACGCCCGCATGGGTGCGGGCCCATAAAGGCGTAGTGGAAACATACTCTTTCAACCGACGATAGGCATGGTTAATCCGACTATGCAGTACCAATTCGGAGGCTCGCTCCTCCAGTTTGGAGGGGGTAAAGTCGGCCAACAGGGCAATCGGATTATGATCTAATTGACGCCAGCGGATCGGGTCCAAATCCCGGAACAGATTGATCACCTCCGGATGCCAACTCCACCAGAGATTCCGAGCCAAGGCTAAACATTTTTCGTAAATGTTGTCGGCCTGCTGGGCGGCTGAAGCGGTGGAATTGCCCTGCTGGAGGGAAACGGTCGGGATTGCTTCCGCCTTCATAGAACTCCTTTCGGAAACCAGGAAATATCCGAGCGTTGTTCAGACCAGGCCATGAGATCTCCTGCCTTGATCACCGGGGAGCAGAACGCATCCCATCGAAGACCCCCCTCCTGGTCCGGAAACACTCCGTCGGTTTTTGCAAACCGTTCGGAACTCGCAAAGGGTTTTGAGAAAAAACGTTCGGTTTCTCCCATAATGGAACGCTTTTTTGGATTTTTCTCCCCTATTGGACGTAAATGGTAAGGGTGGCCGGATCGGTGGAAGGCGGCCGGGTTGGTAGCCCTACCCGCCCAGAACCTTTCCGGACTTTGAAAGCCGCATATCCTTCGGCTCGAACCGTATATTGCCCCAACGGAACCTCACTGAAGGAGAATCTTCCCCAGGAATCGGCAGTCGTTTGCCGATCGGCTAACCGAACCGTCGCATGAGGCACAGGGATGGGAACTTTCAGCAGTCCGATCGGCATCTCATAAATGACCTGGCCTTCGATAGTCCCCAGCATGGGGGGCTGGCCCGTGGGCAATTCGATCCCTTGTGCGGCGGCTCGGCGAATCAGCCCTTCCCGAAAGTATCGGGCTTGGTACCGAGGTTTATCTCGTGCCCACAAAAAAGTACTCTCTACCAAAGCCCGGGGTAAATAACCGGCTTCCATCAAAGCCCCTGTATAGGTTAAGAAATCCCTATCGGTGGGGTGTTCGGGGTGGAGGGCGACGATCAGTTTATCACCATCAAGAGGGGTGTCTGCCAGCAATTTTGGGGCAAATCCGGTGAAAAATACCAACACATAAATACCCCAAACCTCCCAAATTCTCCATTTTTTCATGGGAAATACCCTTTTTTTAGATCGGCTTGGAAAAGCCCGCCGAAATAGGTCGATCCAAATAGGAAAAATACCCAAAGGTTACCCTTGTAACCAAACGGTGTAAGGAAAACAAGGGCATTTTCCGAAGCCTTTCGAGCACGTCTGAAAAAAGAGGTTTTTTTCCGAGTTTGCTAGGGTTGGCCCCCCAAAAGAGCGCTTTTCCCCCTAGCCCAGTCTATTTTGACTAGCTTGCCTGAGCGTCTTGACAGACGTTCCATAAAAAAGGAAGTAAAGGAGTAAGGAGTTATTGTCTGTGCCAGGATGTCGGAACCCTATCTGTGCGATGGCGTGCAGGCGGGAGGATAAATTTTACTCCTCCCTGTTGACAGACTTTTGGGGAAGTTTTAGGATGTATTATTTCTGGCCCATGAGGTGGGTAGATTCTCTTTGGCAATAAAGTAAAGTGAGCGAGAAGGAGTTGCGGAGGAGCTTATGGCTGGCCTAACGAACGAGGTGATTCGCATCCGGATGGAAGCTTACGATCATGCGATTTTGGACCAGTCGGCCTCCGAGATTGTGGACACGGCCAAACGGACCGGTGCGGTGGTGCATGGGCCGATCCCGCTGCCGACGCGGGTGGAGCGTTATACGGTGCTTTCAGGGCCCAATATTGACAAAAAGGCTCGGCAGCAGTATGAGATTCGGACCCATCTGCGGCTGATTGACATTCTCCAGCCGAACGCCAAGACGATCGAAGCCCTGAATAAGCTCAGTTTACCGGCCGGGGTGGACATCAAAATCAAGGCTTCTCCTCGGCATTAAAATGGCGGGCGGGAGGAATCCGACGCCCATGCAGGGGGATAAAAAATCATCCCCTCCCTTTTGTTGGTGGAGAAATTGCGATAATTTAAGTTTTTTCTGCTGGAAGTGGAATCCCTTTGGGGGAGTAAACCCTATGGGATGGAAGCCGAGCGGGTAACTCCGGGCAGGACCCGGTTGGTCCCGCAGGCCACGCGGTTTAAGGCAAGCCAATCAAGAAAGGCATACCCCATGTCCGTTGGACTTTTGGGCCGAAAAATCGGCATGACCCAATTGTTTGACCAAGATGGTCATGTGATTCCCGTTACGGTCATTGAGGCGGGGCCCTGCCATGTGTTGCAGATTCGGACGTTAGATCGGGATGGGTATGAAGCGGTCCAATTGGGGTTTATGGATAAGCCACGTCGGCTTGCCAGACGGTCGGAGCGTGGCCATGTGGCGCAGTTGGATTCCAAGCGGCAGAAAGCTCTGATTGCGGCCGGTTTAGAACCTCTTCCGAAGGCCGATTGCGAGCCCAAACGGTTTATCCGCGAGATTCGCGGTTCTGTGGAAGGCGTCCAGGTGGGGCAGCAGTTGCGGGTCGATCTGTTTGAACAGGTTACGGCGGTGGATATTACCGGCGTCAGCAAGGGGCGTGGGTTTGCCGGGGCCGTGAAGCGGCATGGTTTTCATGGTCAAGGGGCGTCGCACGGCGTGAAAAAGGTGCATCGCCATCTCGGTTCGACAGGCATGAACACCGACCCACACCATACGTTTAAGGGCAAACGGATGGCCGGGCATTACGGCCATGCCCGCCGCACGATCCGAAACCTTTCCATCGTGGGGATCGATCGGGAAAACAATCTGTTGATGGTCAAAGGGGCGGTTCCGGGGCCGAATGGCGCCTTTTTGATCATCCGGGAGACGAACAGATTGCCGCGCCCGCAGCGGAAAAGGCCGGTGCTAGCCAATCCAGGGTAACGGGAGTCCTGATCGGCGGAACTTTCTGCCCAGAGGGAAAAGACGATGAGTATGATGAGTTTGCCGATTTATGACCGGAGCGGCTCGCAGGTGGGGACGTACCAGATCGACCCTGCCGAGCTGGCCCCCCGCATCAATAAACAACTCCTCCATGACGCCGTGGTGATGTACCAGAGGAATCAGCGTCAGGGGACCGTGCGAACTCGCGGCCGAGGGGATGTGGCCGGTACGACGCGGAAGATGTATCGGCAAAAGGGAACGGGGCGGGCGCGAGCGGGTTCTCGGCGGACGAATATCCGACGGGGCGGCGGCCACACGTTTGCCAAGCGGCCGAAGGACTGGTCCTATCGGCTTCCGAAGAAGGCGCTGCGTTTAGCCGCCCGGATGGCCTTGGCCGCCCGGATCGCCGATCAGGAGGTAACCCTGATCGACCAGTTGGAGTTGCCGCGGCCTCGGACAGCGGACATAGCGGCGGTATTAAAGGCGTTGGCCGACCATACGAAGGAGTTTTCCGGATTGACGGCCCGGTTGGCGCGTCGGCGGGCCGAAGCCCGACGACGGGCGGCTCTCCGACGGGCTGCCCGAAAAGCCGCATCGGAGGCCCAAGCCGGAAAAGAACCTGTCGTCGAGCCAACACCCTCCCCGGAAGAAATCCGCGTTCCCCTGTGGGATGCGTTGAAATCCTACCCGAACGCCCTTTTGGTGGTAACGGCGGAATATAATGGAAACATTTATAAAAGTGTACGCAATCTACCGGGGGTTTCGGTCCTGCCGGTGGATCAGTTGAATGCGTTGGAGATATTGCGGCCGCGTCGGCTGCTGCTGACCCGGGCCGCCTTGGATGCCTTTCGTCAAAAGACGGTCCAGGAGAAACAGCCTGCGGCGGTTGGGTGAATCGGTTCCTTGGGCTTGGTCGCCTCTTGCTGGTTGGCCCAGCAAGGGTGTCCGGGCAGGACAGGTTTCCCACCGATAGGAAACGGCAGTTCTGTAGCGTGGCAGGCCTGTAGGATCGCCGGAGGCGGGGTTGGAACGACAAGAGAAGAACAGCAGTAAGGGCGAAGAAGTTTGTGGGATTGTGGCCCGGGAGCCAAGATCATGCATCGGGATGTAACGGATGTGAATTTGGAATTGGAACCGCATCAGATTATTCTGCGGCCCTTGGTTACCGAAAAGGGACTGCATAAAGCGGAGCGGTACAACCAATATGCCTTTGAGGTGCATCCGTTGGCCAACAAGGAGCAGATTCGCCGGGCTGTGGAGCACCTGTTTGATGTGAAGGTGGTGAAAGTGCGGACGCAGACGCGTCGCGGGAAACCCCGACGGTATCGATTCGTGCGCAGCCATACGAAAGCATGGAAAAAGGCGATTGTCAGTTTGGACGAGAAGGACAAGATTACCTTCTTCTAAGGAACACGCAGCCACCTCGGAGCGGTTGGTAAGCCGCCCAGGGCGTGGGAGGTCAGTCTGATGGGGATTCGATATTACAAGCCGACTTCGCCGGGACGTCGCGGGGCCAGCGTGAGCGATTTTTCCGACCTGACGCCTGGCACTAAGCCGGAAAAATCCTTATTGATCACCAAACACCGTACGGGCGGACGGAATAACCAGGGGATTATCACGGCCCGTCATCGGGGCGGAGGGCATAAGCGGAAAATCCGGATCATTGACTTTCGGCGGAATAAAGATGGGATTCCCGCGACGGTGGATTCGATCCAGTATGATCCGAATCGCAGCGCCCGGATTGCCCTGTTGAAATACCTGGACGGGGAGAAGCGATACATTTTGGCCCCTGAGGGTCTCCAAAAAGGGATGCGTTTGCTGAGCGGCCCGGAGGCGCCCCCCACGGTAGGCAATTGCTTGCCGTTGTCGAAAATCCCTTTGGGATTGGAGATTCATAACATTGAGATGCAACCCGGGGCTGGCGGGGTGTTGTGTCGGGCGGCGGGCAGCTATGCGGTGTTGGCGGCCAAGGAAGCCACCTGGGCGCAGATCAACTTGCCCAGCGGCGAAATTCGGCGGGTCCACATCAACTGCCGGGCCACCATCGGCAAACTGAGCAATGCAGACCACATGAATCTCCAGATAGGCAAGGCGGGGCGAAATCGTTGGCTGGGGTGGCGTCCTTTTGTCCGCGGCACCGCCATGAACCCCATCGATCACCCTCACGGCGGGGGCGAAGGACGCAGTAAAGGAGGTCGGCATCCGGTCAGTCCTACCGGCAAATCGGCCAAAGGCGGTTCCACCCGCAAACGCCGAAAACCCTCCAACAAAGCCATTATCCGCCGACGGCGATCCGTCCGGTACGGACAACTGAAATTGAAGGGATAAAGGTTGCCCCCGTCCTGTGGAGCAGAGAGAAGAGGAAGAAAAATGGTTGGTTACCCGATGCGGCGATGGCGCGTAGGGATGGAGGTTGTGTTTTTCAAAGGGTTGTTATGAGTCGGTCCAAAAAGAAAGGCCCTTACGTCGATCCGAAACTTTTCCGTAAAGTGGAAAAGCAGACGCAGTCCGGGATCAAGGAACCGATCAAGACGTGGGCCAGAGCGTGTACTATTGTACCCGAATTTGTAGGGCATACCTTTCTGGTCCACAACGGTCGCCAACACGTGAAGGTGTTTGTAACCGAAGAGATGGTCGGGCATCGCCTGGGCGAATTCGCCCCGACGCGTACATTCCGTGGTCATGGCAGTAAGGGGAAGAAGTAACCATGCCCTATCAAGCTCTGTATCGTTACGCCAGAATCAGTCCCCGCAAGCTGCGTCGGGTGGTGGACCTGGTTCGAGGTCATTACGCCGACGACGCTTTGGACATCTTGCGGCAGCAACCGCATCGGGGCGCCCGGATGGTCGAGAAGGTCCTCAAAAGCGCCCTGGCGAACGCCGAAGACCTACGGGCGGCGAATCTCAAATCGCTTCGGGTGGTGGAAATTCGGGTGGATGAGGGGCCGCGGATGAAGCGGTTGAGGCCGTTGTTTCGCGGCATGGCCACCGTGATCCAAAGACGGTTTTCTCACATCCATGTGGTTTTAGATTATTAGGGATTCCTCCAGGCGGGTCCGTAGAGGAAAGCAGCACGCTATGGGTCAAAAAGTCAATCCCATTGCATTCCGCACAGGGATCATGATCGGTTGGCGGAGCCGATGGTACGCCTCCAAAAAGGAATTTTCCGATCTGTTGGTCGAAGATGTGAAGATTCGTCAATACATCAAGAATCGGAGAGACAAGTTTGGCAAACTGATGTACCCGGCAATCGCCAATATAGAGATCGAGCGGACGCGGGACGAGGTGAAGGTGATTTTGCATACGGCTCGGCCCGGGGTGTTGATTGGGCGGAAAGGCGAGCGGGTTGAAGAATTGCAAAATGAGTTGCAGAATCTGACGGGCCGACGGATCAACATTCAGATTGAAGAGATCACCAGGCCGGAGCTAGTGGCTCAATTGGTGGCCGAGGATATCGCGGAACAACTGAGCAAGCGCGCCAGTTTTCGTCGGACGATGAAACGGGCGATGGATACGGCAATGGAAGCCGGCGCTAAAGGGATCAAGATTCAACTTTCCGGTCGATTGGGCGGGGCAGAGATGTCGCGGCGGGAAAAGGCGATTGCCGGCTCATTGCCCCTATCGACCTTGCGGGCGAAGATCGACTATGGATTTGCCATCGCCAAAATCCCCCAGGGCGTAATTGGCGTACAGGTTTGGATCAATCAAGGCATGTACGAGGAGCCGAGCAATGGCGCTGATGCCCAAACGAGTCAAGCATCGAAAAAGCCAAAGAGGACGTATAAAAGGTAAAGCCACCCGAGGCAATCGCGTGGTTTTTGGAGACTACGGCCTGCAAGCGATGCAGGGGGGCTGGATCAGTGCTCAGGTGATCGAGGCAGGCCGCATCGCCGCTCAACAATACCTTCGCACGGAAGGACGTCTGTATGTCCGTATCTTCCCTCATAAGCCGATTACCTCCATCCCGTTGGAAACCCGGATGGGCAAAGGCAAAGGAGAACCGGAATACTGGGCGGCGGTGGTCAAACCGGGAACCGTCCTGTATGAGGTCGCCGGCATCAGCGAAGAAGCCGCTCGGCTCTGTTTCGCCCGATTGGCCCATAAAATGCCTATTAAGGTCCGTTTTATCCGGCGTCGTGCAACGATGTAATTATTTTTACTATTTCGGGATTGTGCCAGTGCGAGAAGGTTCCTAACGCAACATCACGTTTTCGTAACATGTTAGCCGAATGACGCCTCGTTTTTCTCTGGGGGACCTGCGTGTCAGGTCCGACGGGCACGACAAGCGTGTCCCTGCCACTCGGCTAAAATGTTCCACGTTTTCCTTTCGGACGAGATCATAACGATGGGCAGAATAAAGGCATCCGAATTGCGAGAGATGAGCGATGACCAGCTTTTGCTGACGCTCAAGGAGACGTCGGAAAGTCTGTTTCGGCTTCGGATTCAGGCGGCCACCGAACGACTCGACGCCCCCAGCGAACTGCACCGACATCGTCGGCTCATCGCCCAGATCAAGACCATTCTTACCGAGCGTGAGCGGCAGCGGGCATCGGCTCAAACCGAGCCCACCGCTCCTGCTCCGTAAAAGAAAAACCCGAACGTAAGGGAGACTCCCCTTTCCCCGAATCAAGTGGATAGGAACGAGGGAATTTTTCCATGCCGCGGAAAACAGCCATTGGAATCGTTACCTCCGACAAGATGCAGAAGACGCGACGGGTGGAGATACCGCGTTTGGCCCCCCACCAGAAATACGGCAAATACATGCGTCGTCGGACGATCTGTTATGTCCATGATGAAGACAACCAGTCTCATGTGGGCGACTGGGTGGAAATTATGGAATCGCGGCCTCTTTCCCGTCGGAAGCGATGGAAGTTGGTCCGGATTGTCCGCACCAGTCAACGACGGGAAGCCATCGAAGAGGCGGCCCGGTATGAACAGGTGGTGGAACAACAAGAGCAAGACCTTACCCAACGTCCGGTGGGCGGCGGCCCATCGCCGGACGCCGCCTCTGGGCCGGAAAGGTCCCTGCCGCCATCGTCCGAATCGGGAGCCTAAAGGAGACACGCAGGTCCCCGGCGGGCATGTTCCACTCCGGCGCCCGCCCGGAGGCAGCCAAACGAATAACCCATGGGAGAGAATCCCCTAGCTACATCCGTGAGGTGCGACCATGATCCAGATGCAAACCCGCCTGAACGTGGCGGATAACACCGGCGCGAAGGAATTGATGTGTATTAAGGTGTTGGGCGGGTCCCGACGTCGCTACGCCGGCTTGGGCGATATTGTCGTCTGTAGTATCAAAAGCGTCCTGCCTACCAGCGACTACAAAAAAGGCGCCGTAGTCCGGGCGGTGATTGTCCGTTGTAAAAAACCGACCCGCCGGGAAGACGGCTCTTATGTCCGCTTCGACACCAATGCGGCGGTCATCATCGACAACGAAAAAAACCCGAAAGGCACCCGAATTTTCGGGGCGGTGGCCCGCGAACTACGAGAAAAAAATTTCATGAAAATTGTCAGCCTTGCTAGTGAGGTGGTCTGATGCGCATACGAACAGGCGACCTAGTCGAAGTGATCTCCGGCGATGATAAAGGCGTTCGTGGGAAGGTCCTCCACGTCAATCGCAAAGAAGGCAAAGTCCTGGTCGAAGGGGTCAATCAGGTCAAAAAACATATGCACCGAACCCGCAAGACCCCGCAGGGAGGTGTCTTGACCCGGGAAATGCCTTTGCCGATTTGCAAAGTGATGTTGGTCTGTAGTCGATGCAATCGGCCTCATCGGGTAGGCCTCCGACGGTTGCCGGACGGTTCTAAGGAACGGTTTTGCCGAAAATGTGGGGCAGGATTGGGATTGGTCGGAGCGCCCCGCAGTAAGGCTTCCAAAACTTCGTAGGGATAAACGACGATGACGGCGCAAGGTCTTCCCAGACTTTTACAACGGTATCAGAAGGAAGTGCTCCCGGCGTTGGCGCAACGGTTGGGGCGGACTAATCGTCTCAGCCTGCCGAGGCTGCAAAAGATCGTCATTAACATGGGCGTCGGCAGCGCCACCAGTGAAAAGAAACATCTGGAAGAGGCGATGGACGCCCTCATGCATATTTCGGGACAAAAACCGGTCATCACCCGAGCGCGGAAATCCGTGGCCGGTTTCCGAGTCCGCAAAGGGATGAACATTGGATGTAAGGTCACCTTGCGTGGGCGTCGCATGTACGAATTCCTGGACCGTTTGATATCCATCGCTTTGCCGCGGGTCCGGGACTTCCGTGGTCTGAATCCTTATGGGTTCGATGGTCAGGGGAACTATAGCCTAGGCCTTTCCGAACAATGGGTCTTCCCGGAATTGAATCCCGACCGATACACGCGGACCCAAGGGATGAACATTACCCTGTGCACGACGGCCCGCAACGATGAGGAGGCTCGGGAATTACTCCGAGGCTTGGGGTTGCCGTTCCGAGGGATGGAAACGGCGGCTAAAAAAGCGGCGGCGATGGTCGGAAAGAGAAAATAACTTCCTGAGAACCGGCGGAGAGGCAAGCATCCGTTTCGGCCAAGGAAGTGGAACCGGGATTTTGAGGAACATGGGAACTCTGGAGAGTGGGGAAGATGAGCTGGGACGTCCGGCAGGAGCGTTGCGTGGGCGTCCAGGTGGAGGAATGGTGGGTTATGGCCTGTAAAGCGAAGATCATAAAAACGTTGAAGCCGCCGAAGTTTTCGACTCGGCATCGGAATCGTTGCCGACTGTGTGGTCGGCCGCGAGCATATTACCGGAAATTCGGTATTTGTCGCATTTGTTTCCGGAATTTAGCGGATCAGGGAATGATTCCCGGCGTCCGGAAGGCGAGTTGGTAAAGGCGTCCGACCGAGCAGGAAGCCCGGTCGTGCACAATTCCATCAAGGGGATGGTTTGCGAGGCAGGCAAAAACCTATGATGACCGATCCGATTGCTGACATGTTGACCCGTATCCGTAATGCGGTCCGTGTGGAGCATCCGTTTGTGGATGTTCCCACCTCGCAGCTCAAGCGCGGCCTGGCCGAAGTCCTCAAACGCGAAGGGTACATCTGGGATTGGGAAGAGATCGAGGCCAAGCCCGTGCGACAACTTCGGGTGTATTTAAAGTACGGCCCCAATGGAGAACGGGTCATCCGCCATATCCGTCGGATCAGTAAACCAGGACGTCGGATTTACAGCCCTGTGGCGAAACTCAAACCGGTATTAAATGGTTTGGGCATTTGCATCCTCAGCACCAGTCGGGGTATCCTCAGCGACCGAGAAGCCCGACAACGCCGGCTGGGCGGGGAAGTCCTCTGTGAAGTGTGGTAAGACGCGTTTGGGGAAGAAAAGAGAGAGTCCACTATGTCCCGGATTGGCAAAAAACCTGTTCCGGTTCCCGAGAATGTCAAAGTCCTCCTGGCGGATCGGACCATCACGATCGAAGGCCCCTTAGGCAAACTCCAATGGGAGTATCGGCCGGAAGTGGTGGTGCAGTACGATGCGGCGGCTCGACAGATTCAAGTCCGCCGGGCGGTCGAAACACGCCAAGCCAAAGCCTACCACGGGTTGACCCGCGCCCTTATCCGCAATATGGTCATCGGAGTCACCCAAGGATATGAAAAACGATTGGAAATCGTCGGCGTAGGCTATTTGGCCGCGGTGCAAGGCAATGTCTTGCAATTGCGCGTCGGGTATGCCAACGAATTGCAAGTGCCTATTCCGGCAGGTTTGAAAGTAACCTGTCCCGATCAACAGCATATCTCCATTAAGGGGATTGATAAGCAATTGGTCGGCGAGTTCGCCGCGGAAGTGCGGGCCAAACGCAAACCAGAACCTTATAAAGGAAAAGGCATCCGCTACGAAGGCGAGCAAGTCCGGCGGAAAGAAGGCAAAGCTGTCGTCAAGTAAACTTTTTCGATTTCTTGCCAGCCTTTTTCTTTGCAACAAGTTACTTTCCCAGGATTTTGTAAGTGAGTTGACGCCGTGAAATACGAAAAACGGATGGCTCTGCGACGAGAACGTCGAAAGTTTCGGGTGCGGAATCGGCTCCGAAGGAGTTTGCATCGGCCTCGGCTGAGTGTGTTCCGCAGCCATCGCCATATCTACGCCCAGATCATCGACGATATGCAGGCCCGCACCCTGGTGGCTGCCAGTAGCCTGGAAGAAGAACTTCGGGAGAAATTAAAACATGGCGGCAATATCGAAGGGGCCAAATGCGTGGGCGAGTTGGTCGCCCGACGGGCCTTAGAAGCCGGTATCACCAAGGCCGTTTTCGATCGGGGGCCGTATAAATATCATGGCCGGGTGGCCGCCCTGGCCGACGCCGCTCGAGACGCCGGTTTGGACCTCGGCCCGAAAAAAGTCTCCGACCAGCAGCCATCCAAAGAACAGCCCGAAAAAACCGCTAAAAGAGCTTCCAAATCGGCTAGCAGCGGGAAAGCCAAAGCCACTTCCTCTGCCAAAGCCGACAAAAAAAATCCTCCCGAAGATAAATAAAACGTTCCCTGGAGTCCGTCTAGCCTTTTTTCGAACGAACCAGAGACTATGGAAACCGAACCCGAAACCCAGGCCGCTCTTACAGGTCAACTGGTTGAAAAGGTGCTTAAAATCCGCCGTTGCGCTGCGGTGGTCAAAGGAGGACGCCGATTTAGTTTCACCGCCCTGGTCGTGGTCGGCGACGGACAAGGGCGTGTGGGCTGGGGGTACGGCAAAGCCAATGAAGTCCCTCCGGCCGTCGAAAAAGCGATAAAACACGCCCAACGAAATATGATTTCCGTCTCCATGGAAGGAGATACGATCCCGCACAAGGTCTGGGGGCATTTCGGCACTTCCCGGGTGGTCTTAATCCCAGCCGGCGAAGGCACGGGCGTCATCGCAGGCATGGCGGTCAAAGCCGTTTGCGACGCCTGCGGAATTCGAAACATCTTGACCAAATGCTATGGTTCCACCAATCCGCATAATGTCGTCAAAGCCACGGTGGAGGCTCTGAAAAGTCTTCGGGGTCGCAACGAAGTGGAACGATTACGGGGAGTTGCTCTCTCATGAACCTATCTGCCGTTCACCAAGGAATCACCAAACACCGAAAACGCAAACGTATTGGCCGGGGACCTGGTTCCGGGCACGGCAAAACGGCTGGCCGAGGTCATAAAGGCCAAGCCTCCCGCTCCGGGTGGTCTTGTCCTCCAACCTTTGAAGGAGGACGCATGCCCCTGGTCCGCCGTATCCCGAAGCGGGGATTCCACAACCGGTTCGCCCCGGTAACGGCCGAACTGAACGTGGGTGATTTGGACAAGGCTTTTCAGCCCAACCAAGAGGTCACCCCAGATACGCTCCGAGAAAAAGGCCTCGTCAAAGGCGCCTATGACCTGGTGAAAATTCTCGGCGATGGACAACTTTCCAAGCCGCTGCGGGTTTCCGCCCACCGATTTACCCGCTCGGCTGCGGAAAAAATCCAACAGGCCGGCGGTCAAGTCCAGGTGTTGCCCGGCCCGAAACCTGTTCCCAAAAATAAGATGAAATCCCAAAGGACATAACCGGTTTCTCTGCTTGGAAAAAGGAGGTCTCCTACGTCGCCCCCCGCAAGGCGCCGGGCAGAAGGGAGAAAAACGGAAAAAATAGCAGGGAGGCGTGCAAGGGGTCCTTGCTTCCCCCTAGGAAATGTCCTCCGGCAGCGGTTTTGTCGGGGGACAAAAGCCAGCGGGGCGGTTGTTGAGCTTTTCCATCCCAACGCACGGGCACGTGCGTGGTGTGGGCTAAGGAAATAGTGGGTTCGGTCAATTCTTCGGTCTTTTACGGAAGTGTCCGCCATGTGGGAAAAAATCCGCATCGTCTTTACGATCCCGGAACTCCGGCGGAAAATCTTGCTCACCTTTTTGATGCTGGCGATCTATCGGATCGGTTGGCAGATTCCGTTGCCGATCGTCAACCACGAACAGATGACCAAATGGTTCAAGGAACAGGCTCAAACAGGCCTAGGCCAAATCATCGAATATGCCGCCATCTTTAGCGCCAGCCAGTTGAACCAGGCCACCATCTTCGGCTTGGGTATTATGCCTTATATCTCGGCGTCGATTATCTTTCAGCTTTTGGCCAGTGTGTATCCGCCGTTGGAACAACTGCAGAAAGAGGGGGAATCGGGGCGGAAAAAGATCAATGAATACACCCGCTACGCTACCGTGCTGCTTTGCCTAGGACAAAGCTGGTTTTACGTGAATTTTTTGGTGCGGAACGACTTGGTCTATCAACATTTTCTCACGGAAAGCGGAACCCTTTCGCTCTGGTGGCAACTGACCGCAGTGCTGACCATGACCGCGGGGGCCACGTTCCTCATGTGGCTTGGCGAACAGATCGACGAATATGGCATCGGCAACGGGATCAGTCTGCTGATTATGGCCGGTATTTTGGCCCGAATGCCTGCGGCTGGTATCCGTCTGTTTGAACCGATGTTCGAACAAGGCATGATCCAACTGGGCGGCCAAGGAGGCATCGACAAGGTGATCGTGCTGATGACGCTGTTTGTGAGCGTGGTCTTCGGCGTGGTCTTTATCACCCTGGGACAACGTCGCATCCCTACCCAAAGCGCCAAGCACGTTCGAGGCCGACGCGTCTATGGCGGGACGCGTCAGTATCTGCCCCTCCGCGTCAATCAGGCAGGCGTGATGCCGATCGTCTTCGCCTCCAGTTTGTTGCTGTTCCCTTCGGTTCTGTTTAGTTATCTTTCGCATCTTTATCCGTCGGCGGGTTGGCTGAAGGACCTCGAAGGCGCTTTCCATCGCGGGGATGGTTATACCTATAATGTCCTCTATATCGCGATGATCTACTTCTTCTGCTATTTCTGGACCGCCATCACCTTCAATCCAAAGGACATGGCAGACAACCTGAAAAACTACGGCACCTTCATTCCCGGCTATCGTCCGGGACGACGGACGGCCGAATACCTGGAAAAAGTCATGGTCCGAATCACTTATGTCGGGGCGGGGTTTTTAGCCTTCGTCGCCATTGTCCCCACCCTGATTTCCAGTTGGCTCCACGTGGGCTATGACATCGCCAGTTTTTACGGCGGCACGAGCCTTTTGATTGCCGTCAGCGTCGCTTTCGATTTGGTTCAGAAAATTGATAGCCATCTGGTGATGCGCAATTACAAAGGTCTTTTGCAATAATCCCCTTGCTTCCAGGAGGGAAGTCCCCCGCAGACCTTCCTGGTAAGAGAATTTCCTAAGAAAAGCCGAGACGATTTCTCCAAACATTTCTAAGGGACGGCAACGATGCGAATGGTATTTATCGGACCGCCCGGCGCCGGGAAAGGAACGCAAGCGGCTTTGGTCGTGAAGACGTATGGTTTGGTCCACCTCTCCACTGGGGATATGCTTCGGGCGGCTCGGGATGCGAAAACGGAGGTCGGCCAATTGGCCGACCAGTATATGTCTGCCGGTCAATTAGTCCCGGATGCCATCATCCTGGCGATTGTCCAAGAGCGATTGGCAGCCGACGATTGCCGACGCGGATACCTCCTGGATGGTTTCCCGCGCACCTTGGCCCAAGCCGAAGCCCTCGATCGCATCTTGGCCGATGCAAAAACTCCGCTGGATGTGGTCCTAGAACTTCGGGTTCCCGACGAGGAATTGTTCCGCCGATTGTCGGGCCGGGGCCGCTCCGACGATCAACCGGAGGTGATCCGCCAACGCTTGGTCGCCTATCGCCAACAGACGGAACCTTTGTTGGATTACTACCAACGCCGCAGTTTATTGAAGACGATCGATGGCCTGGGAACCGTCGAAGAAATCTTCCAGCGGATTCAACAGGTGCTCAATCCGCTTCAGTCTAAGAGCGTAGAGGATCGGTAACTCCCCCCTGGAGCATGTGCTGGTGGGGATGCCCTTGCAGGAAAATGGTTCCAGGCAACAATTGCGATTTCCAATCCTCCTGGGGTGGGGAATACGGCGTGGTGGAGAAACCCAGAGCCATTTTACGCTCCCACCGAGAAATCGCCCTGATGCGTCGGGCGGGGTTGGTGGTTTGGGAAGCCCTCCAGAGGGCCGCCGGTATGATCCGTCCCGGAGTCAGCACCGGCGAAATCGATGCGGCCATTGAACAATTCTTCCACCAGCGGAAGGCAGTCCCTCTTTTCAAGGGGGTGCCTGGGAAAATCCCTTTCCCAGCAGTTTGTTGCACTTCCGTCAACGAAGAAGTGGTTCATGGGATTCCCGGACCCCGGCGACTGGCCGAGGGCGATATCCTGAGCCTGGACACCGGTTGTAAATTGGATGGCTGGTGCGGCGATGCGGCCATGACCTTTCCGACAGGCCAAATCGCTCCTGAGGTCCAACATCTGATCGACGTAACAAAAGGAGCGTTGGATTTAGCCATTCGTTTGATGGCCCAAAAAACCTTCTGGAGCCAAATCGCCGCGGAAATGGCCGACTATGTCCGAAGCCAGGGTTTCTTCGTGGTCGAGGCCTTTGTGGGCCATGGAATCGGACGCGAAATGCACGAAGACCCCCAAGTCCCTAACTATGTCAGTCCGATGTGGCAACGGAATGGAGATTTTCCGATCCGCCCCGGTTTAGTGATTGCCATTGAGCCGATGGTCAACATGGGTACCAAAAAGGTTCGGGTCAAATCCGATCATTGGACGCAGGTAACCGCTGACGGAAAACCCAGCGCCCATTTTGAACATACGGTGGCTATGACCGAATGGGGGCCTTATGTGTTGACCGGACCTCCCGGAGACCCCCTAGACAATTTGTTTCTAGGTAGCCAAAAGTAGTAGATTCCCTGGAAATACCTCTTAAGAGTTGCCAAAAACCGCCCACAAGAGTAGAATGCGGAGGAAACCTATCCCAAAAACGTTCCTTCTGATCTTCCAGAGGGAAATCCCCGGAGAATCGGTTTTCTCCAGGAGGGGGCCTTGATAAAATTTCCCTTGGTTTCTTATACTAAATATTTTATTCCTTTGCGGTTCAAAGGTTGCTGCTATGAAAGTACGTGCCAGCGTGAAACGGATTTGCAATCATTGCAAAATCGTCCGCCGGAAGGGCGTTATTTATGTCGTGTGCAGTAATCCCCGCCATAAACAGCGCCAAGGCTAGTTCCAGACGGAAGGTTTTATTTTTGACGGCCAGGACAGTCAAAAAAGAATAAAAGAAGAATACACTTGCCAGAAATCTTCGGGATAGGAAACGGGAGGTATTCGAGAAGGTATTGTTATTGGCCCCCATGTGGAGGCTCGGGAGGCACAAGGCGTTCTGTGGAAGGCGTTTGGGGGAGATCGGTTTTTTCTCAAGCGGGATGATGTTCGACGTAGCCATTTGATGGGGAAAGGAAATCGATGCCGCGTTTATTAGGGGTGGATATACCAGGCGATAAACCGACGGTGATTGCCCTGACCTATTTATATGGGGTTGGGCCGAGGATTGCTCGCGATCTGTGTCATAGTGCGGGAGTTGATCCTCAGCGTCGGGCCCGAGAACTTCGGGAAGACGAATTGGCTCGTCTGGCCACCATTTTGGATAAAGAATATGTCGTGGAAGGGCAATTGCGTCGGCAGGTGGCGCAGAATATCGCCCGACTGAAGGACATCAGTTGCTATCGGGGGTTACGGCATCGGCGGGGGTTGCCCGTCCGGGGCCAGCGCACCCGCACCAATGCCCGAACCCGCAAAGGTCCCAAAAAGACCGTGGCCGGCAAGAAAGGAGTCAAAGACCTCCGATAAACGGAGGGCCCAGAAGGAGGAGCAGGAATCTCTTCTGCCTCTCAAGGCGGACCGAAAGGACCGTCTCCGGCGTGATCGTGATAAGGAGTCGGGTTGGCCGCTTTGGTGGAAAAAGCGTTTTTTGGAAATATCGGCAGAAATTGCACTGTGAGTTTTCCCTACCACGTCAGATTCCTATGGCGCTTCTGGTAGGTGGGAGGAGGTGGTTCGACCGTGGCGAAACAGAAGAAACGGAAGATTCGTCGGAATGTTACGGTGGGTGTGGTTCACATTCAGGCGACCTTCAATAACACCATCGTAACGATTACCGACATGAAGGGAGATACTCTTTGTTGGGCCAGCGCCGGCACATCCGGATTTAAAGGGAGTCGGAAGAGCACGCCTTTTGCTGGTCAGATGGCCGCTCAACAGGCCGCCGACAAGGCCATGAAGTTTGGGCTCAAAGAAGTCGATGTGAAGGTCAAAGGGCCGGGCAGCGGTCGGGAAAGTGCGATCACTGCTTTGCAAACCGCGGGTCTGACCATCAAATCGATCGAAGATGTAACTCCGTTGCCGCACAACGGGTGCCGACCTAAAAAACGCCGCCGCGTGTAACGCCCTGCGGAGGAGTCGGCTGAGTCCTCGACAGGAAAAGAAGATGGGTCGAAACGACGAGACGATGGAGATAACCTAGGGGAGGATTCATTGGGTTATGGGACGCAATGTGGAACCGGTATGTCGGCGTTGCCGACGAGAAGGTTTGAAATTGTTTTTGAAAGGGGCCCGGTGTGACACTCCGAAATGCGCCTTTGAGCGGCGGGAGGCGCCGCCGGGGATGCACGGAATCCGCCGGGGCAAACTGACCGACTATGCCCTGCATCTTCGGGAAAAGCAGAAGGTGAAGGTGCATTATGGGGTGCTGGAACGCCAGTTTCGGCGGTATTTCCAAATGGCTTCTCGTTCCAAGAAAAACACCGGGGATGTGTTGATGAGTCTGTTGGAACGCCGGTTGGACAATGTGGTGTATCGGTTGGGTTTTGCCGCCAGTCGTCGGCAGGCCCGCCAAATGATCCGACATGGGCATATTACGGTCAATGGTCGGAAAGTGGATATTCCCAGTTATTTGACGCAGGTGGGAGACCGGATTCGGCCGAAGGATCGAGCGAAGAGTCTCGAACGGGTGCAGGCGGCTTTGCAGGAGACGAATCGGCCTATGCCCGATTTTTTAGTCCGATCGGAAGGTCCGCCGCCGGAGGGGCAGGTCGTTCGGCTGCCGGAAATGACGGATGTTTCCATCCCCGTGCAAACCCAATTGATCATTGAGTTTTGTTCTCGATAGTGTCTGGTGGTTGGTTGGAACCGGGCTTGTTTTTCCGGGAGGTTCTTATGCGTATTCGATGGCGCGGACTGGAGCTGCCCAGCCAAGTGGTCTGCGACCGGGCCACGCTTACCCATACCTACGGCAAATTCGTTGCGGAGCCGTTCGAGCGAGGCTTTGGAATTACCATCGGCAACAGCCTTCGGCGGATTTTGTTATCCAGCTTGGAAGGCAGTGCCGTGACCCAAGTGAAGTTCCGCGGCGCCCTGCATGAGTTTACCACCTTGCCAGGGGTGGTCGAGGATGTAACCGATATCATCCTGAATGTCAAATCGTTGGTGGTCAAAAATTATAGCGATCAACCGCGCGTGATCCGCATCGACCGGAACACCCGCGGGGTGGTTACCGGCGCTGACGTCCAGACCGACGGTCAGGTCGAAGTCATCAATAAAGATCACGTCTTGGCCACGCTCACCGATGATGTACCTTTCCAGATGGAAATGGTCGTGGAAAATGGTCGGGGTTATGTCCCCGCCTCGGAACGGATCAGTTCGGTGCAGGAGATCGGCGTGATTCCTGTGGACGCCGCTTTCAGCCCTGTGGTCAAAGTCCGCTATGAAGTCGAACAGACCCGCGTGGGCCAAAGAACCAATTACGATAAACTCACCTTGGAAATTGTAACCAACGGATCTGTTTCGCCGGAAATGGCTCTGGTGGAGGCGGCCAAGATTTTACGCAAACACCTGAATCCCTTCATTCAGTACCAAGAACTCGGACCCAAAGTCTATGCCGAGTCCCGCTCCTCCCTGAATCTGCCTGACCCCGCTTTGGAAAAGAAACTGGCCATGACCATTGCAGATTTGAATCTCTCGGTGCGGGCACGCAATTGTCTGGAAGCGGAAAACATCCACACGCTGCGCGACCTGGTCTCTCGCACCGAAGATCAATTGCTGGAAGTCCGAAACTTCGGAGAGACTTCCTTAAAGGAGGTTTTAGAGAAACTTCAGGCGTTAGGATTACGGCTCGGGATGCGTCTTCCCCCCGTCCCGGTTCCTTCTGGGTAGAGAAAGAACCATTTCCTTTATTTGCCTATTCGTGGGTTCTTGATTGATTGAGACGTGGCTATGCGACACCGGAAAACTGGCCGAAAACTTGGGCGAAATCCAAAACATCAACGGGCCTTGTTGCGGTCTCTGGCAACGGCGCTCATTTTGACCGAAGGGGAGGTCCTGGACGAAAGGAATAAGCCTGCCCATCCAGGCCGAATCATCACGACCTTACAGAAAGCCAAAGAGGTCCGTCCTTTTCTGGAGCGGTGTATTACCATCGCTTGCCGGGCTTTGCCCTATCTGGAAGCCGCTGAAAAACTCGAACCCAACGAGCCACGCCATACCGAAGCCTGGCGGGCCTGGCGCAGCAGCCCCCAGTGGGCCGAATGGTGCCGAACCATGGCCCCCGTCGTAGCCGCCCGCCGACGTATCCTCCAACTGCTCGGCAATAAACAGGCGGTCCGCATCCTGTTCGATACCATCGCTCCCCGGATGGTCGATCGACCCGGCGGATATACCCGGATTCTTCGCTTGGCCAAACCCCGCCGGGGAGACTCCGGCCCCCGAGCCATTTTAGAATTTGTCGGTACCCACGACCGAAAACGCAAAAAAGCCCCCAAACCCTCTTTTGAACCACTGGCTTCCGAACCCAAGGCTCCCAAAGCCCCGCCTCCAACTCCTGAATCCCCACCCCCAGCCGAAACTCCCACCGCCTCTTAAAACAGCATGAGGCTTTCCGGCTAGGGACCTTCCCCCTTTCCAGTCCAAGACGCTTCCGCTGGCCCCCATCTTGCCCTCAGGCAGCGGACCCAGTCGCACTGAGGGGCCAAGCGTGGAGTATGGCGGAGCAGTTACTGCTTCGGCGGAGTGCGTCGGAGCGTAAAGGACGTGTAGTGCAGGCCGGTTTGGTCGTCCAGGATCATTGCCCCGCCCGGCGCCAGGTACTGTTGCAGCACTTCGAACGGCGGTAAAGGGTTTTTCTCTAAGGCCGTCTGGATGTTTTTCCAGAAGGGGTTTTCCTGAGCTGCTTGGCGGAGCCGCTCTTTGGTCCCCTCCGATTGCACCAGATCGTAAAGCCATCGCATGCCTTCTTCCGGCCGATTAAAGCCGATCATGACCGGTTGATTGCCGGCCGCGGTTCGGGCGATCTTGGCGGCGATGAGTTTGAAGTCCAAGGCGTCGGCCAGCGTCTCCTGAGGATGGTCCGCCTGAGTGAGAATCTTCTCATACATGCTGGGGCGGTCTGCAATGATCAGATAGTTTTGCACAATTCCCAGGCAAGGTTCCGGGGGTCGAGGAGGCTGCTCCGTCTCGCCTATTTGAGGCGGCCCGCCCATCCGAATGCCGAAAACCGTTCTCTGTTGCCTTTGCCCAGGCGGCCTCTTGCCAGCAGGCGTTTTCGGCGACTGCTTTTCCGACTCCGGGGGGGCCTTGGATCGAGGCGGTTCCGGCGGAATCACATGATAGTATTTGGCCATCCGAAACGACTCCGTCCGAATGTTTTTTTCATATTTCTTGGCTAGTTTTTCCAGGGCTTCCTCGATCGGTTTGCTCTCTTTCAGACGCAGCGCCCAGCACCAACTACTGCTTTGCAAACTGAGCGGCTCTTCACGGTTGATCCGGGTAACATAGGTAACCCGACCGTCTAGCGCCGGCAGGATCTCTTTTTCCAGATCGACGCCCGTTTGGTCCAGCACTCGCCGACGTAATTCCGCCGAAAACGCCCCCTCGCCCCGAAAACTATCGTAGAGTTTCGCCAGATTCGCCAATGTGGTTTGAAATCGCCAATGGAACGTGGTATAAGTCGCCGTATCCGGCGGCACCCAAGGTTCCGGGCGAACTTCCCCAGGTTCCAAAGCGATCATCTCCACGATGCCGCTGCGGGGATTGTCCAGCAAAAGATGGAAATGGACCACCTCGTCAAACTGCCCCACATCATACGTCAAACTGCCGCCCATCCCCAACACGCCATCCAATCCCAACGCCGGCAACGATGCCGTAAAAAGCCGAACTTGGATGTCCTCTTGCCCAATTTTTCGCAGCAACCCAATCGGATCGAAATACCAGAAAAACTGCGCCGGCTGATCCTTGCCGCCCCGACAATGTTTCATCACCGCAGCAAAATGCTCATGGTCCGCCAGGGTCTTCTCGGCCCCGCCTTTCCAAGCCGTCAAAACTCCTTTCAATACCTCCAGGTCCGTGCTCAAGACCAAGCAGCCGTCTTTTTCACAATACATTGCCCGACGCCGCTGGGGCCCCAAACCATCGTAGATCACCACGGGCACGTCCTCGATGGTCTGCTGGGACTTTTGGACATTCGGTTGTTTTTCGAGGGCTTCGGTCCCTTTGGCCAATACCTGCCGGACTCGTCCCATCTGTTCTCCTGCTTCCAACAGAACCACCGCCCCTAAAGGCCCTTGCTCCGGCGCCACTACCGCCAAAACCATCTCTCCCTGAGGAATCTCCAACAGTTCCGGAAGCGACATGCCGATCTGATCCTTCACCGCAGCTACCGCCTCCACCACCGAACCATACACATCTTGAATTAGCGGCTTCATTTGCGGGTCTTGGATCATTCGGCCCATGGCCGTATTCATGAACCGTTCGGCCAATTCCGGGGCGTTAGGAATCCACAGAAGCAGCACGGTATGAGGCGGCAGAAGGTGAATGGCCGACGGCCGACGAACGCCAGAACCTTCGGCAGAAGCGGCACTGACCAGGTTCCACGGACTCCAGGCCCCTACTGAACCCGAGAGGATGCCCCGGAAAGTTCCATTTCCCCTCGAAGAGTCTATCAATGATAACCCTTGAGAAGTATCAACAGACCCGTCCACTCCTAACAGAGAGGATTCACCTGGGAGAGAACACACCCAACCCCTATTTGGAGGGGAATTTTCTCCCGAAAAGACCCCATCGGCCCCCCCTGCCCACAAGGCCAACCAACCCAGAGCCAACCACACCTTCCAGCCCTGCCGAGAAGAAACCCAAAACTTCATCTTCCGCTCCTTTCCTTCTGACGGGGTAGATAAAATATACCAAAAGTAGAGGCGCCGCGCAAACTATCCCCCTTCTCTCCCCTTATTGTTCGCTGGAGAAAGAAAAATCTTAGTAACATTTTAGCCGAATGGAGGGGGCTAGGTGTCATTCCTGCGCAAGCAGCAGTCCAGGCTTGTTCCCGCGGAAGCGGGAATCCAGGCAATAGGGAGTTTTACTCCTTTCTGGACTGCTGCTTACGCAGGAATGACACTTTCTGGACTGCCGCTTGTGCGGCAGGGACACCCTTCCCCCAGCTTTGCTTCGCACCGGTCTCTCCCGCAGCGGGAGAGGCGAGTTGCTTCCTTCGGCTAACGTGTTACACATCCGAAAAGAAGTCGCCTTCGTCTCAGGCCAGCGGCTACCATCTTTTCCCGCTTGGGCAGCGTCTCCACCAGAATCAGGCAAGCAGGTTTTGGCTAAGAATGAGGTGTACCCCAGCCTGGATCATTTCCTGCCAAGCAGCGGCCACATCGCCCGGCCGGAGCTCCACGCCCCGGCAGGCGTCTTCGATCACCCAGCTGCGCAGTCCTAGCCGGACAGCGTCCAGGGCGGTCCAGCGGACGCAGTAATCGGTGGCAAGCCCACAAATGTATATTTCTTCCACTCCTTCTCGCCGTAGATATTCGTCCAGACCGGTGCTCCGACGTCGCCCGTTATCAAAAAAACCACTGTAACTATCCACCTCCGGGTCCACCCCCTTGCGAAACACCGCCTGGATTCGGGAGCGGTCCAAGTCCGGGTGAAACTCCGCCCCCGGCGTATGCTGCACGCAATGGACCGGCCAGAGCACTTGCTCCAGCCCGGCCAATTGGATCACCTCCCCAGGCTTTCGGCCCGGATGATTGGCCGCAAAACTTAGATGCCCCGGCGGATGCCAATCCTGCGTGGCCGCCACCCGATCAAACCGCCGCAGAAGCCGATTGATGACCGGCACCACTTGGTCCCCCTCTGGCACCGGCAGCGCCCCGCCCGGACAAAAATCCCGCTGCACATCCACAATCACCAAGCATCTCTTCATGCCTCTCTCCTAGACCAAGCACGGACTCAGACGCCTCGAAGTTCCGCTTCTTCGGCTTCTGGACGCCTCGGGGGAGGATTTTCTCGGAAAGCATTCTCACCGTTTTGTGATCCGGGTCATGGACCTTTCAAGAAAAACCGAAGGGGCACGGCTAAGGCCGTACCCCTTCCATTCTACGGAACTCCTCTCGGAAAAGTCCATGAAGGTTGCCCAGGGAACCGGCGTTCTTATGGCGGGGGTATCCGCCGGTAGGCCGGTTCCGAGCTTCTCGAGCTCCTGCGGCCGAGCAGGAAATACCCGGGCGCCAGCTCTGTTAGACTTTTTCTTTTACCGGTTCTTTATCGGGTTGCTTAGGCGAGGGTTTTTTCTGCTCCTTCGGCTCCGGGCCGAACTTGTCCAACGAGTTCTTCAATTCTTCCAACTGTTTTTGGAGTTTTTCCAGTTGTTGCTGTTGTTTTTCGAGTTGTTTTTGCAGGTCCGGGCGGATTCGGCTGGGCAGTCGGTCTTTCGGTTCCCCGCCGAACCAAGGGGGAGCCACCTCCCCGGGGAAATCCATGTCCACAGGGCCGCCTTGTCCGAGCATCCGTTCCACATGGGGCCGAATGTCCGGCGGCAATTTGTCTAATTCTTTCTCCGTAACTTCCCAGGTTTGGCCGTCTTTTTTCACGCTGATCCGGGCCGGTTCCTTGCCGCTCTTGGTAATGGCAATGCTTAGGCCTTCTGGCAGTGTGCCGCCCCATCCAAACTGCCACCCAAACCCCGGCGGCACTACAAAGCCCGGCTGGAAGAATCGGAACCGGAGCGGTTGGCCCGGCTGCATCTTCTCAAACCACTTCCGGAAGGTCTCGAAATCGGGATTGCCCGGTGCGGGGATCGCCATGCCCCCACCAAAACCAGGCGTCATTTGTTCCGCAGGCCGTTTGGCCGGGGTAACGTCGATCTTCTGCCGTTTGCCTTCCCGCAC
>Ga0272448_1001042_pt1 | contig 39188 bp, 35 predicted proteins | sample YNPCB0191_FD_202220 | JGI IMG/M metagenome (GOLD analysis project Ga0272448, IMG submission 202220) | Hot spring sediment microbial communities from Yellowstone National Park, WY, United States - YNP-CB-019-1 | ecosystem: Environmental > Aquatic > Thermal springs > Hot (42-90C) > Sediment...
GTGCCAGCCGATGGGGTTTGCCCATCGGCTGGCACGTCGGGGTGCCGTGTCTCTTCCTCAGCGGCCATCGGCTGCGGGTGCATCCTCGTCTCCTTCTGCCGGCAACGCCATGCTGTCATCAGCTTTCTGCCGGGCCGCCTGCATCTTCTGCAGCGCTTGCAAGGTTTCCAGCAACATGCGATGATTCCGAAAGCGGAAACCATCCACCTGCGTCAACGCACGTCCCTCACTCAGATCATAGGCGACCGCGTTACCCAGTTGGGTATCGAAGTGTTGCCGCAAATCCTGCCCGGTCATTTGCGCCGGATCAGCCTGATGGGGACTATCAGCGGTATCCACCACGATCGTCTCCATCGTCTTCACATTCACAAACGCATGATACAGCACGCCCAGTTCCAGGCGGTTAATGCGCGACTCCCGCCACAGGATCTGGACAATCCGATCGGCCAGCGCCATTTCCATCGCGCCCACCGGTGCGAGATCGCGCTGGATCGTTGCCTGCAGCGCCGAATAGGCCTGCGGATCTTCCCAGAAAGCGATGTTGCCCTGCTGCGCGGAGAGGCCATGTTTCATGGCATTCTGGGCGGCCGCCGCTTTCCCGGCCGCTGTCACTGGCCCGGTACTGGATTGGGCGTTCATCTGGTTACTAATTTGCTGGCGTTCCGATGTCATATCGGATACCCCTCCTTTTTATGGCTGACCATGGTGAGTTGATGATATTCTTTTCTCGCCTCTTCATTGCCTGCGCTCGCCAACTTCGCCAGCATGCGCTTGCGCTCATTCTCCTTTTCTATCTCGGCGAAAATTTCCTCGTCGCTCGTTTCTTCTAACGCCACCTCCTCCTCACCCTTTTCCTCAAATACCTCCGCCTCTTCTGCCTCCCGGGCCTTGATCGTGATGCCATCGTATTCATCGGTCAGCGAATACTGTGGCTCATTACCCTCATCGCTCACTGCAGACGGCGGATAAGTGTCTGGGACAATAATTTTACGTCTGGGACCCCTGTGCGCCGGGGCCGGCATAGACTCATGGCTCAATTGCTGTTCCCCTTTCTCATCAAGCAGGCGTTCTAAGGCTTTGATTAACAGCTCTTGCTCGGTTGGAACAGCTTCCCGCTTCACCTGTGTGCTGATGCGGTGCATCGCATTGCCCAGCACCTTGCCTCGCTGTTGCACATCGGCTCTCATTTGGCGATGTATGAACTGGCTATTGCGGTCAATCTCGCGCTCAGCCCGGTGGCTAACTTCGGTAATCATCCGTTTCCAGCTTGTATATCCCGGTCGCAAATTGCGATGAGCAGAGAAAGCTTCCCGTTCGCGCTCGGTCATCACATCGAGGATATCGAGAGGCAGCATTTGGTTTTCGAGCAACTCGTCGATCGCGGCCAGATCCATCCAGGGTCGAATCCGTTCTCGCATACATTCCAACGAGACCAAGTTGAGCAGTTGAACAACACGATGGATATCCAACCACTGGATCGCCTGACAGTCGGTCTCTTCCAGTGCGGAATGCGGTGCGAAATCGGCCCTGATATGGTGTAACAGGGTCATGGTATAATCTAATATCGTGATTTTTGCACCAGATAGGGAGAGTTCTTTTATCACGGGCTCTATTGTCGCAACAGTTCGCAGAAGCAACGAAAAAAACGCTGTTTCCTCCTGGTTATCCTCCCCCAGCCCATCGGCGAGCAACTGCAACGCGGCAATCAGTCCTGCCGGCCCATTCGCACGTATATTGAGATCGATCAACGCGCGCAGCAATATGACGCATTGTAGCCCAAACGGTCGAAAATGCTGCGCTGTTGTAATCCCAGCCTCCGCCTGGGCAACGATAGCATTCAGTTTTTCGATTAAGGTTTCCGGCGGACCGGGCTGTTGCGTTTCTGTCATCAGCTCATCCTTGTGCACGTCTACTATTCAGGCAATGGTCTGGCCATCCCCCGTGCCACAGCACTACCATCATCATACCACTAAATTGTAAAAATACAACTAATTACGGACAATATTTTACACTTTCATCGACATCGATCATTGTCTCCCCGTCATATTTGTGCGTGATCTTTGGCGTATAGCTGCTTATGTCTGATATCCAGCGAGTTGACAGTAGCAGTATCCTGAACTATTATTAGACAGTTATAGTATACATTGTTATGTGTGAAAAATCGGCGCGTGCCTGGTAATCGACGCCTCCGCCCCGATTGGCATCAATAAATATCGCTGCTCGTAAGCGGAAATTGAGCAATATGAATCTGTACAGATTCCCTCCAGATGAAGGCGCTGGCCGCCTAATGCAGAGTGGGAGAAAGGATTTGGTGATGGTGGAAGAAATCCTTGATGACGCAAAATCTGGAAAGATGATGCCGCTAAGCCGCACGGAATGCTGTGCCATCTATCAGCGATACTTCGTGAACAAAGAAACCATGACGAGCATTGCCGAGGATATGGAGCGGACACGCCTGACCATCAGCCGGTGCATTCACGCGCAACAACAGGCATTGCACGCGGTTCGACCGGACCTGGGCATCGGACGACCCCAAGCGAAAATTCATTATGCGCGCTACCAGCAGCAGGTCATTGAGCGCACCTGCAGTCAACCGCACCGGCGGCAAAAAGAGGAGAATACCGCACAAGCTGAACGCTTTATCCAGGAATGGTGGCAGCGCCAGCAGCGGGAATCAAAGACCAAACGCTGGATGGACGCTAAAACGTTGTATGTGAAGTATTACTGCCTGGCGGTAGCTGAGCCGTCTGAACGCGTCAGTTATAAAACATTCACGCGCGCCATGCAGCGCATCATCGGCCCGGCCTTCGCCCCGACGCCGGGGCGGCCAAAGCAACGCCCCCAGCGTGGACGACCCAAGGGCATTGGCCGGGAGCATTCCCCTATGCCATCCGGCCCTGATTAACCCGACAGATCACTTCGTGGGCATATGTCATCGTTGATCAGGCCGTCGATTTTTTATGTCCAAAATCAATCTGCGGGTGGGCACCCGTGTGGGGGGTCCACAGGCACCGGTGCAGTATGAGATTCTCCGCGAGTTGGTGGCGGAGACTATCGTCAACGAAGTGGCGCACCGCGGCTACACTAGCAGCGGTAGCGTACAGGTGATGCTTTTCGCCGACCGGCTTGATGTCTGGAATCCTGGCACGCTGCCCCCCTCACTTAGCCTGGCCGATCTGCGCGAGCCCTATAGATCATTGCCGGAGAATTACCTACCAGAGCATTTGGAACAATTCCCCAGCAATCCGGATTATTAGCCACATGAGGTGGTGACTGATAATAGACATAGGTGAGTATCTCGAAAGAGGCCAGGTACGTCAACCATGAAGGCCTACCCTAGGATAATGACACCCACAGGCATGGCATTTTGGTAAAGCTCAAAGAACTGCCGTTCAATATGTGATTCTTTATGGTAGTCTCCCCTGACCGGAGACATCGGCTGGATGATCACAACTCGGCCGGACGATCCCCTGTGCCCGATGACGAGGACGAATCAGATCGTCATAATCAATTGGCTGTTGACCAAGGTGCGGAGCCTTGGGTGGCAATATTGGCAGTGTCAACAGGTGACGTCCGCAATGGCGATGTCGTATACGACCAACAAATCTCAAAAAGACAATAGAATTATTTTACTTCCCTGGTCACACTATAGCAGGATAGCGTTGTGTCGTTCAGTATATTACTGCTCATAACTACACTGCAAGCCTTCTGTTTGCGGTATTCCATTGTTAGGCATGCAGCCCGCCGCCTCACACGAAAGTCCGGATAACGAATTTTTACAGATACGTTGGCCAATAGGATGAAAGGAAGAAAGCAAATGGCAGATTCAGCGAAGTTTGAAGTCATTGCAGGATCGTGGAGTAACGATGGATCATCAGACTATTTCATTGTGCCGCCGGTTAAGGATTTTGATGATATAAAACTCACCGTACATCACGGTTTGCATAATCCTCCAACTGGAAACATGGAGCGTATCAACGATACCTTCGATTTGATCCCTTTTTACGATGATGTCAACCTTTATATCCGGTCGGGATGGCTGAAGCGGCTCATTGAACGCGAAACGGGATCCCAAGCACTGGATGAGAAGCACCCCTTCCGGCAGATAGCGCAGGCATTGGTTGGTAAAAGCCTGACATCACCACCCTCTCCAGGCAATCCGCTGTGCGGTTTGGCAAAGGACTATGCGACATTGACAAGCTTCCTGCGGGGACGCAGCCAATGGTATAAATACTTTCGTCCCAGCGTCGGCGAGCAACTATTGGCTGCCGTCTGGCAAGCCATGCCCAGGTCAATATTCGAAAATATTGTCGGCTGGCTGAAGCCGATGCTCGAAAATATGCATGGCGGAGATATTGCTCGCTACCAGGAATTTTTCGCCAACACCCGTCAGGATTTGCACAGCCCCATCAACAAGCCAGAGCAGATCACGCTCTGGGCGGCGCTTGATCAACTCGAACGCATGAATCCCACCCTGGCGCAGGGACAACCACAATTTAGCAATTACAACAGCGTCCTTTACCCCGGCGGGGCCGCAGAGGCGGTCGCTCTCATTGCCCACCTCATCCCGGCAAAATTGGATGATACGCTTATCTATTCCTACGGCATAATCGATAACACTGATGAAGTCAGCCGATGTAAGATTCTGTGCCTGGACGATGGAATGCGCTTGCATATCAATACAACGATCTACTATGATCAGCACTATGTTCATACCGGCACGGTCGATTGGGATATCACCCGGCGCGAGGTAGATGGCAAACTGATATTCAATACGTTTTTAGGCATGGAGAAGCCGATATCTCTTGCCCCGATGGTGCTGGGGTTACAGCCGACGAACCATCCGGGCGCCATGCTTGATGACAACACGCCGTTACATGACAAATGTAACCTGCTCTTTCTCGGAAGCGACCTTGATCTGCTCACCAAATCGCCATCGGCACAGGACTACCTTGCCCGTTATGCGACTCTGGTAATTCCCAATGCCATGAACCCCAATACGAAGAAGTTGATAAAAGGCGAGCTGTTAATGAATTGCGGCATTATTTATACCGATAGCGAAGCGGATCTCTTCCGCGTGCTGCATGGGAAACCGACAGAAAATCCTTCCGCGACCTTTTATTCGTTTCTCAACCGCGATACTGTCATTCCGCAGATTCCGGTGATGCTTAATGGCAAACGCGAGTATGTCGCGATCAACACGAGTCTCGCTGATGTCCTTGGTCCGCAACCGGCAGCATCCATTCTGGCCAACCTCAAACTACTTCGACGTTTCGGTGATACGAATATCGAGGTCAACTTTCCCGCATTCACATCGCAGACACTCGCAATTCCGCTTGTTACAGGAGATGAGCTGCAATGGTAACATTGAATCGATTTAAGAATACTGAGTTATTTCTGGCTGAAGCAATCGGACAGGCTCGTTTCGCTTTCCTCTATACACCAGCGCTGGCGAGTGTGCATCACAATGTCACGCAACTTGACTTTCAAAGCACCTGGCATACCAATGGCGTACAGGGGTATTACCTCTTTTTTGATGCATTAACCGATGACGCGCATCTTGCATCCGCGGTAGAAGCCATTCAACGCACCTTTGAAAAAACGCAGCATGCGGGCAATGAACAATGCCAATTGTTTGCCTGGATTGAGAATGCCGAGAACTGGGTGAGCGATCCCGAGAACGCAACATTCATCACCTCAATGATTGTCACGGCAGCCGGCCTGGCGAAAGTCATACCGGATTTTCAATACGCCAACCTTACCTGTGCCTATGGCACGGCGGATGTGACGGTTAGCATTCCCACGAATCCGGATAAACCATTCTTTCAATTGGCAGCAAGTAGCCCCTATATCATCACCATCGATGAACATGACATCGAGAATCACATAGCGGCACAGCTCTCTGCCGCGGGGTGTGGGGCAGGAGGCTTTCTATTCGACTGCCGCATCACACAGCAGGCATTGAGCGCTCTGGATGCTGGTTTTCGCTATTTTTCCCCCTCGGCCCAAACGGACGGGAGGGAAGATGAGAAGCCGCTGTCACAATCCTTTCATGTATTCGCCAAACAGCGAGATCCAAACTCTACGCCGAACCTTTCCGAACAGCCGCAGATTGCAGTGCGCTTGACGCTGGATCCTGTCGATGGACGTTCGGGGACATGGCAGCACGCCATCGCGCACAATCGAACCATCATCGATTTTCTTGCCCCCGGCAATCCCTACAACCAGGCCGGACCGGTTGAGCTCTGGTCCAGTTTTTGCGACCACGTGGGAAATGGCATTGCCGTAGAGGTGGCGCCCGGTGCTTTTCAACTCGCCTTGGCTGCAAATCCGTCCGGCGACGACAATGACTTTTACTTCGTCCCACAAGGAGAGCTCACTCTCAAGGCAAAGCCATCCACCCGGCGCGAAGAGATGGCTGCCAGCCGCCTGCTGCTTGGCCTGTCGGGCACCGAGTTCCTTGAGTTTTTTGATGGTGATAAACTCACCTTCGACAACGGCAGCGCAATGTTTAAAAGGCCGCTGTTGTCGCCATTGTTTTCCAACATCAAGCAGCAGTCCATTCCGCCGGACGACGATCCATTCGTCACCGATTCATACACCACCGCCTGGATCGCCATTCGTCCGGGCACGGGACGGCAGGTGCAGTATGCCTCGCAACCACAGGAAGCCGCTTTGTACTTCGATCAAGGTGGTCAGCACTCCCCTTTCCTGAAACCGAAGGTGATTCACCGCGAGGTCATCGCAAAAAATGGTATTTCAACTGCACAGCCCATGCCTACGGCACCGTATGCGGGAACGGCAGATATCCTCAACGCGGCAATAACCAACATTGACAGGTTTGGACTGGCGCCATTTCGATACTATCAACTCACTTCACCTCCCACCTCTAAATCTCGCACCGGAGAAAGCGAAAATTGCGTCAATCCGCAAGGGCACGTGTTGGGTGTGACAGGCGACACGATGGGGGTATGGACTATCGCGCACAGCCTGGAGCCGTCCGATCCAACGAAACCCGATGACCAGGGCACGATCAAACCGTTTTCCTATCCTCTTGACCTGAATACCAATCTCCGAGACGCCCTGCAACAACACCAGCCATTCATGGTCATCACGCGTGATATTGCTCGTTTTTCCGGTCCGTTATTTATCAGCAGTTGGACATTCGATTGGAGTCTGTCATCACGTGCTGTTGACAAATTCGATGCCGAGAAAGATCCTATCTTTATCATCAAATTCGATAAGCGCCCAATGCGTGAGCTCATCGGAAATTATGAACAGTGGACGAAACCGGCAATCTTCAATGATCAACATGATCTCCCCGCGATTGCGCAGTATTTGCAACGTTTGCAACAAAAGGCAAATGACGCGGTCACTATAACCGGAGCGACCGATAATTCAGACGCTGTGATTTTTCAGCCGCTGGACTACGCATTCTCAAGTGCTGATTGGACGGGTGTGCTCATCCTGAACTGCCCCCTGTCGGCATCCGCCTTACCGCTTTCGCTGCGCGGTCTCGCCGGCGGAATGAAGTTTGATGAGTTCCGCGCCCAGTTTCTCGGCGTGACACTCAGTGAAGTGAGTTATCAGGGACAACAAACAATACCGGCACAATTACAAATCGAGCGCAGTACGCTCTTCGCGGGCATTCTCTACCCGCCCCCACTGCTCACCGCACGGGAGCGAACTGCACCGCCGGTGGATAACAGTATTTACGATATGGAGGTGACTTCGCTCAAGGTAGGTTTTGACAATACTACGATTACGTACTTCTCGTGTATTCTCAAACTCACCATAAATAAATTATTCGAAGCTTCCGTGGAACAACCCCAGCCGATAACCTTTGTCGGTTCCTACGAAAAGAAAAATAATGCGGACGTATACAGTTTTATTTATGATGCTCAAACCCCTGTTAAGTTGCAGAATACACTCATTGACTCGATAACCTTCACTAAAATTACTTTTACAACGATCTCCCAGACGAAAGATATTATCACAGCACGCTTCGCGCTCTGGGGATGGCTCCAATTCAACAGGTCCCCTGGGGATGTGGCGCAACCAGAATCTATTTTAAAAATCGATTTCTTCTCTTTTGACAAACTCCTTTTCGATGGCGTTGGTTTGGCGCTGACCATGGCGTCTGACGGTAGTGATCCACACAAAGCCTTCGATCCCGGCGCCATTCGGGTGTATCTGAGTTCGGACGAGAAAGATATACGACCTGATTCACTGCTGCACCATTTTCCGCTGACGTTGAAAGGATTCTCTATTGCCTCCGGGAATGATACGCTTTCTTCACTGGGATACTTACCGGTAGCAGGGGGGGGACATGTCAATTTCCGGTATGGCCTGCTCTTCGATGTCGATCTCGGTACGCTCGGACCGCTGGTGTCCGCACAAAAAGATCTTCACGCGGAGCTGCTGCTGGGATGGAAAGATAGTACGATCGCCACGGGCTTTCGATTTGCCAGCTTCGGCACGTCACTGGAACTGGGCATCGAAGGTGTCGTGAAGCTGTATATTAAACACCTGACCTTTTTCCAGTATCCTGCTGTTGCTGATAAGCCGCAGATTATCGGGCTGGCGTTGCGGCAAGTTTTTGTGCAGGTACTGGGGCTGCGTCTTCCCTCGGATGGTGGGCTGGCCGTCTTCCTGTTTATCCCGCAGGGTGGAACGAACAGTAAAATCGGCTGGTACACAGCCTACAAAAAAGACGAGAATTTCTTCCTGGGCATCGGCCAGCGGGTGGCACCGGCGATGATAGATGCATTGCCTACATTCAATTCGATCATTACTGAATTGAAGAACGGGCCAAAGTTTGATGCTTACGATGATGATTCCACCCCCTATACCCAGGGCGATGCCGTTGTTGGCCCACTGTTGAATTCGAAAAGCATCAAATATGCGCCGGATCGCAACTGGCTGATTGCTTGCGATGATACCATCTCTTCGCTGCTGCATCTCGGGTTCGTCTTCAACGACCCTGCTCTCTACAGTTTATACCTGGCCATCTACTCCTACCCGGTTGAGATCACCTATTGCAAGCTCAGCGACGATCTGGGCGTCTATCACCTGAACTTGGTGTCGCCGGTGCGGCAATTTACCACCGGGGAAGTCACCATCACCATCCCGGAGGTGGGGATTTTCGTGTATACCAACGGCGGGTGGAAAGTGGACGTCGGCTTCCCCGACAACCTGAATTTTGCCCGCTCCTTCCGCGCGGACATGATCCCCTTCACCGGCTCCGGGGGTTTTTACCTGGCGCGCGTGAGCGGTGGCGTGTCACAGTATATCTCGGACAAGACGCTTACGGTGACGCAAATCGGCTATGCCGTACGCGTAGGCCTGGGGGCCAGCTATGACCAGGGGGTCTTTCATGCCGGCGTCGCGGTGACGATCTTCGGGACGCTGGAGGGGGAGATCGCCGTGCCTCCCGGACAGTCTATCATCGATATCAGCGATATCAAGCAGTACTATATTCTCGGACAGGTCGGCATTATCGGGGAAGTTTATGGGGCGGTGGATTTCGGCTTTCTCAAAGCCATGGTGAGCCTCACCGTCATCGCCTGGATGAGCCTGCGATTGAGCAACGCGCCCCAGGATGCGCAGCTCACCGTCGCTGTCCATGCCCGCGTCATCGCCGTCGCCGAGTTGCGCATCTCCATTAAGATCTTCTTCGCGCGCATTACCATCGTCATCCGCTTCTCGTTCAGCACGGAAGTGCAGCTGAGCTGGACGCTGGTGAACCGGAGCCGCGACAGACTGGCGCTCACAGCGTCGCGTAATCTGCAGCCGCTGCCGTGGGATGCGCACTTCTGCTATTACCTGTGGCAGCAGACACCCATTCCGGCGCTGAACCTGCTGTTCACGCCGCAGATGACCCTCTCCTCGCCCTCGAAGGCGACGCGCGGGACGCCGCAGGCTGCCCCAGCGCTGGTGGCGCTCCTCGCGCTCGAGCAATCGACGAGCGAGCAGCCGGCAAGCGAGCGGTCGGCAACCCACCTGCTCAGCGCACTGGGCGGGTGGCTGTTTTACACCTATTTGATCTCGGGTAATACCACCAATCCATTCGGCACCGCTCAGCCGGATCCCGCGAGCCCGGGAGCGGACGATCGTAACAAGTTTCTTGACGCAAAATTGACCGGAGCTGATCTGGCTAATATCAATTTAGCGTTACATCAGCAGTCCAGACCTCGCCTGGATTACCCCAATACAATTACGCCATTCTTGCGCAACAATTTTGCGATTACCATTCAAAATGCGCCGGAAGCTACGGCCGGCACGGAGCCCACTGCACTCTACTTCCCCTGCTTCCCCGAGTTATCCGTCGTACTTGGACAGCAGAATTCGCCCGTGACGCATGCCGTATCATTGGCGGTAAGCTCGCTGAGCGCGGATCAATTAACGCAATTCAACCAGGAGCTGCAAAAGCTCTTTATCACCTTTGATGCCGGCCCGTTGGCGTCTGCCAGATTCGTTGATAGGGATACAATCCCGGTCACCGCCACCTTGTTTGAAGATTACATCGATTTCTTGCTAAAAGCGCTGATCGGTTTCTTCATGCAAAATACCGGCAAAGATAGCGCCATACAAATGCCAAAAGAAGGTCTGCCGGTCCGAACGCTTCTCACCATGCTCGAGCCCGCGAAACGAGATACTGATAAAGATAGCAGCGATGCCACCCCGGATGAGATCTGCAACATGGTCAGCCGTTTCTTCCTGCACGGGCTGCGCGTCCCGAAATTTCAAGGGGAACGCGGCAGCCGGGATGAGCCCTTATTCGACGCGTCACAACCGCTATACGAGTTATCCGGCCAGCAAATCCGCTTGAGCGATTTCCCCGACCTGCAGCCGGAGAAGCTGACCGTGGCCCTGAGCAGCAGCAGCAACTGGCAAAATATCAACATACCGGCACCGCTGCAGTTGCAGCCCGAGGCTTTGCAGTGGCTGAAAGATCAAAGCAATTGGCCGGCATTCAAGCCAACGGCAAAGGAGATCGATTATCTGCAAGGGCAGGCTAAGACCTTTGTCTTTCGCCAGTATCATCAATGGTCGGCGCCGAAAGATGCCTGGACGATCTGGCAGTTCCCCCCGACCTTATCCGCGTTTGCCGGCACGGAGTATGCGCCGTTCCCCGTGCTTTTGCAAAAAACCGGCGACTTCAATACTGATCAGCCGAAAGCGCAGCGGTTGCTGCTGGAAACCGAGCATACGGAGGCGGAGCGTTTGCCGGCGGACGAGCTGCCCATCACCTTCAACTGGGCGACGCGTGTGGAGTTGAAGATCCGCCGGATTCCGCTCGACCATGACGGCCAGTATGTGCGCGACCTGTACCTGTTCGAAGGCGCCAATGAGGAGAACAGGCGACTGCTCGACCGCGTGCTGGCAGCGGATGACGCGTATACCCTACACCTGCTATATGGTAAACCGGTACACACCTCGGGGGCAGGAGGCGGCAATGGCGATGAGATCATCTGGTGTTCCGATGACATCGATATTTCCCAGGTAAAATTACTGCGGACCAACCTATCGGTGGAAAGCAACCCGAACCGCGCTCTCCGCAGCGAAGAGTTTCATCGGTTGGCTGTGAAAGACGTGTATGCGGCTACCATGAGGGATACCGGCGACTTCCTGCGCCTGGTTCAACGCTGCAGCATCGTCAACTCCGGGGGATATTACCTGTACTATCCCTCTCCCGGTGGGATAACGAAGGCGTTTTCCGATGGCGCAAATGCTGAGGTTGCGATCACACTGCTCATCGAGAGCACGCATGCGGATCATCAGGTGCGCTCGCATTACAATGCGATTATGGTGAAGCAGGACCCTGGAAATGCGCCGGTTCCCAAACAGGATATGTTTTACGCGGAGATCGACCTGAAGGGTATCGATCCAACGCCCTATCTCGATTATCGTCCCCGCATGCAAGCCGGCTCCCTCGGTTATACCGTCACCAGGGAGAACCCGGATGCGAACCCGATTCCACCGGATAGATCGCCGGCGCTGTTGAAAGCGGAGTTGGAGCGGGTGTTCAGCCTGCTGGCCTACCAGGTTGCCGATGGTGCCCCGTCAAAGCTGGACTTCTTGCCGGTCAGCCCGGGTAAACGGCCGGAGGACAGCGGGAAAACGAACCCGGACTGGTATTATCCGGTCGCGATTCCCCTGAATAAGCTATTGAATTGCTCCAATCCATATGAGGCGGTTGGGCAGCCGTGCAGCGTCCGTTTCACATATCGCGATGTGTTCGGCAACACGCTGCCAGACTGTGAGATGCGTGTCGACGCCAGTCCCAGCTATTCCGACCGATTGCTTCCCATTGCCGAATGGCCCGGGATGAGTGCCTGGTACGAAGTCGGTGTTGCGCAGTCGCGAACACTGACCGTGCACCTGGAGTTCGCCGTCAACAACATCAACGATGTTGACCAGAGGATACGCGATAGTTGGCGAGAGACATATCGGCAAGCTGGTTGGCAGGTGTCGGACAAAAACGTCTCGATCAACATGTTCACCTCTCTTTGCCCAAATAAACCATTCACAATATCCGGCAAGGATCTCAATGACTTCATCGAAGAGATCAGGTCTTTCATAAATAAACCGGGTCAGCTGTTACCATCTCATACGATAACCATCACCCTTCCGGATGATGCACACGCCGGGCAGGAGAAGGACCTGTTTGAGCTGACCGTGGCGCTGCAGCTCAAACGTAATCAGAACTTCGTGAATACGACTGCGTGCAAGCAACTGCGCGATGTGGCGGAGGTGGCGAGTCTTATTACCCCGACAAAGAAGCCTGACGCCACCAGGGCCGATGCGCCGGTCGAGCAAACGCTGCTTGACTTTGCCAATAAGTTTGAAGCGTGTTTTTCCAAGTATAAACTGGCCACGGGCTTTTCCGCCGGAAAGACGACAGCGGAAGGTACGGAGGCGAAACAGAATGCTGTTCCCATCACGCAGCACGGGGCTCATGCCCTGTGGGCTATTCGCACAACGTTGTTTGAGGTCAAGCCACGAGCACCGATCTATTATGCCCCACGTCCCATCCTCAACGCGCTTCGCTCGGATACGGTCACCAATACGCTTGTCGATCTGCCCACCCTGGCTAAAGGGCAGACCATTACGGCGACCGATCGTGACCTGGATCTCAGCATGCGCCGTCTGCTCGATGCCATCGAAGAATTGTTGAACCCGAAAGTCGTCTCGGCATTCTGGGGCCTGCAAAGCGCCACCCAGATCGACCTGGCGCAGGATTTCCAGACGCTGATGGACGTGAAGGGAGAAATCGCCAGTCAGCTGGGCAACGCGGCGCAAATCCTCCCGCTGCTGCAACAGCAGCAGCCGGGTGATATCGAACCGGCGATCCAGCTATTCTCCGATCGGTTATTGATCAATCTCTCCCAGGCATATACCATCGATACCATCGTGCAATTCCCGGTGCAGGCAACGCCGGTTAACGGATATGACGGGATGCTTTTCAAACTGTACGGCACCATCACCGATGGCACGAGCGAGAGCAGCAATGCTCGCTGCAAATTCACCAATGCCAAAGTCGCCTTGCCGTCCGCTGGCACTGCCCAGGCTACCTTGACCACCTTGTTCAGTGTCGTGGATGCGAGCCAGCAGAGCATATATGCGGTGACACCGCAATTTGTCATCACCCACCTGGAAGTGCCGCCCGATGTCGCGGGCGGCCTCAGCGATCCCGCGGTGTGTGCACCCGGTTTATCCAAACCACAGCCTCCGTTGACCTCCTGGCTGAACCTGGTAATTCCCTGTCGGCCGATCTCGCTTGGCGTGGTCAAGATCCCGGTGGCATTACGGCAATATCCCAAGCCGCCGACCGCGCTGGCCCATTCCGCCGAAGGTGCGCCGGGGAATTCGCCGGACTTCCTGGCGAATGTGCGCAAATGGCAATACCGCTACCAGTTTGCCGTGGAGGAATATGCCGACCAGGATACCATTTATCTGGATATTGTCTATAACACCGGTATCGCGGCCTTGCGCGCCATGGCAGACAACGGGACTCTCTTGCCGCAATACCTGGCGATTTTCGACCATGTCTACTGTCCGCCGCCTCCCAAAGACGCGGCTACGAAAGCCGGCGCAAACGACATCGACTGGTCGACCGGCCTGCATACGCAATTGTCGACCTGGGTGCAAAAAGCCATGCTGGATCTGGCAAATTCACAAACGAATACACCGGCGATTGCCAATGCCTGCTCCCTCCTGCATTACTTTGCCATACTGGTCGCGCCGATCGCGAAGAAGCAAATCGATTGGTGGGGATGGCGCTCAAGTGCGTCATCGCGCAGTGAACAACAATATTCAGATAAGTTCAGCATAAAAGAGCAGATAAAAGACAACGGGCAAGAATACCATACACATCTCACGTTGAGCCCGGATAATGTGCAATATCACCATAGTTATCGAGTAACACAGCTAGATGAGGTTGTTGACGAAAGCAGCTTTCCGCCAGCTCAGTCCAGCAAGGATTATTCCGTGGATATCACCATCAAGAAGAAGAAACCTAAGTGGTTTACCCGCACGGTAGCCATCTCTGGCCTGGATATTCTGACGGAGGAGAATGCCTGGGGCGGGCTGTATGTGGTGCGCAACGCTGTATTAGCACCAGACAAAAAGACCAGCAGCGAGTTTGTCTACCAGACCCCGCTGGTGCGCTTTGGCAAGCCGCAAACGCCGCGCATCGTCGACGCGGAGATTCATCAACTGGATCAAGGCAATACCACAAGGGACCTGGCGGCTTACTTGACGGATCTGTTCCAGCAACTCTTCAACGGCATAGCTCCCGGAAACCAGCGGATGAAAGTGGAATGCCGGGGGAGTTATACCATGACCGGTGATAGCGACGGGGAGTTGTTGCGCGTTTTTACTCCCTGTACGCTCAGCATCCCGATCGAGCTCACCGACCTGGCCACAGATGCCAACAACCTGGCCGCGGCCATCAATACCTGGCGCAAAACCGCGTGTCCGAATGCAAACGTCACGCTGGTGATCGACCTGACCCTGTTCCGGCATACCGGTCAGGACAGCAAAGCTGCCGGCGAGACGCTGCTGCGCCTGCGTAACGTGCGCTTGCGCTTGAATAATGTGACCCCCGTGTAGAAACCCGGGGATTGGAAGCAAAAGAGCCCATAACATTTACCATCTGGAGGAAGTTCACGATGTCCAATACCTATTATGATTCGCATTGTCACTACTTCAACGGCGCGTATGCATTCCGTGAGGGACTGGCGATACTGTGGAGCGCACTGTGCGGCGCCTATCCGCATGAGAAAGCCCGCGCCATTCCGGACAGCGGGTTTATGCATGTCGAGCCGGTGATCGATCTTCCCGCGCTGGCAGGCTATATCGCGCGGCTGGCCTCCGTGCTGCTGGGCAGCACGGAGCATAACTTCAAGTACGAAGTGCAGGCATTCGGCCAAAAATTCGGGAAGCAGGCGAAGCTGGTGACCACGCCGTTGATGATGGACATTTTTTTCATGTTCGACGACGGCTCATGTGAACCCGGTGCCCTCCTTGTACCGAAATGCGACCGCGGAAAAGCCCTCACGGCCTTTCAGCAGCAGGCGGAAGCGTTGAAACACCAGGTGCTGCAGGAGATGCCGAAGCACCTGGGCGGGACGGCCATGGCGCCTGAGCATGAAGGGTTGTTTCTCTTTCACAACGAGCAAGTGTTTGATGACATCATCAAGGAGTGCCTCCAGGAAGCGAGCACAACCCCGGACAACCAGCTCTTCGCCACCCACGCGGATTCTCATATCGAGCTCTCCTGGGGATACCGCGCGCATTTGGATGAATTGATCGCGCTCCAGAAGAAGTATGCCGGCAGTGTGCTGCCCTTCCTGGCAGTCGATCCGCGACGCCACGGCGTGATGGAGCTGGTCAATAAATATGTCGGCAATGGGAAACCGTTTCATGGCGTAAAACTGTATCCCGCACTGGGCTATCTCCCGAACCATGCGGGATTGACGCCCGTCTATGACTATTGCCTCCAGCACGACACCCCCATCACCATTCATACCAATCCCGGCGGTTTCCCCACGCCGCTCAAACGGATGAAGGTGAATGGTGAGTGGGTCGAGTTCACCAACGTGCTGACGCCATCGAGCTTCTTCGGCTTGCCGGACAGATGGGTGCCGCTGGCCGAGACCCAGTACAAGGCATTACGCTTCAACTTCGCGCATTTCGGCGGTGAGAATCAAGTCGTCAGCTACTGGCATTTTCTCGAAGGGAAGGATGAGAAAGAATCTTCCTATCACTGGACGAAAACACTGGTCGAGTTTATCGAGGCTGGGACGTTCCCGCAGATGATGGTCGATTCGGCATATGTCACCAACGCCGATGTGGCCCAGGCCCTGTCGTATATTTGCTCCCAGCATCAGGCCGTTGAGAAGCGCTTACTCTTTGGCACGGACTACGTCATGATCATGCTCGAAAAGGGGGTGGGGGGACTTGCCTCCTATCTCGAACATTATACACACGTACAGGAACCGCTGCGCACAGCGATGATGACAACGAATCCCGCCAGGTTTCTGGGACTGAAGACGCAGACAACGACGCTGCATGGTATGCAAGGCTACCGCAATGGCATCGATGTCTCGCATCATCAAGGCGCAGTTGATTGGTCAGGTGTGAAAGCCTCCGGTGTCGAGTTTGCGTATATTCGAGCCACGAATGGCGTCACGCAGGATAGACAATTCGCATTGAACTGGCCGGGAGCCCACGAGCAGCAACTCATCTGTGGCGCCTATCATTTCGTCCGACCTCTTATCGATATCGATATGCAAATTACGAAATTCCACGATGCGGCCGGACCTTTCAGTGCCGCCGACCTGCCCCCCGCACTGGATTTCGAACAGACAAGCAAAGATCCGGCAAAAGAGGAATGGAGCAAGATCGCTTCTATCGATGAACGAATAGCCATTGTCGGAAAATGCATCAAAGCCATGGAGGCATTATACGGCGTGAAACCGATTATCTACACCTGTTCAGGTTTTTGGAAGGACTACCTTCACGCTCCGGTGATGTGGGAAGATATCGTCTTTAGCGACTACCCGTTATGGGTGGCGAATTATACGGACGATGATCAACCGACGCTGCCCGCTTCCTGGTCATCCTGGAACTACTGGCAATTTTCGGAAACGGGCACCATCAACGGCATCAACGGGAAGGTCGATCTTGACCGATGCTCGAGTTAAAGGGAGGAGACTGTCCCATAATCTGCGCAATCGGATTGACGCTGGTTTACATTTTGGGGATGGGAGATGAGAGATGTTTATTCCATAGGGATGATCCCCTATCTACAATCCCAGTGTAAATGACTAACTTGTGCTGGTGTAGAACTAGCCATGATATTCAAATCGCTTTCAGAGTCGTCGAGACTAGCGCAACGCGGTTTAGTAGCCCACAGTTCTGCCCACATCACAATCAATCACAACAGCACACGCTTTCTCCTGATGGCTTCTATAGAGATCACACCAAGAGAGCGCTTACCAATAATTTTGAGTAAGCGCTCTCCTTTGCTTCGGTGCTCTCCCCCGGTCTCACCAGGATGATATGTGTGTGTAAAGAATGTCAACACGACAACCGTGCGGCGACCCGTATGTCCAAGGTTTATCCAGCGTACTACTCACCGTCCTCTGTCGTAAAAGTGATGGTCATTTCGCCGAAAGCCAAGGCGATCGCATCCAGCACGAGGACGTTAAGGAACGCTATGTCGCGATAAGGGGTGTCTGATCCCCAGTAGCCAAAGGGCACATGAGCGGAGAGAAGGCATTCATAGGAACATGACGAATTGATAGCTTGGAGGACATCTTACCCATGATGCCCATGCGCATCTTTATCAGCAGTGTGCAGAAAGAATTTTCCGAAGAGCGGGCGGCGTTGCGCGATTACCTGCGGGGCGACCCGTTGCTGCGCCGTTTCTTCGAGCTATTTCTGTTCGAGGAGGTGCCTGCCGCCGATCGCCGGGCTGATGAGGTGTATCTGGATGAAGTAGAACGATGCGACATCTACCTGGGGTTATTCGGCAATGAGTATGGCTTCGAAGATGCCGACGGCATCTCGCCAACTGAGCGAGAATTTGCTCACGCCACCCAGCTACATAAGCACCGGCTGATTTTTATCAAAGGCGCCGATGACGCTGTCCGGCATCCGAAAATGCACATGCTTATTCAGCGTGCCGGCAGCCAGCTCATCCGGCGCCGTGTCAACACCACGGCAGAATTGATCGCCAATCTGTATGCCGCGCTGATACAGTACCTGGAACGAACGGAATTGATTCGCTTCAGTCCTTTTGATGCTACCCCATGCCCCAGGGCGACCCAGGGCGATCTAGATGAGGAGCGAGTGACCACTTTCCTCCGCCGTGCTCGCCGTGCCCGCGGATTTCCCCTGCCGGACACGGCGACGGTATCGGAGGTGTTGGCCCACCTCAACCTGCTGGACCACGGGCGACCCACGCATGCCGCCATATTGTTATTCGGGCAGCAACCACAACGCTTCTTGATCTCATCAGAGGTCAAATGTGCGCACTTCCACGGCACAGCTGTCGCCAAGCCCATCCCTTCCTACCAGGTATATAAAGGTACGGTCTTCGATCTCGTCGACCAGGCCGTCGATTTTGTGATGTCCAAGATCAATCTGCGGGTGGGCACCCGTGCGGAAGGTCCACAGGCGCCGGTACAGTATGAGATTCCCCGCGAGGTGGTGGCGGAGGCCATCGTCAATGCGGTGGCACACCGCGACTACACCAGCAGCGGCAGCGTGCAGGTGATGCTCCTCGCCGACCGGCTGGAAGTCTGGAACCCCGGCACGCTGCCGCCCTCACTGACCCTGGCCGATCTGCGCGAGCCCCATGGATCAGTGCCGGGAAATCCGTTGCTTGCCGAACCCATGTATCTGGTGCAATACATCGAGCGCATGGGCACCGGCACTGGCGACATGATCCAACGGTGCCGAGAAGCCGGCCTGCCTGAGCCGGAGTTTGCCCTCACGGATGGTTTTGTGACCACCATCCGCCGGAAAACGGGGGAAGTCACGAGGGAAGTCAGCACGCAGCCAGAGTCGAGGCCAGAGTCAAAGCCAGAGTCGCGGCCAGAGTCAATGGAACTGCGCGTATTAGGATTGCTGGTCAACTCGCCATTAGCGAAACATGAACTCTCTCAACGGCTTGGCCACAAAGACATTTCCAGCAGTTTAAACAAAGTGATCCGTTTACTGCTAGCAGAGCAATCCATAGAGTATACCATTCCTGAAAAACCACAAAGCCGTTTGCAGAAATATCGTTTGACAGAGAAAGGCCACGCCGCGTTAGCCGCCTTGCGCGAAGGCATACCATAAACTCTGCCAAATACATCAAAAAAATTATAATTCAAACGTCCGCCGGTTCTGCCTGACCCTCATGGGACAAGCAGAACCGGCGGAGAGACCATCGACACATGGGAAAGCGTTGTCCATGGCTCAATCGATATATTTAAAGTGGCACCTGATTCTCGCCCGCTTAGCGCGTGCCGACAACCGATGGCGAGCATCAATAGTGTGGCTTTCACCGTCTTCCCATGGCCCCCGCTGTTTCCTTTCAATAACCCTGCCCACCCGGTCCGCGCCGCCTGACTGCGATTTCCTCGTTAATACTTCCGGCGGCAATCCATACAATGCGATGTTCGTTGGTTTGCCGGTCGTGCAGTTCATTATCGTCCCAGCCGCCGGTTTCGCGCAATTCCGCGCGCAAGGTTTCATCATCAATATTGCGCAACTGGCAGGCCACCGCCGGGATGGCTGCAACACGGGCCACATCCTCGTCACAGCGGCCTTGGTGACACGCCAGCGCCGCTTGCTGCCTGGTTAATTTCAGCCCGAACCGCAGAAAAAACGCCCACATATCGCCGTTTCCTCCTTTCCGAACGCTCTCGCCGTTGCGATTTTTTCTGCATTGTTCGCGCGCCATTTTTCGATGGCTTTCACCGCCATCATGCGCGTCTGGAAACCAACTTGATCAATCGCACTGCCAGACCAGCCTGTGAGCACAGCTTCCGCACGATAGGTGCGGGTTTGCCGATCCCAGGTCACCCAGTATCGTGCGGAATAATCCCCCTCCTGCGCAAACAGGAAATGCACTTTGCCGCCCGTGGTCACGGATGGCATTTTCTGCCACTGCAATTTATTCACGTTTCCCCTTTCCCCGCTGTATTCAGGCAAGGTAATATGCTTGCGTTGCCACGGCCTCTTTTGCATGCCTCCCAGTCGGAAGGTTTGCCTAATCATGCCAATCCAGCCGGGTAGATTCGCCATATTCGCCCTTGTTGCCATCCCGGAATTCCAGCACGGTTTCACCGGTGTGATAATGGAATAATTCGCACGCATACCGCTCAGCGGTTTCGTGATCGTTGACATATCCGCGCGTCACAAGTTGGTTATTGAGTAGTACTGCCGAGCGCGTGGTACCGTCGTCGTGGTGTGTTGCGCGACAGTGTGATCGTGATCGCCATCAGTTATCCCCTTTGATTTAATTAGCTTAATCGGCGACGCAATGTTCACGCCAGCCTTCCAGGTGAAATCGCCGGGCATTCCGCTCGTAAAAGTCGCCCCAGGTGGTCAGGCGAAACGTGCGGGTTTCGTAGCAATACAGTATCGTGGCGCTATACGTATCGCCGGTATTGACATACTCGGCCACGGGCCATTGTTCGTCCGTTTCACCCCAGATTGCCTCGGTGCCGCACCCATGAATGATCTCATCAATCGCACACATGACGCATTCAGTATGCATCGGCGGATGGTAGCACTCAGCCCACCAATGCAGCACGGATGCATACGCACCGGGCTTCACGTTGCCGTGCAATAAGTCGCGGATGGCCTGGGCCTGTTCAGTGTTAAAACCTGCCTGCAGCAATGCCCTTTTGCTCGGTGCAGTAAAGTAAGGCAACGCCATATTATCTCCTTTCTCTTGCCATTTACCAGGCAAGGAAAAAGGCCCACGAAACCGCGGGCCATCACATCCAACTAACAACACTCCGAATTTAGCCTGTGAAAACACAATTGACGTTATATAAGCAAAGCTTTCCGCCCACAGCACGCCGACCTGATACAGAAGCGCCAGGTTCACCTCCTGAATACAGGTAGTAGCAGTGCCACTGCATAGAAATAATATGTAATTGAAAGGGAAGAGGAATACACTGCAATCCTGTAGAGGCGCGCCGGTGCAGTATGAGATACTCCGCTGGGGCGTGGCGTAGGCCATCGTCAACGAAGTGGCGCACCGCGACTACACCAGCAACGGCAGCATGCCGGTGATACTCCTCGCCGATCGGCTGGAAGTCTGGAACCCCGGCACGTTGCCGCCGTCACTGACCCTGGCAGATCAGCGCGAGCCCCATGGATCAGTGCTGGGAGATCCAGCACCATGCGCAGGATAATAGGAGCCCCCTTCAGGTGGTGGTGATACCGTTGGCGTGCAAATATTCCAACGCTTCCGCGATAGCCTGGTCGTGGTCGTGCGGGAAAGGGCCGGGAAGGTTGGTGGTGCAGGCCAGACCAGCAATCCGAAAAGGATTGAAGGTGCGATACTCAGAGCGCCGCCGGCAAGGCAACATATCGATCTCCAGGGTATGGACATACGTGATGCAGCCGGGCATGGTCGAATCTTCCATCGCCGTTTGTACGCGATCATTGACCGGGAGTTCGGTCAAATAGCCGATCAGATACAACTCATACGAGGCCATCATCTCAAAGCAGAAGACGCTCCAGTGCTTGTCATACACATACACACCGGCAATGCGCCCAGCAGCACGCCGGATTTTTCGGTCCCAGCATTTACTCTCATCGAGATACGCCAGGCGTAAAAGTGGCTTCATTCGCTGTTTCCTTCTCCTTTCATAAACAGCACTGCCCCGCCAGTTGGGCAGGGCAGTGCAAAGCCGTCGATTTTGACGGGTTTTATCTTTTCAACCTTCGTGCCATGTCATCATAATAGGCATCCTGTTGCCGGTGTTCCTTGTGTAGATATTGCGCGGTCTCCTTGAGTTGTGCCAGCGTCAAGGTTGGGTAACGTTTGGGGAGATCCCGGAGACATTCGCAACAGACACGGAACATGCCATCAACGCATTTGCGCTCGCTGGTCGCTTGCTTTTCCGTGTTGCAAACAATGCAGGTATGCATGGAATTCTCCTTCACCCAGTTTGTCGGGCATAGCTCTGGCGTTGAACCTGACGACGGCAGTTAGTTAGCGGGTAATTACCACCAGGTAGGTATTGACCCCGGTTGGCCGGTCTGACGAGAGGAAGGCGCCTTCCGGCAAGGGTTCATACCACGCGCCGATGTCATCCAACCAGGCGCGGAATTCGGTGGCCTGCCGGTGCGTGCTAAAGAACGATGATGCGCTCATGATCGCGATGAGGCGACCGCCAGAGCACAGCCCGCTATAGGCATGGCCAACATGCACGATATCCGCATGATTCTCGAATGGTGGATTCATCAATATACGGTCGTAAAATCCGCCGTATTCCAGAAAGTTAGACCCCATGAGATTGTGGCCTTTTTCCGTGAGGATGGCACGCAGGGTGCCATTGAATTCGATCACGTCCAGGGGATTTGCCGGGTACTGTTCGCTGATCACATCCGCGATACTGCCCTTGCCGGCGGACGGCTCTAAAATCGTATTGCCGGGCTGAATATCGGCCAGCGTCACCATGCGCTCCACAATGTCACGCGGGGTGGGAAAATACCCCGGAATTTGCGTACCAACCAGATCCCGTTCCATGCGCACTATTGGGCTTTCCTGTCGGCGCGTACCACGGAATCGGATATACTCCCGCAACGCGGCGCGCAGGATGTTGATATCGGTCAACCCCATGCGCTGAAAACGCTGGTAGCGATTGAGGGAATCCTTTGCCATGCCGTAGCGAAAATGATTCGGTTCTTCCGCGACAATTGCGCCCATGCTTTCGATGTCGCGGGAATCGGTGAGGGTGACCACTTCATCCTTGGCCTCGCGTGCCAGTTTCCCCATGCGCTCAGCATCACGCACGAATCCCTTGCGCTTACCGAAATCCGCGGCCATTTCCCACAAGGCGCTGCGGTGTGCATACGGCCAGGGATAGGTTGCCGCCAGGGTATCGGTTTCCACGATAGGACGATTCTCGCTTTCCTCGTGACGTACTCCTGCCGCGCGGTCGCTGTCCCAGTGTGCCCGGCGCGCTAAACTTTCCAATTCCTCAATGTGCGTGCGTGCCCGAATGCCGTCGATAAACCGCACCTGGCCGGCGTCGAAACCATCCGCGATATTGCGCAAGGTTTCGGCGAACTGGATTGACCGGAGGGCAGAGGCAATCACCCCTGCCGCCATATCCGCACGGCGGCAGGTATTCACCTTGCGATCTGCGGTCAATACCTCTTGCGCTTTTTCGTCCATGTTCTCCGCCATTGCGCGCAGGCGTTCGGCGGTATTGACGATGGACTCAATATCGCGTGCCCGCACCTCGTCAGCGCGGGACACATTGCCGGATTGCAGCGCAGTGAACCGCTCGGCGTTGTCCTGGCTGAAGAAGATAAATCCATGATCTTCCAACTTCCCCCATGAGGAATAATTGCCCCCGAGCATGCGGGCTTTTTGCGCCAATTCCCGGAACGTGCCGACGTCAACACGGCTGGTGAGTTGCACCGTCCAGATCGGGCAATTCCGCTTGGTGTGGATGCCCTCTTTGATGGTCATCGTTACCCCGTCCAGGGCAACACGCGTGACCTGGGCCTGGTATTCGCGCTGACGCTGCCGATATGCCTTCACCTCTCCGGCAAGCAGAGTCTCGAAAATCATCTGCTGTTCCGGCGTCAATGCCGCTTCGCCGCGATAGGCCACGAAGGTGCGATAATCGGATAAGGCCTGCGGATTGGTAACGACCTGCTGCTTTTCCGCGATGTACGCGGCGCGTTCCCGCGCGGCAGCTTGAATAATCTCATCCGTGGTGGCCATAATCACCTTGCGTTTTGCCGCTTCCGCGCTTTCCCGCCCGAAACTCCAGGAGAAGGATTGCCCGCACAAGAACCGGTCTTCCATTTGCCCGATAATCGCCCGCACGATTTGAGGTTTGGTCTCGCCCCGCGTGCCGCCCGGCGCTAACTGTTTCAGCGTCTTTTTCATCAATTCAGCGGTGAGATTCTCGCGGCTATTGCAGAAATTTTCGTAGGATTGGTGCAATTCAGCGGCGGTAATTTCCCCGTGCACAATGCGGTTGCGCAGGTCTACCCAACTGTCCAGGGTAATTGTCCCCCCGGTGGCTGGCGTAGTTACCGGGCTTGCCGTAGCTAACATAGGCGTATCTCCTTTGCGTGGTGATTCAGGGCATCTGCCCTCGCGCTTGCACGCTATCTGTAGTGTGCAGGTGCCAGAGCGGATTCACTTTCGACCGGCTAAAACAGCACTGCCCCGCTGATTAGGCAGGGCAGTGTCGTGTGGAAATATGGGGATGGGTTAGTATAGATAAACGTCCAGGTTTATCGCGATGTTCATGGCGATTCCACGGTCACATTCAATCACGAGTATTTTACTCTCGATCCGTCCATTTTCCAGGGTGATACCTCTGTCGTCTAGCTGGCCATCGCTGCCATAATATCCCCATCGTTTTGCAGAAGCGATTATCTCCTCAAGGGGAACGTCCTGGCAGGAAGCTACTGTATCCGACTTCTGATTCTTTACTTCTTTCAGGGCATAGGTTACGGTGGTCATTCTTCTCCTTCCTGATCATCGTTAGATGTGCAGGCTTGGTGGGCTTCTGCTATTCCGTATACGGAAGAAAACCGGTTTCACCGGTAATCTCTCCGTGCACACGGGTTAAGTGTGTGTGGAATACTCCCAGCAATCCGTTCTTTTGACACCATTTTCATACTTGGGGTGAGCGATGATTCCCCCGTTCATCACAAGGTTTTCACGATGGTGTTCACGGGCGTTAAGGCCGGCATAAATTTCCCAGTAGTATGATGCCGGCCCTTTGTCCAGATCCTTGGAATACGAATCCAGACTGATCATCACAATACTCGGCAAGCCGTTACTGTGATTTTCAGCGATAGTTTGCAGACCATCCAGGCAGTATTGCAGGCGGGTTTGGCGCGGATCGGCCAGGTCACGGTCAATCACAGGCCGGAGGGGTCTGGTTTCAGGATATTTCAGGTAAATATCCCGGTAATCCCACTCGACAACCGGGGAAAATCTTGCCTTCCAATCCGCAAGGATTTCTGGCGTCAATACCCAGTCGTTTCCCGCCTCAATGACATCGGCCAATTCCGGGCCAGGGAATACGTAGTCATACCGCTCGTGAATCCGCTCGCCCAGGTTCATTGCCCATACCCCGTGTGAGTGTGGTCTGGTTAAATAACTGAGGTCATCAAACCAGGGATAAAATTCCGCCTGACCGCGCAGGCATTTGCAGTAGTGTTCATATTCCTTCTTACAGATGATTGTCGAGAAGGAGTATGGTTCCTGTTCCCGCTTGTAATCTTCGCGGGTACAGCCATTGTTGAGCGTCAGGCGGAATGTATCGTTGGGCTCCACAACACCGTTCCGTTCGGTAGTGCCGAATTTGACGGAAAGCTCCGTCACGTTGATACGCATACTGTTTCTCCTCTCGGTGGTGATAGCTGTGTATTTCTAATCACAATTAACCGTCATGTAACCATGGCGGTTTAGAACCGGCATGATAGTTAATTGGCAGTGGTGGGCGCTGCTCTTTGTGCATCAATTCACCGCACCGAAAGCACGACGTTCGAAATATCTAGGTTCCGTTTCGATATATTCGAATCGGCACCCGATTCCCGACCGCTTTACCCGTGCTGCGAGTCGGCGGCGGGCGTTAGCCAGGGTGGCTTTTATCGTTTTCCCCATGGCCACATGGAACCAGTGGTTCGCTTGCCAGCTACCGACCCGGATATAGCTACCCTGTGCATCCTGCCTCGGGGAGCCATCGATCTCAAAGTCAAAAGTTGATTTCATACCCCCATCCCAGTAGCCGGCAATCGGAGCGTCCAGCGTCATGCGCAGGATCATGCGCGCCTCCTTTATGTAGTGGTGAACCCATTGAGTTGCAGGTATTCCAGCATTTCGGCGATGGCCTGGTCATAATCGCGCGAGACGGCGCCGGGCATGGCGATAGTGCAGGGTATGCGGCCGATGAGAAAGGGATCGATATCGCGGAAGCCGGGGCGTCGGCGGATACGGGTGAAACCATCGACCTGCCAGGCGTGGATGTATTGGACACTGCCTATTTCGGTGGCCTGTGCCATCATCATCTGGATGTCATCTTCGACGTGATGTTCGGTGAGATAGCCGACCAGGTATAGTTCATGACTGGGCGTCATCTCACAGCAAAAGACATGCCGGCGCTCATCATAGAGATAGAGTGCGGCGATGCGTCCGGCGGAACGCAGAATCTCTTCATCCCAGAACTCACTCTCCTCGATATACGCCAGGCGTAAGCGTGGCTTCATACATTGACTCCTTATGCCGCTCCACGGTGGAAATAGGACAGAATTGTGTCCCGATACTGATCGGGCAAATAGTCCGCCATGCCATTGGTCTGCGGGTTGTCCCCGAAGAAGCCGCAGCAACTGTCGAGGATTTCTCCTGTCTGCCGGTCTGTCAGGGTATAGGCATACACCTCGCCGCGCAGATACATGTCGTAAACCTCCACCTCACAGCGCAATACGCTCAGCACGCGCGTCCGTAGTTGGCGACTGATGCGTTTGACGCTATATTCACGCCGCACGTCGGTCAGGCTGACGTAAATGTAACCGACCTGTCCCCAATCCCATCCGACCGGATCACACGCGCGAAAACTCTCGCTGCTAGTTGAAAGAGCGAGGCCGGAATGGTCGAATAAATAGAGCGGCAACGTGATGATCTCGTCCGGCGGGATTGCCTCTGCGAATGCCTGTGGAGTGGCATAGGTGTGCTGATCACCCAACCGATAACGGCGATGCCAGCAAACCATGGTGCCCAGGTTATCCCAGTGTCTCGGATTGTCCGCCATCTCATCCGGGCTGATCTCAAAGATCACTCGATCGAGCGTGATGGTGCCCATGCTGTTCCTCCAGTTAAAAAACTGCCTGCCCACCGGATGGTGAGCAGGCACGGTGATTGTCAATATTCGGTTGTCTTGGTGATCACGTCACCGGATGAACATTTTGTTTGACCGAGAGAATCCGGCTTGCTTCGTCGGGGTTAATCTCGATTACCTTGAGAAAATGCTCCAGTTCGCTCATGGCAAACAGATGCCCATAGCTGAATCCCACTCCCGCCTCGGTATCGATTTCCATCCCGGAGATATCGTAGAGTTTGTCGGATACTGCGGCTTCCAACTCCGCCGGGTCGGCTTCTGTTTCACCATCATGCGTGAGCACCGAATCGTAGCGGAGTTCCTCTCGAATATGATTCCGCATGACCTCCTCGTCACCGGCCAATTCGCAGCGGATATACTCCCGGATCATCGCTAACTGCTGTTCACACTTCTCCGATGCCGGCGTTGCAATCTGCTCAGGTTCAGCCGGCAAGGTAAAGGTATCCGGATCGTCGCCTTGTCCGAAGACCAGCAGGCGCGTGAGTTCCCAGACATTGGTCCAGCGCAAGTCACAGGCCGGGCAGACTATCTCCTCATATTGGGCGTTTTCCACGTGTTCGGTGGCCTGTCTTTTCACGATCTGTGCGAAACAGCGGGGACACTGATATCCGCCCGCCTCTATCGTGGCCTGGGCGGCTTCTGTGGTGACCACGGGATTGGTCGTTGTTGTCATCTCCTCCTCCTGTCAATCCCACCACAAACGGCGGTAATCACGGCCATCGATTTGTTCGACCGCATCTTCATCCGGGGGATGGACGGTCCCATCCGGCCGCGTAAGGACGAGGGTGTAATAATTTTCGAGGTCGGGTTGCGGCACATAGACCGCATCCAGGTCAATGCCTTCGTCGGCCCGCGCCACCGGCATGAGGAATCCGGTAAAGCGCAAGGCCGGGTTGTTCTCGGCCAGCCGGACGCATTCCTCCCAGGAGGGGCCGTGATTGTGGCCACACTGGGGTGCCATCGAGGCGGGAATGGATGGGTTGAGTTTGAGGATTTCCCTGGCCGTCAGCATGATGAAACAGATATCGCGCTCCGGGTTGAAGGTCGGATGTAATTCAGCCCACGGGTAAATGGTGATGAAACGTGCGACTCCCCGCTTCAATATGCGGGCGATCTTCGGATGCCGGGTCCACCCCCGGTCACTTCGTGTCGCGGTGGTCATAGGTGCTCCTTATGTGTGTGATCGTCAGGTAAGCCACCGAGCAGCCGGAGTGGCATCCCAACGTAATCGGGGATGTCGATGGCGACCACTGCCCAGTGGATATACAATCTGTTCTGATAGTGAATGCCGCCGGCAGTCAGCTCGAATGACAGCGATGTCTCTTCCGTTGAGGGTTCTGCGCCACTGGCAAGCTGTTTCCAGGGTGTGCAACGCAGATAACCGTCTTCCATGGTGACTCGGCGATACGGGCCGAACTCGTGATGCACCGTTCCGGCATCCAGCAGTTGAAGCATCATACCTGTCGTGTGGTCATAGCTAACCGGCTCGTATTGCGTATTAAGGAATTGGGAATCGACCGGCTCATTGTCGTTGCCGTCCGGCGAGAATTCGTCTACCAGTGCGTGGCTATATTCTTCTGTCCACTCCACCCAGGAGATACCGGGAGGGAGGGCATGATTCACCGGGGCAAATAGCTGGTGCAGTCCGGCATTCTCTTCAGCCTTTTTTACAGCGTCCGCCATAGTCGGTGCATCAATCTGCGGCACCTTGACCGCGACACAGGGAATGAGGAATACGTCGTAGCGTGGCATGCCAGTTCCTTTCATTTATTGCAGCATGACCGGTCATTCTTAAGCCGACGCCGGCGTACTCGCGGCAGGATGGGCCTGTTGGCGGGACATAGATTTCATGGCGGCTTCGCGGATGCTGCCGGTGTATTCGTACAGTACGCCGTCGATCATGAAACCGTTCGCCGTGAGGAATCCGGCGTCGATCAACGCGGTCAGAATGGCAGCGTCATCGTCGTTGCAGGCAGCCAGCGTTTCCGGCGAGAGCAGGTCTTCCACGTCACGAATGTCGAAAGACCCTTCATCGGTTTCGTCCGCACAGGTGCTATAGAAACCATAGATGTCTTCGCGTATCGGGTTGTCGGCGCAATCGTCCATATAGATATAGAAGATATCGACCCCTTGGTGGGAGAGGAAGATATCGGGCTCGGTCCAAGTGTAGGGCATACAGCCTCCCGGAAGAATCGCTGGGGTCTGGCCGTGACCAGACCCCAGGCATGTGTGATCAGTTGACAAGCAATTGCTGCATCAGCGCCGGGATCTCCTTGATGCGGCGCAGGCGGGTGCCCATATTGCTGTTTTCTTTTGCCACCCAGGATAATGCCTGGGCCACATGGTACGCGTTGGCCACCGGGGCGAAGGCGCCGGGGATGGGGCCGAGTGGCTGCACCGGGCGTTCGTGCGCGGGCACCACCGGCAGCGGGGCATCTTCGCTTCCGCGGTGAATCTCCGGTTTGGCATCCTCGCCGTAGCGGAGGATATACCACACCCGTGCCGCGGTCGGGTCACCCCACAGGCTGGCCAGGGAGGTGTCAACCCAGGACTGTGTGAGAGGGCGGGCAACTTCCTGATTCAGCCACTGGTGCATGAGCTGGCGATCCTGCGGCACGCTTTGCAGCGAGATGGACAGATACTCGGCGATATCTTCCTCATCGATGCCGCGGAAATGCGCCTTGCGGAAGCCGGCGCTGCTGATGCCGGACATCATCCCGTTGCCGCATATCAGCCGTAGCCACTCCAGTTCCACCGCGACCGCCGTGGTTTTATCCACCGAGTTGAGCAGATTCATCCGCAGTATCAGCGGGCAGCCATCGCCGGGATCGAAATCGTAACCGGGGATGGTCACGCTGATCTTCAACCGCTCCCCGTGCGCCGTCAACGCCATTTCGGCTTCCAGCCCATGCAGATCGAACCCCAGGGAGGACAGGCCCTCCATCGCCCGTTCGAAGACAATTTCATGCTGCATCAGCCCATAGGCTTTCGAGACGGTGGTGATGGGATAGTCCGTGCCATCCTCCACAATGACATCGTAATTCGCGTTTTCGATGCCGTTCATAATGAACGGTTCACGATGGAACGTCGGCAGACGCTGGCGCAACGCCAGTAGCCGATCATTGGCGGTGAGCACGTTTTGCCCATTCCAGCTTTTCGCCGGCGTGGCTGGCATCGTTGCGGGCAGTTCCATGACCGGGAATGCGAACGCCGGTCGAGTTGCTGTGGTAACCATGAGATTTACCTCCGAAAAATGGTGAACATCCTGACCGAGATCAGGGAGACAGTGCTGATCGAATCAGCGGTTGGACTTGTTCCAACAGATGATGGGGATATGTTCATTGAGTTGCGAGAGACACTGGCCATACAAATCAGATTCCGGTGTTTCCGCCTCATCCGAGCCATCAAAGAACAGCGAGGCCAGTTTCAATGGGTCGGGATACTGATCGGGATTGACGAATGATTGGCGGCCATGGTGACATGGCGACCGTCTGGTGTGGAAAGGCATAGGAGACTCCTTGGGATCAGAGAATTCAGCGAGTCGGTGCGTGCATGATGACGCAGGGAAGATCACTGATCACAAGGATAATATGTAATTGAGGTGGGAGGGGTATGCGGTGATGGCCTGGAGCAATAACGCCCACCCCGGTATTCGAGGTGGGCGTCCAATCAGTGACAGGCATCAGGTTGATGGCTGGCCTTTTCCAGCGAATAATACTTACGATCATGCGCAAAGATCGCCCAGCTATATTTCACCAGCCCGCTGTACGCCCACTGGTTCACTTTGACATTGTTCGGGGTGTAAGCGACGCCTACTTTCACTGTCGCGTTAGCGATTTTCTCTTATTGCTGATTTGTGTCACAAGCACCGCTTTATTTGCCCATATTGGGTGTCGATGCCGTAAGTTGTGACAAACGCTTGATGCGATTCTCGATGCTTGGGTGTGTCGAGAAGATGCTCGCCAAACTACTGGCATTGTTGATTTTAAAAGCTGCATAGGATTTCTGCGCTTGCGGGAAGAGGGGCACCTCGGTGCCCAGGGTTTGCAGCGCATGAATCATCGCAGCGGGGTCGATGAGCCGAGCGGCCAAAGCATCTGCAGCGTATTCTCGCTTACGCGAAAACACCAGCACCACCATGTTGCCCAGGAAGAGCACGACAGCGGTCAACAGCCAGGTGACCAGGCTGATCAGCCAGTACATGAGTACGCCGACTTTGTCCGAGAAGAACGCGACAGCTTTGATTAGCCAGAGCGGAATCGTAATGATCATCGAGATGGTGTTGACCACGCTCTGCACGACCGTAAGGGTGAGCATATCCCCATTGGCAATATGAGCGATCTCATGGGCAGCGACAGCGGCAATGCCACGTTCATCCATGTGCTGAAGCAGCCCGGTGCTGAAAGCGATCATGGAGTTTTTACGACTAGGGCCGGTGGCGAAAGCGTTCATATCGCCACTCTCGTAGATCCATACTTCGGGTGTCTTCGGCAAATCTGCCCGCTGTGCTAGGGAGACGATCAGGTGGAAGAGTTGCCCTTCGCCCTCGGTGCGGAACCGGCCGTCGATGACCTGTTGCATGTGGTGGGCGCGCTGTGCCAGCCATTTGGACAACCCCAGTACAATGAAGGGCACGATGCAGCCCAATGCCAGCGCCGGCAGTGCCAACGCCCCACCGGAGAGGAGGGCCAGCGTGAACACCACGGCCGCATTGGCGAGTAAGAACCAGCCGATGATTTTCCCGACATGGCTGCACAGCCCGAGCGATCCGCGGGAGTTTAGCTGGGTGACGATCTCCGGCCACCGGGTATTCTCCGGTAAAGCCTGATATTCGGCAGAAGTGGTAATACTGGCAGCAACCGGTTGCTGTGTAACAGCAGTAGCCTGTATCGGTGCTTCAGGTTGGGCGAGCACCACTGAAGTGGCGGGTGGAAGCGATTGGGTGGCTGGTAAGGTTGCTGGTGGTAACGACGATTTGCAATGTTTGCACAACACTGCTTCCGCCCGGATTTCCTCTGCGCAAAATGGACAGGTTTTCATCGCAGAGGATGGCGTATGTTGTGCCTGTGCCAAGCCCGGTGCGGGCACCGAGCTTGGCGTGGCTACCGTGGCGCCACAGGCTGGGCAGGTCGCCTGTTGTCCCTCATCCGATTCCGGGATACTGGCATGGCAGGACGGGCAATCGAACGGCGTTGACATGGCAGAATCTCCTTTCCGGCCTCATCCTTCTATCGGCATCGTTGGATACAGGCTGCGTAACTTGTCATACGCGCTGCTGTCCTCAACGAAGTATTTCGTGAGCCCATTTGCCGTGCGAATGTGCAGTTGCGGCAGCTTCTGCAACCCTTTCCCTATGATCAGGGTGACATTGCCGCCGGGGGTGAGGGCAATCGTCTGGTCGTTCGTGGCCGCGGGTAAATCCTGGATCGTCCGTGACCGTTGAATCGCTTTGAAGCGGTTCTGCTTGATGATGAGCGCGGGAATGGTGAAGAGGAACATCGCCGCCCCGCCGATGATCCGGCGGATGATGATGCGATCTGCCGTGCAAATCAGGGCAAACCGGCTCGGATTCCCCATGATGGCGCCGCTATATACGGCCAGGATATCATTTGCCGCGCCTGTCGTTGGTGCGTTCCGGGATGCGGTGGGCTGCCCGGTGAGGGATTGCCCGCAATGTTTGCACAACACGGCGGCCTCCTGGATTTCCTCCGCGCAAAATGGGCATGTCTTCAGTGCCATGAGTTGAATTCTCCTTTCGAAAAGTGTGCAATCGTGCCTGTGCCGGAAGAGCGATGCTCTCCCGGCACTGTAAATGCTGATGTTATGGGCTATCGTCGGCGCACGTCGGTCACTCGCCGCTATAAATGTCCTTGCCATCCCAGATCGTCCACCCGTTGTCCGGCTGGCCGTCCTGGGTGATCATCTCATTGTCTGGGGTGGTGCCTTTATGGAGCACACCCCAGACCTCTACCGGATTCTCCGGGTCCGCGCTGTCTACGTTCAGTCCGTAGAAACTGAGTCCGCCGGACGCCAGGGTATATTTCGTCTGCACGAAGCGCAGCTTCATCTTCCACTTGGTGAAGCGCGCATCGAATTGTTTGCCGTCATAGGTGCCGACTCCGACGCCGTCGGCGGTTTTGTAGGCTTTCGAGGTGAAGTTCACCTGGTCAACCTGTTCCTGGTCGTAGATAATCATCAGCTTGCTGCTGGTTTTCTTCCCGGCGTACGTCACGGACAAATAATTCGGGTTGGAGGTGTCCTCCTTATCGGGCTTGCCGAGGATACGCTCAACCTTATCCCGCTGCATGCCCAACTGGATTTTACCGACGGATTTACCGGGGGCGATCAGTTGATCAGTGTTCCCACCATCGTTTGCTGATGTCGCCGATGCGTTTGGCGTGGATTGGGATGACGGGTTTGAGGTTTGAGTACCTGCAGGTTCAGTCTGCGACTGATTGCCGGTCATGGATGTCGATCGCTCGGTAGATGCGTTTGCAGACTGATGTTCGGCAATCTCCTGATCAGCCACGCCGATGATCGATTTCGAATTCGCCAAGGCGACAATGACGAGGATCGCAATAATCCCGAACACGATGCCGATAAGCAGGCGGTTCGGCTTCTTTTTCACCGGCATTTTATCATCGGGCTTTGTGAGTGACTGACCGCAATGTTTGCAGAGAATTGCTTCCTCGTTGATTTCCTCTGCGCAAAATGGGCATCTTTTCAGTGCCATCGTAATACTCCTCCATTTTCTCTAGCCGATCTCCCCTGCGATTGCCTCTGTGATCACTCCTCCAAGGCATTCGCATTACTACCAGTTGCCGGATCGTTGGGATAGAGGCAAGCTACTATACACACAATAATATGCTACCATATAGTAGCATATTTTCAGGCACAATACTACCAATGTCACCACAGCAGGACTTCATCGACTGGCTACAGCAGGAGATGCTCAACCGTGGGTGGAACCAGGCGGAACTCGCCCGGCGGAGCGGTACCACCACCGCGCAGATTTCGCGTGTGATGACCGGTGAGCAGCGCCCCGGTCCCGTAGTAGGTCGGAAAATCGCACGAGCGCTGCATATCCCGCCAGAAGAGGTATTTCGCCGTGCCGGGATGTTGCCCCCGACACAGAAGCAGCCGGAGGGGACCGAAGAATTGGTCTACCATTATGCCAGCCTCGGTGAGGAAGACCGCAAGCGTCTGCTCATTATCGCCCGCAGCCTGCACGAGGCAAGCGAGGCGGAATAAGATTCAGCTTATTACCCGCCAGGGTCATGCATCCCCAGGGGAATAATCACCCGGAATACTCGATCGCACGTGCGCATATCAAAAACCCAGTAGCGCATCATGGCGCCATAGTCATTCCGGCAACCCCATTCGTCTTCATGGTCTATCGTGCCATCGGATATCCCGACAAAGGCATAGACGCCAGGGCCATCACCCGGTTGAAGGATCAAGACCGCATGACGATACGATACCAGGTCGGCGGTGCAGTCGTTCTGTTCGAGATGACCGCTGAATTCGCTTTCAATGCGGTCAAGCAAAGCGGAAGGGACGGCACCGGCCTGGCGCAAGCACCGTAAATCCGCCCGTGTGATCAGTACAAACATTGCGCACCTCCGGCGGACGTTACAGTAGACAACGCTCTTTCAGGCTAATGAACGTGACATCGTTGAGAATGAGATGATCCAACACCGGCACGCCCAGCAATTCGCCGGACTGTTTGAGCCGTGTTGTAACGGCCTGGTCTTCTTTACTGGGTTCCAACTCGCCGGAAGGGTGACAGTGCGCCAGGATGATGGCCGCGGCATTGCTAAGGAATGCCGCCTTGAAGGTTTCGCGTGGATGCACGAGACTGGCATTGAGCGAGCCGACGCTGACCTGGTGTATGCCGATGACGTTATTGCGCGTGTCGAGCAGCAAGGTGAGAAAGACCTCCCGGTCCGATAATCCGATATCATTTCGCAGGATAGCAAAGGCGTCTGCTGGAGAAGTAACAGCTCGGGAGAGCACTTTGCAGCTTCCTTCCCGGACCAGCGCCACTTTATAGCGTGGCAAATACATGACAAGTACTCCTTTTCCGCGTGACACATGGGTATGCGCGGCCCACCCGATAAAATGCACAACTGGTGGCCGTAGTGAGAATCGGCGAGAAGTAGTGGGTGACGCGGTGACCTGCAAATGGCAGGTGACCGGCCTGATATTTCGGGGATATAGCAGGTGTGCTGCTATACAGGGGGAGTGATCAGCATTCGGCTACAGATCAACCGAATGGAACCAGGGAAGACGAAGTCATCAGTCTTCTTCGACGATTGTGAGCACAATGGCGATGACTGTCACTGCGACCTTGAGCCATTTGACTATTTCCAAAGGCAATCCCTCCTTTCATTGGATTCGACGCACACCGGTAGAGCTGTCACGGGAATACGATTGAACGATGTTTTGCCAGCGTGCACCGGAAAGCATGAGAGAGTATATAAGTGCGGACAGCGCGATATGAGCAAAGATTACTCGGTTGTTTCTGGCGGTCGTGTCTGATCAGGTGGTGGTGCCCGGTTCAGCAATTCATCCATCTGATGCATGACGCATATCGGTATGCGGCTGATTGCATGCAGAGCGATATCACAGGAATAATATGTAATTGATGGGGGGCGAGTTTACACGAGGAGTATGTATTCGTGGATTTTTAACCGTGAAAGGGAAGAGTGCGACCGGTTGATGACAAAAGCACAGACTGCAGTGTATGATAGTGCTCGTACCAGTGACGAGTTTTGGCTTCGCCCAAGAAAGGTAAGGTAAGCAGATGGACATGGACATAAAACATGGTTGGCCAACTGAATACCATATGGAGATCTTCGTTGACTCATTTGATTCCGACCCGTTTATAACGCTAAAAAGCTGTACGCCATTTTACCCGATGAACGTAGGTGATCTGATAGATCCAATGATCTGGCATGACAGAATGCCATATTCTGAAGATCAGATTGGGAGAGTCACCGCCGTCAAACACGAGATTGCAGAAATCACCGGTGAACCTGACTATTATATTTTTCAGAAGGTGAAGATTTGTATTACGATTGAATTAGAGCAGTCATAATCAATCGGCGCCCGTTTGACCTTCTCTCGCCCTCTCATTCTGAAATGTGTGTCAGAAGCTCGAATGGCTACAGATGAATCGGAGATATTGCTATGCTATCGGTAGAAACGATGACCCTTAAACAGATCGATGCCATGATGGCCGAATTGCGCACCCGTAAAAAAGCATTAAAAGCATCAAGCAAAGGCAACCTGCGAAAAATCAACACGCTGGCACGACGCCGTGAGCGGTTGTTCACCTTGATCAATGAGATCGATGAGCAAATAATCCGATTGCATAGCGATCTACAGGATAATCTGCAACCGGCAGCGGAGCAACGGAGAACACGTCGCAGCCAGGCGGAAGTTGCGCAATGTCTGGATTCCATCCTTGAATGCGTGCAACGCCATGCCATCATTACTCGTGCAACGATCATCGACAAATGCCACTTATCGCCAATCACCGCCACGACATATCTGCGTCAGCTTTGTCAGGAAGGGAAATTGATCCGAAACGGTGATAAAAGAGCGACGACGTATTCATTGCCGTAGGGGATTTTAGACCATCTGTGTTTGATTAGACCCGGTGTGACTCCTGCTTGGGGATAACTCTCTCATAGAGGCAACCTGTATAGCAGAGCATTGATTTTGAACGAAAAAATCGCGTGCACCTCGATAGCCATAAAACCCTTGCTCGCTAAGTGAGTTACCGTGATGCGGTCTAATCAAACACAGATGGTATTACACAGGCGCCACTGACGGTGTAGCTGTGGGAAGCTGAGATCCAAATGTCGTAGTATTAACTTAGCAGGAACTTGCTTAACCTGGCAGAATGATATCGTAATAGTACTTCCCGTAAGCATCGTTCTTTGAGGGAACAGTAGGAGTTAAGTTATGGCGGTAAACAAGGATATCTTTCAAGCGGCAAAAGACGGTGACCTGCAGATGGTAACCTCTCTCGTTAGTGAGAGTAGCGAAAACATACGTCCTGAAGATGAGCATGAGTATATGCCCCTTCACTACGCTGCCTGTAATGGGCACATTGATATAGTAGATTTCCTACTCAACAAGGGGGCGTCCATGATGGATCGAGTGAGGCATTCACAAGACGCACCGATTCATCTGGCAGCCTCTTGCGGAAAAAGCAATGTGATTGAATACCTATTAAGGCGTAATGATGCCTTTAATGAGCGCGAAGAGCAAATTAACGTTCGAAATCGGCAACAAGAGACACCATTACACAAAGCGGTACTTACTGGTCATATAGAAGCCACCCTTACCCTATTAGATATGGGAGCTGATATGGAGGCACAAACATTAGGCGGATCAACGGCACTCCATATTGCCGCTCAAAACGCAGATATAGAGTTAGCGATGTTGTTACTTGAACGTGGTGCTGACCCAAATGTTCGCGACCTCTGTGACAATCATGGTGCAACACCTGCCTGGTATTTCCTCAAAAACGATATCATACAAGGCAATCTCACAGCAGAGCAACGTGACAAATATGCTCGTGTAACTGAGTTATTAAAAGAGCGTGGTGGCATCATCGATTAGACTCGGTGAGCCATCTAATGAATATTACGATCAGTTGATGAAGGAAGAACCGAGAGGAAGGATAATCTTGGCACTGCATCTCTCTGCTCGACTTGCATGGCATATGGATGGATGGAATGGCCATATATGCCAAAGACCAGCCGATAATACATATTGCGTGGGCCAGTACTCCTATCCTGGCGAGATGATTCGTGAGCAACGCGATCTCGACTGGGAGCAGGATCACGCTGGAGTCAGTTGCACGAAACTTGATGGTATTCCTCCTTGTATCTACAGCATGAACGCCTTCGGCTCGGAGCAACTTGAAGCTTTCGCAGATCCTCCCGCATTCTTCAATGATCAGACGGAGACTCGTCACTGGGATCTTCCACCAGCAACGGTATGCCTATGGCCGTATGAAGAGATGTATATGGATGAGGTCAAGCGGGAGAACGGCACCTACAACTATGATCTCCGGCTTCAGAAGGCAAAAGAATACTTCAGCAAGATTGACATAGATCGCAGCCTCATCTTTTATTATTCGAACTACAGCAATCCCTTCAGTGAAGAGGAACAGCGTAAATACGTGGTGGTCGGCGTCTCTCGCGTAAAGAAGGTCGGCGACATTATTTACTACAAGAACTGTTCAGCCGAGACAAAGCGTAAGTACGGTGGTGGGTTTATATGGGATTGTAATGTGACCTCACATTACCCTGATGAGGGATTTCGCATCCCGTATCATCGCTTCCTGGATAATCCCGACGTGTTGGCAAAGATCACCTTGTTCCCAGAAAACCCCCGGAATTTCAAATTTGGCACGCGCCTGTTCACCGATGATGAGGCACTAACCATTATTGAGCGACTTATTGAAATCGTTGGAACCCTTCGTGAAGTCGGTGATACAAGCGAAGATTGGTCTATTAGGGTTGCATGGTTGCAGTCATTGGTTGCTGAATTGTGGGTGAGCCGTGGGCTCTATCCGGGCTTACCACGTGTATTGGAGCATCTAGAGTTTCACAAGGCAATCTCCTATTTTAAATTAGAGGTTGAACATAACAGAGAGCAGGCCGCATACGAAGCGATTTTTGCCTTCCTCAATGGTAAGACGAAATCGGTATCCGGCTTACAAGTGACGCCGGAAGAAGTGAAGAAAGTCAGTCGCCAATGGCTCCTTAAGGAAGCACATGAGCAGAATCTCCTGCAGAATGTTCTCTGTCGCTTTGATTTGCAGGCTGATCAGATCAAAAGAATCATGGGCGAGAACCGCCAGGGATATGGGATTGCCGCCTCACTTAGCGATATAGCTGACAATCCATATATCCTCTGTGAGCAGTATATAGGCGATTAAAGTGTACCCCGTTGTCAAGACAGCTTTCGACCTTTTTTAAGGTGGTTCCCTGGCCGTCGATTTTCAGTTGTCAGCGTCGGTTCAGGCGGTCTGGGCCGGATGCCCGGAGC
>Ga0272448_1001044_pt1 | contig 39168 bp, 22 predicted proteins | sample YNPCB0191_FD_202220 | JGI IMG/M metagenome (GOLD analysis project Ga0272448, IMG submission 202220) | Hot spring sediment microbial communities from Yellowstone National Park, WY, United States - YNP-CB-019-1 | ecosystem: Environmental > Aquatic > Thermal springs > Hot (42-90C) > Sediment...
AGCATGATCGGATGGTCGCTCAGTCCGCGAATCACCACCAACCAGAGTTGCGCGTCGGGACGCTCCGGCAGGCGCACTTCCATGCTGCCCATCTTCAGGTGTTTCTTCTGGGTGTACCCCTCGCGTTCGACCTCCACGATCTTCTCGAAATGCGTCCTGCACCAGCGAGCCGCTTCGGCCACTGGGTGCTTGCCGCCGCGCGGCAATAGAATGTGCCGCTCTCCGTCCTGCCGGATGACAAACTGTAAGTTCGCATCCAGCAAGGGGATAATGATTTTGCGGCGGTCGCCGCCCCGGTCAATGGCCCAGATGCCTTTCTTCCGGGTGGCTGCGCTGACCAGACCAATCGCCTTGAGCAACTGGTCGTTCTCGCTTTCAAACTCCTCGGCATCCTGCGCGTACAACTCGCCGTACAGCGGCGTGAGACGGTCTCCATTCGGATGCGCAGCGACCACCTCGCATACCCAATATCCTGGCACGATCTCTCCGGTGTCTCCGTCGCGCACCCGTCCGAGGTATTCCATCTTTTTGGCGTAGCTCTTCCGTACGTCGCCCAGGTCAATCGCCAGCACCGTCTCGTCGTCCACGACAGCGGCCCCTTCCCAGGCCGTCCACCGATTGATGCGATCCGTTACATCCTCACGGGCCAGGTTGCGGCACAACCGGTTCTCTGTCTTGATCAGCGCGATTGGCTCGTTGAGCGACCGCGCCACCTCGGAGACCTTCACATCCTTCGACGCCTGAATCCCGTAGAGCATCTCCGAGACCCATCGCCGCGTCACCTTGTCCATTCCCTCGGTCAGCCGACTGGCGAATCGCGTGATTTGCGCTTTGATTTTCGAGCCAAGTTTGCTATCTTCACCCATGGGTGATCCTCCGGGAGATTCCCCAAAATCTCGATAGGGCTTGCCCTATCTTACCGCAGGATCACCCTTTCCGCTTCCAAAAATCACAAAACTCAACAACGACAAGCCTCTCCCGACGACCTGCTCCGAATTTTGGGGAAACTCCTCTCTTTGGACCGTTGACATCGTCGGGGAATATGACGGCCGCCGCCGGGTTCCAGCGCCAGTATTCCTGTATCCAGACGGAATCCAGTTCGAAGAAGACGGGCCACCATCCTGCCCATCGTCGCATGAACTCGTATCGCCGCCAGAAGTTGGCGCTGGAACAGTAAGTCTCCACCCAGTCGGAAGGCTCGATGAAGCCGTTGCGCCGCGCCTGGCCAAGCAGAACGTCGTTGAGGGAGCCTATGATCCAGTAGTCGCTCTGCTCGGCGAGCATCTTCAGGTACACGGGATTGGCGAGCGTGCCGAGGGAGGTGGTCACGCCGGTCGCGTAGCCGATGGCTTTCGCCTCGCGCGCCTTCTGGACCCAGAGCGGGAAGCGATCGAAGGGTATCTCGTCGTCAATGGTCGCGGCGATGTGGCGGAATCCCTTTTCGCGCAGATAAGCGACTGTCTCCCCGAGAAGCCAGCGGCGGATGCGGCCGTGTTCCTCCGATTCGGGCGCGAGTTTCTCGTTGCCGGAGATGAGCCGGCTGACCTGTATGAAGTTCGCATCGTAGGTCCGGATATTACCGAGCGTCGTCCGGTAGAGATACTGGTCATATTCCAGGGCGAGGTTGATCATTGGATCCCAGTAGGAGAGGTCGAGGGCTGGCAGTTCCTGCCCGCGGAACTTTTCGGGCGATCGCCGGATCGCGTCGAGAAGCGGCTCGCCCGAATCCCGAATGCGTATGCGGCGAGGATCCATGCCCGGAGCGTTCCTTCCGTAGGCGACGAGCGCCCTGATGCCGTGCGAGCGCATATCCGCGGCGTAGCGACGCCCCTTCGCCTCGTCCCACTCCATCTCCGGCCACGTGCCGGAGGCGGCAAGGTAGTTGAACAGGCTGTTGGGACTGAACGAGATCAGTAGGTCCTCAGGCATCGCCACGGGAAGGACCTTGACAGCGAGTTCGAGTTCGCGAGGCTCCGCATCCTGCGGTTCCAGCCGAATCGTCGTTGTGTAATCCCCAGGGGCGAGGCCGGACGTGTCGAGAAGTGCCCAGAACCACGCATCTTCGCCGGCCCTCGTCGGCAAGACCGGCGAGTCCAGGAGTTTCTGGCCGATGTAGGTTTTACCCCATATTTCCTGGGGGACGAGCTCCGCGGCGGTCAGGCGGATGGCGCCGGGCGGAAGCGTACCCCCGACGACGCGCAGCGAGACGTCGCCGATCTGTTTCAGACAGTGGACGCCGAAGTTGAGCGACTCGCGCTCGCCTGTCCCCATATCAATGGAGAAACTGCGCAGAGAGGAACCTGCCTCCGGGCCGAACTCCTGGAACACCATGTAGCCCGCTCGCTGGTCTTCGGCCCCCGGCTTCAGGACGTAGAGTTCCTTCTTCTGCCAGCCGGGGATGGGTTCGACCGGGTCCTGGCTGCGCCACGCAATCTTGCGCTGATACCCCGCGAGGGCTGCGGCCGGAGGATGGCCAACCGTGAATACCTCCTCGTAGCGGCCCATGGGTTCATTCTCATCTGCCTGAACCGTGACATCGAGGACGTACGCGCCGTCTTCGCGGGCCTGCCAGGTCCACGGCCGCTCCACCGTCTCGCAAACCGCGATATCGCCAAGGTCAACGGTGTCCGATGCGACGGGGTCCTCTCGCCCGACGGGTCTCACGGTCAGGTTCAGTTTGACATTGCGAAGCGGGCGCCACACCGACTCGAGACGGTTCGTCGCGTGCACGATCCTGTTCGGGCGTTCCTCCACGACCGACTCGGCCACGTAGAATGGCGTGGCGTCTGAGTAGCCGGTGAACCCGTGCGCAATCACCAGATAGAGGGTGGTGGAATACCGGGTCCCCGGGGCGAGCGGGGCGAACATCCACTCGTACGTCGGTGCGACCTTGCTCGACGTCCATGTGTAATAGACCCTCACCTTGTCGCCGCCATAGACCACTGCCACGCCCCGCCGGTCCGTGACGTTCACGATGCCGTTCCATGGTGCGCCGAGGTTCGTGGACTCTCCAAAGCCACTGGTCGTCCGATGAACACCATCCGTCAGAGGCATCACGTACACGTCGGAGTCCGTGAAGTGACCCCCGCTCGGGCGTATGACGTTGCGGATCAGGGCCTTGCCGTGCTCCTCGTTGCTCGCGTTGGCGATCTGGTAGGTGACCTCGACGATGGGCCTGCCCGCGTACACGGTGATGCGTTTGGTGTACGTCACGTCGTCCTGCGTGGCGGAGAGTTCGACGGAACACGCTTCCGGGCTTTCCTGTACGACGCGGGCCGAATATGGGAGGACCGTTCGCCTGCCGTGGTCGTCGAAGAGGCCCCCATAGCCGCCCGTGCTGGGTCCTAGGTAGATGAGGTTCACGTATCCGCCCAGTTTGTCGATCCACTCGTAGGCCATCCCTCCCCGCTCGGGAACGAGACTGAGCCGGAAAAACTCGTTCTCCAGCGTCAAACTCTCGAGGGAGCGGCCCTCGAAGTGATATGTGCCCCTCGCGAGTTGAACGTTGGCGGATGCAACTGGCCCCACTGCGAGGAGGCAAGCGGATGCGACGGCGATTGCGATGATTGGCCGGTGCAAGAGGTTCATGCTATTTCTCCAGCAGCGATAACAACTGCGCCCGTGCGCGGCGGATGTCGTCGAGCGAGACGGCGCCAAAGGCCCGGTAATCCCATAGGTCACGATAGTTCTTCAGGGTCAGGGGGAGGATTCCCTTGTCGTGTCCGACCAGCCCGAAACTGTACATCTCCGGGTCCCATTCACGCTTATCCCGGTCGGGGTATGCCTTCCGGTTCAACATGAGGTAAAGCTGCGCGTCGTCCAGAGCGTCGGCCAGGCCCTCGCGTGCAGGGGTGGTATAAACCACGCCATCGTCATAGAACACGACGCCTTCGCCGCGGCTGTGCCACATGCGGTAGGCCCACCAGCCCATGCCTTCCACGTTGTAGTATCCAGCGTACCAGCCGTAGGCGCGCGCGGCCGCGTAGCTATAGCGATATGTGTTGCTCCCCCCGCCGTAAAACCAGATCTCGTCGGTCCGGTCTATCAGGTCGGGTTCCCGGCCGACTATTGTGCGGAAGATGTCGAGCGACAGGAGTTGTATCTGCCACAGGTCGCTGTTGGGGTTTACCTGGCGAATCAACTCCGGGCTCTGCGGTATCTTCCCCGTCCAGGTGCAGTACGCCTTCCAGCCGGCCTTCTGCAAGAGGGAGGCCACGCGTTTGTATTCGTTCAACTTCTCGGGCGATATCTCATCCATGTGCTTCGCAAGGAGATGTTTCGCCCCCTGTGCCTCGAGGTACTCGCGGAACTCTCTCGCGAGCCAGAGCGCATAACGTTCGTACTCCGGGCTGTCCTCGCGGATCTCCCTGTTGAGCAACTCGGCGAAACTGCCAATGGGCCTCAAGATATTGGCAGGACCCATGAGCATGATGTATTCGGTCATGCCGTACTTGCGCGGAATTGCAAAGTATGGGTCGTAGTAGGAGAAGTCGATCTTCGGCAGCGTCTCCCGCGTGAGGAGGTCGGGGTTGTTCTTGAGCGCCGTCAAGAAGGGCTCTCCGTTGATCCTCACGGGAACGTAGAACGTGTAGGGATGAAGGTACACTTCCATTCCATGGAAGCCTGCCTCCTTCATGTCGGCGAAGTAGGCGTCGAATTGCGGCAACTTTGCCCCGTCGGCATTGGGGTCGCCCGTGAGGCTGTTGATGAAGCCGACTGCCCCGCTGTACGGGGAGAACCGAAGCAGGGGCTTGTCGGGCAGCGCCACGTTCCAAACCTTCATGGCGATGGGTACGGTATACGTCTGGCCCGACTCGTTCGAGACATTGAGGGCGCCCTTGTATTCTCCCGGTGCGACGCCGACGCTCGAAAACTTCAACCAGAACTCGCAAGTGACCAGTTTATCCGCCTGTACCGGTCCCTTGAAGGGTAAGAGTTTATGATAGTCGGCGCTTCGGCGAAAGAGTTGGGTCGCCTCGAAGACAGGGTCGCCAGACAGCGCGATGGTTATCCGTGCGTCCTTCATTGTGGTGACGAGGACCGGAAATCTTTCCTTCTCATCGCGCGCAAGGTCCAGGCGGATGGCATCGAGTTTGGCGCCCGGCAGGGGAAAGAGGAAGTCGAGCGACGGCACCCAGTTCGCGGTCGCAAAGCCGTCACCGAGGTCCTCTCGCTGCGACTCCTCCCATACGACCACGTCCGTCTGGAACCTGCGGGAGAGTTCTGTCTTCTTCTCCATGACCGTCAGCGGGGCAGCGGCTGCGGCCATATTCCGCAGCAGGGTGAGATACGCCTCGCCGTCCTTCGCGAAGCGGGCCACCTCCGCGGTGTTCATCCCCACGTAGAAGACCTTGCCCTTGCCATAGTCGTTCACGTGTATTCCGGCGAACGCTCCCCTTCCCTCTCCGCCGCCCACGAGCGGCGTGCCGCTTTTCAGATCGAGCAGGACGTGGGAAGCGTTAGCCCAGGTGTAGGTCTCCTTGTCGAGCGACTTCGTATAGGGCGCATCCCGCGTGAGTACGCGCACCTGCGCGTCAGAAGGTGGCGGCCCCCAACCGCCTGCGCCCAGGAAGGCCAGGGCTGAGATATCTCTTTTTCCACACAGGTCGAAGGGAACCTGTCCGGTAAGGAGGAGGCATCCTCCGCCCCTGACATATTCATCCACGGCTTCGATTTCTTCCGCCGACCAGGAACGCGGCGTCTTGCCGTCTGTCTGAAGGCTGCGGTCCGCGAGTATCACCAGCGCGTACCTGTGAAACTCCCTCGGGTCTGCGGCCGCGCCCAGGTGTTCGTGAACGAGGCCCGCCGGAACGAGGACCGATGTCGAGAAAACCAGCGTCTCCGCTTCGGTACCCGCCAGGGCTACGGGTCTCCTGGCGAGAGGCGACGGCCCTGCCCCACGGGTCGAAGAAGAAAGGCTTTCATTCGCGGCCCATGACGCCACACCCATTGCCACGGTCATCAGGATAGCCGACGAAAGCGACCGCGATCTCGCCATTATCTTCCCCCCCTGTTGAAGAAACTGTTTCACAGGTGTGCTGGGCTAATCCGCGGCTTCCGGCACCTTGTCCGGGTCCTCGGTCTCGAGGGCAGGCTTGCGACTCTGGCCGCTCGCGGCCCGGCGCGTCTCCTCCGAGGGACCGGTCCATCCCAACACTCGGAACCAGGCCCAATCTCCCCATGTGACAGTTGTGACGTTGACGGCGAAGTGCTCCTCCTGGAAAATTCGACGCATCATCAGCCACCTTCGATCGAGCAACTTCGTGGCCTCGGCCCACTCTTCCGGGGTCAGTTTCCGCTCTCTCGCCAGATCGCGGAAGCGGTAGGTCTGCGCCTGAATGTCGGCCCAGTCCAACCCCACCCGGAGGAAGCCGATGCGCCTGCGTGCCGCGAGGTCGTCGCCCGAGTCCGCTTCGGCGGCGTCAAGGTATCCGCGAAGTTCGGCTACGACCTCGGGCGTATAGGGGTCGGTCTCGCCGGCGTCGCGCGCGTCGAACTTGTCCTTATCCCATTCGCGGGCGGAGACCTGGTCGGTAAGATCCTCTATGCGCATGAGGTAACGGTGCACGTGGCGCCATCCAGGGCCGAACCCCGACCGGCAGTAGTCCTCGACCAACGCATCCACATCGAGGTCCGGGTTCCAGTGGAGTTTGGCCAGGACGTAATAATTGAGCCCATTCGTCGCCCAGTTGTGGTGGCAGGAATCGAAATCGGTCCCGAGACAGCGATTGTGGGCGATGTGGCGGAAATCCTCCGCGAGTTTGTGAACGTAGATGAGCGGCGTGCCCTTCCTTCGGTTCCACTCCAGGAGGCCCGGTCGCCAGTAGAGCCTGGAGGCCGCCCTGGCCCATGCGTCCCAGTCGGCGAGGCCGCGACGGCGATGTTCATCCGTGTAGTATCCCAGACCGACGAAGCGGATCACGATGTTCGGGTGCAATCTCTCGCGGACCGGCGGGGCCTGATAAACGCTGTATGCAGAGCCACCAAAGAGCACGTCAGGATACTCGGCGGCAACCTTCTCTGCTATCGAGTTGTAGAAATGGACCATTCGGTCCGTGATGGAGACGTAGTCGAACCACACCGTCCTGCCCGTCGCGTGGTCGTAAGACCAGTTCTTCGTCGGACGTCCCTCTGGCGGATCGAGCGTCTTGCAGTCCGGGCACATGCACATGCCGACGGCGCCGCCGTCGTGGGTGCAGAGCGAAACGCTCCTCTGGTCCGGGTTCCGCCTCAGTTCCTCGATCTTCTCTCGCGCGATGGCTTCGATAAGTTCCCGGTTCGATTTGCATAGCCGCGGACGCCCGCCGGGCCGCTTCTCAGGCCCCTGATCGCGTGAGCCGTCCAGTTGCATGGCAAACCACTCGGGGTGCTCTTCGAGGAACTTCAGCCACGTCTCCCGGGGCAGGATGGTGCCGTCGCCCATGCGGACGTTCAGCGTGCCGCCCATGCGGTGCCATTTCATCCAGTTCGGCGTCGTTGCGCGGGTCTTGGAGCCCTCCGACCGCGCCCTGGCGAAATCCTCCTCCGTAAAACCCAGGCGCTCGAGCGCCGGCCCGTGGCGCGGCGCGTAGTAGTCCTCCCAGCGGATGATGCGTTGGCCCAGTGCGGGGGAGAAACCGATGTCGAGGCCGGACACCGCGATCGTCTGCATGCGCGGCACGACCTTCCCAGACTCGCCGGGCCAGAGATACCGCACGCCCAGAGCGTCCTCCAGGAACGTGGTCACGGCGTAGAGCGTGCCCGAGGGATCGGAAGGGGTCGCATCGTCGGTCCCGAGCAGGACGAGCGCATTCGGGAATGTCCTGATCACGATTCCACCCGGCCCAAGCCCTTCGATGCTCACGCCAATCCTGCGAGCAAGGTGGCTCTGCCCCAGGAGCACGAAATCGCCGTTGCCCCACATGCCCGAGGGCGACGCGTTTATCCGGCCATTCGCAATTTCCACGTTGCCCAGCTTGCCCTCGCCGAGCACTTCGAGTCGCGCGCCGGATATCTGAAAAACATGGTCGGCAAGGACGCTCGCCGCTTCCCGCGCAGCCGGCGACGGCTTATCGGCCATGACGATAACAGCGGCGGGCTGGCCTTCGCGCGCAATCGTGACCGCGCTTGCGCGACCGGCCAGGGGCCACGCAAAGAGAAGCGACAGCAGCGCCAGCGCGGCCAGTTCCTTGCGCGCAAGAAGTTTTCCGGCTCCGAGTGCCGTAGTTTCTTCCACCTCGAGCGAGTCTCCGCGATCGCCCCTCGTCGGGGCGGACACTGGGAACTCGATCTCGCCAAACAAGACGGGGGACGCAGACCGGATGCGTCCCCCGTCCGTTCACAACGAGCCACAACTCCTACCGCGCGTCAACGTCAACCCCGCTTGCGACGTCCATCTGGTGCCACACATCGTACGGCGACCACTGGAAGTTCACGTGTGTGATATCGTTCTGAAAGATGCTGGCAACGTTCGAATGATTCCACGTCGTGTAGTTATAGGCGAGATGGTGCGCGCCGGTGTGTTCCGCCACCGCGTAGGACCTGGTTCCCCAGTAGTAGCCCTGGTAGTGGAAGATGATGTTCTGGGCCGGGTCGCCGAACCACTTCGCGCTCCAGTCGCCATACAGCACATTGTAGCCGTCGCGATGTCCCTTCCAGCCCATCCCCACTATGTTAGCACTCGCCTCTACCGTTTGGCCGTTGTAAAGGCCGTTGACGTTCACCTCGAGGGCGTCGTACATCGTGCCCTTGCTGAAGGTATCGGCCACTATGGCATGCCCGCCGAGGATCTTTGTCGTCTTGAACATCGGGGCGAGGAAATTGACGTTGATGCGCGGCTTGGTCCCTGGCAACTGGATGCGTCCTGCGTCCTCCTCCCACGCATGCCATTCCCTGGTGGCAGACACCGGCACGTTGCGGTAATGGTAATTCGAGAGGATGACCATGTCGCGGGCCAAGTAACGGTACATCGAGTAGTTCGTCGTGGTGTCGCGCGTCCACCTGCCCGAAAGGAGCGTCTTGCTGTCGAAGCCGCCCGCCCATAGCCAGTCGCGCGTGCTCACGGCGCCGTAGTTCGTGCTTGGGCTACCCTTGTCTCCTATCATCCCCTCCGCACTCGGGCAGTAGAAAAGTCGCGCGTCCGCCACGTAGTCGCTGGCGAGGAGCATGCCCAGCCCATTCGGCGCTACGTTCAACCTGCCCGCTGCGTAAGATGGGTAGTTGTAAGGGTTCCCTGGCGAGACGCCCGGATACCACGGGGTGCCGTCAGAGTTCTCCTCCTTGACGGCGGTGCCGATGACCCTGAAGTTGGACTGCGGCGCATTGTAGTTGTCAACCGAACTTGAGCACTGGTACCACGAGCCGCCGTCAGCGCGGATTCTCTGGCCAGGGATCAACTGGTGAGTGTAGTAGAAGAACCCCCTGGAGAAGAGCAGCCTGGAGGTGCTATAGTGATTGCTCACCGAACAACCATCCGGGGTCCCGTAGGGAAGTCGGGTGGACTTGCCGGCTGTCGTCACGCACTGGGAGACGTCCTTTCCCGGCCAGCCTGTCCAGGAGGGCAGGTAGCCGCCGTAGTCCCCGCTGTAACTCTCCAGGCCGCGTGCCATTTGCGACAGATTGCTGAGGCAGGCCGTCCTCCGTGCCTTTTCGCGCGCCGCAGCGAGAGCCGGCAGCAGCAACCCCGCCAGTATGGCCACAATTGCGATAACTACCAAGAGTTCGACGAGGGTGAATGCCCGCACGAGGCCGAGCATCATACCCTCGCCGACCGCCCTGATTCGCCTCCACATCCCTGTATCCTCCTCTCGAATGGGACTCTGACATCCCCTATCCAGCGGCGCGCGCCTTTCGTCCGACTAATCAATCACCCCCTTTCGCTGTGCGAGGTGGCGCGGTGCTCTTCCGCACCACCAGGTTGCAATCGAGCACGAGTTCCTGCCACGAGTCGCATTCGCCCCTCACAACAGCGAGGAGCATCTCGACCGCCCTCCGGGCCAGGAGCCTTCTGGGCGATGCGACAGTTGTGAGTGGCGGTTCGGCCTGTGCGGCCTCCGGCTGATCGTTGAATCCGACAACGCTCAGGTCATCCGGCACGCGTATGCCCAGGGTCTTTGCGGCGCGCATCAGCGCGAGGGCCATCGCATCGGACTGGGCGAAGACTGCCGTAATTCCCCGGTTCCTTCTGAGAAACTCCAGCGCGGGGTCGTACGCGACCTCTACGTTGTCAGTTGCCAGATCCAGTATGTCGGCCCTCGCCGGCAGGAGTCCCGAATAGCGCATCGCGGCGTGATACGCCATTCCTATGTCGCCGGGTTCGCCGGTCTTGCCGACGAACCCGATCCGCCTGTGGCCGAGGGAGACGAGATACCGCACCGCGTCATAGGCTCCGCGAAACTTGTTCACGAAAACCCTGTGGTGCGGAGGGAGCCCGTCGCACGGATAGTCGCAGTAAAACTGTACGACGTACGGTATCCGCCTTTCGTCGAGCCACTTCATGAGGTCCGGCGGTGCGATGTTCACGAGGATGCACGCCTGCTCCTGCAACGGAAACTGATCCGCCAGGACTTGTTCGAAGTTCTGGTAGCGCTGGAGATGAGGCTCGAAACGCATCCTGACGTGGGTCGCGTCCAGGACCTCCGTGTAGGCGGCCAGATAGTCGGCGAGGGCGAACTGCCTCTCCCTCGGAACCGGCCAGAAGTCCTCGATGAACGTTATCGCCCTCACGGTGTGCGCGCCGGCAGAGCCGTCGTTGACCGCACCCCGGACGAAGGCGCCGGTGCGCTCGATGCGGTACACCAGCCCCTGGCGCTCCAAAATCTCGATGGCTCGCCGGACGGCGCGTCTCGTCACGCCGAACTCGCTCGCTATCATCCGCTCGGAGGGCAGTCGCGCGTTCCTCCGATACCGCCCCTCCTCGATCGCATGGCGGATCCCCTCCGCGACGCGGCGGGCGTCGGCGTCTCTCCTCTCGGTTCTCTCGGTGCTGACTTCGACCATGCTCGTGCCCATAGAAACCCCGAATCCTGAGTCCGTACCAACGGTACACGGTTCATTATAACCGCACCGATGGTACGTGTCAAGAGCAAAAAGCCGAAACCGCCGGGTCCGGGATATTGAATCAGGGCCATCCGCAACCATTTGTGGCACAGGGACTAACAGCCGTCGTTTCCACCTTGTGGTTTACAACTGCTTCGTACCGCTGGTCCGAGAACTCTTGACGTCATTCGCCGGAGTGGTATAATAGCGCAGGTCGCGGTCGCGCATTGTTCGGCCCCCTGGGCTGCGGCACCTATTGAGGAACTTCGTGATGTCGAAACTGCGCATCGGGCTGATAGGGGCGGGGGCGAGGGGGACGGTAGGCTTCGGCAGGCTCCTGACGAGGGATTGCGCCGACCGCTGTGCGCTCATGGCGCTGGCCGATTCCAATGCAGAGAGAGCGCGCGCGGCGGCCAGATATCTCGGGGTCGAAGCGGACGTTTACGAGAACTACCTCGATCTGCTCGACCGCACCGACATCGAGGCTGTGATAATCACTACACCTGACTATCTGCACGAGACGCATGCGGTGGCCGCCCTCCGCGCGGGGAAGTCGGTGCTCATGGACAAACCCCTCGCCACCACCGCGCGCGGCGCGCTGAACATAGTCGCGGCGGCGCGCGAGACTGGGCGACGCCTCTACATGGGATTCAATCTCCGTCACGTCATCCACGTCCGGAAACTTCGTGAACTGGTCGAGTCCGGCGTCCTTGGCGAGGTATTCTCCGTGCACGCGGTGGAACACTACGATGGCGGCCGCACGTACATGGCGCGCTGGAACCGGCTGAAGGCCCGATCGGGCGGACTCTTCGTGCACAAGGGATGCCATGATTTCGATGCTATAAACTGGCTCATGCAACCCGCGCGTCCTGTGCGTGTGGCATGCTTCGGGTCTGTCTTCGCTCTGAACGAGCGCGGCATCCCGTTTCCCCTTCGCGATGGAGTGCGGCCGGGTCCGACGTGCTCCTCGTGTGCCTACGTGGACATCTGCCGCGACCGCTACTTCGTGGGCGACGAGTGGGTCCCGGATCTCGACCCGCAGGCGCGCGCGGCGTACAAGGCCATGTGGGACGAGCGCGCATCTCGGATTGACGGGTACCACAAGAACCTCTGCATCTACCTCTCCGACAAGGACACGCACGATCAGGGCATCGCGCTCGTGGAGTTCGACAACGGCGGCACGGCGGAGCACTCGGAGTATTTTGTGACGCCGCTGACCAACCGCAGGTATCTGGTCGAGGGTACCAGAGGACACGCAGAAGCCGACCTCCACGGCAACTTCGTGGAGTTCGTGCCACGGTGGGGGGGCAAGCCGACCCGATACCAGCCCGACCTTTCTCGTGGCACCCATCTCGGCTCGGACCTGCGCATGGTGGTCGAGTTCCTCGATTGCATGCAGGGCATCCGCCAACCCACAGCCGACGGCATTGACGGGGTGTGGAGCGTGGCTGTCGGCGAGGCCGCGGAGATCTCGCGCGCAGAACGACGTGTGGTGGAGATAAGCGAGGTCCTGGATGTCCGCAGCGAACTCTTGAAGAGACCTGAATCCGGGTCGGAAAGGAGAACTGCCTCATGAGAGGCACCACGACGGCGCTGCTCGCGTTGGCAGGGTTCGTTGCGGGCTCGGCCATGATCGCAGTGGGTGGGGAGCGGCGCGTCGGCGATGTCCGCAGGGTTGTCGTTGTTGACAACGCGCCCGCCGTCCAGCGCGTGGCCGCGGAGGAACTGGCGACCTACTGCGGACGCATAGCGGGCACCCGGATCGCCATCGTGCCGCTGTCGGAGTACAGGCCGACCGACAAGGGGCTGAGTTTCTTCGTCGGCGACGAGGTGGCGCGGCGGCTCTTCAACATGGAACTGGCTCCATGGCAACAGGAGGAGTGGCTCCTCCGCACGGTGCCGGGGGGACTGCTCATCGCGGGCGATGACGCGACCTCCGGGGACCCGTGGTCCGCCCGAGTCCGCGCGGGAAGCATGCTGGCGGCGTACACGCTACTCGATGACTACCTGGGCGTGCGCTGGTTCTGGCCGGGGCCATTTGGCGAGCACGTTCCGCACGATCCCGACGCTATTGTCCCCGAACTGAATCGCCGTGAAGTGCCAAAGTTCATGATCCGGTGGGTCATGATGGCCTACACAGGGTATCACACTCCCGAATTCCGGGAGGACTGTGTGCGCTGGATGCGGCGCACGAGGCAGGGCTGGACGCGCTCCGCCCTGTTCGGGCATAGTTGGTGGTACGCCTTCAACCTTAAAAACGACGATACGTTCAAGGAACACCCCGAATGGTTTGCGCTGGTGAATGGTAAGCGCCAGCCGCCGCAAATGTGCACGACACACCCTGAAGTCATCAACCGCATGGTCGAGTACGTGCTGAACGGCAAGTATGACATCATGTCCATCTCCCCAAGCGACGGGGGCGGTTTCTGCGAGTGCAACGAGGAGACGAAGTCGGAGACGCACAAGAGGCTAGGCATACCTTCCTGCACGTCGCTCGACGTTCCGGGGGTACTTGCTTATGACAACAAGTCGCCGAGCCTCAGCGATCGCATATTCACCTATGCGAACGAGGTCGCGCGCCGCGTAAGGGAGAAGAACCCGAACAAGGGGTCAACATCTTCGCTTACACCTATTACAATAAGCCGCCGGTACGCATCAAGAAACTGGAGCCGAACCTCTACATATCTTTCGTCTATCAATCGGCTGCGCACCGCGACCCGGAGAACTACCGCGAGTGGAAGGAGAACGTGGTGGGCTGGCAGCAACTCGGCGCGAAGATGATCGTTCGCGAGGGATGGGGCAGCCACTACCACCTCGACCTGCCATGGGTGCATTACAAACTGATCGCCCGCAACCTGTCCGAAGCATACCGCATGGGCTTCATGGCCGTGTACGGCGACGTCAGCAAGGCCTTCGCTACGCAGGCGCCGAACTACTGGGCGATCACGCGGATGATGTGGGACCCGGAGCAGGATAGCGACCGGATGATGGAAACCTTCTGGCGGGAAGCGTACGGCCCCGTGGCAAGCGAGATGCAGATGTTCTTCGAAACGTATTCGGACGCGCTGGATCGGAATTGGGCAAGGCGACGGCGCATAGTGGACACATCCGGCGTGGCCTACGCCAACCTCATCAACTCGTGGCATCTGATTCTGCCGCTCTCCGTGGTGGACGAGGCGGAACGGCATCTGCGCGCGGCGGAGGCGAAGGTCCCGCCGGGAGAATACGCCGATCGAGTGGCCTTTCATCGCCTGGGCCAGGATTATACCCGGCTCATGCTGGAACTCCTTGACTGCTATCGCCAACTTGCCGAGTTGGGAGTGAAGATGGGATGGTTCTCTTCCGCCGCGGAGACCCATCGGGAGGACGATGCTACGAAGGCGCGGCTGCTTCACCGCGCTTACGAACTCGGCGAGCAGCGCGAGCAGATGCTCCTCGCGCACCGGGACTGGGCCGCGCTGAACGAAGGTCTGTACGCGTACATGGAGGACAAGAACAAGGATGAGATGCTGTGGCACCGGGCCGTCAAGAACGCCCTCGGGATCGAGAAGCCGACGGCGCTCACACCGGATGCGCTGAAGGTGAAATGACCTGTACGGGTGGTCCTGCAAGCGAATGGGGCTGCTGCGAAGCGGCGGAGCGCACCGAATGACCGACCGCCGGGACTCCGGGCCGGCTCGTCGGTTCCGCTGGAACTGCCCCTTCCACCTGGTTCAAGGAGAATTGCTCGATGAGACGCTTACTGGAGGTGTCAGCCTTAACTGCGTTGTTCGGATGCGCCGTTGCCGTTTACGCCGCCGAGCAGCGCCTGCCCGATTTCCAGCGAGTTGTCGTTGCTGACAACGCGCCCGCCGTCCAGCGCGTGGCCGCGGAGGAACTGGCGACCTACTGCGGACGCATCGCGGGCACCCGGATCGCCATCGTGCCGCTGTCGGAGTACAGGCCGACCGACAAGGGGCTGAGTTTCTTCGTCGGCGACGAGGTGGCGCGGCGGCTCTTCAACATGGAACTCGCTCCATGGCAACAGGAGGAGTGGCTCCTCCGGAGCGTGTCCGGCGGACTCATCGTGGCGGGCGACGACGATCCCACTCGCGACCCCTGGTCGGTGAGCACGCGGGCAGGGACCTTGCTCGCCACATACACGCTTCTCGAGGATTATCTGGGCGTCCACTGGTTTTGGCCTGGTCCTTTTGGCGAGCATGTCCCCGCGAACCCCGCTGCCACCCTGCCGCAGGTCGAGCGACGGGAGGTTCCGAAGTTCATGATACGTTCGGTCAGCCTGGGTTACGGTTCGCGGTACCACACAAGGGAGTTCACCGAGGCGGAACGCCGCTGGGCGCGTCGCTCGCGGCTCGGATGGACGAGGTCCGCCGCGTTCGGCCACAGTTGGTACGACGCGTTCAACCTCAGGAACGACGAGTCCTTCAAGGCCCATCCGGATTGGTTCGCCCTGGTCAACGGCAAGCGCCGTCCACCCCAGATGTGCACCACGCATCCGGAGGTCATCGAGCACATGGTCCAGTACGTCCTGAACAGCAAACTCGACATAGTGAACATATCGCCGAGCGACGGGGGCGGCTTCTGCGAGTGCAACGAGGAGACGAAATCGGAGACGCACAAGAGGCTAGGCATACCTTCCTGTACGTCGCTCGACGTTCCGGGGGTGCTCGCTTATGACAACAAGTCGCCGTGCCTCAGCGATCGCATATTCACCTACGCGAACGAGGTCGCGCGCCGCGTCCGGGAGCAGAACCCGAACAAGGGCTGCGGCATGTTCGCCTACACCTTCTACAACAAGCCACCCGTCCGCATCCAGGCCCTCGAGCCGAATCTGTACCTTTCGTTCGTCTATCAGTGCGCCTCGCATCGAAATCCCGCTGCCTACGAGGAGTGGAAACAGACTGTCTCCGGCTGGAAGAAACTCGGCGCGAAGATGATCGTGCGCGAGGGCTGGGGCAACCATTATTATCTGGACCTCCCGTTCCTCCACTATGACCTCATCGTGCGCAATCTGGCCGAGGCCTACCGACTCGGCTTCATCGCCGCATATGGGGAGGGCAGCAAGTGCTTCGCGACCCAGGCGCCGAACTTCTGGGCCATCACCCACATGATGTGGGACCCGGAGCAGGACGGCGAGGCCCTGATGAACGAGTTCTGGTCGTCCGCGTACGGTCCGGTGGCCGACGAGATGAAGGCCTTCTTCGAGAGTTACAACCGCGCACTCGACCGCAACTGGGCGCAGATGCGCAGACTCGTTGACACCAATGGCATCGCATACGTGAACATCGTCAACTCGTGGCACCTCCTCCTCCCGCAGTCGGTGGTGGACGAGGCGGAAGGACACCTTCGAGCCGCCGAGGCGAAGGCGCCGCCGGGCATATACGCTGACCGCGTTGCCTTCCACCGCTTTGGCCAGGACTACACCCGCATGATGCTGGAACTCCTGGACTGCTACCGTCAACTGGCGGAACTGGGAGTGAAAATGGACTCCTTCTCCGCTGCGGTCAAGACGCCACGCGAGGACGAGGCGGCGAAGCGGCGCATCCTCGAACGCGCTTACGAACTTGGCGAGCAGCGCGAGCAGATGCTCCTCGCGCACCGGGACTGGGCAGCCATGGACGAGGGGCTATACGCGTTCACGAACGATCAGAAGATCCGGCAGTGGCACGGGGCGGTGAAAGCGGCGCTCGGAATCGAGAAACCTACTGCCCTGACGAGGGAGTCGCTCGCGAACATCAAGTGAGGTCGAGATGGCCGGTATCTCGGCGAGCGGCGCACGAGGGAGACGGGTTGGCCGGGGGTTGGCCGCGCTGATGGGGCTGGCGCTTGCCTCCGCATGTTCCTCTGTCGCGGCGCAGGGTCCGATCCGCCTGTACAGCATTGCAGGCGCTGGTGCCGACGGGTTCGTCGCGCGCGAGACGGCGCTTCATCTCGGTGAACTCACCGGTGTCCCTCATGGCCCGCCGGTTGTCGTCGCCGATGTGCGGGAGACCGTCGCACCGTGCGTGGTGCTCGTTCTCGACGCCGCACTGGGCCGGGAGACCTATGCGTGCGACGCGAGCGGGGGGCGAGTCGTCATCCGCGGCGGCGACAATAGGGGCCTCTATTACGGCACGCTGGCCTTCTTCGAGCGGCTCGGTTTCCGCTGGTATGCTCCGGGCGCCGACGGCACGGTCATTCCGAGGGCCGATGCTGTCGAGATACCCGAGGGCTGGTCGGTCGCGGGCAGGCCGTCCATTCCGTGGCGGGGTTACCATATTTGCGGCACCGGCCGCACCCGCGACGGAAAGTCCATGCCCCACTTCGACTACGAGACCGCGCTGTGGATGGCCCGCAACAGGATGAACTTCAAGCCGGTCCACAACCACCAGTACGACGAGGTTGCGCCGCTCCTCAGGGAGATCGGCCTCGAGCCGCTCGCCTTTGGCCACAGTTTCAGCCATTGGCTTCCGGACTCCGAATTCGCAGCGCACCCCGACTACTTTGCCCTGATCGCCGGCAAGCGTCAGCCGCAGAGTCAGCCGTGCCTGTCGAATCCGGCCTTCCAGCGCTACCTCCTGGACCGCCTCGTCGAGTTCGCCGACGCTCACCCGGATCTGCCGATCATCAGCATTGCGCCGAACGACGGCTACCGGTTCTGCCAGTGCGAGGGTTGCCTCGCCATGGACTCGCCGGCCGACCGCGAACGCGAGGAGTTGAACCGCCGCAACCATCTTTTTGCGGCGACCATGGCGGCGCAACTCCGCTCGCTCCGACCCGGTCGCCGCGTGAGTACGCTCTCGTACAGCAACTATCTCGAGCCTGCTGAAGACGTCCCGCGCGAGGAGGCGCTCGTGATATCCATGTGCGTCACCCACGCGCTGAACCGTCCTCTGGATGATCCCGAGAGCGCCTCCAATCGTGCGCTACTCGCGCGCCTGGACCGGTGGCTCGCCAGGGCCGGTCAGGTCTTCTGGTCGGAGTATTTCCTGTCTTATGGGGGGACGTTGCCGCGCCCGTACGAGCGGCAGACCGCGAGGACGATCCGCGTCCTGGCCGAGAGGGGGGTCGCGGGCATCAAATCGGAGGTGGTGCCGGGCGATACGGACCTGTGGCGCAGCGCGGTGTTCTTCCTTTACCTCGTCGCGCGCACGTCCTACGACTCCTCGACAGACCCGGACGCGCTCCTGGAAGATTTCTGCCGGCGTTACCATGGCCCCGCCTGGGAGCCCTGCCTCCGCTATTACGCTGTAAACAGCAAGGCTGTGGCGCGCTTCGGCGGCGAGATGACTGCGATGACCGCCGCGCAGCTTCCCGGAATCTACTCGGATTCAGACGTCGCGGCGATCAACGAGGCGATGGAGGAGGCCGACCGACTCGTGCGCGGGGCGGATCCAGTGTACGCCCGCCGCCTCGAGCCGTTGCGGCGGCAGGCGCGGGAGGTGGCCGCCAGCCTGACCGAGTCGCGCAGGTGTGCCCAGGAGTCCGCGCCGATCGAGGCACCGCGGCTTGCATCGCCGCCCGCCTTCGAGAAGTTCGATTCGCTTCACTGGATCGAGCAGCGCCAGCGCACGAACCTCCTTCCCTACGACCCGCCGAGCCGTTTCGCCGCGGGATGGGACGACAGGATGCTGTGGCTATGCTTCAGGCTCGGGGAGCCGGACATGGCCGCTGCGCTCGCTCGCGGTGGCGCAGTGCCGGCAGACGCGTTCGCGGGTTCGCACGTGGACTGCTTCTTCTCGCCTGCCCCCGAGTCAGGGGTTTACTACCAGGTAGCAGTGAATCTTCGCGGCGACAGGTATGCAGCGCGGTGCCGCGGACGCGAGTTCGACACCTCATGGGATCCCCCCCTGTGCGTTGAGTTGCGGCATCTTTCCGACAGGTGGGAACTGATCCTGGGCGTCCCGTTTCGATCGCTGGGGATTGATGTTCCGGAGGCCGGACAGACCCTGCGATTGAGCGTGAACCGCGCCCAGACAAGCGGTGGGCCGAGAATCCTCGGGGGCTGGCCTGACGGCGGCTCCTGGCACAGGATCGGGGGCATGGGCACTCTGATCCTCGCTGCACCAGGCCGGCAGGCCGGCGCGCGATGAGGCGCTCGTGGGCATATTGAGGAGACGGATCATGAATCGGCCGAATATCGCCGTGGGAATGTTTGTCTTCATGACGTTCGCGGGATCTGTGCTCGCTGCCGATGCCAGACCGATCGCCCTAGCGGGGGCCTCGTACGGACGGTACGAGGTGGATAGTCTCTGCAAGAATGTCCTCGCCGCATCGGCCGACATGGAATACGTCTTCGAGAAGCGCGGGGAGTGGATTCCGCCCGCCGAGTTCGAAAAGTACGGCCTCGTGATCATCGCCCATTCTCTGGAACGCACCTGGACGGCCGACGATGCCGCGGTCGTGGGCCGATACCTGGAGGGCGGCGGCCATCTCCTCCTCGTCAACCTGGCCCCTGCATCACTGACCAAGGACATCGGGCTGGACAAGGTTCCCTGGCTCGGTATGAAGCGCTGCTCGTGGGTGCGCGAGGGGATAGAGTGCACCGTGCTCAAACCCGATCATCCGTTCGTTCGCGGCGTGTTCGATGCCAATCCCTCCCCGCCGTGGCTCAAGGCAAGCACATTTGCCTTCCCCGCGGTCGCTGACTTCGAGAACGTCATAGGTTCACGCGATGGTGCGTGCCTCGTGGGTATGAGAAAGGTTGGCAAGGGATGGGTTGCTTACGCGGGCACGGAACTCTTCAGGCTCAAGGGGACGATCAAGGAGCAGGCCGATTCCTATATTCGCGTGCTCCGCAATATCGTGGCCGAGGCGGGTCCTGCGACCAGCGCCATGCTGCGCGCGCAGGCGCTCGAGTCCGCACAGGCCTATGGCGCGCCCGTGGTACTGTGGAACCGCGAGTGGATCCGCGGGGAGGAATACGGACCGCGATTCCTGCCGCCGATGCCGGCGCCGGACGAACAGGTACGCTCCCTCCACGCGGACATGGCCCTGGATGAGTATGAGACGCTCCAGTTGAACGTCACCCCGCTCACGAACGTGGGCGAGGCGAACTGGTCTTTCAAGTCCGATCGTTTTCCACTCCAGAACGTGCGGCTCTTCGTCCAGGAACGGCCTGACCCGATTCCGTGGCCGAAGGACCCTGCCCTCGCCAGAGAAGCCCCCTACTGGCTCATGCCCCCGGAGTACGTGGACCCCAGGGGGAAATCCCAGTTCTCCACTGTCAAGGGCGAGACCCGCATACTGTGGATCAAGGTCTCTTCCTTCGGCGTGGCGCCCGGCGATTACCGGGTCGCGCTCGACCTCTCGTTCGCGAACGGCCCGGCGGTGTCGGTGCCCATCTCGTTATCGCTCTACCCGGTGCGCATGCCGCGCAGGAGGCTCATCTCTCTCGAGGCTGCGGGACAGGTCTATGGCGACGTGAACGATCCTGAGCCCGCGCTTCGTTTCACCAGAAACCTGGAGTCGCACGGCTTCGAGTGGACCCTCGTGAACGCATGGCGGACGGAGTTCGTGAGATTGGTGGGCGAGCCGCAGCGCAAGTTCGACGTGAAGTTGGTCACGGAGATTGCACAGCGACTGAAAAACGGAAACGCCCCGATGGCGGATTTCTCCGCCCTGGACCCGTGGATGGAGCAGGCGATCGGGCATGGCCTGGTCAACGTGAGCACCGGCAGCACCTGGTATTATCTCGATGGCGTGCTCCGCAACAGTGCTCTGGATGAGGCTGACCGGGACCTCGTGCGCACCTGGTTCGCGCGCGAGGCGGCACGCTACCTCCGCGAAAAGGGCGTTCGACTCGCTGTCGCGAGCATCGGCGACGAACTCGGCGAGGAAGAGATCCGCGAGCGCTGGCTGCCCTGGGCTATCAAAATGCACCAGGCAGGATGGGATTGCACCTCGACGTTCAGCGGTGAACATCACTTGAAACCGGAGGTCAACGACCTTATCTATCCATACGTGAAGCTCTGGACGCTCAATCGCTCGCTGATGCCGAGTTTCGTTACGAAACTCCGGAACGGCGCACTCCGCATTCGCGACGACGCCATCCTGGGAACTTACGGGGCGGGGGAGGGCCGCGGTTCCGAACACCGCAAGCCCCTCAGCGCTTCACGCTTCCTCGGGTGGGAATCCTGGATGTGGGGCATTCGCAACTGTGCGCCCAACCCCTATTTCAAGGGCTGGATCTATTACGCGGATTACACGAACCGCGACCTCGGCGTCGCCGGCGAACGTTTCGTTTCTTACATCAAGAAGGACGACCTCGCCGTTCCGCTGGCGGATTGCCCGTTCCTCGAGGGGATAAGAGAAGGGATGGAGGAGGGGAATCTCTGCGCCATCCTGACGTGGTACCTGGAGCGCATGGAGGCAGTGGGTGGGAAGTCCGCAGAAAAAGCGCGTGACGTCCGCCAGCGCCTCGCGAAGGTTGTCGGCAACTCCCCCGATTGCGTCCTTCGCTGGAAGGAAGAGGCGTCATCGAGGCTTCCCGTGCGCAGGTTCGAAGCGACAAACGAGGATTTTCGGAGGGCCAAGCGCGCGGTGCTGGACCTCCTGGCTGAAATCCGTCCGGATGCGCTCCGGACCGTAAGACCCTCGCTCTACTGGAACGATGTTCCTCTCGTCCGCGACGGCGTCCCTGTCTGTGCGGTGTACGTGGACAAGGTCCCGGCTGAAGCGCTTCTCGATAGGGCGCGGGACCTCTGTGGCGTTGAACTCCCTGCGATCGCCAGTGCTACCAGTGTGGACGCGAGATACGAAACGGCCATACTGGTGGGCAGCGGCGCGCAGAACAGGCTCACCGCGGCGACGCTCTCTGCCACCGGGGAACAGGACGCAACTGAGGCATATCCAGGAACAGCCAGTTACTTCATCCGCGAGCGGGCGGGCGGAGACGGGAAAAGGCTCCTCATGGTGGCTGGCCCAGACGCGGCCGGAACTCAGAAGGGAGTTCGGATGTTCGCCGCGTTCCTCAGGTCGGAGGGCGCCTGGCTCGTCCCCTGAAGCGGTACCGCTCCGGAAGGCTTGCCCTCATTGGGCGGCGGGGGTTCTCGGAGGCCGGTCGGTCTCCCGCAGGACGCGCATCACGTTTCCGCCTGTGATCTTGCGGATGTCGTCGTCGGAAAGCCCTCGCTGGACGAGCCCCACGGTATAGAGCGGCCAGTTGGTCCATGCCATGGTCATGGAGAGTTCAGGCCGGTTCCACTCCGGCGCCAGGACCGGATCGCCCGGCGGCCAGAAGTTCTCCCATCTTGGCCGGTTGACTTTCATGACGGCGTTGGCATCCTCCTCCTTCCAGTTGCGTATGGGGTGGCCGGCATCGGTTCCGATGGCGACATGGTCCGCGCCGAGGAGGCGGACGGCGTAGCAGATATGGTCCAGGAAGGCGCTGATGGTGCCGTTGCCCCCGAGGAATGCGGGCAATGTGCAGATGCCGACGAACCCGCCGCTGTCCGCTATCGCGCGCATGACGTCGTCGCCCTTGTTGCGCACATGTCTATTGAGCGCCATGCAGGCGGTGTGGCTGGCGACGACCGGTCGCGACGATGCGCGGGCGGCCTCCAGGCTCGTGCGTTGACCCGAATGGGCGACGTCCACTATCACGCCGACCCTGTTCATCTCCGCTATGGCGGCCCTGCCGAAATCGCTCAATCCTGCGTCGGCAGGCTCGGCGCACCCGTCGCCCAGCATGTTCCGTCGGTTGTACGTGAGGTGCATCATGCGGACGCCCAGTTGGCGGAATATGCGCACGTAGCCGAGTTCGTGCTGCACATTCACCCACTCCTCTGCTAGCGGGACCCCGTTAGCCGAAAACAGCAGGCAATGGCGGCCTTCCCGCTTCGCGGACATGATGTCGTCCGCCTTCGTGGCTCTGGAGACGAACTCTCGCCGTTCGTCGGTGACGAAGGTGAACCGGGCGAGGCGTTTGACGAGGCGCTTGACGGATTGGCCCTCCTCGCCCGCGTTCTGGAAGATGCACGTAACGCCGGCAGTCTCCCAGGCGTCGCGGTATTCTGCCTCGGCGAGCGGCTCCCGCAGCCACGTCGTCATCATGCCCTCTTCGCTCATGTCCTGCAGTTCGGCCGGGGTCGCGCCCTCGTTCAGGGCCCGGGCTACCGCGGCCCCGGCGGGGCTGGTCGTTGGCGAAAAACCATATGCGTCGCAGACGGTCGAGTCGGCGTGGAGCGCCAGGCCTCGCTCCAGGTCCCTGCGAGTGGGCTGGAGGATGGCGAGAGCAGCCTCGCGCGCCTTTTTCATCCATTCGTTCATCGGGTTGCTCCGCCGGCGCGGTCAGTCACGTCGGGTTCGAGCATGAAGGGCTTCTCTCGGTTTGCCCGAGTCGAGGATGGCCTTCGCCTCCTTCGCGGCCGAGATGAACGCGCGAACCCTGGCTGCAGCAGCGGGAGTGCACATGGTCCTCGATATCGCCAGCGTGACCCGTGAGGCGCCGTCCGCGGCGGCTGAGAAGACCCAGTCGCGGATGGCCTCCTCGGGCATATCGCGCAGTTGCATGCAGTTCAGCCGCCAGTTGAAGGGGACGCTGCAATTGTCGCGGATCAGGGCGGGCGTAAGGCGCGGGGACACGGACGGGTCGAATTCGGCGAGCCGCAACTCGTCGAGGAAGTGCAGATGTTCGACCCGAAGATCCTCGATGTGCGCAGTCCGCCGGCGCGCGGACTGGCCAGCGTAGTAGCGCTCGAGATACGGCATGACGAGTTCGGGCCAGAGTCGCGGCGAAACCATCGCCGATACGTCATCGCACAACCCTACCGCGGCGCTTTCCGACGGGGACAGGCCATCCACTCGCTGCACGAAACGTCGGTACGCAATGATGCTCTCGGTGACGCAACAGAGATATTCTTTCGCGGCATCGGGATTCTCGATGAGGTCGGTGAAAAAGTCGTGACCGCGGAGCGCCCACCCGGTCGTCAGCGGCCCCTCCGCGCTGAACGCGGACAGGAAGATTTTCTCCTGGGGAAACGCGGCCTTGAGTCTCTCGCGGAGGCGAAGGTAGAAGGGCATCAGGCCGGCGGTCGAGAAATCAATGTCGCGCCTCAGCGCCTGAATCCCCTCTTCGAGGCTCCGGTAGATCGGGCGATGTGCAACCTCGCTGTCCTCGGGAAATATCAGTTCGGCCCCGAGGCAATTGATATGGCCGTAACTTATACCCGCCCATCCCGGCCCGCCGTAGGATACGTCCGGCCCGAAAAGTTCCATTGCCGCCGGCTTCCCCTTCCGGTAGGCCTCGATTATCGCGTCGGCGTCATGGAAGAGGAGGTCGTAGCGAATCCCGGCCAGGGTGCCGTACGCGGGCATGCCGCAGGACACGATCCAGCCGAAGCCCATGCGATCGCGGAGGTTCATCGCGCGGCCTTTCTGTATCATTCGTCCGGAGATGATCCCGGACGTGTACCGTTCCGGTTGCAGTGGTCCGGAACGCCCTTCAGGGTAGAACGTCGAGGGGAATTATACCGGCGTTTCCTGTGCCGCACAAACTGGGGCCTGGCGCGGGCCGTTTGACCGGATGTCGGCGCCGCATCCGGCCCGGGCGCGTCGGGCTACTGCGGTCAGCAGGTCTCTTCTACCACGCGGCGGAGGAACAGAAGGTCGCGTGGCGGAATGGTCAGGATCGAGCCGGTACGACCCGTCTCGCAGTCGGTCCAGGACCATGCGCTGCGCATCTGGACGGCGCGGTGACCGTAGTTCGCGAGGACGAGGTACATTTCGTGGTTCACGAACAGCGACGCAACGCACTGCGATGGTATGGCGTCCTCGAGGAAGTCGCAGCGCTCGATGCCGATCCAGACGCGCGTGCCGGACGCGACCATCGGTCGGTAGAGGTCGAAGTGGTACAGCCAGCGCGCGCGGGCATCGGCTCGACCAGGGCAACTGTCCCACCAGCCGTACATCGGAGGGGCGTCAGGATGCTCTCTGTAGTACCGGTTCACGGCGCGCATGTGCCTCGTCCAGAAACAATCTTCCCCTCGCTGATACTTGACGCCCGGGACGAGCGCCCGTTCTCCAGTGCACGGGCGGCCGTCCACGCGCAGCGGGAATTGCATGAACGGCACCGAATACAGGTAGAGGTCGTCCTCGTTCTCGATCCTGGCACGACTCATGTCGAGCGCAGGCACGACATATGGTTCCAGGTTGCGTGTCTTCTGACAGAGTTCATCCACGTTCGCAACTGCCTCGCCGACCCAGAGGTAGTCGTAAACCTTTTCCCTGCATGGCGGGGCTGTGGCGCCGCCCGCGTGAACCTTGAAGACGCCGCCGCGACTGTGGACGAGGTCCCTCACGATCCCGAGGAGGTCCTCGAGGGCCGCACCATGATCCGGAGTCTCCGGCGCCGGCGAGATATGCGTCGGCTCGGAACCATCTCTCAGATGTTGCGGCACGTAGCCCAGGTCGTCGTAGAGACCGTCAACGCCGTATTCGTCGAGTATCCTCTCGAGCCGCGGGAGGAGATACGCTCGCCATTCCGGACTCGCTGGCGAGCAGTGGGCGTACCGGAAGTAGAGTTCGACGAGGGGCCAGTCTCGGCCGGCCCACTCGGGTCGGAAATCGGGGTCCGACATCTCGAAGTAGCCGGTCGAGGCGTAGAGTATCACTCTCATGCCGAGTTCGTGAACCAGATCCACGAACTTCCGCAGACCCGCCGGGTCGTGCGCTGTGAACTTGTCCGCGCCCAGAAGACGCTGCGAGTCGTTCCACTCCTCGTGTATCTGGATGAGACCGACTCCGTGCCGGGCGAAGGTCCGCAGGAGATCCGCGTCGTAGTCAGTGGGCGTGGCCGAGAACGGAGACGGGTATTCCCCTAGGTTGTAAGTGACCTGGCCGGCGATGTACTCTCCGATGGAGTGTACGCGCGCACAGGAGCGAACAGTCTCGTTCGCCTGACGGAGGTTTTTCAGACGCCGCCTGTGACCGCTCGCGTCCTCGAGGGTGATCCGGCTCGCGTCGAGGTCTCTCATATGTCTCCGCCGCTGAGTGGACGTTGTCAATGGATCGGGTCAAGCGCGAGCTACGGGCGGGCGCGGCAATTCGCTCTTGGGCCCGTGCCGCATGAACCTGCGAGGCGGGCCGAGGGATTTCCTCCGGCAGCGCCTCAGCGAGCGTAGGCCTTCTTCCCGCACCGGGGACAGATATAGCCAGAGGCGATCTTCTGGCGCTCCGCGAATCCCGCGTTCGGCGGGAAATCCGGCAGGGGTATCTTCTCTCCGCAGGAGGCGCACACGAGAACAGGCACCATGGTGTACGTGCCCGTCTTTGGATTCTTGTATTTCTCCCCTTTACTTCCGAGTTTTTCCCATTCGCCCAGGGTCTTGGTCATGACCTCGAGGGTTTTCTGGTCTATCTTCTCCACTGACCTGCCAGCGGCCTCGCGCTTGAGTTCAGCGGGCATTTCCGTGGAGCGGCCGGTGAAGTGGCGAACGATGAATACTGCGGCCACGACGATCACCACGAGCAGGGCGATGCTCACGAGTACTTTCTTCCAGTCGGTCATGACGCTCATCCTCCGTTACCGTGGACCGATACGCTGAACGGCGCAGCGCGGAAGAGATCACCCCGCGCCGCGCCGTTCGATGAAGTCTGCCCTCTTCAGGCGGATGCACGGATCAGTGAGTGTCTATGCCCTCCGCCGTATCGAACAGGTTCCAGACCTCGACGCTCGCGGGTATGTTGGTACCAGCTGTTCCGTCTACGTAGTTCCACTGGGTGATCGTATTGATGTAGAGTGCCTGCCATGCGTTCTCGTAGCCGAACCATGGGCACCAGCCGGTGAGCGTCGCCTTCCACCAGGCGATGCGCTGCTGCGGGTCCCCGTACCAGCGCGCGTGATGGTCGCCGTAAAGGACGTTATAGCCGTCGCGATGCGTCTGGAGACCGTAGCCCGGATACGGGTTGCCCGTGCCGTCCGCGATGTGAGCAGGATACTGCGAGAAGGAGTCCGCCACGATCGCGCGGCCTGCGAGGAGTTTCTGCGTCTTGAAGGGTGGGCAGCCGGGCACGACCTGCACGGCTGGCTTCGTGTACTTGATGTTCACGCCGGCCGCGAAGACCGCATCCTGTCCGAAGGAATCGAAGTCCGTGACGACAATGGCGGGCATATTGCGATAGTTGTAGTTGCACTGGACAACCATGCCCTTGAAGAAGCCGGTGGCATAATACCAACCCCGGTCCTCCCAGGGCTGGTAGTCACCGTGCGTAAGGGAATAGGCGTCCCACCCGCCGACGCCCTTGAGATTGTCGAGCGTCGCGATACCCGTGCCTGTTATGAAGTCAATGCCGACGTTCGTGTAAACAGGTATGGGATCGCATCCCCAGATATCCCAACTGCGGCCCAGGAAGGGCGTCTGCATGCCACTCACGGATGGACAGTAGAACGTCCTCACGTCGCCCAGGTATCCCCCGTGATGGAGGAAGCCGAGTCCGACCGGCATCGTGTTGAGGTTCCCCTTGGGCCGGAGCCAGTCGTCAATGTAGCAGTTATCCTGCGGCGGCAGTCTGCCAGCATATAGGTCCGGTAATAGTAAACTGGCATGCCGTGGTGGTACCACTCATCCCACCCACCCTTGGACGGGTCGGCCCATTCCCAGAGGTGACCTATGCGGACCTCCTGGCAGCTGTACGGACCAGGGTCCTGCCCGGCAAGGTCTTTCAGTTTCGGATCCGTGAACCAGCCCTGGTCGCACGATCCCCAGGCCATGTTGTAAGTGTACTCGTACTGGACCTTGCCGCCCCAGGCGGTCCAGGAGGGGAAGTAGCCGCTGTAGTCCCCACAATAACTTTCCATCGCCCTGGAAATCTCTGTGAGGTTGTTGAGGCACGCTGTGCGTCGCGCCTTCTCCCTCGCTGCGGCGAGAGCCGGCAGGAGAAGCCCCGCCAGTATGGCCACAATGGCGATCACTACCAACAGTTCGATCAGCGTGAAGGCGGATATCAGCCAACCGATGAATGCCGCTCCCCACGACGTCAGTTTCCGCAGCATCGTAAACTCCTTCCTTCGTTCTCGTGCAGCCAATGAAGTCAGACGGAACGAATCACGCCTCACTCCGACTCACTCCATGTTCCACCCCCTTTCCCCTTGCAGGACCAACGCGTTGATAACTATACATTTCACTGATCCGGTTGTCAAGAGGCGGCTCAGGATTTTTGCCGTGCGCGCTGCCAGATGCTCCTGCCCGAGACCACACCTGCCCTGGGGACCCTGCGCTGGGGGCGGCCGGAGGGCGTCGGATCCTCAACGTGAGCCCTCGCCGGCGTGACAAACCGTTCTTCGCCATCGCTCTTATCACGCGTTCCCACCGATGTTTGCGACGAGCGCCCCCCAGACACCCGTGAGGGTCCGTGTGGTGCGGCGAGGAAATGCGCGCCAGCGTGATGCTCGGGATATGGCATGTTGACCCATGGCGGTGGGTTAACGCGAAGCACCCCCTTCAATTATCATTTACTTGACAAAGGTCGTCGTTTGCAGGATAATCCTCGTCGGGTGAGGGAGAGAGTTTCCTCCCATACAGGTTCCGTTGCAGCGGCCATGACGTGCCGCGGCAGGGCTACATCGCAGGGACCCGGATGGGCAAGACGAGTTCGAGGGGCGCAAGCCTGAGGGACGTTGCGAGGTTGGCGAAGGTCTCGACAGCCACTGCCTCGCGCATACTGAACAACGATACCAGTTTTTCGGCGGAGACCCGCCGGCGCGTGCTCGCAGCAGTGGCGCAACTGAACTACGTTCCGAAGTTGAGTTACAGGAACGCCCTCAAGCATTTCTCCGGAAGGCTCGCCAAGGGTCGTACCAGGCGGACGAACAACATTGCGCTCCTCGGCCGCAAGGGTTGGTTCCTGGATCCCGCCGCGTACGTCTTTCACGGCGAGACGCGCGACGAGATAACTGTCGCTGCGCAGGAGTTCGGCTTCAGCCTCCTCGTCACCGTCGTTCCGGATGAAGCGGTGATTCCGGATATGATCCTGGAGGAGAAGGCCGATGCAGCCATACTCCGATTCGTCCCGGAGCGCGATTTCCTCCGCAGGTTGCGCGCGCACGTGCCAGTCCTCCTCCTCGGGTTTCCGGGAGAGGAACTGAACGTCTCCAGCGTCTGCGTCAACGAGCATGGCGCCTTCAGACTGGCATTCAAGCACCTTTACGATCTGGGCCACCGCGACATAGCGTATTTCCACTCGTCGCGCGAGGAACGATACGAAATCGCGATGTCCGTGATGAGAGAACTCGGTCTGCAAATCTTGCCCGAGTGGACGGAGCCGATCCCTCACGATCTGGCGACCGTTGACAACGCGATACAGAGGGCGCTGGAGTTGTACGAATCCGGGCCGCGCCGGCCCACGGCGGTGGTCACCTACGAGTTCCCCGTCGGCATCCACATGTTCTACCAACTCAGGATGAGGGGCATCCGCTTCCCGGAAGACATGTCGTTCGTGGTCATCGGCGACAACCTGCGCATCATGGAGGGCGGCGATATACAGTGGACGGCGGTGCGCTATCCGATGATCGAGATGGGCCGCTGGGCGGTCGAGGAGGCCGTGAGGATGGTGGAGGACCCGAACCGTCCCATACAGCACCTCAAGATCGAGGGGCGACTCATCAAGCGCGCCTCGTCCGGCCCGCCGCCATCCCGTTGAGCGGCATGTGCCGGGTCGCGCCATGGGCGCGTCGGAAACCCTGAGCGCAGGAGTCACAACGATGAGGACATTCGTCGCCGTCGTTGCTTTACTGCTGTCGGCCGTCAGCCCACTCATCATCTCGGCTTGTGCCGAGGTCGAGAAGGGCATGGTGGGGCACTGGAGTTTCGATGCCGACCGGGGGGTCGTCGCGCGCGATGCATCGCCCGCCGGCAATCACGGGACGATCCGCGGCGCCAGGCACGTCGAGTGCGGCGCTGGCTCTGCGCTCCAGTTCGACGGAGATGACGCCTTCGTGGACTGTGGGAAGCCCCGTAGCCTCGACCTGCGCGGCCCCCTCGCGATCGCAGCCTGGGTCAGGCCCGATTCCGTCCCCGACGCGGAGAGAGCGATCTGCGGCAAGTCTCAGTTGAGTTACGCGCTGACCTATTACAAGGATGGGAAAATCTGGTTCTACATCGGTTCGGGCTCGAATGCCGTCAACGCCCCCTTCGAACCTCAGCGCTGGCAGCACGTGGCGGCGACTTTCGACGGCGGAACGATGGCCATTTACATCAACGGTCGCCCGGCTGCATCGAAGGGGAGCGCCCACGCGACCGTGAACAGCGACGAGAACTTCATGATAGGCCGGATACGCTCCGTGAAGGAATACCCGCCGGTGGGCGGCTTCGCGGGCCAGATCGATTCGGTCCGGGTCTATGCCCGTGCGTTGACCGCGGACGAGGTCGCCTCGCTGTACGCCTCCGAGGCTCCGCTTTACGCTGCCGCCAGTTCGAGCGGCGCAAGGAGGACAGAGGTCAGGGCAATCGCGCTGGCGGAAGGGCGGGGTACGGAACAGAGGGTCATGCTGGACGCTGCGCTGTGGCGTCCCCTGCCTGGCGAGGTGAGGGCGGCGGAACTGCCGGTGCACTTGAGGGTGTTCGACGGCGCGAAGGCTGAGGTGCCGTCCACTCCGCCCCACTCCGTGCGCCAGACGGATGAGGGCATTCTGTTCGAGATCGTCGGCAGGGTCACGACCACCCGTTCGATGAAATGGGCGACCGACGTGACTCCGCTGGACCTGTCCCGGTCTTCTTATTACGTGCTGCGCTATCGCGCACGCGGCATCGAGCGAACCTACTCGCCCGTCGAAGTCGTTACCGTGTCCGGCAAGGACGGCCAGGGGAAGGCCGGGTCGGCGGTACTCCTCTCCGGCCTGGCCGTCTTCAACGATGCCCGCTGGCACACGGTCATCGGCAGGATGGCGGCACCATTCACTGCCGAGGCGTTGCGCGTCCAGGTGACGACGACTGACTCCGCCGCTTTCCTGGAGGTCGGCGGCATTTCGTTCCACGACCACCTGCCTGCCATTCCTGCGATGCCGGAAGCGGCGCCGGTATCGGCCGACGCGTTCCAGTGTCTCGACCTGCGCGAACTGTTTAACGACACCGTCGAGGTGGCTATCGGCCGCGTGCTGGAGAAGGAGGGCATGGTCACCGATGGAGGGCTCTTCACGACCGACCGGAGCGTGGTCAACGGCGTGCCGTTCTCGCTTGTCAGGAGCGGCAACAACATTGTCCGGCTGCGCCCGGATCCGTCGGCGAACGACGCCGAGGTGGAGGTGATGGGGCAGAAGACAACGCGCGCGTATTACAAGCCCGTCGGACGCGATGATGCGATAACAGTCAAGGTGGGCAGGAAAGCGAGCGAGGTATTTCTGGTCCTCGTATCCGAACTGTCGAAGGGCGGAGGCCAGTACGCCATCGCCCCGCGCCCACCCGTCCTGAACGATATCTCTACGCTGGCAGTCGAACTCCGTTATGCCGACGGCGATTCGGATTGGGCCTTCCCATACTCGCTCGCCGACCGGGGCTACGACGTGCGGCGAATGTGCGGCGCCTACGCTGTACCAGCCGACCCCGGACGCGAACTGGAGAGCATCTCGGTCCACAACAGGGTGTTCGAGGCCAACTTCGACCTCGCTGCCGTTACGCTGAACGTGTCCGGCGAGAGGGTTGTGCCGGGACTCGCGTCGGAGCCCGAACGGATCCTTGCGCCATCCCTCCCGTCGCCGGCGGCGCGCGAGCCCTTCGTGCGACGCGAGGGCGATGTGCTGACGCTCGGCAACACCTGGTACGAGGTAACGCTCAACTGTGCCAGCGGGCTCTCGATCGAGAGATTGGTCAACCGATATTCGCCCGCTCCCGTGTCACTCGCCCCGTCATCGGGAATCGAGGTCGTGGTCGGCGATACCCTTCTCACCGGCCGCGCCTTCGCGACGCGCGAGATCAGAGTGGACGGGAACTCGGCGATGGTGCGTCTCCGCAGCAACCAATCGAGGGTACCGCTCGAACTCGTCCTGAACGTGGCGGTTGACGATTCGCCGCAACTTAGGTTGAACCTATCTGCTGTCAACGTCGGTGCGGGGCCGCTTCGCGCCGACGTGCGATTTCCGGTCCTCCGGGGCCTTCGCCTCGGTCCTGTGGAGGATACGTGGATATTCTTCCCGAAATACAGGAACCTGGTGGGCAACGAGACCGGCTTCAACAAGGTCGCGCATGGCCGTTCCTTTCCGATGCAGTTCATGGACCTTTTCAACCCGCGGCTGGGCATCGGCATAGCCCTCCTGACCCACAAGATGGACAGCGCGCCCCTGAACTACGCCGCCGGAAAGACTGCGGAGGGGGCGATCGCCTTCGTCGAGTCGCCGGGCGAGTTCGTGGAGGTGCCCCCACGCGGCACGCTTCGTCTGCCGGAGACGTGCATCCTCGTCCACACGGGCGACTGGCACGAGGCCACCAGGGTCTATCGCGAATGGCTCGCCGCGTGGTACAGGCCCGTGCACGCCCAGGACAAGGACTGGTTCAATCGGCTCTTCGTCATGCGCGTGCACGTGACGAAAAAGACCTACTCCTGGGCGGTGCCGTTCTACAACCCGGTGGAGCGCAAATACCTTGTTGACGAGGCGCTCGCGGTGGACACCGAATACCTCGGTCAGCCGCCTCAGATTGTCCACATCGGCGGATGGGTGGATTATGAACACGAATACGGCGGGGATTTTCTCCATGGCGACTACGCCGTGAAGGATTACACCGGCGGGGCCGATGCGCTCCGCGCCATGGTGAGGAAGTTCCAGGACGAGCACGGGATACCCGTATCCTTCTATACCATCCCCGACCGCTGCGGGCGCGAGACCGAGGTGGGCAAGCGAATGGGGGAGAGGATCGTCATCCGCAGGGCCGATGGCTCGGCGGAGATGGATGACCACTTCTACTATATCTGTCCCGACTCGCAGGAGTGGCGCGAGCACTATGTCGAGGCGCTCGCCCGCACGGTTCGCGAGACTGGCATCAGAGTCGTTTACGTCGACGTCTTCCCGTTGAACAGCCTCTGCTACTCGAAGGAACACGGCCACGAGGTGCCGACCAACAGGAACAAGGCCAGCGTTGCCCTCGCGAAGCGCATCCGCGAGGTCCTCCCGCCCGGGGTCGCTGTCTGGTGCGAATATCCGGCCGATGAAATCACCACGCAGTACCTCGACGGAGTGATAAACTACTATTGTCTCTACTGGCACGAGTATTTCGGGAGGCAATACGACCGAGAGGAGACCGCGCCAGGGGAGGCCCCGGTTGCGCTCAACCTGTACCGCTACGTCTTCCCACACCTGAAGCAGTTCGTATTCCTCTGCGGCAGCGAGACCGGCACCGCGAGCGACTCGAAGTTTCCGTTCTTCAACGGAGAGGGCCTTTACGACATCTCGTGGTTCCTCTACCCCAGCCCCCACCTGGACCGGATGAGGAAGAGCCTGGCGGTCCAGACGCGATATGCGGATTGCTTCTCGTCGGATCGGCCGGCCATGGACGTCCCGACCGAGCGGGCTGGCGTGCACGCGAACATGTTCCCTGGCAACGGTAGGACCGCGTGGACGCTATACAACGCTCGTTACGTCACCGTGCGCGGCCCCGTCATTGCTGTGCCCCATGTCGAGGGGGCACGGTACTACGATGCGTGGAACGACCGGCCGCTCGCGCCGGAGGTACGCGACGGGAAGGCCGTAATCTCGCTGACGCTCAACCCTCAGGACCTGGGCTGCGTGATCCAGACCTTCGAATGAGGCTGGTCATCTGCGCGTCGTTGCGCGCCGGCCTCGTCGCTGCGCCGCCAGCAGCGCGAGGGCCTCGGATGCTGCGAGGATTACCCTTTCGACCTCCCGCGACGTGTGGGCACACGAGAGGAAACAGGCCTCGAATTGCGAGGGTGGCAAGAGTACCCCTCGCTCCAGCATGGCGCGGAAGAAGCGCGCGTAGCGCGCAGTGTCGCAACGAAGCGCCGACGCGTGGTCGTGAACTGGGTGATCCGTGAAGAAGAAAGTGAACATGCCGCCGACCCTGCCGATGTGCATCGGCACGCCGGCCCTCTCTGCCGCCGCATGCACACCGTCGCACAGTTCTTTCGCGAGGCACTCGATCCGGTCATACGGCTGACGCGAAAGGAGGGTTCTCAGGACTGCCGCACCTGCCCTCGCCACGAGCGGGTTTCCCGCCAGCGTGCCCGCCTGGTAAACATCTCCGAGTGGCGCGAGGCGCTCCATCACCTCTCTCCGTCCGCCGAACGCGCCGACCGGCAGCCCGCCCCCCATGATCTTCCCCAGTGTGGTTATGTCCGGCCGCACGCCGTAGCGCTCCTGAGCGCCGCCCGGGGCCACTCGAAAGCCTGTGATTACCTCGTCGAATATGAGCAACGCGCCGACGCGGTCAGCAGCCTGGCGCAGGTGCTCCAGGAAACCCCTGCCCGGGGGAATCACCCCCATATTGCCGGCGACCGGCTCGACGATGATGGCTGCGAGTTCATCGCTGTGCGCTGCGCACGCCTCGTCCACCGAGTCCTCATCGTTGTAGATGCCGACCACCGTTTCAGCGGCCACTCCTTCCGGCACCCCGGCGCTCCGGGGAATGCCGAGGGTGCTGAGGCCAGAGCCACCCTGAACGAGCAAGCCATCGCTGTGGCCGTGGTAGCATCCGCTGAACACGAGGATCTTGTCGCGGCCGGTGTAGCCGCGGGCAAGCCTGACCGCGCTCATCACGGCCTCTGTTCCCGAGTTGACGAGGCGAAGAAGTTCCACGGATGGGAAAGCGCTCCGGATAAGTTCGGCGAGTTCGGTCTCCGCCAGCGTCGTCAGGCCGAAACCTGTTCCGTCGGCGGCTGCCACCTCGATCGCGCGGCGCACTTCAGGGTCCCCATGCCCGAGCACGATCGCACCCCACGACATGAGGAGGTCCACATATTTGTTTCCGTCGAGGTCGTACAGATATGGGCCCTCGCCTCGCGCCGCGACGAGTGGCTGCGTTTCGACCGCACGGAATGCCCGGACCGGACTATTGACGCCGCCCACCAGCGAGTTCATGGCACGTCTCCAGGCCACGTCGCTCAGGTGCATATCCACTGGATTATCTCCTCGGCGTAATAGGTTATGACCGCGTCGGCGCCAGCGCGCTCGATGGAGATGATGCTTTCCAGTACGGCGTCGCGCTCCTGCCACATGCCATCCATCGCGCCTCGCTTCAGCATCGCATACTCGCCGCTCACCTGATATGCCGCAATGGGAAGGAGCGACGCCCGGCGAAGTTCGACCAACACGTCGAGATATGGCAGCGCCGGTTTGACCATCAACCAGTCGGCTCCTTCCCGTTCATCGAGGAGCGCTTCGCGCAGCGCCTCGCGGCGATTCGTGGGCGGGACCTGATATGACCTCCGATCCCCGACCGATGGTGCCGACCGCGCGGCCTCGCGGAACGGACCGTAAAAGGCCGAGGCGAATTTAGCAGCGTAGGCCATTATCCCTACGTCCGTGAATCCGGCACCGTCGAGGGCCTGCCTGATTGCCGCTACCTGCCCGTCCATCATGGCCGATGGCGCGACCATGTCGGCACCTGACGCGGCATGTACCACGCTCATTCTCGCGAGCAGCGGCAAGGTGGCGTCGTTATCAACCTCGCCCCGAGCGTCGAGGACACCGCAGTGGCCGTGGCGTGTATACGCGCAGAGGCAGACGTCGGTGATCACGACGAGTTCAGGCCGCGATCTCTTGAGAAGCCGCACTGCGGTCGGAACCGGTCCGTCGTCACGTAGCGCTGATGTGCCGGTGTCGTCCCTATCGTGAATGTCCGGCACGCCGAAGAGAAGTACGGACCCCGCCCGAATAGTCTCGGCCGATTCGGCCAGCCGGTCGGGCGAAAGCCGTGTCACGCCGGGCATGAGGGGGATATCCTCACGCCGTCCCCTGCCGGGCACGACGAAAAGCGGCAGCACGAGGCCTCCGGGTGTTATGCCAGCCTCGCGGGCGAGGCAGCGGAGACCCTCAGTGCGCCTCAGCCTCCTCATTCTCGTTGTGGGGTACATGTGGGTTGACCACCCTTACTTTGACCTTCAGTCGCTCGAGAGCAGCGAGGGTCGTTTGGCCGATACACCAGACATCGCGGCGGAATGCCTCCTCGCCATAAGCCTCAAGATAGGCTCGCACGCCCGACGGGCTCGTGAAGTATATGACGTCGTGCTCGGGCAAGGGTCTGCCGAGGTCCGGGTTGCGGATGACGTCGTGCAGAGAGAGGCGAGTGACCGAATGTCCGCTGGACCTGAGCATCCGTGCGAGGGCCGGTGACGCCTGCCTTCCCTGGACGAGGAGGAGCCTCGATGGTGGAGGCCCTTGAAAAAGCCCGGCCAGCCCGGCGCCGTCGGTCCGCGACGGGAGAGCGTCTGCCGCGACGCCGAAGCGGAAAAGTTCCTCGTTTGTCCCCGGGCCTGTCACCGCCAGGCGGGTCCGTGCCAGGACGCGTGAATCGAGACCCAGGGCATAGATACCCCGGAAGAATGCACGAGCGCTTGCAGGGCTGGTGAAGATTGTCCAATCGAAACTTCCGGCACGCAGAGAGCGAACGACCGCGGGAAGCCGGCGTAGTCCCCCTTCGTGGGGCACTGTCTTGAGCGCTGGCCAGTGCAGGAGGAGACCCAGCGTGCGAAAGCGCGTGGTATCGAGGCCGGTGAAGAGGATGACCGGACGGCCGGCGATTCCGGGTGGGCGACGCGCCCCCGCGCCCACGACGAGAATCGCAGGCGGTTCTATGTCTGCCTTTCTGGCCTCGTCCGCTATGCGAGAAAGTTCTCCCTCCAGCCGCCTTTCCCACGGCATCGTCGCCTTCTCCAGCACCGCTGTCGGGGTCTCCGGTGGCCAGCCATCTGCGAGAAGACGCGCAGTGACCTGGCGCAGGGCACCGACGCCCATCAGTATTATCAGCGTGTCCGCCTGCGGGTAGGAACCGTTCACAGCGCCTCCCGCTTCCCGGGCAGACACGACCGCGAAGGAGCGGCCATTACCGCGTCGGGTCGGAGGAAACCCCGAAGCCGTCAGGGCGGCTGTGGCGGAGGTCGGGCCGGGTACGACGTCCCATGGTATGTCCTCTGCGGAGAGAAGTTCGATCTCCCTGTCAAATCGCGCAAAGACGAAGGGGTCCCCGGCCTTGAGTCGGACGACCTTTCGCCCAGCATGCGCCTCCCTGCACAGGAAACGCACGACCTCCTCCTCGTTATCCCGGCTGTCCCCGGGCCGAAGGTGTCGTATCTCCTTGCCTTTTTCCGTGATTCCCAGTTCTGACAGAAACCCCGCAGGCAGAATGCTGTCCAGCACGATCGTGTCGGCGCGACGGAGCAGTCGTTCTCCACGCAGCGTGATCAGAAAGGGGTCGCCAGGTCCGGCCCCCACGAAATGCACTTCGCCCACGGCCATGGTCATGACCTCCACTCACCGAGGTCGAGGGGCTCCAGGAAACGGCGTATTGTCTCGTCTTCGATCCGGGTCACCAGTGCAAGCGATCCCTGGCCGGGCGCGGGCGGGATTTCGTGAAGGGAGAATACCTGCGCGATCCTGCGTTCGAGCCCGAGCCGGAATAAACCCGCTGCAGCCAGGATGAGTGCGTCGTACGAGCCTGCGTCGATCTTTCTGAGGCGGTCGGGCACGTCGCCCCGGACCTCGCGCGTTCTCAGGTCGGGACGCAGTTGCTCGATGGCCGCGCGCCTGCGTTCGCTGGAGATCCCCACAACAGCACCTGAGGGCAGATCCTTCAGGGGTCGCCCATCGCTCGTAACGAGGGCCTCCCACGGCGCAAACGCCGGGGTCACCGCCGCAACGACAAGACCGGTCCGCAACGTCCGAGGCAGGTCCTTGGCGCTGTGAAGGGCCACGTCTATGGCACCCGAGAGCAGTGCATTGTCAATGTCCCTGGTGAAAAAGTCCTCCTCGCCGACCTCGGTGAGGGGAGTGACCTTGTCGCGGTCGCCGGGCGTCTGGAAAAGGACCGTCTCTATCTCGCATTCGGGTGCCAGGAGCCGGAGCCAGGCGAGGACCTCCTCAGCCTGTGCCCTGGAAAGATCGCTGGCGCGGCAGCCGAGACGCAGTCGAGCCGGGACGGGCACGGCGGGCTCCTCTCGCAGGTGCCAGCGAAGTGCCGCCAGGACGCACAGCCGCTCCGCGTGCGCGATCCGCAATGCCTCCTCCACTGTCGGAGCCACCCCCGCGGTCACGTCGTCGAGGCCGACCCACCTGACGTTCGAAGGCTGGGTGCCCGTTGAAGCGCGTGGCGTAACGTCGATCGCGAAGGCCTTTCCATCCGTCACGCGGCGGAGGATGGCGGTCTCTATCTCCGGTTCCCTCTGCGAGAAGAGCACAAGGCCGTCAAGCCGTTCGAGGAACTCGCCCAGGTCCTGCTGAGAGAACTGCTCGATACCCATCGCTGCGCACCACGGGATCCGGCCGGAGCGTTTGGACACGGCGACGGGCCTCGCGCCCCGCGCCAGGAGCACCCCGGCGACATCCCTGGCGAGCCTTCCGCACCCTACGAGCGCCACTCTGCGGCCCGAAAGGTCGGGGCAGATATCCTCCACGACGGATGCAATCCTTCCGGCCCAATGCCCTGGCGCCCGGGGCAGGCCGGCGACGCGTCGTACCCACTCCTGATCGCGGAGGGCGGCAGCGAACGAGAGCGCAAGTCCGTCGCGCGTGCCGCTCTTCGCGGGCTGTGCGGCGCGGACCTGTGTCACGACCTCGTACTCCCCGACGAGTGGCGAATCCAGGCCGCAGGCGACGCGAAGGAGGTGGTGGTAGGCCTCGATCCCCGCCTTCAGATATGCGTGCCGAGCGAGATCCGGCCTGGCCCCGGCGCTTTCGAGGAAACGAAGCAGTCCGCGATACAGTTCCACGGGCCGATCGGTCGTGGCATACCACTCCCAGCGCTGGCATGTGTTGAGAAGCGCGCTGTTCCAGACACTGCGATCGTGCGGAAGCGCGTCGGCCATGACGAGACGTCCGAAGATATCCCGCGGCAGGTTGGCCCTCTTGACCCCGGCGACGGCGAGGTATCCAGGATGTCCTCGGAATGCGCCCAGGTTCGCAGCAATCTCGTCCCTGACCTTGCGCGAGCGAGCGCAGTCCGTGCCATTCGAATGCACCGCCACGACAATGTCATTCTTCTCGTACAGGGCCGGGAAGACGACCTGGGAATGTGT
>Ga0272448_1001046_pt1 | contig 39100 bp, 50 predicted proteins | sample YNPCB0191_FD_202220 | JGI IMG/M metagenome (GOLD analysis project Ga0272448, IMG submission 202220) | Hot spring sediment microbial communities from Yellowstone National Park, WY, United States - YNP-CB-019-1 | ecosystem: Environmental > Aquatic > Thermal springs > Hot (42-90C) > Sediment...
TTTGGCGGAGAGAGGGGGATTCGAACCCCCGGTGAGGTTTCCCCCACACACGCTTTCCAAGCGTGCTCCTTCGGCCACTCGGACATCTCTCCGCGGCCAACCCCCATTATGGCCGAAACGGAAGACGGGGTCAACGGGGCGGCCCGGCCCAAAAATTGAAAAAGTGAAAGAAGAGAAAGAAGAAGCCTCCCCGGCCTCCCCGAGCTCCCTGTTCAGGTTTTTTGCTTCTTCGGCATTCCCTCATCTCCTCATCACGTCTCTGCGGTGAAGGCTCCTTGGCCGCAAACGGGGCGCCCGTCCCTCGCGGCCTATCAGGCGGCGTGGCCGATCGTTCGGGAACGGCGCGGGCGGTGGGAAATTGGGGGAGAGACCGGCAGACAACGGTACTAGGGCCCTTTCCGGCGTCCTTCAAAGAAGACCTGGAGAAGCCGGCGGGCCTCCTCCTCCCGGAGCCCGCTGGCGATGGGAAAGCGGTGGGGGTAGCGGCCCTCCTTCCAGAGGGTCTGGAGGAGGGAGACGCCGCCGAAGCGGGGCTCGGGGCACCCGTAGACGAGCCCGCCGATCCGGGCGTGGACCATGGCCCCCAGGCACATGAGGCACGGCTCGACGGTCACGTAGAGGGTGGCCCGCCGCAGGTCGTTGGGGTGGCGGCCGGAAAGGGCGGCCCGCAGGACCGCCATCTCGGCGTGGTCCAGGGAAGAGGCGCCGGCCCCGCCGTTCCTTCCCTCCCAGGTACGCCCGTCGGGAAGGACCAGGAGGGCCCCCACGGGGACCTCGCCGGCCCGGAGGGCCTCCTCCGCCAGCGCCAGGGCGCGGTCCATCCAGGCGAGGGGATCCATGGCCGCCTCCATACCCCTACCTTACCATGGGGTGGGACCGCACCGGACCCCCAGGGAAGGGGTTCCTCCTCGCCCCGCACCCCCACCCCAAGAGGTGGGGGGCTAACGGCTTCATTTCCCGACTCCTAGCCCTTGACAGGGGGGTTCGGCTCGTGTAGAATGCCCTGGCGTTTCCCCCAACCGGGGGGAAGTTTCCGCGCACAGGCGACGGAAGGAGGACGCGGTGCCGACCATCAACCAGCTCGTGCGAAAGGGGCGCAAGGCGGTCCAGTACAAGACCAAGAGCCCCGCCCTTCGCAGCAATCCGCAGAAGAGGGGGGTGTGCACCCGCGTGTACACCACGACGCCCAAGAAGCCCAACTCGGCCCTGAGGAAGGTGGCGCGCGTGCGCCTCACCAGCGGGATGGAGGTCACCACCTACATCCCCGGCATCGGCCACAACCTTCAGGAGCACTCGGTGGTCCTCATCCGGGGCGGCCGCGTGAAGGACCTCCCGGGTGTCCGTTACCACATCATCCGCGGGAAACTGGATACGACCGGCGTGGACGCCCGCCGTCAGGGCCGGTCCAAGTACGGAGCGAAGCGGCCGAAGTCCTGAACGGGAACGTCGCCCGGGCCCCACAGGGGGGCCGTTGCTCTTTGAAAAGAGGGTAAGGAGCAGCAGGTCATGCCGAGGAAAGCCTTTGTACGAAAGCGAGAGGTCGCGCCGGACTCCGTCTACGGATCGGTCCTGGTCAGCAAGTTCATCAACAAGATCATGGTCCAGGGCAAGAAATCCGTGGCCGAGTCCATTTTTTATGGGGCCATGGACATCCTCAAGGAGAAGACCGGCGAGGATCCGCTGAAGGTCTTCCAGAAGGCCCTGGAGAACGTGAAGCCGGTCCTCGAGGTGAAGTCCCGCCGCGTGGGCGGCGCCACCTACCAGGTCCCGGTGGAGGTCCGCCCCGAGCGCCGTCTCTCCCTCGCCTTCCGCTGGCTCATCGAGTATTCCCGGACCCGCGGCGAGAAGACCATGACCGAGTGCCTCGCCGGGGAGATCCTGGACGCTTACAACAACCGGGGTTCCTCCATCAAGAAGCGCGAGGACACCCACAAGATGGCGGAGGCCAACAAGGCCTTCGCCCACTACCGCTGGTAAGGGCCAGCCCGAGCGGAGCCCATGGCGCGCACCGTCGAACTCTCACGCCAGCGAAACATCGGCATCATGGCCCACATTGATGCCGGGAAGACCACGACGACCGAGCGCGTGCTCTTCTACACGGGCGTGAACTACAAGATGGGCGAGGTCCACGAGGGCACCGCGACCATGGACTGGATGGTCCAGGAGCAGGAGCGGGGGATCACCATCACCTCCGCCGCCACCACCTGCTTCTGGCGGGATTGCCGCATCAACATCATTGACACCCCCGGCCACGTGGACTTCACCGCCGAGGTGGAGCGGTCCCTTCGGGTCCTGGACGGCGCCGTGGGGGTCTTCTGCGGCGTCGCCGGCGTGGAGCCCCAGTCCGAGACCGTCTGGCGCCAGGCCGACAAGTACAAGGTTCCCCGCATCGCCTTCGTCAACAAGATGGACCGGCAGGGGGCGGACTTTTTCCGCGCCCTCAAGATGATGGACGACCGCCTCCACGCCCGGCCGGTGGCCCTGCAGCTCCCCTGGGGCGCGGAGGACTCCTTCCAGGGCGTCGTGGACCTTGTGGAGATGAAGGCCGTCCGCTGGCTGGACGATACCCTGGGGGCCCAGTTCCAGGTGGAGGAGATCCCCTCCGCCCTCCGGGACGAGGCCGAGGCCTACCGGGAGAAGCTCGTCGAGATGGCCTGCGAGGAGGACGACGTCCTCCTCCAAAAGTACCTCGACGGCCATCGTCCCGAACCGGCGGAGCTGAAGGCGGCCCTCCGAAAGGGCACCATCGCCATGCACTTCACCCCGGTGCTCTGCGGTTCGGCCTTCAAGAACAAGGGGATCCAGCCTCTCCTGGACGCCGTGGTGGACTTTCTGCCCTCCCCCCTCGACATCCCTCCCGTGAAGGGGGTGGATCCGGACACCGGCGAGACGCTGGAGCGCCGCCACAGCGACGACGACCCCTTCTGTGCCTTGGTCTTCAAGATCATGACCGACCCCTACGTGGGCCAGCTAGCCTTCGTTCGCGTCTACTCGGGCACGCTCCAGGCCGGCTCCTACGTCTGGAACGTCTCCAAGAAGCGCCAGGAGCGGGTGGGGCGCCTGCTCAAGATGCACGCCAACAAGCGGGAGGAGATCGACGAGGTTCGGGCGGGCGACATCGCCGCCATCGTCGGTCTCAAGGACGTGGTCACCGGCGTGACCCTGGCCTCCAAGGAACACCCCATCGTCCTGGAGTCCATGGACTTCCCGGAGCCGGTCATCTCCGTGGCCATCGAGCCCAAGACCAAGGCCGACCAGGAGAAGCTCTCCGGCGCCCTCCTGAAGCTCGCCAAGGAGGACCCCACCTTCAAGCTCCGCACCGACCCCGACACGGGCCAAACCCTCATCTCCGGCATGGGCGAGCTCCACCTGGAGATCATCGTGGACCGCCTCACCCGGGAGTTCGGCGTCCAGGCGGCGGTGGGCAAGCCCCAGGTGGCCTACCGCGAGACCATTACCCAGGCGGCGGAGGCGGAGGGGAAGTACATCAAGCAGACCGGCGGCCACGGCCAGTACGGCCACGTGAAGATCCGCCTGGAGCCCCTGGCCTCCGGCGACGGCTTCGTCTTCGAGAACGCCGTGACCCAGGGCGCCATCCCCAAGGAGTTCATCCCGGCGGTGGAAAAGGGGCTGGTGGAGGCCACGGAGACGGGCGTCCTGGCGGGCTTCCCCGTCAAGAACGTCAAGGCCGTCCTCTACGACGGCTCCTACCACGAGGTGGACAGCTCGGAGATGGCCTTCAAGATCGCCGCGTCCATGGCCTTCAAGGAGGCGGCGTCCAAGGCGGGCCCGGCGCTGCTGGAGCCGCTGATGAAGGTCGAGGTCACGGTGCCCGAGAACTACATGGGTGACGTCATCGGCGACCTCAATTCCCGGCGGGGCAAGATCCAGGCCATGGAGGCCCGGGGCAACCTCCAGGTCATCACGGCGCGGGTGCCCCTGGCGGAGATGTTCGGGTACGCCACGGCCTTGCGGTCCCTGACCCAGGGCCGGGGCAACTACGTCATGCAGTTCGAGCGGTACGAGTTCATGCCCAGGCAGATCGCGGAGGAGATCATCGCCCGCGTGCAGGGCCGTTAGCCAAGGAGGCGAAGGATGTCGAAGGAAAAGTTCCAGAGGACCAAGCCGCACGTCAACGTCGGAACCATCGGCCACGTGGACCACGGGAAGACCACCCTTACCGCGGCCATCACCAAGGTGCAGGCGGCGAAGGGCCTCGCCAAGTACGTTTCCTACGACGAAGTGTCCAAGGCGTCCGAATCCCAGGGACGGCGCGACGCGACCAAGGTCCTCACCATTGCCACGTCCCACGTGGAGTACGAGTCGGAAAAGCGCCACTACGCCCACGTGGACTGCCCCGGCCACGCGGACTACGTGAAGAACATGATCACCGGCGCGGCCCAGATGGACGGCGCCATCCTCGTGGTCTCCGCCGAGGACGGCCCCATGCCCCAGACCCGGGAGCACATCCTTCTGGCCCGCCAGGTGGGCGTTCCCTACATCGTCGTCTTCCTCAACAAGTGCGACAAGGTGGACGACCCGGAACTGCTGGACCTGGTGGAGCTGGAGGTCCGCGACCTCCTCAACCAGTACCAGTTCCCCGGTAACGACACCCCGGTGATCCGCGGCTCCGCCCTCAAGGCCGGCCTCGCCGACGACCCCAACAGCCCCGACACCAAGTGCATCCAGGACCTGCTGGACGCCTGCGACTCCTACATCCCCGAGCCGGTCCGCGACATCGACAAGCCCTTCCTCATGCCCATCGAGGACATCTTCTCCATCTCCGGCCGCGGCACCGTCGTCACCGGCCGCGTGGAGCGGGGCATCGTGAAGGTCGGCGACGAGATGGAGATCATCGGCTTCCGCCCCACCTTCAAGACGGTCATCACCGGCGTCGAGATGTTCCGCAAGCTGCTGGACCAGGGCCAGGCCGGCGACAACATCGGCCTCCTGCTCCGGGGAACGAAGAAGGAAGAGGTGGAGCGCGGCCAGGTGGTGGCCAAGCCCGGCTCCATCACCCCCCACACCCGCTTCAAGGCGGAGGTGTACGTCCTGACCAAGGAGGAAGGCGGCCGCCACACCCCCTTCTTCAAGGGCTACCGCCCGCAGTTCTACTTCCGCACGACGGACGTCACCGGCGACGTCACCCTCCCCGCCGACCGCGAGATGGTGATGCCCGGGGACAACGTCAGCATCGAGGTCAAGCTGATCTCGCCCATCGCCATGGAGAAGGGGCTCCGGTTCGCCATTCGTGAGGGAGGCCGCACCGTCGGCGCCGGCACCATCACGGAGGTCTTGGAGTAGCCTGCACATGCTGAACGAGAAGATCCGAATCCGCCTTTTGGCGTACGACCACTGCATCCTGGACCGCTCCACCAAGGAGATCGTGGAGACGGCCCGGAGGACCGGCGCCCGGGTGCGGGGCCCCATTCCCCTGCCCACGGACCGCTCCGTCTGGACCGTCAACCGCTCCCCCCACGTGGACAAGAAGTCCAGGGAGCAGTTCGAGATGCGGACCCACAAGCGGCTGCTGGACATCTACGACCCCACGCCGCAGACGGTGGACGCGCTCATGAAACTGAACCTGCCTCCGGGCGTGGACGTGGAGATCAAGGCCTTCAACAAGTGAGCCGCGCCCCTGGCGCGGCCCCGAAGGCCGCCAAGGCAGGGCACGTCGCCGGCGGGCGACCTCTGCCCGAGGAGAGGACATGAAGATCGGCATTCTGGGACGCAAAGTCGGCATGACGCAGGTCTTCGACGAGACCCGCGCCGTGGTGCCCGTCACGGTCATCCAGGCGGGCCCCTGCGTCGTGCTGCAGAAGAAGACCCCGGACACCGACGGGTACCACGCCGTCCAGATCGGGCTCGTGGAGAAGGTGGGACGCCGGGCGGTGACCAAGCCCATGGCGGGTCACCTCAAGAAGTTCGGCGCCGCTTCGGTCCGGGCCGTCCGCGAGCTGAGGGGCGAGTTCCCCGACCTGAACCCCGGCAGCCCGCTCACGGTGGAGCAGTTTCAGGGCATCGAGGCCGTGAACGTCGTGGGCACCAGCAAGGGCAAGGGCTTTCAGGGCGTCGTCGTCCGGCACGGTTTCCGGGGCGGCCGGGACACCCACGGCTCCATGTTCCACCGGGCGCCGGGCTCCATCGGGGCCTCCTCGGACCCCTCGCGGGTCTTCAAGGGGACCCGCATGGCCGGGCATATGGGCAACGGCCGCGTCACCGTCAAGAACCTCCGGGTGGTGAAGGTGGACGCGGAGAAGGGCCTGCTCCTCGTCAAGGGGGCCGTGCCCGGACCCAAGGGCGGCCTCCTGGTCATCCAGGGCATCCGGTAAGGGGCGGACCATGAACATTCCGGTGATCAACGCACTCAGGGAACCTCAGCGGGAAGTGGCCCTTCCCGACGAGATCTTCGGCGCCGAGTACCGGCGGGACCTGGTCTACGAGGCGGTGAAGGCCTTCATGGCCAGCCAGCGCCTCGGCACGCACTCCACCAAGCGCCGGGACGAGGTCTCCGGCTCCGGCAAGAAGCTGTGGAAGCAGAAGCACACCGGTCGGGCCCGCATGGGCGAGATCCGTTCGCCCCTGTGGTACCACGGCGGCATCGTCTTCGGTCCCAAGCCCCGGGACTACGGCTACGCCGTCCCCCGGAAGGTGCGCCGGAGCGCCATGCGGGGCCTGCTTTCGGAGCGGGTTCGCCGGGGGCTGCTGGCGGTCGTGGAGGAGCTCTCGGTGGAGGAGCCCCGGACCAAGGCCTTCGCCCGCAAGTACGCCGCCCTCCTCGATCCCCACAAGACCGTCCTCTTCGTGGACGAGGAGGTTTCGGAACCGGTGCGCCTGGCCAGCCGCAACCTCCCGGGGGTGAAGGTGGCCCGGGCGGCGGACGTCAGCGTCTACGACCTGGCCCGGTACGAAATGACCGTCTTCACCGAGCGGGCGCTCCTCCGGCTCGCGGAGGTGCTGAAGCCATGAGAAACCCGTACACCGTCATCATCCGGCCCCTGCTCACGGAGAAGAACCTCATCGCCAAGGAGCGGTCCCGGACCGTCGCCTTCCAGGTGGACCCCAAGGCCAACAAGATCGAGGTGGCCCACGCGGTGGAGAAGGTTTTCGCGACGCAGGTGGAGGACGTCCGCATCGTGAACGTCCGGGGCAAGAACAAGCGTGTGGGCCGCTCCGAGGGCAAGAAGCCCGACTGGAAGAAGGCCTACGTCAAACTCGCCAAGGGCGCCAAGCCCATCGAGTACTTCGAAGGCGTGTAAGGGGAACGGACCATGGCCATCAAGACCTACAAGCCTTACACCGCCAGCCGGCGCTACATTACCACGCTGACCTCCGACGACCTCACCCCCAAGCCGCCGGAGAAGAGCCTGCTGGCGCCCAAGAAGCGCCTCTCCGCCCGCAACGCCCACGGACACGTCACCGTCCGGAGGCGCGGCGGCGGCCACAAGCGGCGGTACCGCATCGTGGACTTCAAGCGGGACAAGCGGGGCATCGAGGCGCGGGTGGCGGCCATCGAGTATGACCCCAACCGCACCTGCCGCATCGCCCTCCTTCACTACGCCGACGGCGAGAAGCGGTACATCCTGTGCCCCGAGGGGCTCACGGTGGGCCGCAAGGTGCTCGCCGGCGAGGAGGCGGAGGTGGTGGCGGGCAACGCCCTTCCCCTCCAGAAGATCCCCGTCGGGACCCTGGTTCACAACGTGGAGCTCCACGAGGGCGGGGGCGGCCAGATCGCCCGGTCCGCCGGCGCCGCCGCCCAGCTCATGGCCAAGGAAGGCCGCATGGCCACCCTCCGCATGCCCTCCGGGGAGATGCGGTACGTGAGCGTCCGCTGCTACGCCACCGTGGGCCAGGTGGGCAACCTCGACCACCAGAACGTCACCCTGGGAAAGGCCGGACGCTCCCGCTGGCTGGGCCGCCGGCCCAAGGTCCGGGGCACGGCCATGAACCCCGTGGACCATCCCCACGGCGGCGGCGAGGGCAAGAGCAAGGGCGGGCGTCACCCCGTGACCCCCTGGGGCGTGCCCACCAAGGGCTACAAGACCCGCCGGAACAAGCGGACGGCCCGGTTCATCCTGAAGAGGAGAAAGTAGCATGTCGCGCTCGCTGAAGAAGGGGCCCTTCGTGGACGGCCACCTCGAGAAGAAGATCGAGGCCATGAACGCCTCCGGCAAGAAGGCCGTCGTGAAGACCTGGAGCCGGCGGTCCATGATCGTCCCCTCCATGCTCAACCACACCATCGCCGTCCACAACGGGAAGAAGTTCATTCCCGTGTACGTCACCGAGAACATGATCGGCCACCGGCTCGGCGAGTTCGCCCCCACCCGCACCTTCCGGGGGCACTCGGGGGACCGGAAAAAGGCCGAGGTGAAGAAGTGAACGGGAGGGCCGGCATGATCGCCACCGCCAAGATCACGTACGTCAGCACTTCGGCCCAGAAGACCCGCCTGGTGGCGGACGCCATCCGGGGCCGTTCGGTGAACGAGGCCCTGGCCATCCTGCGCTTCACCAAGAAGCACGTGGCCAGGGATCTGGAAAAGCTCCTCAAGTCCGCCGTGGCCAACGCCGAAAACCGGCGGGACCGGCCGGTGGACGTGGACGACCTCGTGGTGAAGAGCATCCAGGTGGACGGCGCGTCGCTGAAGATGCGGAAGCGGACCCTCCCGGCCCCCATGGGGCGGGCCTACCGGGTCCAGCGCCGCCAGTGCCACATCACCATCGGGCTGGACGTGAAGGAGTGAGGCAAGCGGACCGGGCGCCGCGCCCCCGGGGGACGGCGGCCGGCATCCTGAGTTGGAGGTGAGCATTGGGCCAGAAAGTGAATCCCGTGGGTTTCCGGGTGGGCTTCAACAAGGACTGGGAGTCGAGGTGGTTCTCCAAGAAGGACTACAAGACCCTCCTCCACGAGGACCTCGTCCTCCGGCAGGAACTCCTGAAGCGCCTCAAACACGCCGGGGTTTCCCGCGTGGAGATGGAGCGGGCGGGCAAGAAGCTCACCATCACCATCGCCACCAGCCGCCCCGGCGTCATCATTGGCAAGAAGGGCGCCGAGGTGGACCGCCTGAAGGAGGAGATCCAGAAGCGGCTGGACCGTGAGGTCTACATCAAGATCGACGAGATCCACCGCCCCGAGATCGACGCCCGCCTGGTGGCCGAATCCATCGCCCTCCAGCTCACGAAGCGGGTGGCCTTCCGCCGGGCCATGAAGCGCGCCATCGAGATGGCCAGCAAGTTCGGCGCGCTGGGGATCCGCATCCGGGTGGCCGGCCGGCTCAACGGCGCCGAAATCGCCCGGTCCGAGTGGTACCTGGAGGGCCGCCTGCCGCTGCAGACGCTCCGGAGCGACATTGACTACGGGCTCGCCGAGGCCCACACCACCTACGGGGTCATCGGCGTCAAGGTTTGGATCTACAAGGGCCAGAAGGTGGGCAAGTAGGACACCGGGAGCGCGCGCCATGTTGATGCCGAAGAAGGTCAAGTACAGGAAACAGCAGCGGGGGCGGCGGTCGGGAATCGCCACCCGGGGCTCGTCGGTCTCCTTCGGGGACTACGGCCTCATGGCCCTGGAGTCCGCCTGGATCACCAACCGGCAGATCGAGGCGGGCCGCGTGGCCATCAACCGCTACGTGAAGCGCGGCGGGAAGATGTGGATCCGCATCTTCCCCGACAAGCCGTACACCAAGAAGCCGCTGGAAACCCGTATGGGCAAGGGAAAGGGCAACCTGGAAGGGTGGGTGGCCGTGGTCAAGCCCGGGCGCATCCTCTTCGAGCTGGAGGGGGTGCCCCTGGAGACGGCCCAGGAGGCCTTCCGCCTGGCGGCCCAGAAGCTGCCCATCAAGACCCGGTTCGTTTCCCGCAAGGACCAGGAGTTCGCGCCATGATGAAACCCGAAGACCTCAAGCGCGCCCAGAAGATCCGGGACCTCTCGGTGGAGGAGCTCCGGCGGGAGGAGGGGGAGATCACCGAGCACCTCATGAAGCTCCGCTTCCAGCTGGCTTCGGGTCAGATCGAGAACCCCCAGCTCCTCCGCACCTACCGCCGGGGGCTGGCCCGGGTCAAGACCATCCTCTGCGAAAAGCAGCGGCCTTCCGGAGGGAACTGAGATGGACGCCACCAAGACCCCCGCGCCCCGCCGCCACCGCGCCACCAAGGTGGGCGTGGTCGTGTCGGACAAGATGGACAAGACCGTCGTGGTCAAGGTCGAGCGGAAGATCTTCCACAAGACCTACCAGAAGGTCGTGAACCGCACCAGCAAGTTCAAGGCCCACGACGAGCAGAACCAGTGCGGCGTCGGCGACCGGGTCCTCCTCGTGGAGACCCGGCCCCTCAGCCGCGACAAGCACTGGGCCGTGAAGAAGATCCTCGAGAAGGCCCGCTGAGGTCCTGAGGACAGGAGTACGCCATGATCCAGATGGGAACCATCCTCGAGGTGGCCGACAACTCCGGGGCGAAGAAGCTCTCCTGCATCCGCATGAAGGGCGGGTCCACCACCGGCCGGTACGCGGGGCTCGGCGACGTGATCACCTGCTCGGTGAAGGAGGCGGCCCCCCAGAGCGCCATCAAGAAGGGCAAGGTGGTGAAGGCCGTCATCGTCCGGTGCGTCAAGGAGACGCGGCGGAGGGACGGATCCTACATCCGTTTCGACAACAACGCGGCGGTGCTGGTGGACGACAAGGGCGAGCCCGTCGGCACCCGCGTCTTCGGACCCGTGGCCCGGGAGCTCAGGGAGAAGCGCTTCATGAAGATCGTCTCCCTGGCGCCGGAAGTGATCTGATTGGGGGCGAACGTGGCCAACCGCATCAAGAAGAACGACCAGGTGGTGGTCCTCGCCGGCAAGGAGAAGGGGAAGCGCGGGCGCGTCCTCTCCGTCCTGACGGACAAGGGCCGGGCCGTGGTGGAAAACGTGAACTTCGTCAAGCGCCACACGCGGGCCAACCCCCAGCGCAACATCAAGGGCGGCATCCTCGAGAAGGAAGCCTCTCTCCCGCTGGGGCGGCTCATGCTGGTCTGCAAGGAGTGCCAGCAGCCGGTCCGCCCCGCCTTCCGCGAGGTGGAGGGCCGGAAGGCCCGGGTGTGCCGCAAGTGCAACGCCGTTCTGGACTGAGGATACCGAGATGAGCGCGAGCAAGAACGACGAGACCCAGGAGAAGAAGGAAAAGAAGGCCAAGGCGGCGCCCAAGGCCAAGGGAGAGGCGGCGGAGCCCAAGGCCGCCAAGGCCGCCAAGGGCTCCAAGGCCCCCAAGGCCGAGGAGGCCCCGGAGACCCCCCGCGGGCCCCGGGAAAAGCCCCGCCTGCTCAAGCTCTACGAGGAGCAGATCCTTCCCAAGCTGCGGGAGGAGTTCCGGTACTCCTCGGTCATGGCCGTGCCCCGCCTGACCAAGATCACCGTGAACATCGGCATCGGGGAGGCCAAGAGCGACATCAAGCTCCTGGACGAAGCCTCCGCCACCCTCACGGCGCTGGCGGGCCAGAAGGCCGCCGTCCGCCGGGCCCGGAAGTCGGTCTCCAACTTCAAGCTCCGGCAGGGCCAGCCCATCGGGGCCATGGTGACCCTGCGGGGCCACCGGATGTACGAGTTCCTGGACCGGCTCATCACCCTGGCCATCCCCCGGATGCGCGACTTCCGCGGGGTGCCGGACCGCTCCTTCGACGGCCACGGCAACTACACGCTGGGGATCAAGGACCAGCTGATCTTTCCGGAAGTGGACTACAACAAGATCACCCGTGCCATGGGCATGAACGTGACCATCGGCACGACGGCCAAGACGGACCCCGAGGCGAAGGCACTCCTCATGCACTTCGGGATGCCGTTCCGCAGGTAGGGAGGACGGAGAGCATGGCCAGTATCCGCGCGTTCGCCAAGATGGTTAAGAAGCCCAAGTTCGCGGTCCGCTACCGGAACCGCTGCAAGCGGTGCGGCCGCCCCCGCGGCTACTACCGGAAGTTCGGCCTGTGCCGCTGCTGCCTGCGCCAGCTCGCCCTCCAGGGCCAGCTCCCCGGCGTGGTCAAGGCGTCGTGGTGAGGTGACGAGATGAGCATGACCGATCCCATCGCCGACCTCCTCACCCGGATCCGCAACGGCCTCAAGGCCCGGAAGCCCTTCGTGGAGATCCCCTCCTCCCGGCTCAAGGTGGAGGTGGCCAAGATCCTCAAGGAAGAGGGCTACATCCTCAACTTCAAGGTGACGGAGGACGGCAAGCAGGGCATCCTCCGTCTGGACCTCAAGTACACCGCCGAGGGGCGGCCCGCCATCGAGGGCCTCCGCCGGGAATCGAGCCCCGGCCGCCGCGTCTACGTCTCCAAAGACGAGATCCGGCCCGTCCTCGGCGGACTCGGCGTCGGCATCCTCACCACCTCCCGGGGCGTCCTCACGGACAAGCAGGCCCGCCGGGAGGGCGTCGGCGGCGAACTGCTGTGCACCGTGTGGTAGGAGGAAAGCATGTCGCGCGTCGGTAAGCAGCCCATCCCCCTGCCCGGCACCGTCAAGGTCGCCGTGGAGGAAGGCTTGGTGAAGGTGACGGGCCCCAAGGGGAGCCTGGCCACCGCCCTCCCGCCGGGGATCTCCTGCGCCGTGGAAGAGGGCCGCCTCCTGGTCCAGCGGGCGGACGACACCAAGCAGGCCCGGGCCTTCCACGGCCTGGTCCGCGCCCTTCTGGCCAACTCGGTCAAGGGCGTCACCGAAGGCTTCAAGAAGGAACTCGACATCGTGGGCGTCGGGTACAAGGCGGCGGTGGAGGGGAACAAGGCGGTCTTCAACCTCGGCCATTCCCACCCCATCGAACTCCCCATTCCCGAGGGCATCCAGATCACGGTGGAGAAGTCCACCCACGTGGTGGTGACCGGCTACGACCGGCAGAAGGTGGGCCAGATCGCCGCCCAGATCCGCTCCTTCCGCAAGCCCGAGCCTTACAAGGGCAAGGGGGTCCACTACTCGGACGAGACCATCATCCGCAAGGCCGGCAAGGCGGCGAAGTAAGCCGAACGGGGAAAGACGAAAATGGGAAGACTCCAGCATCTTGACCGGAAACAGAAGCGGCAGCGGCGGCGCATCCGCATCCTCAAGAAGATCTCGGGGACGGCGGAGCGGCCGCGCCTGGTGGTCTACAAGAGCCGGAAGTACATCTACGTGCAGGCGGTGGACGACACCACCGGCTCTACCCTGGCCTGCGCCTCCTCCCTGGAGCCGGGCGTGCGCCAGGGGCTCACCACCTCCGGCAAGCACGTGGCCGTGGCGGAGAAGATCGGCCTCCTCGTTTCCGAGCGCCTGCTCCAGAAGGGCGTCCGGGCGGTGGTCTTCGACCGGGGCGGCTATATCTACCACGGCCGGGTGAAGGCCGTGGCCGAAGGCGCCCGCAAGGGCGGCCTCCAGTTCTAGGAGCGGGACCATGGAAGAACGGCCGCAGATGGAACAGGAATTCAAGGAGCAGGTGGTCTCCATCCGCCGGGTCACCAAGGTGGTGAAGGGCGGCAAGAACTTCTCCTTCTCTGCCCTGGTGGTGGTGGGGGACGGCGCGGGCCGGGTGGGCTGCGGCCTCGGCAAGGCCCGCGAGGTCCCGCTCGCCATCTCCAAGGGGGTGGAGCAGGCCAAGCGGAACATGTTCCGGATCCCCCTGAGCGGAAACACCATCCCCCACTACGTGGAGGGCAAGTTTGGCGCGGGGCACGTGGTGCTCCGCCCGGCCTCCAAGGGGACGGGCGTCATCGCCGGAGGGGCCGTGCGGGCCGTCATGGAGGCCGCCGGCGTCCAGGACATCCTCACCAAGTGCGTGGGGACCAACAACCCTCAAAACGTGGTGAAGGCCACCCTGGAGGGGCTCAAGAGCCTCCAGAGCCCCGAGAAGGTGGCCCGGAAGCGGGGCAAGACCCTCGAAGAACTGGCGGGGTAAGCCATGACGGCGAAGAAGGCGGAACGCAAGGAAAAGGAACTGGTGGTGACGCTCGTGCGGCGTCCCTCGACGGAGAAGCTCCGCAAGGTCGTCTGGAGCATGGGGCTCCGGCGCCTCCACCGCACCCGGCGTTACCCCGACCGGCCGGAGATCCGCGGCATGATCTTCGCCGTGAAGCACCTGGTCCAGGTCACCGAAGAGTAAGGGGGCGAGCATGTTTCTCTCCGAGCTGAAACCGGCCAAGGGCGCCGTGAAGAAGCCCAAGCGGATCGGCCGCGGCCCCGGCTCCGGCCACGGCAAGACCGCCGGCAAGGGCCACAAGGGGCAGAAGTCCCGCTCCGGCTTCCACCAGAACCCCGGCTTCGAAGGCGGGCAGATGCCCCTCATGCGGCGGGTGCCCAAGCGGGGCTTTTCCAACCGCTTCCGCGAGGAGTACCAGGTGGTGAACGTCGGCAAGCTGGCGGTCTTCGAGGGGGGGAGCGAGGTCAACCCCAAAGTCCTGAAGAAGGCCGGCCTCATCCGCTCCGAGTCCGCCAAGGTGAAGGTCCTGGGCGTGGGCACCCTGGACCGGGCCATCACGGTGGTGGCCGACGCCTTCTCCGAGAAGGCCCGCAAGGCCATCGAGGAGGCCGGCGGCCGGGTGGAGGTGAGGCAGCCGTGATCGAAGCCTTCCAGAACCTCTTCCGGATCCCGGACCTCCGCAAGAGGATCCTCTTCACCTTCGCCCTCCTGGCGGTCTACCGCGCGGGCTCCCAGATTCCCACGCCGGGCATCGACGCCCTGGCCCTGCAGGAATTCTTCCAGCAGTTCGCCAGCGCCGGGGTCCTGGGCTTCGTGAACCTCTTCTCCGGCGGCGCGCTGCAGCGGTGCACCATCTTCGCCCTGGGGATCATGCCGTACATCACCGCCTCCATCATCATGCAGCTGCTGGGGGTGGTGTGGCCGTACATCCAGAAGCTCCAGAAGGAAGGCGGCGCCGAGGGGCGGAAGAAGATCGTCCAGTACTCCCGGTACCTCACCATCCTCATCTGCGTGGTCCAGGGCCTGGGCATCTCCTTCTGGGTCAAGAACCTGGTCAGCCCCGTCACGGGCCAGCGGGTGGTGGAGAACCCCTCCGTCGGCTACCACGTCCTCACGGTGATCATCCTCACCGCCGGCGCCACCTTCATCATGTGGCTGGGCGAGCAGATCACCGCCCGGGGCATCGGGAACGGCATCTCCCTCATGATCTACGCCGGCATCGTGGTGGGCCTCGTGCCGGCGGCGGTGAAGACCTTCCGCCAGGTGGTGGACGGCAACCTCTCGATCTTCGTGGTGGCCCTCCTCGTCGCCTTCATGGTGGGGGTGGTGGCCTTCATCGTTTACTTCGAGCGCGCCCAGCGGAAGATCCCCATCCAGTACGCCAAGCGGATGGTGGGCCGGAAGATGGTGGGCGGGCAGGCGGTCTACTTCCCGCTGAAGCTCAACCCCGGCGGCGTCATGCCCATCATCTTCGCCGTCTCCCTGCTGGCCGTTCCCCAGACGATCCTGAACCTGCCGGCCCTCTCCCAGTACGAGCCCGTTCGGGTCCTGGCCTCCTACCTCTCCTACGGGAACCTGACGTACCTGCTCCTGTACGCCGCCCTCATCGTCCTCTTCACCTTCTTCTACGTCAGCATCGTCTTCAACCCCGAAGACCTGGCGGACAACCTGAAGAAGTACGGCGGCTTCATCCCCGGCATCCGGCCCGGCAAAAGCACCAGCGACTACCTCTACCGCTCGCTGAACCGGCTCCTCTTCGCGGGGTCCATCTACCTCATCCTGGTCGCCCTCCTGCCGGTGATCCTCATCTCGGGGCTCCCGCTCCAGCACCTCTGGTGGATCGGGCCCTCCCTGGAGAACTTCTTCAAGGCCGTGCACCTCGACTGGATCCTCCGAGGCTTCAACCTGAACTTCTACTTTGGCGGCACCTCCCTGCTCATCGTGGTGGGAGTCGCCATGGACACCCTCCAGCAGGTGGAATCGCAGCTCGTGATGCGGCACTACGAAGGCTTTTCGCGCCGTACGCGCATTCGGGGGAGGAAGTGATGCACCACCAGAAGAACCTCGTGCTGCTGGGGCCGCCCGGAGCGGGGAAAGGAACGCAGGCCAAGGAGCTGGCCGCCCGCCTGGGTCTTCCGCACATCTCCACCGGCGACATGCTGAGGGAGGCGGTGCGGGAGGGAACGGAGCTGGGGAAGAAGGCCAAGGCCGTCATGGACCGGGGCGAGTTGGTCTCCGACGAACTGCTCACCGGCATCGTGAAGGAGCGCCTCTCCAAGGCCGATTGCGAGAAGGGCTTCATCCTCGACGGCTACCCCCGGAACCTCTCCCAGGCCTCCATCCTGGAGGGGATCCTGAAGGAGCTGGGGAAGGATCCGGTGAAGGCCCTCGAGCTGGACGTGGCCGACGACGTCATCGTGAAGCGCCTTTCCAGCCGCCGGTCCTGCCCGGCCTGCGGCGCGGTCTACAACCTCGTCTTTTCCCCCCCCAAGAAGGAGGGGGTTTGCGATACATGCGGGACGGCGTTGATCCTCCGGGACGACGACAAAGAATCGGTGATCCGCGAGCGGCTGCGCGTGTATCACGAGAAGACGGCTCCCCTCTCCGCTCACTACGCCCAGGAGGGGCGCCTGAAGTCGGTCCCCGGGGACCTGCCGCCGGCCCAGGTGCTGGAAGCGCTGGAGAAGGCCATCGGATGATCCACCTGAAGACGGCCGAAGAAATCGAAATCCTGGACGAGGCCAACCGCATCGTCCTCTCGGTCCTGGACCGGCTCGAGAAGGAGCTGGCTCCCGGCGTGGCGCTCCAGCACCTGGACGCCCTCGCGGAGGAGCTGTGCCAGAAGAGCGGAGCCCGGCCGGCCTTCAAGGGGTACAACGGGTACCCGGCTTCGGTCTGCATCTCCGTCAACGACGAGGTGGTGCACGGAATCCCGGGCCGGAGGCGGCTCCAGGCGGGAGACCTGGTTTCGATGGACTTCGGCGTCGTCTACAGGGGCTACTACGGTGACGCCGCCCGGACTTGCATCGTGGGTGCCTCCGACCCCGAGGGGGAGCGTCTCCTCCAGGTGACCCGGGAGAGCCTTCTGCGGGGCATTGGCGAAGCGGTGGAGGGAAACCGGGTCTCGGACGTCTCCCACGCCGTCCAGCGCCACGTGGAGGAGAACGGCTTCAGCGTGGTTCGGGACTACGTCGGCCACGGGGTGGGACGGGCCCTCCACGAGGAGCCGCAGGTTCCCAACTTCGGCGAACCCGGCCGGGGGCCCCGGCTCCAGGTGGGCATGGTGATCGCCATCGAGCCCATGGTCAACGAAGGGGGACCGGAGGTCCGGGTGGACGCCGACGGGTGGACCGTCCGCACCGCCGACGGGAAGCGCTCGGCCCACTTCGAGTACAGCGTGGCGGTGACGGAGTCGGGTCCGAGGATTTTGGGGGTATCGGGGGTATGAGCAAGGACGACGTCATCCAGATGAAGGCCGTGGTGAAGGAGGCCCTTCCCAACGCCATGTTTCGCGTGGAGCTGGAGAGCGGCCACCGCGTGCTCGCCCACATTTCCGGCAAGATGCGCAAGCACTTCATCCGGATCCTTCCGGGAGACCAGATCCTCGTGGAGCTCTCCCCCTATGACCTGAACCGGGGGCGGATCGTCTACCGGTTCAAGAGCTAGCGGAGTGGAACGATGAAAGTGAGACCGTCGGTGAAGAAAATCTGCCCCAAGTGCAAGATCATCAAGCGCAAGGGCGTGATCCGGGTCATCTGCGACAACCCGAAGCACAAGCAGAGGCAAGGCTAAGGAGGCAGGCCGTGGCACGTATTGCGGGCGTAGATCTGCCGGTGAACAAGCGGGTCGAGGTGGCCCTGACGTACATCTACGGGATCGGCCTTTCGCGGTCCCAGTCCATCCTGGAGAAGGCCGGCGTCGGGCGGGACGTGAGGGTCAAGGACCTCACCGAGGACGAGGTGTCCCGGATCCGCAAGGTCATCCAGGACGAGGGCAACGTGGAGGGCGACCTTCGCAAGCGCCTTCAGATGGACATCCGCCGGCTCATCGACATCGGCTGCTACCGGGGCATCCGCCACCGGACGGGCCTGCCGGTTCGGGGCCAGCGGACCCACACCAACGCACGGACGCACAAGGGCCCCAGGCGGGCCATCCCGGGCAAGAAGAAGGCGACGAAGAAGTAAGCCTTCACAAGGAGCGCGAGAATGGCGAAGGCAAAGGCTGGAAAGAAGACGCCCCGCCGGGAGAAGAAGAACATTCCCATGGGCGTGGTCCACATCAACGCGACGTTCAACAACACCCTGGTGAACGTCACCGACCTGGAAGGAAACACGGTGGTCTGGTCCAGCTCCGGCGCTTCGGGCTTCAAGGGGACCCGGAAGGGCACCCCCTTCGCCGCCCAGGTGGCCGCCCGGGCCGCCGCCGAGAAGGCCATGGAGCACGGCATGCGCGAGGTGGACGTGGAAGTCTGCGGCCCCGGCGCCGGCCGCGAATCGGCCATCCGGGCGGTCCAGGGATCGGGTCTCAAGATCCGCTCCATCCGCGACGTGACCCCCATTCCCCACAATGGGTGCCGGCCTCCCAAGCGCCGGCGCGTGTAAGCGAGGAGGTTCGCCTTGGCTCGGTATCATGCTGCCGTCTGCCGTCTGTGCCGGAGGGAAGGGGTCAAGCTCTTCCTGAAGGGCGACCGCTGCTTCAAAGAGAAGTGCGCCGTGGAAAAGCGCAACACCCCTCCGGGCCAGCACGCCCGGCGCCGCGGAAAGGTCAAGGGCTACGGCCTCCAGCTCCGCGAGAAGCAGAAGGTGAAGCGCATCTACGGGGTGCTGGAACGCCAGTTCCGCAACACCTTCCACGAGGCCGACCGCCTGAGGGGCGTCACCGGAGAGAACCTGCTCGCCCTCCTGGAGAAGCGGCTGGACAACGTGGTCTTCCGCCTGGGCTTTGCCTCCTCGAGGAAGCAGGCCCGGCAGTGGGTCAGCCACGGCCACATCCGGGTGAACGGGCGCCGCGTCACCGTCCCCAACTTCCGGGTGAAGGTGGGCGACGAGGTGACCCTTTCCCCCGACCTCACCAAGAACGTCTTCCTCCAGGCCGCGGTGGAATCCTCCTCCGGCCGGGGTGTGCCGGAATGGCTCCGGCTGGACGCCGAAAACCTCAAGGGCTCGGTGGTGCGGGAACCCCAGCGGACCGACGTCACCTATCCCATCGAAGAGCAGCTCATCGTCGAGCTCTATTCGAAGTAAGGCCTAAGGGAGCGCCGTGCCCATGAAACCCTTTCAGATGCCCAGCCTCATCGAGTGCAACATCGAGACCCTCACGGACCGCTACGGCGAGTTCGTGGCCCAGCCCCTGGAGCGGGGATGGGGGATCACGCTCGGCAACGCCCTGCGGCGGATTCTCCTCTCCTCCATCGAGGGGGCGGCCATCTCCGCCGTGCGGATCGGGGGGGTCCTGCACGAGTTCACCTCCATCCCCGGCGTCCTGGAGGACGTGACGGACATCGTCCTCAACCTGAAGGCCATCCAGTTCATCCAGCACGCCGACGAGGAGAAGGTCCTCAGGCTTTCGGTCCAGGGTCCCGCGGAGGTGAGGGCCCGGGACATCCAGCACGACGGGACCATCCGGATCCTGAACCCCGACGCCCCCATCGCCACCCTCAACGAGGAGGGGAGCCTGGAGATGGAGCTCATCCTTCGGCGGGGGCGGGGCTATGTTCCGGCCGAGGCCAACAAGGTGGACGATCCCCAGTGGATCGCTGTGGACTCCATCCACTCGCCGGTCCGGAAGGTGAACTACGAGGTCACCGAGACCCGGGTGGGCGAGGCCACCGACTACGAGAAGCTCAAGCTGGAGGTCTGGACCAACGGCGCGGTCACGCCCCAGCAGGCCGTGGCCACCGCCGCCACCCTCCTGGCCTCCCACCTGGATCTCTTCCGCGCCCTCACGGGGCCGGACGCCGCCGTCGTCCCCCAGGGGAGCCGTCCCGCTCCCAACGCGGCGCTGGAGGCCCTCCTCGCCAAGCCCCTCGAGGAGACCGAACTGAACCCCCGCATCGCCAAGATGCTCCAGAGCCACGGCATCCAGACCCTGAGGGACCTTGTCCGCCGGACGGAGAAGGACCTCTCCGCCATCAAGAACTTCGGTCAGAAGGCCCTCAAGGAAGTCAGCGACTTCCTCGAAACCATGGACCTGACCCTCGGCATGAACGTGTGAGGCCGCCATGCGCCATCGAATGGACCACCGAAAACTCGGCCGCACCACGGAGCACCGCATCGCCCTCCTCAGGAACCAGACGGTGAGTCTCATCCGGCACGACCGGATCAAGACCACCCTGGCCAAGGCGAAGGAACTCCGCCGCTTCGTGGAAAAGATCATCACCCTGGCCAAGAAGGACACCCTCCACGCCCGGCGCCTCTGCGCCCAGGACGTCCACGACCCCGAGGCCCTGAAGAAGCTCTTCTCCGTCCTCGGCCCCCTCTATGCCCAGCGCCCCGGCGGCTACACGCGGGTCCTCAAGCTGGGCGTTCGGCGGGGGGACGGGGCCGAGGAGGCCATCGTCGAGCTGGTGGGCCGGGAACCCAAGTTCGAGGCCAAGGCCCCCAAGGGCAAGAAGGCCCCCAAGAAGGAGGAGACCAAGCCCGCCGAGGCGCCCGAGGCCGACAAGGGGGAGACCTCCTAGCCCGAGGGGGGCGCCATGGCCACCCTCTTCCGGTCCGAGGATCCGGAGGTCCCCCTGGCGGAACGGGCCAGGCCCCGGCGCTGGGAGGACCTGGTGGGCCTCGAGGAGGTGGCCGGCCCCGAGACCCCCTTCGGCCGGCAGGTCCTGGCCGACGCCCTGGCCAGCACCATCCTCTGGGGTCCCCCCGGAAGCGGCAAGACCACGCTGGCGCGGCTCATCGCATCCCATACGGAGAGGCCCTTCGTGGGCCTCTCCGCCGTCTTGTCCACCCTGAAAGAGGTCCGGGAGGTCATGGAGCGCGCCCGGACGGCCTGGCGGGCCGAAGGCCGGCCGACGGTCCTCTTCATGGACGAGATCCACCGCTTCAACAAGGCCCAGCAGGACGCCTTCCTTCCGTACCTGGAGGAGGGATCGGTGGTCCTCCTGGGGACCACGACGGAGAACCCCTCCTTCCACCTCACGCCGGCCCTTCTCTCGCGTTGCCGCGTCGTCGTCCTTCCGGGGTTGGGCCAGGGGCACGTCCGGGCGATCCTCCGGAAGGCGGCGGCCGAAGATCCCGTCCTCCGGGCCTCCGGCAAGACCCCCCCCGACGAGGTGGTGGAGGAGCTGGCCCGGCTCTCCGCCGGCGACGCCCGCTTCGGACTCAACGCGCTGGAGGCGGTGGCCCTCCGCTATCCCGAGGGCCGGCCCCTCACCCCGGAGGAGGTCCGGGCCTGGCTCTCCAGCGGACGGGTGGTTTACGACTGGGGCGGCGAAGAACATTACAACCTCATCAGCGCCTACCACAAGTCCATCCGAAACAGCGACCCCCAGGCGGCCCTCTACTGGCTCCTCCGCATGCTGGAAGGGGGGGAGGACCCCCTCTACGTCGCCCGGCGGCTGGTGCGCGCCGCCTCGGAGGACGTGGGCAACGCCGATCCCCAGGCCCTGCGCCGGGCTTTGGACGCCAAGGAGGCGGTGGAGTTCTTGGGGATGCCCGAAGGGGCCCTGGCCCTGGTCCAGGCCACGGTCTACCTCAGCGCCGCCCCCAAATCCAACCGGGCCTACCTCGCCGAGAAGGCCGTCCAGAAGGACCTCCGGTCCGGCCACCGCTATCCCGTTCCCCTCGCCCTCCGCAACGCGCCGACGCGGATCATGGGGGAGGCGGGCTACGGGGAGGGCTACGAGTACGCCCACGACCTCCCCGAAGGGGTGGCGGACCTGGAGTGTCTGCCACCGGAACTGCGCGGCCGCCGCTACTACGAGCCGTCCAACAGCGGCTTCGAAGCCCGGATCGCCGAGTGGCTGGACCACTGGAAGGCCCGGCGGCAAAAGGCCAAGGACCGGAAGGGGAGGATGAACCCGTGAGTGGAAACCGCAGGACGCCCCTGGTGTTGCTGGCCGCCGCCGCCCTTTCCCTGGCGCTGCCCGCCTGGGCCGTCCGGGTGGCGGTGGCCCCCTTCGCCCCCGAAGGGGAGTGCCCCGCCTCCTCGATGTGGATCGGCCCGGGGCTGGCCTTCGTCCTCAACGAATCCCTCGCCCGCGCGCAGGTTCCACACGTGCCCCTGGAGCACCTCCGGGAGGTCTTTGATCAGGAGGGGCTGGTGGCGGAGCCCCGCTTCGCCACCCCCTCCCTCGTCTCCCTCGCGCGCCAGCTCGGCTCCGGCATCCTCGTCACGGGCCGGTACCGCGTGGAGGGGAGCGACCTCCGCGTTTCCATGGACGTTCTGGACCTCCGGGGCGACCTAAAGCGCCTGGGCCGCTGGGAGGCCCGGGAACCGGTCACCGCCCTGCTGGCCCTCTCGGAGGACTTGGGCCGGGACCTCTTCGCCGTGCTGGAGACTCCCTGGCCCGAAATGCCCCGGGTGGCCGCCGCGGCCTTCGAGAGCTACGTGCGGGGGCGCACCGCCTCCGATCCCACGGTGGCCGAGGTCTACCTGCGGAAGGCCGTGGAGCTGGAGCCTTCCTACGACGAGGCCTCCTGCTACCTGGCCCTTCTCCTTAGGAACACCGGCCGGGTGAGCGAGGCGCGGGCCATCCTGGAACGGCTCGCCAGGAAGCCCTTCTCCCGGAGCGCCGTGGCGCTGGCGGCGCTGGCCGGCCTGCGCCTGGACGAGGGGCGCATCGCCGACGCCTGGAACCTATACATGCGCTCCCTGAAAGCGGGGGAGACCCCCGAGGCCCATTTGGGCCTGGCCCGCCTGTACCTCCGCCAGAAGAAGAGCTCCGAGGCCCTCCGGGAACTCCGGATGGCCGAGACCTTCGGCGTCTTCCAGGAGGAGATCGAGCTGCTTCGGTCCCAGGCCCAGCCGGCCCCTCCGGCGGCCTCCGCCGCCCCGCCGAAGGAGGCGGAGCCTCCTTCGCCCTGAGGCCATGCGCGTCGCCGTCGTCACCTTTGGCTGCAAGCTGAACCAGTACGATTCGGCCCGGGTCGAGGGGCGCCTCGCCGCCTCCGGAGTCCGGCTGGCGCCTCCCGAGGAGGCGGACCTCGTCCTGGTGAACACCTGCACCGTCACCCACCGGGCCGACCGGGACGCGCGCCACGCCATCCACGCCCTTCGCCGCAGCAACCCCCGGGCCCGGGTGGCCGTCCTGGGCTGCGGAACCCGCCGCCCCGACGGGCCCTACGGGTCGCTCCCCGGCGTGGAGGCGGTTCTTTCCACCGAGGGGGAGCTGGAAGCCTTTCTCCGGGGCCTTTCCCTGGAGCGCGGCGGAGAGGCCGTCCTTCCCCTCTTCCCCCGGCGAACCCGCGCCCTCCTCAAGGTGCAGGAGGGCTGTTCCTTCGCCTGCACCTACTGCATCGTCCCACGGGTCCGCGGGCCCTCTCGCTCGGTCCCGCCCGACCGGGTGGAGGCGGAGCTCCGGGGGCTGATCGCCGCGGGCCACCGGGAGGTGGTCCTCACCGGCGTCAACACCGGGGAATACGGGAAGGACTTGGGGATCGGCGGGGGGCTGGCGGCCCTCCTCGACCGCCTCTTCACGGTGGAGGGAGACTTCCGCCTCCGGCTCAACTCGGTGGAGCCCCGGGCCGTGACCTCCGCCCTGGTGGAGCGGCTCCGGCGGGAAGATCGGCTCTGCCGCCACCTCCAGATCCCCCTCCAGAGCGGCTCCGACGCCGTCCTCCGGGCCATGAAGCGCAACTACCGCGCCGCCTTCTACCGCGGCCTCGTGGAGCGCCTCGCCGGGGAGGTGCCCGGAATCGGCCTGGGAGCCGACGTCCTCGTGGGATTTCCCACGGAGAGTTCGGCCGACTTCGAGGCCACCCTCCGCCTCGTGGAGGAGAGCCCTCTCGCCTTCGTCCACGCCTTCTCCTACTCCCCCCGTCCCGGAACCCCCGCCGCGGCCCTTCCCGGCCTACCTTCGGAGGAGGTGGCGGCCCGGGTCCGGGTCCTGAGGGAGCTCGCCCGGGAGAAGACCCGGCGCTTCGCCGCTTCCTTCCGGGGCGTTCCCCTCCGGGCCCTCACGCTGGAGCCCCGGGAGGGCAAGGGACGGGCCCTCACCGACAACTTTCTCGACCTCACGCTGGAAGAGCCCTGGGAGGCCAACCGGTGGGTGGCGGCGACGGTGCGAGAGGTCTCCCGGCGGGCGCTTCGCGCCGACGCCGCGGCCCTCGAAGACCCTCAACCCCCCCCGGGGCCAGGCGCCTCGACTTCGACCGCTTCCCATCCCTCGGCGTAGCCCTGGTGCAGGGCGGCGAGGGCTTCCGGAGGGAGGGAGCGCCCCGCCCGGAGGGAGACCTTCCGCAGAGACCGCTCCAGGCGCCGAAGGTTCCTCCCCCGAAGAGAGGAGGGGGGAAGCCCGCGGAGGACCCGGGAGTGGCGGAAGTCCACGAAGAGGATCGGACCGTCGGGGAGGAGGAGGATGTTGCCGGCGTTGAGGTCACCGTGGACCAGTCCCGCCCGGTGGAGGGCGGCCACGGCCTTCCCGCAGCGGCGAAGGAGTTCGGGGGCCACGCCGTCCTGGGAAAGGACCTCGGCCAGGGAGCGGGCGTGGCCGATCTCCTCCGAAAGGGTGAAGACCGCCAGAAGGGGCCCCCGCCGGACGAAGGCCCGGGCCGCCAGCGGCGGGGCGAGGCCCGCCTCCGCTGCCCGCCTCGCCGCCGACCACTCGGAAAGGAAGGGGCCCCGCCGGAGGTAGAGGTCCGGCAGGAAACGGCCCGCCAGGCCGCCTCGGCTCTCCCGCTTGAGGAGGAAGGTCCGCCCGGCCCTGCGGATGCGGCGGGTCGTGCCCCGGCCCCCGGGGACCGGTTCGGCTCCGGCGTACAGGGCTTCCGGCTCCTCCAAGCCGAACCCCTGCCCCAGGATCGCCTCCCACTCTGGGGCTACCGTCCAGACTTCCGCCATGAACCCAGAATACCCGCTCCCGCGCTCCCTGGCCACACGGGCAGCCACAGATCCGGGTGAAAGGCGGAAAACCTCGCCGGATAGGATTTTTGACAGCAGTGGGACAGCCGTCTCCCCTCTCCCCGGCGTACAATAACTAGGGAGGTCTGCCATGCCCAGATTTCTCGTCGTCGGAGGAATGGCCGCGGGGATGAGCGCCGCCAGCAAGGTCCGGCGGCTGGATCCGCGCTGGGAGGTGACGGTGCTGGAGGCGGGGCCCGACCCCTCCTACGGGGCCTGCGGGATCCCTTACGTGGTGGGCGGGGCCACGCCGGACTTCGAGGAGCTGTACGCGCTCGACGAGGCCGAAGTGGCCCGGCGGGGGATCGAAGTCCGCCTTCGCCACCGGGTCCTCACCCTCCTGGAGGGGAGGAAGCGCGTGGTGGTGGAGGAGACCGCCTCGGGGCGGAGGACGGAGGAGGCCTACGACGCCCTCCTCCTGGCCACGGGGAGCCGGGCGGTCCTGCCGGAGATCCGGGGCCTTCAGGGGGACAACCTCTTCACCGTCCACGACCTTGGCGACGGCCGCCGGCTTTGGCGCTTCCTCACGGAGGAGCGGCCCCGGTCGGCGGTCATCTGGGGAACGGGCTACATCGGGGTGGAGATGGCCGAGAACCTGTCGGCCCGGGGGCTCTCGGTGACCCTCCTGAACCGCTCCGAGCGGATGCTGAGGACCCTGGCGCCTCCTCTCAAGGAGCGGCTCCTCGCCGAGCTGGAGGAGAGGGGCGTTTCCGTCCGCCTGGGGGCGGAGGTTCGGGAGGTTCTCCGGGAGGGGAACCGTATCGTGGCGCTGGCAACGGACCAAGGGGAACTGCGGGGGGACCTCTTCCTGGTGGCCACCGGCGTCCGGCCGGCCACCGATTTCCTGGAGGGATCGCCCGTTCCCCGGGACGGAAGGGGGGCCATCCAAGTGGACGAACACTGCGCCACGGGGGTCCACGGGATCTGGGCCGCGGGGGATTGCTGCGCCGTCCGGCACCTCCTCACGGGGAGGCCGGCCTACTTCCCCCTGGGAACCACCGCCAACAAAATGGGCCGGGTGGCCGGAAGCAACGTGGCCGGGGAACGGGCTCGCTTCCCCGGCGTGGTCGGCACCGCCGTCACCCGGGCCTTCTCCTTGGAGGTGGGCCTCACGGGGCTCTCTCCGGAGGAGGCCCGGGAAGCGGGCTTCGATCCGGTCTCCGCCCACGCGGTAGCGGGCAGCCGGGCGGGGTACTACCCCGGCGGCGGGCCGGTCACGGTCTTCCTCACCGCCGACCGGCGGAGCGGGCGCCTACTTGGAGGCCAGGTGGCGGGGCCGGAGGGGACCAAGGGCCGTATTGACACCCTGGCGGCGGCGCTCACCGCCGGCATGCGCCTCGAAGACTTCGCCGCGCTGGACCTGGCCTACGCCCCCCCCTTCGCCCCCGTATGGGATCCGCTCCTCGTGGCGGCGGGGGTCCTCAAGGGCAAACTCGATCGGTAGGCCTCGCCGGAGCATCGCCGGAAGCCCGCCCCCACTCGGACGAGTCGGCGGTGCGCCTTCGGTTCCGCAGCCAGGGCGCGGCCCAGAAGGGGCCCAAGGCCATATCGTGGCGCGCCACGCTGGGGTCTTTTCCAGAGGCCTCCTGGCACGGTTTCCCGTCGCCGCTCGCATCCTGGCGCGCAAACGGTCCCCTATTTCGGTGGACCCGAAGGAGGGTTTAGCATGGTGTTCAAGAAGATGGGCCAGAACCGTGAGGAAGGAACGAAGAAGGGAGAGAACTCCGCAGGAGGCGGACGTTGGCGGAGAAGCAGGAGGCTGTCCTTCGGCGGACCCGGGGCGAGACGGTGAAGGCGGTGCGCCGGGGCACGGGGGTGCCCATGACCCGGCTGGCGGACGGACGAGGCGGGGTGCCGATGGGAAGCCGGGCGGCGCTGCACGAGGGCCCGGGGGACGGACGGGAGGAGGCGGGGGGCGGCCAAGCCCTGGGACGGGAGGGACGGATGCGCGGAAGGAGAATCAGGTTCGGGATCTTGTTGCTGTGGCTGGCGGTGGCTGCGGTTTCGCAAGGCGCAGCGGCGCAGGAGCTGGAGCGTTCCGATGCGCCCATCCGCGTATCGGTCCCGCGGTGGGTGGCGGCGGGCGCCGTTGTCCCCATCTCGGGGATCAGCGTCCCGGTGGGCGGCCGAAATCAGGTGACCCTCACCATCACCCGGCCCTCGGGCCAGCCCGTGACTCTTTCAGCGCCGGTAACCGGGACGGGTGCCTTCGCCGCCACCTTCAAGGGCACCTCCACGACAGGGCTCTACCGCGTCCGGGCCGTGGCACCTGACGGGAAGGCCAGCGCCGATGCCTCCTTCTCGGTTCTGGCTCCCACGGACATGGGAGAGCTGGCGGCCCAGAAGGGCTCTTCGCTCCTGGCCGCCATGGCGAACGGGTTGCCCGTTCTGGAAGGGCGGGTGGCCGTACTTCCACCGTCTCCGGCCCGAGAGGAGGCAACAAGCCGACTGAAGGCGGTGGGATCGACGCTCCAGAGGGGGCCCGGCGAGATGAGCCGGTTCCAGACGTTACTGAAACCCGTGGGCGAGCTCCCCATGCATTCCCCCGCCTTCGGGATGGCGCTGGAGCCGGCCTTCGAGAGCATGGCCCAGGCCGCCGAGGAGGCGGAAGCGGCCCAGGCGCAGCTCGAAGAGCGACTGCGGATCTGGGGTAGCACCAAGCCCACGCGGTGCGACGATGTGGACGCGGCCGTGGCGGGCCTCGACCTCTACGCGGGCGTCCTCCAACTCCTCACCTCTTCCTGGAAGCAGATTGCCGTGGACGTGGCCGAGAAGACCGTGATGGATCGGCTAAACCTCATCCCCACCCCCCAGGTCTCGCCGGAGGACGTGATGGCCGCCAAGGGGGTCCTCAAAGCGGCGGAGGCGGGTCTGACCGCAGGGCGGGAGGGCTTCTTGGAGGAGTCCAAAGGGCTGACCGCTTCGACCGCCGCCTGGTTCGCCGAGAAGTTCCTGGGGGTGTACTGCGAACGCTTTCAGGGGACGGTGGATGCCCACTTCGGGGCCCAGTACTTCGCGTACGGCAAGAAGTGGTGGGCCTACAACATTGACCTGACAGGCAAGGTTACCCTCCGCTACCAGAAGGGTACGGGGGACGGGCCGGTGCAGGTGTCCGGCGAGTTCGAGGGCAACGCCGGGAACTTCAAGGTCTGGGAGGATCTCATGGTGGCAACCCCGGCCATGCGCCAGTACGTCCTCTTCCACTTGGCCCTGCCACCCCCGCCGCCGCCGCCGGGCCAGAAGGAGGCGGCCAACGAGTTCGGGAAGATCGGGAGGGCCTTCGCGGGCCCCTACTCCTTCCTCGTGCCGGTGCACGGCATCATCGAGGGCGACCAGCTCATTCTGGAGGTAGACCCCGCCAAACAGGACTACGGGAGCCTCGTGAAGGGGCAGGTCTGGTACGTCATGGTGGACTCGGCCTCGCCGACTCCTATCCCCTATCTCATGAAGACCGACCTGCCCATGGTGAAGGCGCAGTTCATCCTCTCCCGCGGAACGCGAGGCAAACCCTCCTTTCCCATCGTCGTCCGGGGCGGAGTGGCCTCCATCGAGAGGACCTTCACCCGAGAGGAGGCGGACGCCAAGGGCAACTACAAGGTCGTATGGAGGGTTGCCATCAAGGCCTGCAACCCGAAGTGCCCTTGAGGCGAATGCGGACATTGCGGCCCACCCCGGCGGGGAAGAAGTTCCGGTTCTTGTTCAGAAGCCGGCGGCGGTCCCTCCGCTGGCGACCCACGCGGTAGCCGTGACCCTCGGTTTGGCCGCTGGCCGTGGCGGAAGCCAGGAGCTGAGCCTTTCCGGTCCGCTCTCACCCTTCGCACTTCGCGGCCTCCGGGGTGAATGGCGTCTATCGCCGCGTCATCCACAAATCGGCTGCGGCGATGAAGAAGAGGCCGATGGCGATGTAGCCGTTGACGGTGAAGAAGGCCTTGCCGAGGCGGCTAAGGTCGCCGGGCTTGACGAGGTTATGTTCATAGAAGAGGAGGAGGAAGGTGGCGGCAACGCCGGCGTAGAAGAGCCACCCGGCGCCAAAGGAGAGGCCGGCGGCCGCCAGGAAGACCACCGTGAGCCCGTGGGAAACCGCGGAAAGCCAGAGGGCGGGGACGACTCCGAAGCGGGCGGGGAAGCTATGCAGTCCCTGTGTCCGGTCGAAGTCCACGTCCTGCAGGGCGTAGAGAAGGTCGAAGCCGGCGATCCAGAAGGTCATGGCGCCGCAAAGCCACCAGGCCGGCGCGCTGCCTTCCAGGGACGCCGTGACGGCAATCCAGGCGCCGGGGGCGGAGATCCCGTCGGCGAAGCCCAGGATGAAGTGGCAGAGAACCGTGAAGCGCTTGGTCAGGGAGTATCCCAGGAGGACCGCCAGCGCCAGCGGGGAGAGGTAGAGGCAGAGGGGGTTCAATTGCCAGGCGGAGACCTCCAGGAGGAGGACCGATCCGAGAAGAAAGACGACGGCGAAGGCGGGGGAGACCTGGCCGGTGACCAGGGGCCACCTCTGCGTGCGGGGGTTGCGGGCGTCGAAGCGGCGGTCCGCCAGCCGGTTGAAGGTCATGGCCGCCGAGCGGGCGCCCACCATGGCCCCCAGGATCCAGAGGAAGACGTGCCACCCGGGCCAGCCCCCCGCCGCCCAGACCATGGCCAGGAGGGCGAAGGGCAGCGCGAAGACCGTGTGCTGGAACTTGATCATCTCCAGCACCGCAAGGAGGCGGGCGAAGAAGGTCCTCACCGCGGCGGGCCCTCCCCCCAGCGGGCCGACAGGGCGGCGGGGAGGCCCAAGTGGTCCAGCAGCCGCTGGCAGAAGGCATCCAGGAGGTCCTCGATGGACCTGGGGTTCCCGTAGAAGGCGGGGATGAAGGGGGCCACCCGGGCGCCGGCCTCGGCGAGGGCGGCCAGGTTCCGGAGGTGGATCAAGGAGAGGGGCGTCTCCCGGGGAACCACGATCAGGGGCCGCCGCTCCTTCAAGGCCACTTCGGCGGCCCGGTGGAGGAGGTTCCGGCCGGCACCGGCCGCCACCGCTCCCACCGTGGCCATGCTGGCGGGGATGAGCACCGTGCCGTCCACGGGGAAGGAACCGGAAGCGATGGGGGCGTCAAGGTCCAGCTCGTCGTGGAGGACGAGCGTGCGGCCCGGCCGGAGGGCGGCAAGGGCCGCGGAGAGGTCAAGCCCCTCCTCGCGCCGCAGGACCAGCCGGAAGGCTTCGGAGGGGACCAGGTGGACGGTCTCGACCCCGGGGTGGTCCAGCAGGTGGCCGAGAAACCGAAGGGTCAGCCGGGCCCCGCTGGCTCCCGAGGCGCCCACCACCAGGATCTTGCCGGGGGAAGAGTCCTTGCTCCGCCTCGGACGGGGCCTTCTTACGGCCATCGCTCCCTCCAGGGCCGATTGTACCCCAGGAAGGCGCGGGGCCGGGACGGTGTTAAAAAAGGGGGGCACCCCCCAAGGAGGAGCCATGATCGGAACCGGAGATCGCCTTCCCGCCTTCTCCCTGCCGGACCAGGACGGCCGGGAGAGGACCTTCGCGACCCTTTCGGGGCCCAAGGGCCTCGTTCTCTACTTCTACCCCAAGGACGACACGCCGGGGTGCACCTTGGAGGCCACGGACTTCCAGCGCCTTCTGCCCCGCTTCCGTGCGGCGGGCTACGAGGTGGCGGGAGTCTCCCGGGACGGGGCCGCCTCCCACGGCCGCTTTCGGGAAAAGCACGGCCTCGCCTTTCCGCTCCTCACCGACGCCGACGCCTCCTTCTCGTCCGTCGTCGGGGCCTTCGGAGAGAAGGTCCTCTACGGCCGGAAGAGCGTGGGGATGATCCGCTCGACCCTGGTGGTGGACCGGGACGGAACGGTCCGGAAGATCTACCCCAAGGTTTCGGCCAAGGGCCACGCCGAGGCGGTTCTCCGGTTCCTGGAAGGAGGCGGGTCCTGAAGGTCCTTGGGAGGAGGGCTTCGAAAAGCCGGCTCGGGCCAAGTTGACGGGGGGTGGCCGCCTTCCTACAATGGCGCCAAAGGAGGGACCGCCGTGGGAGAGGGCAAGGAGGCCGAGGGCCAGAACCCCCTGAACCTGGACCCGGAAGACGTCTTCGTGGTGGCCGGGAAGTTCGCCGAGCAGGGGCGGTACGAGGAGGCCGTCGCCCTCTTCGAGCGGGGGGTCAAGCTCTTTCCCCAGAGCCTGGCCATGAAGATCGGCCTGGGCAAGATGCGGAACCTCCTCAAGGAGCGGGACGAGCAGGAGCGCGGGCGCCTGCTGGAGAAGTTCAAGGACGAGCGGCTCCGGGAGGACCACCTGGCGGCCCAGTTCGCCGCCATCGGGGAGATCTTCGAGCGGAAGGGTCAGCCGGCCAAGGCCCAGGAGTGCTACCGCATCGCCCTCCGCCACAACCCCGCCCACGAACAGGCCCTCTTGGCCCTGGCCAAGCTCCGCTACCGGAACAACGACTTTTCGGGGAGCATCGGCGAACTGCGGTCGCTGCTGGCGGTCAACCCCTTTCACGCCGAGGCCCACGCCCTTCTGGGAAGGGCCTTTTTCTACCTGAAGAACTACAAGGCCTCCCTGGCGAGCCTGATCGACGCCATGATCCTCGAGAGCGCCGCCGGTAGGCCGCCGGCCCCCGAGCTCCAGGAAAAGTTCAAGTACATCCTGGACAAGCTGGGGATCCAAAACCGGGCCGCCCGCAGCGAGCTGGTCAAGAAACGCCTCCAGCTCTTCAACCAATGCGTCGCCCGGCTGGACCTGGAGAAGGAGACGCTCCTGGGGCGGGGGGCTGTACGGGGCATCCACGACATGGCCAAGGCGGCCCCCCCCGAGGAGGGGCGCCAGGACCTTCTCCAGCTGGCCCTCAGGCTCCGGGCCTTCGAGATCTTCGCCCCCCTCTCCGACGAGAACCTCTTCGTCGTGGCCAAGGTCGCCAAGGAGCTCCCCGTCCGGAAGGGGGAGGTGGTCTTCGACGAGAACGACGAGGGGGACGACCTCTACTTCGTGGAGAAGGGAGAGGTGCGCCTCGTCAAGCAGACCCCCTTCGGCGAGCAGCCCCTGGCCCTGGCCCGGAAGGGGGAGTTCTTCGGGGAGATGAACTTCATCGATCCCGCCCACCGCAGCGCCGATGCCGTGGCCAACACCGACGGCGTCCTCTTCCGCCTCCGCCGGAGCGACCTGGAGCCCTTCTTCGAGCTCAAGAAGGACGTGGCGGTGCACTTCTACTGGCACTTCTGGCGGTCCCTCTCCCAGCGGACGCGGGAGGCCAACAACCTCCTCAAGACCTTCTTCGAGGAAGGTGGCACGGCGCCCAAGGCCCACCTCTCTCCCGAAGAGCAGAGCCGCTCCAAGGCCATCTCCATCGAGCTGGACCGGAAGATCAAGCTCCTGCAAGAGCAGGGCCTCTCCGCCAAAGAACTGCGCCTACTGGCCGCCTTCTCCACCGAGGAGCTCTACAACCAGGACGAGCTGATCTTCCGGGAGGGCAGCCGAGGGGACAAGCTCTACATCATCCTCGACGGGAAGGTGCGGATCACAAAAAACATCCCCGGCGTGGGGGAGGAGGCGCTGGCCATCCTGGGCAAGGGGGACTTCTTCGGCGAGATGGCCCTGGTGGACAACGAGCCCAGGTCCGCCGACGCCCGGGCCCACGTCAACGGGACCACGGTCCTCACCATTTCCCGCGCGGTCCTCAACGAGATCCTTTCGGTGGACGTGGAGTCGGCCCACCAGTTCCTCATCATCCTCTGCCGCATCCTCACCCAGCGCCTGAGGGAGATCAACCTGAAGATCATCCAGTGGCGGTTCATGGCGGGCGGGTTCTGAACCGGCGGGGCTCCTCAAGAAAGACGGAGAAGGGACCATGAAGCTCTACTGGGCCCGGGATGTCCGGGAGGCGGACCGGATCGCCATCGAGGAGGTCGGGATTCCCTCCCTCACCCTCATGGAGAACGCCGCCCGTGCGGTGGCCGAGGCCCTCTTCGCCGAGGCGGGGGGGTGCCTGGCGGGCCGGGTGGTTGTCCTCTGCTACAAGGGCAACAACGGCGGAGACGGCATGGCCGTGGCGCGCCTCCTCCGGGAGCGGGGGGTGGCGGTGGAGGTCCTGCTGGCCTGCCCGCCGGAGGCCCTCTCCGGAGACGGCGCCGTACAGTTCCAGCGGCTGGCCCCCGCCGGCGTCCCCTTCGCCGTCCTCCAGGGGGAAGAGGGGCTCCAGCGGCTCCGCCGGACCCTCGACGGTGCCAGCCTGGCCGTGGACGCGCTGCTGGGGACCGGTTTCTCCGGCGTCCTCGGCGGTTTCCTGGCCTCCTGCGTGGAGGTCTTGAACCGGTGGGAAGGGGTCGTGGCGGCGGTGGACGTCCCGTCGGGCCTCTCCGGGGATGCCTTCGTCCCCGAGGGGACGGCGGTGAAGGCCAGCCTGACCCTGACCTTGGCCCTTCCCAAACCCTGCCTCTTCACGCCCGAGGGGGCGGCCTTCGCCGGGAGGGTCCGGGTCCTGCCCATCGGCATTCCGGAAGAGGTGACCTCCCGGGTGGCGGTAGCGGGAGAGGCCTTGGAAGCCCGCTGGGCCCGCCCCTTCTTCCATCCCCGGAAGCCCGAGGCCCACAAGGGGGACACGGGAAGGATCCTCCTCATGGCCGGAAGCCGGGGAAAGAGCGGCGCCGCCGTCCTCGCCGCCCGGGGGGCCCTTCGGGCGGGGGCCGGACTGGTGACGGTCGCCACCCCTGCCTCCGTCCAGCCGGTGGTGGCCGCCTCCCTCCCCGAGGCCATGACCCTTCCTCTACCCGAAACGGCGGCGGGCACCCTCAGCATGGACGCCCTCACCCCGCTTCTCCGCTTCGCCGAAGGGGTCCAGGCGGCGGCGCTGGGGCCGGGGCTGGGGACGGAGGCGGAGACCGCTGCCCTCGTCCACGCCCTCTACGAGGCCATGGCGTGCCCGCTGGCGGTGGACGCCGACGGCCTCAACGCCTTCGCCGGCCTTTCCTCCCGGCTCGCGCTCCACCGGGGCCCGCGCCTTCTCACCCCCCACCCGGGAGAGATGGCCAGGCTCCTGGGGATTTCCGCCTCCGAGGTCCTCCGTCGGCGGTACGCTCTCGTCCCCGAAAAGGCCCGGGAGTGGGGTGTGGCGCTGCTCCTCAAGGGCTTCCGAACGCTGGTGGCCGGGCCTTCGGGTTCGTGGGCCCTCAACCTTTCGGGGGGGCCGCACATGGCGGGCCCCGGCTTCGGAGACGTCCTCACCGGCGTGGCGGCGGCGCTCCTCGCCCGCCTGGAAGATCCCTTCGAGGCGGGATGCCTGGCCGCCTACTGGCACGGCGCCGCCGCCGACCGGGCTTTCGAGAAACTCGGGGGCTACGGCCTTCTGGCCTCCGAGTGCGCCGATGCCCTCCCCGCCGTGGAGGGGGCCCTCCGCCGGTCCCCCGAGGGGGGAGACGGGAAGGCTCCGTGAGGGAGAGCCTCTTCCTCCCCAGCCTGCGGGCCACCCGGGCCCTCGCCCGGCGCCTGGCGCGGTCCCTTCTGGGCCGGGATCTCCTCCTGCTATCGGGGGAACTGGGGGCCGGAAAGACCACCTTCACGCGGTACCTGGCGGAGGGCCTGTCCGTGGACCCGGCGTGGGTTTCGAGCCCCTCCTTCACGCTGGTCCAGCGCTACCCCGGCCCGGAGGGGCGGCCCGCCCTGGTCCACGTAGACCTCTACCGGCTGGAGGGAGAGGGGGAGCTGGCGGGCTTGGGGCTGGAGGAGATGCTGAGCGGGGACGACGTCGTGGTGGTGGAGTGGCCCCGCCTCGGAGAGGCCCTCTTCCTGCGGGCGGGGCGGCCCCTCTGGCGCCTCCAGTTTTTCGGTAGCGGCAGGGAGCGCCGGGTGGAGGTGGAGGGCCCCCGACCCCTCACCCCAGGGAGGCCCCGACCAGCCGCCCCACGCCGTTCGTGACCGCCGCCACCCCTCCGCCGATGAGGAGCATCCGGAGGGCTCCCCGGAGGGGACTGCGGCCGGAGAAGAAGGCCAGCAGGGCACCCACGGCCAGCAGCGCCAATCCGCTCAGGATGGACGAGAGGAGAAGCCCCGGCCGCCCGGCCAGGAAAAAGAAGGGGCAGAGGGGCACCAACGCCCCCGCCATGAAGGCCACGAAGCTCGACGACGCCGCCCCCCAGGGAGAACCCAGCTCGCTCGGATCGAGCCCCAGCTCCTCCCGGGCCAGGGTATCCAGGGCCGACTCGGGGTTCTCGACGATGGCGCGGCCTAGACGTTCGGCCTCCTCCCGGGGAAGGCCCTTGGCCCGGTAGATGAGGGCGAGTTCCCGCGCCTCCTCCTCGGGGGAGGCCTCCAGTTCCCCCCGCTCCTTTTCGATCTCGTGTTCGTACAGCTCGCGCTGGGAGCGGACCGAGACGTACTCGCCGGCGGCCATGGAGAAGGCCCCCGCCAGCATTCCCGCCATTCCCGTCAGGAGGAGCACCGACCGTTCCGGCTCCGCCCCGGCCACGCCCATGATCAGGGAGAAGTTGGAGACGAGGCCGTCGTTCATGCCGAAGACGGCCGCCCGAAGCGTTCCCCCGCGGGATCCCTTGTGCCACTTCTCCTCCCGGGCGATGGCCGACGATCCTCCTTTGCCCATGGCCTCGAAGACCCGGGCGTGGACCTTCTCCTCCCGGTCCATCCCCAGGGCCCGGGCGTCGGCCTGGCCGGCGTAGGCGCCGTCGGCTCCCTTCTCGGTGGCCTCGAGGATCGGAAGGACCTCGGCGGTGCCCAGCCGCCTCGCCAGGAAGACGAGGAACCGTTCCCGGAAGCCCGGGCGGACGGGCGTCGCGTCCGCCCCCGCCTCCTTGAGTTTCTCCCGCCAGGTCCCGGCGTGGCGCCGTTCGATGGCCGCCAGGTCCCGAAAGACCTCCGCCCGTTCCCGGTCCCCCTCGGCCTCCGCCAGGGATTCGTAAAGCGCCGCCGCCCGCTCCTCGTCGGCGAGGTTTTTCCGCCACCGGGCGATTTCTTCCGGCGGTGCCGGCGTTTTTCCGTTTGTCGCGTCCATGGAAGTCGGCCTCCTCTCCCAGGATACCCCATCCTCCCCTATACTGAAGACAGCCGGAGTGGCGGAACGGGCAGACGCTGGGGACTTAAAATCCCCTGGCCGCACGGCCGTGTGGGTTCGAGCCCCACCTCCGGCACCACCGAAGGGCTCCTGGGGGAGGTGGGGCGAGAAGGGAGGGGACACCCGTAGTTTTCAAGGTCCTTCGCCAACTGCTTGGCGAAGGACCGTAGAAAACGCGGGAGGGGCCCCGCCCCGGGAACCGTAGGCGGCCTTGAAACGCAGGGGCCTCTGGCCCCGAGGCTTCTAGGCCGCGCAGGTTCGAGCCCCACCTCCGGCACCACCGAAGGGCTCCTGGGGGAGGTGGGGCGAGAAGGGCGGGCCATCCGGGACGGCCCCCGGAGGGCACCTTTCCGGGGCTTCTTCGAAGCAAGCCCCGGCTTTTCCCCGAAGGACGTGCTTGCGAAGCTGGGTCTTCGAAGGACCTTCTTGCCCGTAGTTTTCAAGGTCCTTCGCCAACGGCTTGGCGAAGGACCGTAGAAAACGAGGGAGGGGCCCCGCCCCGGGAACCGTAGGCGGCCTTGAAACGCAGGGGCCTCTGGCCCCGAGGCTTCTAGGCCGCGTGGGTTCGAGCCCCACCTCCGGCACCATGGAAGGGCTTCCCGGGGAGTTGGAGGTGGAAAGGGTGCGGCGGCGAACCTCTTCCCGAGCGATTCCCTGTCCGCGCCCTCAGGAAACCGCCTCGCCCGCCGGAGACGGTTCCACGAAGGCGGGATCCAGGTAACGGGCCCGCTTTTCGGCGGTGATCCGGCTAACGTCCACGAGGATGAGGCCGTCCACGCAATTCCCGAAGCCGTGATCGACGCCGAAGTCCAGAAACTTCACGCCGCCAGGCTCACAGAGCTCGGCGTACTGTTTGTAGAGCGTTGGGACGGTGCACCCGTAGTGCTTGAGTTGTTCCTTGAGGCGCCGGGCTTCCACCCGGTAATCGGTTCCGGGGAACAACCTTTCGAGCTCTGTCCGGCGGATCTTGGACAGGGGGTAAGGGTGGTGGGAGACGGCGAGCCCCTCTTCCCCCCCGAACCAGGTCCGGTAGAAGTGGACCAACAGGTCCTTGGCGGGTTCGGGGTAGGTGTTGCTGATGCTCACGCAGCCGTAGAGCCAGCGTAGCGCGGGGCGGCGGGCCAGAAAGGCGCCGATGCCCATCCAGAGGTAGTCGAGCGCCCGGCTGTTCCAGTAGCGCGGCTGGACGAAACTGCGTCCCAGCTCGGCGGCGTCCGGCAGGAGAGCGGAGAAGGTCGGGGAGAAGTGGAAGAGGGAAGCGGCGTACAAGCCCTGCTGGCCATGTCGGGCCAAGATGTCCGAGCAGAGCCCGAGACGGTAGGCGCCAACGATCTCCATTTCCGCGTCGTCCCAAAGGACCAAGTGGTGGTAGTGGCCGTCGTAGGCATCCAGGTCCAGCCGGCTTCCCGTTCCCTCTCCCACCTTGCGGAAGGTCGCCTCCCGGAGCCGTGCGATCTCCCTCAGGGTCACCTTGAAGGTGCCGTCGGCGAGGAAAATTCGCTTGCCGTCGTAGGTTTGGCCCAGGATCTGGGCATTACCGAGCTCTCTTCGCAGCGCACGTCGTTCGACGGGGTGGATGATGCAACTTTCGGTCCGGAAGAAGCCCTTGCGGCCCTCTCCCAACCGGTAAAGGTGTTTCTGGAGAAGGTCCGTCAGCGCCTTTTCCCGGAGTGCCGCCGTCCCGAGTGACGCGGCGGGAATGGGGTCGCCGATTTTAATCGCGATGGACCGGCCCCTCCTTCCGAACATCTCCCTCGGCAAAAGGAACATGGAAAGAGGGCGGCTGAACAGCGCCGACAGGTAGAAGAGCCAGGAGTTCCGCCCCTCGATATAGACGGGGAGAACGGGGGCGCCGTGTTTCCGGGCGAAGTGGACCGGCCCGGGGTGCCATTTTCGCTCCCGGATTCCCCTCCAGGTCAGGCGGGCCACCTCCGCGGCGGGAAAGAAGATCACCGCCTCGTCGTTCTCCAGCGCCCTCGCGATGGCCTCCAGGTTGGACCGCTGAGGCTTTCTGGAAAAGATGTCGTAGGGAAGAAAGTATTCCCGAAGACCGGGGAAGGCCATCAGGAGGTCATTGGCCACGACCTTCACGTCCGGCCGCACATCCAGAAGGGTTCGCAACAGGACGAGGCCGTCCAGGCCTCCAAGGGGGTGGTTGGCGACAACGACCAGCCGCCCTTCGTGGGGAATCCGCGCACGGTCGCGAAGGGAGAAGGAGGCCCACACGCCCAGCCGGTCCAGCGCCTCGTCCAAGATGTCCAGGCCCCTCCGGTGTCCGTGGGCTGAAAAGAAGGTCCGCATGTCGGGCAGGCGGAGGAAGCGGTCCAGCAGGTGAAGGAGCGGCTCTCGAAGGAAGGTGGGAAGGGAATCGTAGAGTCGGGGGAGGCGCTCCTGCAGCAGAGGTTCGATCCGAAGCAGGTCCACGGCAGACTCCCTAGCAGGCCCCAGAATCCTCTTCGCCCGTTTCGGGAGCCTTTCCCGGCCGTTTCGGCCCGGCAACGGACCGGCACACCGATCGCCTCCACCTCTACCGGGGAGAAGGAGACGCACCTTCTCGGGGGGGCAAGGGCCGGGTTTTCGGGCGGTGGCGGGAGTGGCCCATCCCAAGGGCCACCAGCACGTGGCAGTCCATGGCCGCCAGAATCCCTCTTTCCAAGAGCCTTCCCGGTGGGGGGGGTGGAGGGAAAGCGGGAGGCGGCCAGGGGATCGGGAAAGGCTTCGGAATTCCGGAGGAAAGGGGTGGAGGCGCCGACCGGAATCGAACCGGTGATGAGGGCTTTGCAGGCCCCTGCCTTACCGCTTGGCTACGGCGCCCCGGGGAACCCATTATGGCTGCCGCCCCTCATCCTGTCAACGCCCCGGGCCCTTCCCCAATCCCGCGATGGGAACCGAACAGGCGGTGCAAGTCTATGGAAACTTCCCCAAATAGCCCCATCCCCTGCCAAGGGATTGGGGGCATTCGAGCCGAAGGCGAAGAATGCGCCAAGGGTGGGGTGAGGCTCCACGGGCTTTGCCCGTGGAGCGGGGAGGGAATGGCCCCTCCCCGTTCAGGAGAAAAAGCTTTTCCCTTGTGAAGCACCTACTTCATCGAAGGCA
>Ga0272448_1001047_pt1 | contig 39093 bp, 40 predicted proteins | sample YNPCB0191_FD_202220 | JGI IMG/M metagenome (GOLD analysis project Ga0272448, IMG submission 202220) | Hot spring sediment microbial communities from Yellowstone National Park, WY, United States - YNP-CB-019-1 | ecosystem: Environmental > Aquatic > Thermal springs > Hot (42-90C) > Sediment...
TTTATTCCTCTTTTGACGACAACTTCTCTCCCTGCCGTCTCCCTTTCCAACTATGCTTTTTTCATGGTTCGGTGGTTCGGCTTTCGCCTCACACTTTTCCTAGATTAGCTAGGAAATAAAAAAATGTCAAGGGTTTAAGAAGATTTTTTTGCCTACCTCTTAATATTTTATTTATATCTACTTGATTCATGCCTGACAACAAGCCAGCGATCGCCTGCTTTTCAAGTCTTTCAATGCTCGTCCGTTCCTAACCGTACTGTTGATTATGCTACCTTGGAAGCGAAAACAGTCTTGAGATGAACCAAACAAGCACATACATTCAAGTATGGCTAAGTGAATAATTCACCCAAAGTAGCGATCGCCTGTCGCTTGTTCCTCAAAATCTTAACTATATCCAGTCATTTCTTCTTCACTGGCTTTATTTGTTTGCTTGTAACTCCCTTTTCATATTTCAAAGTGTAAACACCGTGAGCATGCAATACTCGATACCACATACCCGCTTGCACTCCTGTAGAAAGCATTTTTCCAACATTCGTTTTAGCAGTGCGAAACTGCTCTGGAGTTAATTTATTACCGTACAAATCACGTACAATGGCGTCAATATGAAAATGCATGTCCGGTTTGCGACGCATCAAAATCAAGATGGCATTTTGTATGGAGTACTCTTGGAATTCAGGTAACAAAGGTAGAGTTCCAGGTTTTCTAGGGACACTTAACTTGGGAATATCAGAGATATCTACTTCTTCCTGTGTAGGAGTAGTCTGTTCCAGATGTGGGACTGAGTTAGATTGTGGAGTGGTTGATGTTGGAATTGTCTGATGTTGAAACTGTTGTTCGTTTTCTGATTCTTGCTCAAGAGTCTTTAATTCCTCTTTGTTATTAGCAGAGTGAGTTCTATCTCCTAACAACACCTGCATAGTAGAAGATTCGGGTAGGCGTTTGTAGGTATGATGGATTTTCTCTTCTAGAACGTACTTTGGTATTAAAGCTTCCAAAGCTTGGATCTGATTCCGAACAAAAGACAGACGGCGTTCTAAATCAGCAGCTTCCAAGACGTAACGCTCTCGTTCTGCTTGTAGTACCCTAAGAATCTCAGATAAATCAGCCATAACAATTTCGTTTTGTTTTGAAAGGAATAAACAGTGGAAAGTAAAGAAGTTTTCGTCAAAGCTCACGTTCGCATCATTAAGCAGAGAGTTTATCGTTTTGTTTGTAAAGGATGCAATAAAGTGGTCGAACGCACTTGCTATCCTTCGAGACCGTTATTCTGCGAACGGTGTCGACCTCCAAAAGTCCATGCAGCCAAAACTCCGGCGCCGGTGACAAAAGGTAAATCAAGGACTTTAAGCAAGTCAACCAAAAAACGAAAAGTAGGTTAATACCAATGTTATGAATGTTTGTGACAAATCCTCCAGTTACTCAATCCTATTCCACCCCATAGCATTTTTGTGAAGGTTGTCAAAACTCAAGTGCCCTCGTTCCTTGTTATGCTTTAGTTAACAGCGGACAGAGGGCATTGATTGACGGCCGTTGTGCAAGGAAGAATGTGTAGCTAGATTCGAATAGAGCTTGAAATATAGAAGGACAGCTTGCACCAAGCTTTCATCCACCACTTTTGCCTGCCCGAATTACAGCAATTATAGTTCTGGCAATGATGCATGTAATTGTGTCTTGAAAGCTTCACAACTAACTGTGATTGATTCTTACTCAAGTGCAGCTAACTCTACGGCATACATGTTCATAGCTTGACTTTTAGGAGAATTCCAGAGCTTTGGTTGAGCAGTTAACTTTAATTTTCCACGATATTTTATCATACCTAAAAATTCCTTTAGGAATACACTGAAAGAAATTGCTCTCTTGGAGAATAATGAGATTTATCTATCCCAAATTATATACTTTACTGTTAGTAACATTTTTCGCTCTCTTATGCCATACTAACACTGCAGCAGCGGCTGAAAAGGTTGTTTTTAAATATGGAATTTTTCGTCCCTTCTTACCAGTTAGCGAATTAACAAATCTGGTAAAAAGGGAGAAGTTTCGCCCAGACTCAATTTCTTTTTGAAACAAGCTCATCAAGAACCGCAAAAGTTTGGCGAAGTCCTGGCGTGGGAAATAAATGTCAGTCCTGTTGTCTTAGATCGAGCATTAAACAATGCTGGAGGTGAATTTTTACTAGACCGTATTAGTTGGTCAATTCATACTCCGTCAAATCAAGAAAACGAACAGACATTGCGCTCACCTTTAGTGTTATCGGCAAAAAATGACAATAAAATTTCATTGATTGAGATTCTTCAAAATTATCTCACCACGGAAGTTGACGTTGAGGGTGAACGGCTTGTCCAAACTTAGTCCAAACTTATGAGCAACTCAAACTTTGGGCAGAGCGTTTGCAAAAAACGTTCCATGTTCATGTATATTTGAATTATTTATCGAACCAAGGATTTTGGCAAGCAAGGTTTGAGAAGATGAAAATGTCATGTTTATTTCGCATCCTCAAAGATTCATTAATTCTTTAAATTTATTCATTTAATCTCCCCAGCATTAAAAGAAAACTGTGTGGTGAAATTTGAGAAAAGTAATATTACTAGAACAGTTGTATAGTTTGGTGGCAGCATTACTAATACCAATTCTTCAAAAGCAAACGACAGATAGTACACCTCGCTAACAGCAAGGGAAATAGCAGGCATTTACAAACTAGAAATCCAAGAGAGCAAAGCACCTCTCAAGCAGTTACTAAAAGAGCAGAAAACAACCTTTAGCAAAGAACAGATACCTAAGATCCAACAGCGATGTGACGACAGCACCAGGCTATGTTACAGTAGCGGCTGCGATTGTACTAAATAGGGAGGCATTAGTGAATTGCAAAGAGTGCAAAGTCTCTTCAGAGCGATCGCGTGCAATACTAGTGTGGGCTCAACAGAAAGCATTGCAAAAACCTTGAAAGCAACCAGCTGTGATTGGTTGGTGCAGGAATTGGGGATTAAGGCAAAGTACAAAACAGTACATCAACTGCTGCACCCTAGATTGCAATCATCGCCTCAAATGTCATGACCGGCGATTGTTGAGCACTCTTGTGAGCAACTCTAAGCCTATGAAAAACCTAGGCAAGAACTTAGCAATGCTGATATAGTTTGCAGTCAGTGTGTTGGGTTTTATGGCGATGAAACCCAATTGAGATAGAAGACCTTAGGAGGGTGCAAGATTGCCGCGCTTAAGAGTGAAAGCGATTAAGACAACTGCAACAGCTTTTTTCAAGTTAGTTACATTTACGGGATTGTAGAACCAAAAACAGGAGAGCTTTTTTGAGTTTTCTCATCTACCAAGCAATATCATTAGAGCAAGTGTGGAAATATCTAAAGCAGCGATCGCGTTCGAGTTTGTCAACAACTGTTGTACTGACTGCTGAGGTAGTTGCAGCAATTACGGGACGTCGGTCCATACCGCATGTTCTATCGTCGCCCATTTAGAGAATTAGTATAAACCTGCCTGTGGCAAGTATTGAAATGCTTTTATTAACTAAGAGTGTCTGGATACTCTCCAATCAAGATAAGCTAGCCGTGCTACTTGTTAACGTGCTTTGATTCTTTATTTTTGGGCTAGAAATTAGTACAGCCATTTTTCCCAAAAGCATTTGGTGAAAGCTAAACCAACTAGATATTGCAACGCTCTTCACCCCACAAACCAAGCTGATGTCAGCAAAATTGCATTTTTCAGCATTTACCCAGAGTCATAATACTATCAAAAATAAAAAAATAAAAAATACGATCTATCTTTTGGTAGAAAAATCAATACATATAAATAAATACTAAAGCATTGTTGTTGCCGGTAAGAAGAAATATTCTAATATTGTTATGTTGTTACGTCGCCACACAACTTGTCAGGAATTATGAGTAGAATTTGGCAAGAAACGCTCGCCAGTTGGGACCACAGTTATCCACCAGTTAGATGGCAGCAAATGCTTGCACAAACGCCATCACCACTTATTAACCCCACTCGACCACAAGAGACTTTCGATGCTGGAGTAAACTATTTACAAAGACTGAGTGCACAGATAATTGCTTTTCTTCCCTCTTTACTAGCAGCGCTAGCAATCTTATTGATCGGTTTGCTGATTGCAGCGATCGCATCCGCAATTGTGCGGGGAATTCTCAACCGTACTAACATAGATAATAAAATAGCGGCTGGGTTAACAGGTCGTGCAGATACCAGAGAACTACCTCAAGTTGAAAATCTCATCTCGAGCATAGTCTTTTGGATTATCGTCTTACTTACTATAGTCGCCGTTTTACAGGCACTCAACCTGCAAGCAGTATCTCAACCTCTCAATACCTTCCTCAACCAAGTGATCGGCTATGTACCTAGATTAATAGGTGCAGCAATTATTTTAGCGATCGCTTGGGTGGTAGCAACAATTGTCAAGCTAGTGACAACACGAGCGCTGCGTATTTTGAGGCTAGATGAGCGCTTAAATCAACAGACTAGCAACGTTGACACACCTTCTAGCCAAAATCAATTATCTCTGAGTGAAACGATTGGAAATGCCCTTTACTGGTTTATCTTTTTACTTTTCCTGCTACCAATTCTCAATACCTTAGAGTTAAATCAAGCCTTACTACCCATACAGACTTTAATCACCCAAATAATTTCAATTTTGCCAAACATTCTGGCAGCAGTACTGATTTCTTTTGCTGGTTGGTTACTTGCTACTGTGGTAAGACGAATTGTCACCAATTTACTAGCCTCAGCAGGAGTCGACCGTCTGGGTGCAAAATTTGGTTTGGGACAAACAACAACAGGACAGTCCTTTTCAGGAATTATTGGCACTATTGTATATGTACTGATTTTAATTCCTGTAGCGATCGCTGCTCTTAACGCTTTGCGGATCGAAGCTATTTCGGTTCCAGCAGTTGCTATGCTGCAACAAATCCTTAACGCTCTTCCTGCTATTTTCACAGCAGCATTTGTACTTATTGCAGCTTACTTTTTAGGGCGGTTTGTTGCTGATTTGGTTACTAACATTCTTACCAGTCTTGGCTTTAACAATATATTCTCCATTCTGGGTTTACCCACCACAAGAATAAGACAGCCTGGAACTATTGTTGAGACACCGCGAGACTACTCTGCACCCCCAGAAACCGTAACTGCTGCAAGTACCGCCGGCCGTACTCCATCAGAAATAGTAGGGATTGTGGTATTGGTAGGCATTATGTTATTTGCCACTGTTGCTGCGGTTGATATTCTCAATATCCCAGCTCTTACTAATTTAGTCAGCGGTATCGTAGTTATTTTTGGTCGGATTTTAGCAGGATTAGTGGTATTTGCTGTGGGATTGTTCCTGGCAAATTTAGCTTTCAACATTATTAGCAGTTCTGGCGATCGCCAAGCACAAATACTAGGACAAATAGCACGGGTTGCAATTATCGCTTTAGTATCAGCAATGGCTTTACAACAAATTGGTGTTGCTAGCGATATTGTTAACTTAGCATTTGGATTGTTGTTAGTTGTTAGGTGCGATCGCTGTAGCAACGGCTATCGCTTTTGGTTTGGGTGCACGTGAAATTGCAGCTGAACAAGTGCGAGAATTACTTGCTTATTTCAAAAGCAAACGCAATCAACCTCCCCAAGCCTAACAAATTTTAATTAACAATCACTAGTTCGTTCTCCTCACACACTTTCTGTTATTTAGTCCATGAATTTTACAGCTAATTCCCAGTATTGGTTACAAAAAACTTCTTCGCAACTGCATTACCTTGGTTGATAAATTACTAGCTAACTGACAAGCAATAATATCTACAACCAAAGGCTTGAGCAGCTTGCGAATTTATTTTTGAAAAATCAGTTTTAATTAAGTTTAGGAAAAATTTTACTATTTACCAATATTTCTGAGATTTTATGAACGACATCAACTATAATCCCAGTGGAACAGGTCAAATTAACGGCAATATTTTTGGTTTACCTTTTAATTATGAGTCTGCAAATTTGATTATCTTTCCTGTTCCTTGGGAAGTAACTGTTTCCTATGGTACAGGAACTGCTAAAGGTCCGCAAAGAATTCTAGATGCTTCACCCCAACTTGATTTATATGATTTTGACCATCCCCAGGGATGGAAACAGGGAATTTTTATGGTAGAAATTTCCCAAAAATTGTTAGAAAAAAACAAATTGTATCGTTCGCTAGCAGCAAAAATCATCCACAGATTAGAGCATGGTAAATCTCTGACAGAAACCCCAGATTTAACACCTGTTTTGCAGGAGATTAATCAAGCTTGCCAGCAGGTTAACAAGTGGTTGTTTGACCGGTGTCAGCAAGCAATTAATGATGGAAAGCGGGTAGCTGTAATTGGTGGCGATCACAGTTCACCCTTAGGTTATTTGCAAATATTAGCGGCTAAATATACCGATTTTGGTATTTTACAAATTGATGCCCACGCAGATTTGCGCGATACTTATGAAGGCTTTGAATTTTCCCATGCATCTATTATGTTTAACGCGATGAAAATACCGCAAATTTCTAAATTAGTACAGGTGGGCTTGCGCGATGTGTGTTATGACGAAGTGGAAACGATTGAAAAAGCAAGCGATCGCATTGTCGCTTATTACGATCCAATTATCAAACAAAAACTGTATTCTGGTACAACTTGGATAGAGATATGTCGAGAAATTGTCAGTCATTTACCTGAATATGTTTATATTAGTTTTGATGTTGACGGATTGGATCCAAAATTATGTCCGCATACAGGTACTCCTGTTCCTGGAGGATTAGAATTAGAGCAAACTTTTTGCTTATTTCGCGAGTTAGCAAACAGTGGGAGAAAAATAATTGGCTTTGATGTATGCGAAATTGGTGATGGAGAGTGGGATGGTAATGTTGGTGCGCGCATCGTTTATAAATTGGCAAATTTGATGGATTTATCTCAGCAATGATAGGGACTGTGGTAATTTTAATAAATTTTAGATTGGAAAAATTAACAGCTTAGAGCGTAATGTCTGGTTGGAAAGCGCGCCTCGCTATTTTGAAAAGAAAATTTGTACCGTCGCATCGATTTCTTCCTACGCCCGAGTCTACAATTGATAGAATTAAAGTTCTGAAAACAGAACTAAACAGTTCTTGTATCAAAGTTTTAAATTGGAACATTGCCAAAAAAAATTACGATAAAAATTGGCGAAAAGACTTTTTAAAAATTCTGGAGAAATACCAACCAGATCTAATATTTTTACAAGAAGTGCGCATGAAGTTAGAGACAGAAAACTTGGTAGAATTAAAAGAAATGAGTTGGGCTTTTGCTCCGAACTATATAGATACTCATTATCAAAGTTATTCAGGGATTTTGACAGCAGCTAAAATTAATCCGCTCTCCAGAAAAGCTATTATCACCAAGCATTGCGAACCAATTACTAAAACTCCCAAAGTTTCTCTGCTGATCGAATACCCATTATTCCACGAACAAAAAAATCTTTTAACTGTCAACAGTCATTTTATCAACTTTGTAACTTTAAACAAGTTTAAAATGCAGTTGCAGGAGTTAGAGTTAATTTTGTCTACCCATGACGGACCTATTATATTTTCGGGAGACTTTAATACTTGGAATCGAAAAAGAGCAAGAATTTTGCACGCAGCTGTTAATCGATTGGGATTAATTCCAGTCACTTTTACATCCCAGGAAAGTAAAAAAATTAAACGATTTCTTCTCTCACCTCCTTTGGATTACATTTTTTACCGAGGACTTTGGGAAAACAAAGCAAAGGCTACAGTTTTAGACCACATTTGTTCGTCCGATCACAAGCCATTACTGGCGGAATTTAGTTATCTAGAAAGGCAAAACAGCAAAGATGCGTGTAGATAGTGGCGTTATAGCTATTTTTAGTACAGCTGCGGTTATTGTTCATGGCTTGGGGATTGTGCATGCTGCTCATGCCATTATGAACGTACGATCTTCCCAAGGAGCGATCGCCTGGGGAATTTCTTTAGTGACTTTTCCTTGGTTGGCGGTTCCATTGTATTGGATTTTTGGCAGAACTAGATTTCACGGCTATGCGGAAGCCTTGCGTACGGTTTATACACAACACCACAAACTGATTCACCACCTATACAGAGATATCACTAAACACAAAGCAGTCTTACCAGAAAAGCTAGCACCACTGCAACCGCTAGCGGAAGCTTTTACCGGAATTCCCTTTACCTCCGGTAATGCAGCGCAATTGTTGATTAACGGTCAGCAAACATATCAAGCAATGTTGCAGGCGATCGCATCTGCAAACAGTTACATACTGCTACAATCCTACATAGTTAACGATGACGAGGCAGGTAACGAATTTCGGGAAGCGTTGATAGCAAAAGCCAAACAAGGAGTACGGGTTTATTTTCTCTACGATGAAATAGGTTCAAGCAAACTATCTCGTTCTTATATTAAATCTTTGCGCACCAATAACATTCAGGTGAGTGCGTTTCACACTACCAAAGGAAGGGGAAATCATTTTCAACTTAATTTCCGCAACCATCGAAAAATCTTGGTAGTGGATGGTGAAATAGGATTTGTTGGTGGTTTAAATATTGGTGACGAATACTTGGGGAAAAATCCCCGCCTCAGTCCTTGGCGCGACACCCACATGATGCTGCAAGGACCGACCGTACAGACTTTGCAAAGTACCTTTATGCGAGATTGGTACTGGGCGACTCGAGAAGCGATCGCAGCGAACTGGAACATCCAACAAGCTAACGGCGCTAGCAACCAAATTGCACTAGTGCTTCCTACAGGTCCTGCAGATACCCTCAAAGCTTGTAACTTGTTTTTTGTCAATGCGATTAATTTAGCTGAAAATCGCCTGTGGATTGCCACTCCTTACTTTGTCCCGGATGAATCAACTCTCACAGCCTTAACGCTTGCAGCAGTGCGCGGTGTAGACGTGCGCATTATCTTACCGAATCGACCCGACCACCTGCTTGTCTATTTGTGTTCTTTTTCTTACTACCAAGAAATGAAGGCGATCGGTATCAAGCTATATCGCTACAAAAATGGATTCATGCACCAAAAAGTCATACTTATTGACGAAGACCTAGCAGGAGTAGGAACAGTTAACCTCGATCATCGTTCTTTTTTCCTTAACTTTGAAGTGATGGGCTTTATTGCCAATCTTGATTTTGTCAAAAAGGTAGAGAAAATGTTAAAGGACGATCTAGCTGTTTGTGTGGCTGTGAATTTCTGCGAGTATGATAAAAAACCTCTTTGGTTCAAATTAGCTGTGAAAATAGCCCGTTTGCTCACGCCAATATTGTAAATAAAAATCAAGACTGAAACGATGCTGTTAAAGCCACTGCCAAAGCATCTGCTGCATCATCGGGACGGGGAATGTCATCTAAGTGCAACTTTTGCGCCACAGCTTGCTGAACTTGGAATTTCTCTGCATTGCCGTATCCGGTCAGGGCTTGTTTGATTTGAGCAGGTGTAAACTCTATATATGACAGTTCGTGCTGCGCCAAGACTAGCAGGATCACACCCCGTGCTTGAGCAACCAAGATGGTATTTCCCATACGATAGAAGAACAACTTCTCAATCGCTACCAAGTCGGGTTGTAACTCGTCAATTAGGGTGTGTAAATCTTCGTACAACGTACGCAGCCGCTGTCCCATTTCTGCATCTGCTGACGTACTAATCACACCAAAATCTAGAATATTTACTGGAGCATCCCGTAGCTGAGCCTGATTTGGATTGCAGATAATTGCTCCAAATCCTAGAGCAGCAAGTCCGGGATCTAATCCCAAAATTCGCTTTCCCATTGATTTAGTTCCACTGGGGCGGAGTGTTATTTGACAAAGCTAATTAGCCAGCTTGAACGGACGCTTTTATTCTGGTGAAAGTGAAAAATGTAGTAATTTTCCATTTGGAGATGAGACTAGGTAGTGTAAATTCTCTGTTAATCATTGTTCGTGGCACTAAGTATGTCAATTGGTTTTTTCAGACAAGCCCTTAACAATTTGCAACAGCAGTCGCGCCGTCGCACTTCCCACCGAGTTAACCAATGGTTCAAATGGTTATCCCCCGGATTATCAGTAAAACGTTGGTTGTTAATTAGTATTGGGGGTGTGTTGCTGGCGTCTTTGGGATTGGCAATTTGGATTAAGCTCACACCTATTTTTTGGGCATTAGAGCTGCTCAGGGGTTTTTTAGCAGCTATTACCGATATCTTACCCAACTATATTAGTGGACCTTTAGTAATGTTGTTTGGGTTGTTGTTACTTCTTTGGGGACAAACCCGTACGGTAGGTTCCATTACAGAGGTTCTCAGACCAGAAGGCGATGAAGAGCTAGTGGATGTATTACTAGCGCACCGCCGCTTGTATCGAGGACCAAAAATAGTAGCTGTTGGTGGTGGTACGGGACTTTCAACATTACTAAGAGGACTAAAACATTATAGCGCTAATATTACTGCTATTGTTACTGTTGCTGACGATGGCGGTTCCTCCGGGCGCTTGCGACGGGAATTCGGTGTTTTACCACCAGGAGATATTCGCAACTGCTTAGCCGCCTTAGCGGATGAAGAAAAGCTCTTAACAGAATTGTTTCAATATCGCTTTCGTGTTGGCGACGGTTTGACGGGTCATAGCTTTGGTAATTTGTTCCTCACGGCTATGAGTGAAATTACCGGAGACCTGGAGCGAGGCGTGGCTGCTAGTTCAAAGGTGCTAGCGATTCGCGGACAAGTTTTGCCAGCAACTTTGAGCGATGTTCGCCTGTGGGCAGAACTAGCTGATGGTCGTCGCATTGAAGGAGAGTCAAAAATTACTGCTGCAGGAGGTACGATAGTGAAAATTGGCTGTACTCCTTCCCGTCCTCCAGCGTTACCCGCAGCTATAAAAGCAATTAAAGAAGCTGATTATATTATCATGGGTCCTGGTAGTTTATATACTAGTGTTATTCCGAATCTATTAGTACCTGAAATTGCCGATGCGATCGCTGCTTCTAAATCACCCCGGATTTATGTCTGCAACATTATGACCCAGCCGGGCGAAACCCAGGGATACACTGTTAGCGACCACATTCGAGCCATTGATGAGGCCTGCGGTGGTAGACGCCTGTTTAACGCCGTGCTAGTACATAAAAAGTCTCCTTCTGTAAAAGCCCTGATCCGTTATGCCCAACAAAACTCCCATCCTGTGTTTTTAGACCGAGAAGAAGTAACTAAAATGGGAAGAAGAATTGTTTTAGCTAATGTAATGCACGAAGACGAAACAGGTTGCGTGCGTCACGATCCCCAAAGATTGGCGCGAGTACTGTTGCGCTGGTACAGCCGAACCCACTACGGAAAATGGGGAGAGTGGGCAAAAGCAATAGTAGAAAAAGAAAAGGATAGATGGACAACTAAGCAGACAAATAACCGCTTGTAAATCAAAGGTCAAATAATTTTGATTTCAGCCCATCCAACTTCAATGAGGAACTTTTTGCTTGCCAATGCAGAAGCAACGCGATCGCTTGGTTTTACCCTTGGTAAATCCCTAGATGCTGGTAGCACCATCTTGCTAGAAGGCGATTTGGGTGCTGGTAAAACCACTTTAGTACAAGGTATTGGGGAAGGTTTGGGTATTGTCGAACCGATTGTCAGTCCAACTTTTACCTTGATCAATGAATATACTCAAGGTCGTCTTCCCCTTTACCATCTAGATTTATACCGCTTACAACCTGAAGAAATTGCAGCGCTAAACATAGAAATTTATTGGGAAGCTGTTGAAGTTACTCCTGGAATCGTAGCCATTGAATGGGCTGATAAAATGCCATACAAACCACCTAGTTATCTTCGTTTGTATTTTACCTATCAAGATGAGGAAAACCGTCAGGTTCAAATTACATGCCACAACTTTACCTTAAGTAAAGAACTTGTGATTTGCCAAAATTACCCCACCTAAACCTTCGCTACTCGCTGTTTTAAGTTTGCCCGTACTTTGGATGTAGATGGCAATTATTGCTTGAAAGTTAAAGCTTGTCCGCGCACTTGCGTGTGTAGCTTGCCTTTTTCGTAAACAATTTGCCCGCCTACAATAGTATAAACAGGCCAGCCAGTGAGATTCCAACCTTCAAAAGGACTCCAACCGCATTTGGTCAGCAGTTCTTCCCGACAAACTCGCCGGTAAGCACGCAAATCTACAAGCACAAGATCAGCGTCATAACCAGGAGCGATGACACCTTTATTGGGAATTCCGTAAGCTTGAGCAACAGCAGTTGACATCCATTTCACAACTTGCGCCAGGGTACATCGTCCTTCCATTGCCGCTGTTAACATTAAAGGCAGTGAAGTTTCTACTCCTGGCATTCCCGAAGGACTGTGAGGATAAGGTTGTGCTTTCTCTTCTAAAGTGTGGGGAGCATGATCTGTAGCAATAAAATCTACGATACCATCATGCAAAGCTTGCCAAAGAGCTTTGTTGTCCTCGGGCGATCGCAAAGGGGGATTCATTTGCGCTAACGTACCGATTTTTTCATAAGCACTGATATCCAAGAATAAATGCTGGGGTGTCACCTCTGCTGTTACCCAAGTTGGCTTGTACTGACGCAGCAATTGTGCTTCTTCAGCCGTGGACATGTGTAAAATATGCAAACGGCGCTGGTATTTTTGTGAAAGCTTTAATGCTTTTTGAGTTGCAAGCAGTGCGGCTAGATTATCCTGGATTTGAGAATGAACGGCGACATTTTCGATCATTCCAGCAAATTCCTGGCGCCTTTGGTTTATTCTTTGCTGGTCTTCGGCGTGAACAGCAATTAAACGATTTCCCTGAGCAAATATAGCTTCTAGTATTTCTTCTTGCTCAAGCAGCAATTGACCGTGCATTGACCCCATAAAAATCTTAATACCTGGGGTTGGAGCCGCCGTCAGCAAATCTGGTAAGTTGTCTTTTGTGGCTCCGATAAAAAAGCCGTAATTGACAAGGCATTTATTCGCAGCCCGCTGTAATTTATCATCAAGCGCTTGCTGGTTAGTAGTGGGAGGACGTGTATTTGGCATTTCCAGAAAGGAAGTCACCCCACCTTTAGCACACGCACAGGTAGCGGTAAACAAGTCTTCCTTGTGTTCTAATCCTGGTTCCCGAAAATGAACCTGTGGATCGATAACTCCCGGCAACAAAGTTAACCCTTCGGCGTCTATTTCTGTGGTTGGCTGTGTACAAGTGATTTCTGTTCCTACTTCGACAATGTGGCGATCGCGTACCAGCACATTCCCTACTATTAAGTCTCCGTTAGCTAAAATTATTTGAGCGCCACGAATTAGTAAATCTGGAGATGACATAAACTATAAACTGTGTTAAGGTCACAGCAAATTATGACAAATTATCATGACTTTAGGTTAAACTTAGTTGGATTACTAGCAATAATAAAAATAATGTCATTTATTACCAACAAGTTTATCTTTTTAGCTATGGTTTACCGGCGCCAGACAACCACACTATCCAAAAAGTAAATTTGTCAAGCTAATATTAATAAATATATATATTTTAGAAACGGAAAAGTAATTACCTGCACGTAGGGACTTTACTGTAGTAATTTCATGCCAAATCCACTGTCTGAAAACAATTCTAACCAAAAACCCGATCATTCCTGGCTTGCCGAACTAGGCAGAACGATCGCCCTTAGCATCGTACTAGCTTTGGGAATTCGTACTTTTGTTGCTGAAGCTCGTTGGATTCCCTCCGGTTCTATGGAACCTACCCTACACGGTTCACCTAACCAGTGGGAAGCTGACAAAATTATTGTTGATAAGCTCAGCTATAAATTTTCCAATCCTCAAAGAGGAGATATTGTCGTCTTTCTACCAACAAAAGAACTAAAAAGGGAAAATTATCAAGATGCTTTTATTAAGCGGATTATAGGTTTACCAGGAGAAAAGGTAGAAATCAAAAATGGCAAAGTTTATATCAACGATCGCCCCCTAGCAGAAGATAAATATCTATCTCCCTCCCAACGGACACTCATAGATGTTTGTACCTCAGGACCTCAACCTCCTTTCCTTTTAAAACCCGCCATCGTTCCTCCTAATTCTTACTTAGTTCTTGGTGACAATCGTAACAGCAGCTACGATAGCCGCTGCTGGGGTGTCGTTCCGCGAGAGAATATTATCGGTCGCGCCATACTTCGCTTTTGGCCTTTAGATCATATCGGTGAAATCAATAAACCACCTCTTTATCCTTAGTTAAAAATTATCAAAATTGCCAAGTATTTGCCATGACTTTTATCAAGGTTTGGCATGGGGAAATAAGGCGCACGTGACTGTGGCGATCGCCTACTTGCTCGTCACCCAACTGCCAAACACATCTAAAGCTCGTGATTATAATAAAAATTAAGTAAAATAAGAAAGAAAAGAAATTTTTTGCTACCTATTCACTCCAATGCCATATTTGCGCCACAAAAGCTTCACAAAATATATTTAGATTGGAAATAAATTTAGAAATATTTCCATACAAAAATGCTACACGAACCACAGGATCGAGATAAATTTTCAAAGAAATTTTCATTTCATACTATCAGTGAAAAAATTCATCCGCCCCACGCTTGGCAAAAAACAGCAGTAAATCTGTCACTGGTATTGCTTGGTTCTGGAATGACCCTAGCAGGGGGCTACCTGGCCTATTATGTTCACCAGATTTCCCAGGACGCATCCAAATTAGCAGTTAGTTCCGTCAACGCAGCTCCGCCAGTTCCGGTGGGTACAAATCCTAATTTTGTCACCGCAGTCGTACAAAGAGTAGGACCGGCGGTAGTAAGAATTGATGCTTCTAAAACTGTAAAAACCGAGCTACCAGACGAATTTAACGATCCCTTTTTCCGTCGCTTCTTTGGGGAAGAAATTCCATCCCTACCAGAAAAACGAGTAGAGCGAGGAACAGGTTCAGGTTTTATCATTAGCGCTGACGGTCGCATCCTCACTAACGCTCACGTAGTAGATGGCGCAGATACAGTGACGGTGATTTTAAAAGATGGACGCTCCTTTAAAGGAAAAGTAGTGGGTGAAGATGAGTTAACGGATGTTGCAGTTGTGAAAATTGATGCTAAAAACCTACCAACAGTAACCTTGGGAAATTCAGATCAATTGCAACCAGGACAATGGGCAATCGCCATTGGTAATCCCCTCGGCTTAGATAACACCGTCACTACAGGTATTATTAGTGCCATTGGACGAAATAGCAGTCTCATTGGTGCCGGCGATAAACGCGTTGATTTTATCCAAACTGATGCAGCAATTAACCCTGGTAATTCTGGCGGTCCCTTACTGAATGACCGTGGCGAAGTCATAGGTATGAACACAGCTATTATCCAAGGAGCGCAAGGACTAGGCTTTGCTATTCCTATCAACACGGCCAAACGCATCGCGGATCAAATTATAGCTACAGGCAAAGCACAACACCCTTATCTAGGAATCCAAATGGTAGGATTAACACCAGAACTGAAGCAAAATATCAATTCGGATCCCAACAGTGGTTTGAGCGTAAGTGAAGATAAGGGTGTATTAGTTGTCAAAGTTATGCCAAATTCCCCAGCTGCTAAAGCAGGTATACGTGCTGGAGATGTAATTCAAAAAATAAATGGTCAAGAAGTTAGAGACGCCAGCAGCATACAAAGAGCTGTAGATAACAGCCAAATCGGTGCCAACTTACGCATACAGCTGCGTCGCCAAGGTCAAACTCTCAACTTAGCCGTACAAACAGGTGCTTTCCCCACCGCTATGAAATAAGTTTTGTTGTTAATATTGTCTTAATCGGGCTAAAAGTAAACGATTTCAAAGACCGATTGAGACTTTAATCTTTCTGATGTTCAATTGCTAGTAGTCTTGTTGTATTATCAAATAATACAGAACACAAAACCAAATGCAGACATAGCAACAACTACGGGAACCACGGTACTAGTGGAAAATTCCTGCATGCGAAAAATTTTTAGCAAAGATACAGGGAGCAACAGAGGCCAAAAAGCAATTGCAATCACAAATATTACAACAGATAAAAAATTATCTTCTAACGAAGAGCAAGGATGACGCCAAGAAAATTCTAGGTAGGAGAAGAAAAAGTAGCAAGTGGTGACTAGGTAACTAATAATTAAGGCCAACTGTATCCTGTTCACGGCACTACTCCTTAAATTTCCGTTATTTGTAAAATATTTATTATTTCTGCTTTTAGGGGCAAGTTGCTTAGCCTTTTCCTGAATAACTGTAACACTTTACTCAGCGTTTTAGGACATCTTGAGTGTGAATACTAATGTAATTGGCAAGGGTTGCACAATAGTATTTCCACTTAATCGAGGCAATCAAGATATCAACTTTTATTGAGTACCAAATTTTTAATAATTTACATCCCTAATCGGGTAAAATATAAAAATTTCAAAATTCAAGCAATATAGATTATATAAATTAATATAGCAAAAAATTAGGCAACATAATAATCATTAGTAGTAAGCGATTTATCCCTTGTTTTAAGCTTCCAGGGCAAACCTAGTTTGATTGTTCTGCCGAAAAAATCACAGTCAGGACAAAGTGCATACATCCAGAATACGTGAAAATTGACACAAGAGTGCAGCTGGCTTGGGGTTAGAGATTGATGCTTATAATGACAGAGGAATTTACCTAATCCTGAGAATGTTTGGTAGGAAACAAATAAGCGATCGCTAACCAACCAGATAAAGTCAGCAAGCTGATGAAAAATGCCGCTAAGAAAAAAGAAGTCATGTTTCAAATCAAACGTTAATTTTTCTATCTAAGCTTGTCATCTATTTTTGATTGTTCCCCAGCGCAGCTTAAAGACAACAACTAGGGACTATTTCAAGTTAGCAATTTGGTGTGACATAACTATGACTGATTCGTGTCAATTACTTGTATGTGTGGCTTGATCAAGGGTTAAATTCCTAGGAAATTGGCTTTTGTTTCAAGGAAATCAAAGTAAATTCGTTGTTCGCTTACAAGTAGAAATTTAACTAATTTCTGAAAAAAGGTTGAGTATATGATGATGAATTTTGGCTAGCAACTACTGATAGAGGAAATTAATCTTGCTCAGGAATTAGGATGAAATAAAGGTAGGCAAAAACGAAAAGTGCTTCCCTTTCCCAATTCGCTTTCAACTTCCATATAACCGCCTTGTAGTTCCACCAAACGACGGGATATTGTTAATCCTATGCCACTACCTCCGGAGTAGCGATCGCGGGATTTATCAGCACGCCAGAAGCGTTCAAATATATGGGGTAAATCTTCTGCGGCGATACCCATACCCGTATCGATAACTGCGATCCACAGGTGGGAAGACTCAGTCCAAGCACGAATAGTAATCGAACCTTGGGTGGTATAGCGTACCGCATTTCCCAGCAAATTAACTAACACCTGTTCTGTACGGTCAATATCTGCAAGTACAAGAGGTAATGGTTTCGGACACTCTAGCTGCAAAACCGGACCATCTTCCAAAAGCTGGTCAGCAAATCTTTTCACCAGGGAATCTAGTAACGGATACAAATCCACCGGTTGGATAAAAATAGGTAAATAACCAGCTTCTGCTTTTGAAAGTTCTTGCAAATCGTTAACTAACCGTTCCAAACGCTTAGTTTCTTTGACCAAACGCAGGTAAATTTCCGGAGAAGATTCTATTCTTCCGTCTGCAATTTCCTCTAGGTAACCGCGTACTACTGTCAGGGGAGTGCGCAGTTCGTGAGTCATGTCACCAATCAATTCCCGTCGTCGTGCTTCTACTCCTTCGAGACTTGCGGCCATGCGGTTGAAGCTCGATCCTAGTTTATTCAGTTCTGGAATATCCGATACAGGTACTCGCACATCAAATTCACCAGCAGCGAATTTTTGGGTAATTTGTTCCATTTCAGTTAACCCCTGCATGATACGTCTGGATACCCAGTAACTCAGTCCTCCTGCAGCTGTCGCACCGACTACGACTGACCAGATCGTGCTACGTCTCCAGGCGATTTCAAATCCGTTGACCAAGTCAGTACGAATGTTAAATAAATCATGTCCTCTTTCTTCTAGTCTTTCTAAATGTAGAACAAAAAAACGAGGAGAAGAAACTTTGCTGATAATTACCAGACTCACCACCCCTACGATCATCACCACAAGGTGAGAGAAAAATAGGCGAGTAGCCAAAGGTAGGGATTTTGTCCAACGCCAGCTCATATTCGTTTCTGCTTAAACTATAGGAGGATCTTCGAATTTGTAGCCCACGCCTACAACAGTTTTCACAAAGGTGGGATTGGTCAAATCTGGCTCTATTTTTTTTCGCAATCTAGCTACGTGGGTATCTACTACTCTTTCGTCGCCAAAAAAGTTATCACCCCACAATTTGTCTATTAATTGAGTACGATTCCAAACCCGTCCGGGACTGCTGACAAAAGTGCTTAACAAATTAAATTCCAAGGTTGTTAGTTCTAAAACTTCTGGAGGGCGATCGTCCAGTCGGCGGGTAATTGTTCGCTGTTCGATATCTACTGTAAAGTGTTGTGTAGCATAGACTTGATGTTGTCCACCTCCTCGCAGACTGCGGCGCAGCAATGCTCTGACTCTGGCAACTAGTTCTCTGGGGCTGAACGGTTTTACCATATAATCATCAGCACCTGTAGATAGACCGATAACGCGATCGATTTCTTCGGCTTTAGCAGTAAGCATCAATATATAAGGGTCTTTTGTACCTGGTTTTTGTCTAATTCTGGCGCACACTTCCAATCCATCCAAACCAGGAATCATTAAGTCTAAGATAATTAAATCTGGTGGTTTTTCTTGAAACAACCGTAAGGCGGTGACGCCATCACGACAGGTGTGACAGCTAAAACCTTCTTTTTCTAAAGTGTGTTTAATTAATTGAGCGATTTCTGCTTCGTCTTCAACAATTAAAATTTCCATCTTAGTCAGAAGCGAGTGTAATGCACGGGGTAATACCAGCTGTTGTCATTTTATCAAAAACTGCTAGCATGCCCTGGAGTTTGCATGCTTGCGATCGCCACACTGAATTTTCCTGTAGGTTTTTCCTATCCTAGTCATTTTTCCTAGGTAAAATTCTGCCCAATTTTCTAATGTCATTCCACCTAGGAAAACGGCAAAATATTGGCATTGGGAGAAATGTATGAAAATGTATGTCTTTATTACTTGACTTATCTAATAATTTAGCAACTACCGTCGAACAAGTGGAAAGGGTAGTGGTAGCAGTTAATACTGGCATGTGAATTGCTCCTAGCGGTATTCACTGGCGTCGCGGTATTATTTTCACTTCGGACGAGTCCCTGCCACGCTATGGTGAAATCACCATTACCTTAGCTGGTGGTCGCACCTTGCCAATGAAGCTTCTAAGAAACGATCCCAGTACTGATATTGCCATTTTTCGATTCGAAAATGCAGATATTCCGGTAGCACCAATTGGGGATGCCAAAACCTTAAAAGTTGGACATTTGGTATTGAGTTTAGCAAGAAGTAGCGACGGGAACATTCGAGCGACTATGGGTGGTGTCAGTGCGCTTGGTGGAGCATGAGCGGTGGTAATTTCGTCCGGATATCACCCTTTATCCGAATTTTGCTGGCGGTCCTCTTGTAGATGCAGCTAGTTGTGTTGTGGGTATGAATACTTCCGGAAGGCGCGGTACGGTTTTGACTATTCCCAGTTCCACAGTTGATAGGGTGGTACAGCAACTGCTTTCCCAGGGAAGGATCGTGCGGGGTTACTTGGGTTTGGGAATGCAACCGGTACAGTTACCTGAAAATTTACAAACCGTGGGATCGTGGTGAATGTGGAATCAAACAGTCCGGCGTCTCAAGCTGGTGTGCTCCTTGGGGATGTAATTGTATATAGCGCGCGCGATCGCATTGTAAAAGCGTGAAAATGCGAGTGATTCGGGGTGGAGTGCTAACAGAATTAGCGATCGCTGTGGGTGAACGAACAATCAAGTCAGAAAATTGCAAATGCTTGCCTACGGATTAGCAAATAGGGTTATCGCCCAACGGTTGCACATTTCAGAACATACCGTTAAGTTTCACATCTCCTGTATGTTTTCACAAACTCGGTGTTCCCACGTGAACTCAGGCTGTGAGGGTAGGTGTACAGTTGGGGTTAATTGTCTTGTCAACGCAGCAACTGACTAATTTTCATCATCTAGCAAGCTCATCAAGGCTTGAAATTCTCTATCCTGTGATTGGGAGATCTGACAGCGTAACTCTAACAATTGCTTTTGCAATGCTTCTGCTACGTAAGGCATATTAGATTCTTGGGCAATTTTGAGCTGGTGTTCTTTGATTTTAATTTTTCGCAGCAGACTTTCTTCAACGTGGATTGCGTCGTAATGTTGAACAATCATAGCAGTTGATATGAAAAATTTTGGAACGTGAAATTAAATTTGCTGTCTGCGTATCACCTGAAAATTGTATCAATTTTTCGGTAAAGAGTATAAATGAGAATGAGCAAATATATCATCAAGCGATCGCTTGTGCTAGCGCGTTCGTAACGTTCACAATCCTGTGTTGGCAACCGGTTCAGCCTTCTGTACCGAGTTATTACCTATTCCCAAAGTTAGTTGTAGTGGAGTGGGATAAGCCTTTACCACCTCTCGGTAAACTTGATAGTTGGTAGGCAGTGTTCTTTGTTGCTCCCCTACTGTGTAAGTTAATTTATACTCCACAGTCTTTAACAATTCCGGTTGACTTGCTTGTTCTTGGGAATGTTTCCGCTGTTCCACCTCGTCTACGGAAGGTCGTGGCGGTAAAGTCGGCCACCACAAACCGCGGTCATCGGGACCGATAATTGCACCAGAAGGCTTTATACCGTTGCGATTGAGCAAGCATTTAGTAGCAAAGGTTTCCAGACGAGGTAATTTTTCATTGCTTAAATCATAAGCGTATTTCACTTGCCATGTATAACAAGCAACTGCTGTAGCTTCGTACTGGTTGGTAATCAAGGTACTGCAGCTGCTAAGCAAAATTGATAGCATCCCTGTCAAAAGTAAAAATGTTTGACGCATAAGTTTGTGTTTCCAAAGCGAGCGATCGCTGCAGCCAAGATGTAAAGTCCGAAATCAAGGTACAAACAAAGTTTGGTTTGGTCAGCTACTCATTGCTTTTGACGGGGTTTTTCCTGCATTTTTTGTTGATTTATCCATTTAGTTAATTCCTCTCGCAGTTTTTTAATTTGGAAATTTTCAGCCAGATCGATTACTTGTTGAGCGAAGATAGCATAAATCGGATTGCTTGTTTGCAAATCTTTCGCTTCCTTGAGTACAGCATTGATATCACCGTATCTTACCAAGGCATACCAGCCATTTAATACATCCAAAGAAGGTAGACAAATATCATTTGACCGCTTGTGAATTTGATTTTGCTCGCCATTTATTTTGGAATTTGTTGCGTAAATCCATTCTAAATGTAGATAAGTTCGAAGTAATTCCAGCAGGTTTTCTGCAGAAACGGGTTTGGGTAAAAAGGCGTCTGCTCCCGCATCTAAACTTTTATGTTGGTCAGTTTCAAAAACACTTGCAGAAGAAGCAATAACTGCAATATCTTTTAACACAGCAGATTTCTTGACTTGCTGAATCAGAGAAAAGCCATCCATCACTGGCATTAACAAATCGGTAATCATAAGATCGGGTTGAGCGGCGATCGCGCGGGTGATTCCCTCACGTCCGTTATCAGCTTCTATGACCTCAAATCCTAGCGGTTCTAATAAGTTGACAATGACCGAACGGTTTTCCCACTTGTCGTCAACTACCAAAATAGTGCGTTTTTTGCCTTGATAGCCGGTGATAATCCCCTGTAGTGTTGCTCGAGACCCTACTGACCATGTTTTTGCTTCGGGTAACTCCATGTCAAACCAGAAAACACTACCTTTACCCAATTGACTTTCAACTTGGAGATTGCTACCCATGAGGCGAACTATTTGTTGACTGATAGCTAATCCTAATCCAGTTCCTTCTCTCTGTCTTTTCAAGTCTCCAACTTGTTCGAAGGGAAGGAAGATTTTTTGTAGTTGCTCTGGTGTCATCCCAACTCCTGTATCCTCAACTTGAAAACGAATTTTTCTTATTGAGGATTGGGTTTGGGAGAGATCGGAACTGTTTTTTGTTTCTAGAACCTTAACTGTAAGTGTTACTTTTCCATTGTCTGTGAACTTGATGGCGTTCCCTAACAAATTGATCAAAACTTGTCGCAGTCGTTTTTCATCTGCGCAAATTCCAGCTGGAAGTTGCTCCTCAGGATGATATTCGAAGGCGATCCCTTTTTGCTCAGCTCTGATGCGACAAATTTCCACCACTGCTTGCACAAAGGAAGGAAAATGAAATTCAACCGGACAAAGTTCCATTTTGCGAGCTTCGATTTTGGATAAATCAAGGATGTCGTTAATTAAAGTCAGCAGGTGGGAACCGGATTGATAAATGATTTCTATTCCTTTGCGCCCTTTTTCTGTTAAGGGTTCAGTCCTTTGTAAGATTTGAGCATAGCCGAGAATGGCATTGAGGGGAGTTCGCAACTCGTGACTCATATTAGCAAGAAATTCACTCTTGGCTTGATTGGCTACAACAGCAGCGTTTTTCGCCTCCTCCAGTTGCATTGTTCGTTGGTGAACTCGTTGTTCCAATTCCTCGTTCGCTTGTTTGAGTTTACTGTGTGCTTTCCGACTTTCCTGGGTCACCGCACACACAACAAAGCCGATCGCAGCAATCACGCAAATAAACGATTGCAGCAAAATGAGCGATTCGTTCGGCGAAGGTAGTCTAGCAAAAGGTCCAAACCCTCGAACCGTACCAAAGATTGCGATCGCGGATACAATGAGTGTCAATGAAGATGATACGCGCGCTTCAAACCGATATGCCAACCACATCAATGGGGGAATTACCATGTATTCAATCGGGTATCCTTCCCAAAAAGCTTGGTGAGCAATTGTGATGACCAAAAGCAATACCGAGACTAACTCCAGAATTTTTTGTTGGTTCCAGTTTGTTTGAGATGGAGATTTTTGCAACCACGCTAACAACAAAGGTGTAACAACCAAAATCCCCGCACTATCGGACGTTAGCCAGGTTCGACACACGTCTGCGAATGCTGTCCAAGGTATTATATGATTTGCACAAAGTGTCAGCGCCGCTAGCAGGGAACTGATGAGGGGACTGAGTACAGTTATAACTGCGAATTTAAAGACGTCTTGCGATCGCTCTAAAAAATTACGGTGTTTGATAAAGCGGTGAATTAAAAAAGTTGCCACCAAGGGAGTAATGAGATTAATAGCAGGAATAATGCTACTGAGCAAAAAATTTTTTTTAAAAAAAAGAATATAACTAACAGTAAAGTCACTGATGAACAAAATTGGCCAGACACGATAGCCTACCAGTAGCATCACTGCCAAAAAAACACCAAGTGAAGGCCAAAACACCGATGCACCGTTGACAAATGTCATCGATAAACCTATATATCCCAGACAAAAGTGAACGATAGGAACAATCAGTGCTGCTATCAAAAATGAAGTATCAAACTGAACCGGGAATCGCTGCTTACCCATCACCTGCTGCATTTTTATCTCCGTTAAAAAAAGGGGTTCAAGCCTATAGTTCCCGAATCGGTTTTGACCTCAACAGTCGATATTACGTCGCCCCTGAGCACAACTTCGCTTAACCACACCTGTGCAATCGGATTACACTACCTTTATAAAAATTAAATATGCTTAATATTTTGTTACGATAAAGCTATTGAAGTCAACGGTAAATAGCATGAACGATACAATTCGCGTTGGCAATTTGTTCGGAATTCCCTTCTACATTCATCCCTCCTGGTTTTTAGTTCTAGGTTTGGTTACTTGGAGTTACAGTAATGCTTTAGCAGCACAATTTCCCCAGCTAGGTGGGGGAGCGGCTTTGTTGCTAGGATTACTGACAGCGCTATTGTTGTTTAGTTCTGTGATTGCTCATGAATTGGGACATAGCTTCGTTGCCATTCGTCAGGGAATTAATGTCAAATCAATTACATTGTTTATCTTTGGCGGATTAGCAAACTTAGAAAAAGAATCAGAAACACCAGCACAAGCGTTTGGAGTGGCGATCGCTGGTCCCCTGGTAAGCTTAGCACTGTTTGTTTTGCTAACCGCTGTTGGTTTAGGTATTGGAATATCCAGACCTTGGGCAGCAATTTTAGGGGTAGTAGCATCAGTTAACTTAGCCTTAGCGCTATTTAACCTCATTCCAGGCTTACCTTTAGACGGGGGAAATATACTCAAAGCATTAGTATGGAAAATCACAGGTAATCCCTACAAAGGCATAACTTTCGCCGGTAGAGTTGGACAAATCTTTGGTTGGTTAGCGATCGCTTCTGGTCTGCTTCCGCTCTTACTTTTCGGTAGCTTTGCTAACTTTTGGAACTTGTTGATCGGTTTCTTTTTGCTACAAAACGCCGGTAACGCAGCTCAATTTGCCAAAGTACAAGAACAACTTACAGGTTTAACCGCAGCAGACGCAGTCACCCCAGACAGTCCTACCGTTTCTGCAAATCTTACCTTGAGAAAATTCGCAGATGAACTACTTGGAAACGAACAAAAATGGCGCCGGTTCCTAGTTGTAGATGAAAACAGGCGATTGTTAGGAACGATAAATATAGATAACATCCGTTCCATTCCTACCGCATTGTGGTTAGAAACTCCAGTTAAAAAAGTAACCGAACCGATTCCAGACTCGACTACCGTTAAATCTGATCGACCTCTATTAGAAGCAATGCAGCTACTAGAACAACAAAAATTATCTGCCCTCACGGTAATTGGCGATAATGGTATCTTGGTCGGAATCTTAGAAAAAGCCGCAATTATTAACCTACTTCAACAAAAATTGCAAACCAACCCCGCGTAATAAACTTTGTCCAAAAGTTTGCAGTCAGCGATTCATAGCTTTAAACCGCCAACACAGCTTAAATAGCGCGGGAAAACCTTTGTTGGCGATTTTTCAGATAAACATCAAAAACAGCAGCGATATTTCTGACTAATAACCGACCCAAATCTGTAATGATGATTTCATCTTTTGATAAAGTAACCAATTCGTCTGTTTTCAGAAACTTTAACAATTCTAATTCTGGAGCAAAATATTCATCAAAGTGAATGTGATGCTGGTTTTCTATCTCTTGCTTGGATAATTTGGCATGAGACATAATCTGCATAATTGCATCTCGTCTGACGAGATCGTCTCTAGTGAGTTTGATGCCCTTAGCAACGGGTAAAATACCTGTATCAATAGCCTGGTAATAATCATGCAGGCGTTTGTGGTTTTGAGCGTAAGCTTCCTCTAGCATACTGATGGATGTAGCACCAAACCCAAAAAGTTCTGCTTGCGCCCAAGTTGTGTAACCCTGAAAGTTGCGCTTGAGGTTAGAACTTCTTTGGGCGATCGCTAATTCGTCATCGCGCTTGGCAAAATGGTCCATACCAATAAACAAATACTGACTCTGGGTCAGCTCCTCAACAGTCATTTTCAAAATCTCTAGTTTTTCCTGCAAAGGTGGTAGTGCATCTTTGGGAATATTTTTTTGTACTGGCTTTAACCACGGTACGTAAGCAAAGTTGAACACGGCAATGCGATCTGGATCTAATTCAATTGTCTTTTTAATTGTCTGTTTAAAAGTCTGGCAATTTTGATACGGCAGACCATAAATAAGGTCTACGTTTACACTTTTAAATCCAGCCTCTTTTATCCAACCCATCACCTCAAATAGCATTTTTTCTGGCTGAATGCGATTCACTGCTGTTTGCACTTGTAAATTAAAATCTTGAATGCCAAAACTGATGCGATTAAAACCAATTTCTTTGAGAAAGAAAATGTAGTTTTTATCTACATAGCTAGGATTAATCTCAAGTGAAATTTCTGCTTGGGAATCGAAACTAAAGCAGTTACCGATACTATTCCATAGCTGTTCTACCTGTTGCTGGTTCAAGTAATTTGGTGTTCCCCCTCCCCAATGCATTTGAACCACTCTTCTGTTTGGGTCTATTAAGCTTGCTGTAGTGCAAATTTCTCGCGTCAAGTACTCTACGTAAGGTTTGGCTATATTCTGATTGTTGGAAATAACTGTGTTACAACCGCAAAAATAGCAAGCACTTTGGCAAAAGGGTATGTGAAAATACAGGGAAATAGGAGTTCTCCTGTGATTGGAAGCGGCGATCGCATCCTGAAAATCAACTGCGGTAAATGTTTCCCTAAATTCTGTGGCGGGTGGGTAACTAGTATACCTTGGTGTGGGAAGGTCGTACTTTTTGATAATATCAAGGTCAAACTTGACCGGGGGAATTTGAAAAACCATTGCTCTGCTTCTATTTCCTCGTGTGAAAAATAAGTAACAAAGGGTGGCACTAATCCCAATCGTCTTTCTTTTCTTACACCCTTTGTTTAATAACATTTAGCTAGCTGTGGTGGCCTCCGTACTACCGGGATTGTCACCGGTGATTATAGTGTTAAATAACACTTTACCTACTGCGGAAATCAGGTTTCCTTCTAATTCTTGTGCCATCTGCATATTAAACCGAAATGCAGTGTTGGCTTCTGCAACAATACGTTCAACAGTGGCATCATCAATAGGCAAACTGTCCAATGCTTGACGATACTTTTGTTTAAATGCCTTTTTGTCTGTAATGTGCTCGAAATTGTAAAAAGATGTACCTTGATAACCTTCTAATTTCAGTGCAGGTTGAGCAATTTTTTGCAACATTTGACCACCAGAAAGATCGCCCATATAACGTGTATAAGCGTGTCCGATTAATAATTCCGGCGCAGTGACTGATACTTCACCAATGCGAGCAATGTAATGCTGGGTAACAGCAGAAGCTTTGATTTTTGTGCACCATTCATTTCCGTAGTAAAATTCCATGTCTTTCTCTAAGAAAGGTTTGCGATTTAATTCCGGAAAGTAAATGGCGCTGACTAAAGGATGATGGCGATGGCGCTCTATTTCCGCTTCTAGTTTGCTGTAGACGTAGTACAAGTTACCCAAAAACTTGGCAAAGCAGTCTCTGTCTACAACTCCTTTGAGAAAGCATTTCATAAATCCTACATTTTCTGCTGCTGTATGAGATTTTTGGGTTCCTGTACGAAGCTTGATGGCCAAATTACTACTCATTTTTATTTCCTTGTTGCAACATTACCTAATAAATGACTGTTTGGCGAAGCTAAGGAAAAGATCTGCATCACAACCCGAGCAGTACCACCACCGATGCAGATCCAAGCCATGTTGGTTTCTACCACCACTATTTAACTATTAATAACCAATTAACGATATAGTTATTAATATTTTTTAGGATCCTTCTGAAAATCATTTTAGGAAATCCATTTAAATATTTTCACAAGTTCTGGTCAGCTGCAAAAATTTATGGTTATATAACTTTAAAGCTATTAAACATAATTTTCTCGTCATGAGTACAGTTCCCTACCCAGAGTCAAAAGTAAAATTACCCATCAAGGAAACATTGCTGACACCCCGGTTTTACACTACCGACTTTGATGCTGTGGTCCAGCTGGATATTTCTGCGCATAGAACAGAGTTGGAAGCAGTGGTAGAGCAGTTGCGGGTAGATTACAATCGCCATCACTTTGTGCGCGATCGGGAATTTGAGCAAAGCTGGGATAATATTGACTCAGAAAAGCGTCTTGCTTTCATTGACTTTTTGGAACGTTCGTGCACTTCAGAGTTTTCTGGATTTTTGTTGTTCAAAGAGCTATCAAGGCGACTCAGAGACCAAAATCCCCTGTTAGCAGAAGCCTTTGGCTATATGGCTAGGGATGAAGCACGCCACGCAGGTTTTTTGAATAAAGCCATGGCAGATTTTAATTCATCTGTGGATTTGGGTTACCTGAGCAAAAACCGCACTTACACATTTTTTCCTTTTGAGTGGATTGTGTATGCTGTTTATTTGTCGGAGAAGATAGGTTACTGGCGCTACATTCTGATGTATCACCATTTACAGAAACACCCGCAAAAACAATTTTATCCTTTATTTCGCTACTTTGAGAGTTGGTGTCAGGATGAAAACCGACACGGAGATTTTTTCAAAGCGTTGTTGCGATCGCAACCCCAGCTGTGGAACAACTGGAAAGCGCGTTTTTGGTCGCATTTGTTTTTGCTATTAGTGTTTTTTACTCACACACTCACAGTATTTGAGCGGGCAAAATTTTACCAGTCCATAGGCATAGATCCGCAGGATTACAATATCAAAGTGATTGACAAGACCAACGAAACTGCAGCACGAGCATTTCCGGTGATCTTGAATACCAATCATCCAGAGTTTTTTGACAGACTGCACAAATGTTCCCAACATCATCTGAAATTAATAGAAATTAATAACAGCGATCGCTCCCAGTTCTTGAAATTTGTGCAAAAAATCCCCCTTGTAGTTTCCATCATCGGCCATTTGCTGCGATTGTACGCGCTCAAGCCCATTGATGTGGAATCAGTGCGAGAAACTGTTGGTTAAAGCAACAGAATGTGGCAAGATATCAAATAACGGGCGCGACGCATCATGTGCCCGTTGAGCGACCCTATCCATTTTCGATTGCCACTGTGTAACTTTATACTCCTAGTTCCGCAGCGCGAAGGCGATCAAAAAGACCATCTGGAGAGCAACCTTGCCTAACTTAATTCAAAAAGCCCAGCCACGATTGGAGTTTATTCCCCAAAACTTTAATCCAGTTGTACTTCAGCTTGCCCGGTGGTTGCTGCCTTTTTTGCTACGATTTCGAGTTCAACCGTGGTTGCCAAGCGGGATTTCTCACATAGAAGTCAAAAACGCAGAAATATTAGCTGAATTGTACCAGCAATTCCAGATCGGAAAAATTCGTTTTCTAATGGCATTTCGCCATCCAGAGGTAGACGATCCGTTGTGTATGTTCTACCTGCTTTCTCGGGTAGTACCAAAGGTAGCTCGCGAGCGAAAAATAGCGTTGCAATATCCCATTCACTGCCACTTTATCTACGATCGCGGCATGACATTATGGGTTGGAGATTGGTTAGGTTGGTTTTTTTCTCGATTAGGCGGTATTCCCATTCGCCGAGGTAAACGACTGGATTTGCATGGTGTGAGCAATGCACGGGATTTATTTGCTAATGGCAAAATGCCACTAGCCGTTGCTCCAGAAGGTGCAACTAACGGTCATAGCGGAATTGTTAGTCCATTAGAACCCGGCGTGGCACAGTTGGGGTTTTGGTGTGTAGAAGACCTGCTCAAAGCTAACCGTTCGGAAAAAGTTTTGATTGTACCGATTGCAATCCAGTATAGCTATCTGAAGCCACCTTGGTCAAGATTGGATTGGCTATTAAGTCGTTTAGAAGCTGATATTGGCTTAACCGCGCCATCAATAGCTTCCGAAAATTTACAAATCCAAGATATTTATTACCAACGCCTTTTGCGTCTTGCAGAATCTCTGCTTACGGAGATGGAAGAATTTTATCGGCGCTTTTATCATCAAGACCTACCGAAACAAATCACCCACGATGAATCTGCAACGTGCGAGTGGAGATTGGTCACCAGATTGCAACGCTTGTTAGATACAGCTTTGAAAGTTGCAGAACAATACTTTGGACTGCAGCCACAAGGTAATTTTATCGATCGCTGCCGTCGCTTGGAAGAAGCTGGCTGGAGTTATATTTACCGAGAAGATTTACCAGATTTAAACGCTCTACCATCCTTGCAACGGGGACTAGCGGATTGGGTTGCAACAGAAGCAGATCTGCGAATGCGACACATGCGCTTGGTAGAAAGCTTTGTCGCTGTCACGGGAAATTATATTAAACAAAAACCCAGTTTTGAAAGATTTGCGGAAATAACTCTACTTATATTTGATGCCATTGCTCGAATTAAAAGCAACACAAAAACGCCCCGTCGTCCTCGTTTGGGTTGGCGACAAGCTCAAATAACCGTAGGTGAGCCAATTTCAGTCACAGAACGCTGGTCAATTTATCAAACCGATCGCCATTCCGCTAGACAAGCAGTAATTGATTTGACACAAGATTTGCATAACGCGCTTCAGAAATTTATTGTTTGAATTACAAGTCTACCTATGGTAGAGGAATTCTTCTTTTTTGCTGGCTACTATGAAACAAGTAAAATATCCGACAAGGCAGTTGTTTAAATTATGGATTTCAAGTACAAATGGAGGAATGGAAGACCGCCGACTCCAGACGAAGCAGCGCGAGAAACACACCTTTTGGACGAAAGTCAGTTTGATAGCGAAAAAGACCAAAAGCTGGCAGAAGAAACAGCAAGGAAACAATTGGGAGTTACCGTGCGCATTCCAGATGATGAACGCTCCATACTACCTCATACTGATCCTCCTACTGCTGACAAAAAAGTGTGAATGCTGCAATTATTGCTTTTCCACAAGGCGCTGGGTATAATCCGAGTCTTTACCAGCGCAGTGCAAGCAAGATTCGGCCAACCGCATCATAGCTGCTGCAATATTTGGTAAACACAATCGTGTTAGAACAACAGATCGAATTACCATATTCCAGGGAAGAAATAGAAGATTGGTACATTACTAAAACCGTAAATGACCAACTTTTAGAAAAAATTTCCAGTTGGAAAGACAAAAAAATTACTATTATGGGAGGCTGCGGTCAAGTTGGTTCCCATATAGCAGGAAAACTTTACGAATTTGGCTTTCCGATTGAGAATATTTATATTAACGACGATCTGCGATTGGGAAAGCGAGAGAACTTACCCAAAGCACTACGCGATCGCGTTGATACAAGAACACATCTTCAATATTCGCAAAATCCCTTGCTCAACCCAGACATAGTCGTTTTTGTAGGAGGACGCTCTAGCGCTCCTTTATTCGAAAATTTGAGTGATGTCATAGAAGAAATTAAAATTTGGAAAGCAACATTAGAATGGTGCGTCTCTTGTAAAATTAAACTGCTCTTTGCAAGTACAAGTAGTTTATACAAGCAACTTCCTTCGGTAGAAACACAAAAAGTATGGCCTGCTTCCCTTTACGAACTTGCAAAAATTATGATGGAGGAAATGGCCATCCAGCAAGCCCTTTGCCATAATTTAGTAGTTTGTATTTGCAGATTTTTTTCTGTTTATGGTGTCACAGAGCAGCACAAGAAAAATTTGGGCAATCTCTACACGCAAATATTATGGCATGCCCTAGAAAGAAAACCATTTGCAGTTTGGCAACAACCGAATTATTTTGCAGCGGGAGAGCAAACAAGAGATATTATTTTTGCACCGGAAGTTGCGCGAGCAATTTTGCATTTATTGACTTTACCTGTTTGTAGCCCTACCGTTGATGATATCTCCAGTCTTACATACAATATCGGACAAGGAAAACCTGTTTCGGTGCGAGAGATGATCGCACAAGTGGAAGCTCTTTTACCACCAACAATGAAACCTATTATTGTTGAAACCGAGGTTCCGCAAAGTATGAAGAATTATGTTGTTCACACATGGGGTAATCCCCAAAAACTACTTCAAACAGGTTTTAGACCCTTATTTCCCGATAACAAAGAGAATCTCAAATTTATCATTCATGCCTTATTAAACGATAGAGATTGGTATTGGTCTGTTCTCGACAAGATCAGAAAAAAAGCCTTGGAAAAATCGAGATTTTAAATAATCTTGCCCCAGAAACAGATGGGCAAAGATTTAAACTTTTCATCAAAGGTCGAATTCCCCCTTGTAATTCTACACCGCCTGAACGGCGTTTTCAACTTATTTGAGTGAATTAGTATCTTATCTGGGTGCTTATTACGTTGTTTGAAGTTATGTAGCCTTTTGATTACGACGGACAAGCCACTGCGGTAAACTAAGCCTTGATTAGGATTCTTTCGCAGAGAATAACACTCAAAAAGGAGCCTTTTTAATGTCTCATACTGTCAAAATTTACGATACCTGCATTGGTTGCACCCAATGCGTTCGTGCTTGTCCAACAGACGTGTTGGAGATGGTTCCGTGGGATGGCTGCAAAGCGCAGCAGATAGCCTCTTCTCCGCGCACAGAAGACTGCGTGGGTTGCAAGCGGTGTGAAACTGCTTGTCCCACCGACTTTTTAAGCATCCGGGTTTATCTGGGAGCTGAAACCACTCGCAGTATGGGTTTAGCTTACTAACTTCTTGTTAAAGGTAAACCTAAACCTGCTTTCACGTGTGGAAATGTCACTGCTGAAATAGCAAGCACTTTTTTGCACTTTTTTAATAATAGTGGGGTGGGTATTTCTGGCCACTCAGTTGCTACATTGACGGGCAGCGAGCGGATCCACCCTACTAATACCAAATTAAATTAAATTCCCAAACAGTAAGAACAGGACAACAGCGTCAACTACATCTAGGATTGCACGGAGCTGCTTGCTCCTTTTTTTCTTTCTTTGCTTGCTTTGCCAAAGTCAGATTTTGTGCTAGCAACTATACTGGAATTTAATTGTTCTAAGATAAGGTGGTGTGGGCAATGTGCGGTATCGTAGGCTACATTGGCACTCAAGCAGCAACGGAAATTTTGTTATCTGGACTGGAAAAACTAGAGTATCGAGGTTACGATTCCGCGGGAATAGCAACGATATGGGAAGACAAGATTCATTGCGTTCGAGCCAAGGGAAAATTATACAATTTGCGTTCTAAATTAGAACACCTACAAACACCTGCTCGAATAGGAATTGGTCATACTCGCTGGGCAACTCATGGTAAACCAGAAGAATATAATGCCCATCCTCACACCGATACCGCCAACCGCGTAGCAGTAGTGCAGAATGGGATTATCGAAAATTACCGCGATCTGCGCGAACAACTCAAAGCTAACGGACATCAGTTCCGCTCGGACACAGATACAGAAGTTATACCCCATTTAATTGCTCAGTTTCTAAAAGAAGAAATAGCCCGCGGTGAAAGTAATTCTGAGTTTGTATTTTTAGAAGCAGTAAAAAAAGCAGTAAACAAACTAGAGGGAGCATTTGCGATCGCAGTTATTTGTGCTGACTATCCCGACGAACTAATTGTGGTTCGCCAGCAAGCTCCTTTGGTAGTTGGTTTTGGTCAAGGTGAGTTTTTCTGCGCTTCTGATACGCCTGCAATTATTTCCCACACTCGGGCGGTGCTACCCTTAGAAAATGGTGAAATCGCCCGTCTTACTCCTTTGGGTATTGAAATTTACAACTTTGCCGGTCAGAGGTTGAAAAAACATCCCCGCTTGCTCAGCTTGAATCCCATGATGGTGGAAAAGCAAGGATTCAAGCACTTTATGCTCAAAGAAATCCACGAGCAACCGGGAGTCGTCAGAGCTTGCTTGGAAGCATACTTTAACAGTAATGGTTCTTCCAGTATTAATTTAGGTTTGAGCGATGAATTATACGCAGATTTAGAGCAGATTCAAATTGTCGCCTGCGGTACGAGCTGGCACGCAGCTTTGGTAGGTAAATACTTACTAGAGCAGCTAGCCCAAATTCCAACCCAGGTACAGTACGCTTCTGAGTTTCGTTACGCTCCCTCGCCCCTAACCCCGAACACTCTCACCATCGGTGTTACCCAATCAGGGGAAACAGCAGATACTTTAGCAGCTTTGGCGATGGAAAAAGAACGCCGCCAAAACAAACAACCAAAATATCAGCCACGACTTTTAGGAATTACCAATCGTCCGGAAAGTACTTTGGGACACATGGTACCCAACATAATTAATACCCTGGCTGGAATTGAAATTGGTGTGGCGGCGACGAAAACCTTTACCGCCCAATTAATGGCATTTTATGCCTTGGCGCTCGATTTAGCTTATCGCCGTCAAACAGTCGCTCCCGACGTCTGGGAAGATATTGTCAAGGGATTGTGGCAAATTCCCAAAGAAATTGAGACGAATTTGGAAACTCAGGAACGCTTAACCGAGCAGTTGGCGCACGACTTTGCCGAGACCACAGACTTTATCTTTGTGGGCAGGGGAATAAACTTTCCTATTGCTTTAGAAGGAGCATTGAAGTTAAAAGAAATCAGCTATATTCACGCTGAAGGCTACCCCGCAGGAGAAATGAAACACGGTCCTATAGCCCTGCTAGATGCAAAGGTACCGGTGGTGGCGATCGCTATGCCAGGAAGCGTCTACGAAAAGGTAATCTCCAACGCTCAAGAAGCCAAAGCTCGCGATTCTCGATTGCTCGGCGTCACTCCCGTTAACGACAAAGAAGCAGCGGAAATCTTTAACGACATTATTCCCGTCTCGCCAGTAGACGAACTGCTTTCTCCTATCTTGACGGTTGTTCCCTTACAGCTATTAGCCTATCACATTGCTGCTCGTCGCGGTTTAGACGTTGACCAGCCTCGGAATTTGGCTAAAAGCGTGACTGTAGAATAATCGACAAAAGTATTCGCAAAGCGTGCTAGATGGCACATCGCCTCTATTCTCTTGGCGATCGCGTTCGTTTTCCCTTTTGTCCTGAAGCTGACAACTAGCAATTTCCTACTCCAGGTCTATGTCAACAGTAAAGATAATAAGTATTCAATATAGTGCTGTAGAAGGACATGTATTAAAAAATAATGTGTCATGCTTGACCTAATACAGTTATCACAGCCTGCCTAACTAGTAGTAAATGGAGGTTACGGCCATGACAGCGATTGCCGAAAACGACATAGTAAGACTTACGCGCGACATCAACCACGAGCTGCTAGAAGGTTTGGTGGGAATAGTTCTACAATGCCACCACAGTAGCTTTGACGTCCTTTTTCCAATTCCAGGAAAGAATCTGCAAGCCCAGTTGCTAAGGAAGGATATTGAGTTTTTAGTTGGTAGCAAATCTCTTGAAAATTAGCTGTTTGTTAGTGAGGACAAACATTACTGAGCGCAGTAGGTGGTAGGTGCAATAATGAAGGCAAGCGAATTACTAGCACAGTATGCTGCAGGGAAAAGAGACTTTACAGGAGCAGACCTGAGTGAAGCATACCTAGAAGGAGCTAATTTGAGTGAAGTAATTTTAGACCGAGCTAATTTAAGCGGAGCAGAACTAAGGGGAATAAATCTGAGTAAAGCGAGTCTAGTTGAAGCTGACTTGAACGGAGCCAATTTAACTCAAGCCAATCTTACGGAAGCGAATTTGACTGGGGTTATATTGGATGGAGCAATCTTAGAACAAGCGATCTTAGATGGTGCAAATTTACATCATGCGGACTTGACGATCGCAAAATTAATCGGCGCGTCTGCTAGCAATGCACAATTGCAAGAGGCGAAACTAAAAGCAGTTTCCTTACAAGAAGCAGACCTCAGTCATGCTAATTTGGCAAAAGCAGATTTATCTCAAGCAGACTTGAGCCAAGCGGAATTAAACGAAGTCAACTTAAACGACACTAATCTCGAAGGAATCACCTTAGATGAAGACAAAAATCTCAAAACCTAAAGATGATAATTGTGCCAGCAATTAAATATCAAAGGGGCTTTTCCTTCGCTGGGAAAAGCCTTTATTATCGCACTGTTGGCTAAACAATACAGAATAGGCTCATCTGTCAAGCTAACTTTTTGGTGAAAGAGTATTTTCAGAATTTGTATACTAGTCAAAATATACTGGGATACAAAGATGAAAAAGCGAGGAATACCAAAGTTAGTTTGGCTGGCATTAGTAAGTTTGTACTTTGTAGTTGCCTTACCCAAACCCGCCTACGCCATGCACATTATGGAAGGTTTTTTACCAGTACAGTGGGCGATTTTTTGGTGGGTGGTAGCACTACCCTTTTTTGTACTCGGACTGCGATCGCTGACTCGCATTACCAAAGCAAATCCTCAACTGAAGTTGCTGCTGGGTTTAGCCGGAGCTTTTACTTTTGTGCTATCAGCCTTAAAAATGCCTTCTGTAACAGGTAGCTGTTCTCACCCTACAGGTACGGGGTTGGGTGCGGTCTTGTTCGGACCACTGGCGATGTCGGTTTTGGGCAGTTTAGTATTATTGTTTCAAGCATTGCTACTGGCCCATGGCGGTCTTACCACACTGGGAGCAAACGCATTTTCAATGGCGATCGCCGGCCCCTTTGTGGCTTATTGGGTATATAATTTGACGATACGGCTTACCGGCAAGCAAAGAATCGCCATATTTCTAGCAGCAGCTTTGGCAGATTTAGTTACCTACATTATTACCTCAATGCAGCTAGCTATGGCTTTTCCAGCTCCTGTAGGCGGTTTTATGGCTTCGTTTACCAAATTTGCCGGAATTTTTGCCATTACTCAAGTTCCTTTGGCAATTAGCGAAGGTTTGCTCACCATACTAGTCTGGAACTGGCTGCAATCCTACAATTCCCAAGAATTACAATTGTTGCAGTTAATCAAACGGGAACCTCAAGGCAATGAAACAGTCTCATAAAAGATGGAATAACTGGCTGTTAGTACTAGCAGTGGTAGCTTTAGCAGTCACACCTTTAATATTTCTACGCAGTGCAAAATTTGGCGGTTCCGATGACCAAGCACAAAAAGCTATCAGTCAAGTCAAACCTGGATACCAACCTTGGTTTCAACCTTTATTCGAACCACCCAGCAGTGAAATAGAGAGTTTGTTATTTGCATTGCAAGCAGCTTTGGGTGCTGGAGTAATTGGTTATGCAATCGGTTTATATAAGGGACGTTCCCAACAGCAAAGAGATAATGAATGAGTCTGCAACTAGACACTTTAGCCTATACTAATAAACTCAGAGAGATACCACCAGAACATAAACTGGTTTTTGCGATCGTTACTCTTGCGATCTCCCTTTTTACCCATCCATTAGTACAAATTTTGACGGCGCTGTGGATGGGTGTTTGGACGGTTGTTTACGCCAGAATTCCTGCTGGTATTTATTTAAAATTATTAATATTCGCTAGCTTTTTTTGGTTGACAAGTTTACCCGCACTGATACTCAATGCAGTCTCCATTAATGACTTGCAAAAGGTACTGTCTGATGCATGGTCAGGAATTATTCTCGGACAATATTACATTTACATTAGTCGCAGCGGGAGCGAACAAACATTGGCAATTTTCACAAGAGCGTTAGCTTCGGTTTCTTGCCTGTACTTTTTAATGCTAACTGTTCCTTTCACCGATATTCTGCAAATTCTACGCCGACTCGGATGTCCTATACTTTTAACTGAATTATTGCTGCTAATGTATAGGTTTATTTTTATTCTCTTGAAAACAGCCAGTGAGTTGTGGACTGCACAACAATCTCGCGATGGCTATCGCACCTGGCGCGCTAGCATGAGAAGTTTAGCAATACTTATTGGACAATTGCTAAAACAAACTCTCAAACAGTACAATCAGTTCTCTTTAGGACTGGAAGCACGAGGATTTAGAGATGAATTTCGAGTTTGGCATCCTCGTCGCTATCGCCCATCTCAGCGATATCTTACAGAAGCAATTTTTGGCTGTGCAGTATTAATATTATTAGAATTGTGTCGGAATGCAGGAATTTTTAATCGAATTTGACCAGGTATACTATACCTATCCCGGCTCGCAACAATCGGCTCTTAACGGTCTGACAATCAAGATACCATCCGGTCAAAAATGTGCATTAATTGGTCAAAATGGTTGCGGAAAAACGACTTTATTTCTATTAGCAAATGGTCTATACAAGCCTGATTCCGGAACTATACGTTGGCGCAGTGAACCATTACGCTATACTCGCAATTACTTAAGTAAATTACGACAAAAAGTTGGTCTCATATTTCAAGACCCAGAACAACAGTTAGTAGCTTCTACTGTAGAAGAAGATATTTCCTATGGCTTGTGCAATCTGGGTTTACCCGCAGCAGAAATCAAAATCCGAGTGGAGCAAGCATTAGTGGAATTCGAACTGCTTTCTTTGGCGCAAAGACCAGTACATCATCTGAGTTTAGGCCAAAAAAAGCGAGTCTCTATAGCAGATATGATGGTGCTCGAACCAGAATTATTAATGCTAGATGAACCAACTGCATACCTGGATATCAAGCAGACTCGTAACTTAATGGCTATCTTGAAAAAAATCCACAGCCATGGCACGACTTTGCTGATGGCAACCCACGATTTGAATTTAGTTTATAAATGGGCGGACTGGGTTTTTGTTATGGATAGAGGTAAGATAGTATTGGAAGGTAAACCCCAGGACGTATTTACTGAACGCAAAATTTTGGAAGAGTTAGAATTGGGAGTACCGTTGATGTATGAAATTTTCTGCGGTAACTTTTCCTCTGAGGAAAAAGCAGTTGCACAGCGTTTACAAAAGAGAATGTTAGAGCTATATTTATAATTTTTCGCAAGCAACAAAAAGAAAAATTCCAGCCACATCAATTGATATATAAATGAAGTCTCGGTAGTGGAAACCAAGACTTCATATTGGGGTAAATTTGCTATGCAACATTGCTAAAGAAAATCGACCAAACAGTTCCAGCTAATCCTACAGCAATTAATAAGTTAGTCAAAAACCAACCCAATTCCCTTTGCTGCCCCAAAGCCTTGTCATCCTGACCAGCCGTGAAAAATAGTGACCAGGCTTGGTTGACGTTGATGGTTTCAAAGTTGTTGAAATCGGGTCGAAAAACAACGGGTCCGATTAAATCCTTTTTCGGGAAATCAAAATCAGTCTTCATAAGTGTTCCTCCTCCAAAGTGTCGTGATTTAGTAAGTGTCCGAATTTACAAGCTGCTTAACCAGCCAATCAAGCCATGACCGGTTAAAACTTCTAAAGCGATGAGCCCAACAAAGCCGATCATTGCTAAGCGACCGTTGAGTCTTTCAGCATAGCCTGTAAAGCCAAGCCTTGGGGTTGCCTCAACGTAAACCTTTGGCTCAATGGCGTAGCTGTTGATTTGACCGCGTTCGTTGATGGTGAAGCCCTTCGCTGTCATGTTTTGTTCCTTTTTCTTACTTCTGTAAACAAGTATAAAGCAATGTAAATATTTTTTGCAAGTACTTGACAATAAGGTAATGGTGTATAAACCGTACCCACGAAGTTGAAAAAGCCGAATAGAGATATCCTTGAGCAAAGACAGCCTGTCAAATATTTCGTATTTTTACTTTTATCTGGGAGATAAGACTGGATTAGGGAAATTAAAGGTAAATTACCAAAAACAATGGATCTAAAGCCTCTCCCTTCTAGGGGACTTTTCCTATTTCTGTGTTCAGAATAGAATAATTTATATTAAGAGCAACAACGTAAATGCTGGTATTTGAAGCA
>Ga0272448_1001048_pt1 | contig 39035 bp, 52 predicted proteins | sample YNPCB0191_FD_202220 | JGI IMG/M metagenome (GOLD analysis project Ga0272448, IMG submission 202220) | Hot spring sediment microbial communities from Yellowstone National Park, WY, United States - YNP-CB-019-1 | ecosystem: Environmental > Aquatic > Thermal springs > Hot (42-90C) > Sediment...
AGTGCGAGGATTATGCTGACAGCATCACAGCGGAGCGGGTTCGCAGGGTGATAAAAGGAGTGCCGGACGCAAAGGATGAGAAGCTGAGAGAGGGCCTGGGAGGGAGCTTCAGTTATTTTGAGCTCGGGAGGTTTTATGGCAAGCATAAACTTCAAGGGTAAATCTTTTGTTTGGAATTATCACTTGACTGTTAAGTATCACCAGCTCATTCCTTGTAAGGATAAAAGCTTAACAAACAATCTGAGCCTTTATGACAACCTAATCATTCATGGGGATAATCTCATCGCGCTTAAGGCTCTCATCCCGTACTACGGGGGAAAGGTGAAGTGTATTTATATAGACCCTCCTTATAACACAGGAAACAAAAATTTGGTTTTCAACGACAATGTTAACTCCCCCATGATGCAGGAATGGCTCGATAAGGTTGTAGGTAAGGAAAACCTTACCAGGCATGACAAGTGGCTCTGTATGATGACACCGAGGCTAAAGCTCCTGTATGAGCTTCTCAGCGATGATGGTGTAATCTTCATCTCTATAGATGACAACGAGGTTCACCGGCTCAGACTGCTTATGGACGAGATTTTTGGGGAAGAAAATTTTGTAGCTGTTTTAGTGAGAAAAAGTGGTATTGCACCAAGGCAGGATGCAAAATATATTGCTATACAGCATGATTATGTTATTTGTTATTCAAAAAACATTAATGAGGTTAAAATCAATAGGAAAATTAGTGAAACAGAAGGATTTAATTTTGAAGATGAATATGTTAATGAAAGAGGAAAATTTAGATTGAATAAATTAGATAGAGGAAGTATTCATTATTCAGAAGAGTTGGATTATCCAATAACTGCCCCTGATGGTTCTGAAATTTGGCCAGGTGGAGATCCTGAAGACAAACGATGGACCTGGAGATGGTCAAGAGATAAAGTTAAATGGGGAATTGAAAACGGGTTTATTGTTTTTAAGAAGGGCAGAAATGCGCAATGGACTGTTTACTATAAAGAATATGAACTTGTAGATAATGAAGGCAACGCACGAGAAAGGACAAATCCTTTTGATACATTTATCCTGGACGCATATAACGAGAAGGGAAATACTGATATTAATAATTTATTTGGAAATAGAGTTTTTGAATACCCCAAGCCTGTTGATTTAATAAAGCATTTATTAAGAATAGCATCAGACAAAACCTCCATTATCCTTGATTCCTTTGCCGGCTCTGGTACCACTGCGCACGCGGTTTTGGAGTTGAATAAGGAGGATGGAGGGAACAGAAAGTTCATCCTTATAGAGTGCGAGGATTATGCTGACAGCATCACAGCGGAGCGGGTTCGCAGGGTGATAAAAGGAGTGCCGGACGCAAAGGATGAGAAGCTGAGAGAGGGCCTGGGAGGGAGCTTCAGTTATTTTGAGCTCGGTGACCCAATTGAGACGGAGGGCATTCTTGAGGCGGGCAAGTAGCCTGACTACTTAATAGAAGAAACGGAGCAACGAGATTTTTGATAGGAGTACTCTTCAAGGAGCATGTCAAAGGTTAACCGATTTCATCAACTACTTCAAGGTAAATTTTTGAAATCACTCCTTCAAAATTAGTATAAAATTCTACATGATAAATCCCAACCTCAGTGAAAACCTTATCTAAAATCCAAATTCCGCTTTCAAAAAACCATTCTTCTGGCAGCAAGGAAACTCTTATATTTTCAGGATATATTTTCCATATTCTCACTCCTACTCCATAATCGCTAGGATGTCTAACGCTCCAAACAAATGATGTGTTCTTTTCAATGGCCAGTAAATAATCATAACCTTTCTTATCAGAAATACTGGAACTAGTTATTTGGCCTCTGACTACAGAATAAGGCTGTAAAGCCAATCCTGTATCAAATTCAACAGTTGGCTGTGCTGTAAGATCAAATTTATTAGTAGAAGTCCCAGAATCATTATAATCTCCATCCAATTTCCAAACATGTGAATATCTACCAGCATCAACTGGCGCAAATAGCTCATAATAGTTATTTCCTGCTGTAAAAGAATTATGAAAAACAACTTCGTCTATCTTTCCAATCCAAAAATTTGTTGGGATTCCTAAGTTATCAAGATCGGCTCCTATTAAAACCTTATCATCTAAATTAAATACTCCAGAAGCGGAAACTTTGGCCAAGTAGCACCCGTTTACATTCATGTATAAATAGGAACTATCATATCCTACCATAATAGCAATTGGGCCGTTTCTCAGGGATTCATTTAGATTTATAGTAGCAACAAAATCTTCAGAGAGTGGTCCACTGCTATGAAGCGTTGCTGAGAGAGTATATCCTGAGGAACTATAAGAGGAGTATTTTACTCTAAAATAGTTAGTAGAACCAATGCGAAAAATTGTATAAATTCCTTCTTCTGTTCCCCTAAAATCAACATAAGCTTTGAAATATATATTAGAATAGATAGCAGAGGAGCCAGTAGAATTTCTGTAAAGATAACCGCCCTGGAAATTAACACATCGTCCTACATTTCTAAACATTATTCACTCCAAGCTCTAATTCTAAAAGCAACCAATCTTAACTTGTCGTCCGCCGGATGCCATCCCGTAGCTAAAAATGTATAATCCTGAACATCTAAATACGGAACTTCATCTGAACTACAATTTATTATGGTCCAGCTAGGCATATGTATTGAAAAAAGCCCTGTCCAACCCCTATCTGTTGTAGGTAATATAACGGGATTACAAAAATCAATGTTTGCCAAAGCACCTCCAATCAAATCTACCCTAGAATTTGGAATATATTTTGAGCTTCTTTCAATTGGCATAACATTTGCAGCATTATTTTGCCAGGTAGACATTACAACTAAATTACTTGTACCTCCGGGGATTTGGCTTATTTGAGGAAGTGGTAGATTATCGTTCCTACGCCAAAATGCTGTAAATAAAGAATTGGCATAATTTTGAATATAAGCAATACCATATGTGCTATCCCCACTTACATGATACAACCGACTCACATAAAGTCCATATTGATTAGCGTAAATAGCATAACTAATTCCCGATGAAGCAGAAGACAATCTCAAATTTCTTCCGGAGGGGTCAGGAGTATATTCAACAAGATTACTGCCGTTCCAATAAAATAGCCTCAAATACATATTAGCGTTGTATTCCGTAACAAGGGCCAATATTATCTTATTTGAAACATTATCGTAAAACCAAGATGAACTATGATAAAACTCGCCCGATAGCACTGGAATATCCGATGTATAACCAGTCCCAAGTGAACCATCGTTTTGTATTGGTCTGATATCGTAACACGCATGTGTAGACTTGCTAAAATAATAAAGATTATTATTCAAAATCAATAAACTAGTTGTTGTGACATTTGCCCTCCGATCAACTGAAGTGGCGCTGGAAATATATTCAATTAAAGAACCAGTGCCAATTTTAGAAATGCTTACCGGATTCATGCTTACTAGCTCAAACCCAAGAACTCCGTTGTCGAAATGAGTATTAGAGCTGCTATAACCAATAGCGCTCCAGTTTATATAGAAAAACCTCCTACCTCCAACTTCATACCAGCAGATCTTTCCATCAGGTTGAAATCTTATAAAGCTTGATAAATCCGTAATATCAATATTACTAATAACAACATCCGGGGTGCCCCAATCTACATTTTCAATATTGGTTTTAACCCAAAAATACGCATCAAAAGAAGAAAGGGTTCCACCTGATAAATTAGCTTCAAGTCTTACTAAGATAAAGTAATTAGTTCCAGGAATCTGGCTAATATATGTTATGTTTTCATTTCTGATAATAGTGTCTGAGTCCTTAATATTTCCCAAAATCTCAAAACTTGAATTTTTAAGGATGTAATTGTTATTATGAAAAGTATTCAGCATGTATTGGTTCTCTAAATCCCTATTAAGTGTGTCTTCTATTTCAATCTGAGAGGCCCAATAAGCATAAGGAAGGGGCGTTAAAACAACTCCACCTTTTATAGTTCCCATTCCGGGGGCCTGATTGGATTCATACCTCTGATCTATTCTTCTAAGAGCTCTTAGATCGGAAAGTTTAGAAATTAACCTTTCTACAGAACGACTACACTGTTGATTCCATTCACCTGTGTAATAAAGATTTGAGAAATATTGCGGCGAACTTGTCCCGGGCAATCTTATAACAGAAGCCCAGTGTTGAGCGTTGGTTTCAGGAGGAGCATTTACGGATGAAATTGAACCATTACAACGGATGTTTTTATGAGTATTAAAATCAGTTTCAAACAGAGAATTTTCAAACAAGTAATCTACAATATCTCTTAAAAGTTTAGAACCCGGTTGCCACCAAGCTTCCGAAGAATAGGCAAAGTTATAGGGCGTTATAGCTTTTCCATCGTGAACTACATCTGTAGTTGAAGTTGTAGTGGCTTGAAACTTTCTATATCCGTTCCAATCATGTTCCCCCGATGCAGTTTTCAACCAAACATTGCTAGAGAAAAGAGGACCTGTTAATACGATTCCAGGCGCGAAAGGACTTCTGTAAAAAACTGCAAGCCCAATCCAACCACTATCAGAATCAGAAGTAACCTTATGTCGTGAAGTATATAAACTCATTAAGGCGCTTACTGCTGTAATCTGATTTGTACCTAAATCAAGTGCTTCAAAGGTGGCGCTAGTATTATAGCATAAAATCAGCAAATAATAATGACCTGTTGGCAATGTGCTGACATCATATGAACTTGGAATTGGATCTGTAGAATCAAGAATGATATACTTATCATGACTTACTAAATATACCCAAACACCATCCTCTATGCCGTTTATGTTAAAACTTGTTCCACTTCCAGGATAGGAAACCTCTAACGAACTAGTTGGCCATTCACTAAAACCGCTCCCATGGGAAATATAAAGGTGAGACCAGTTAAATCCTATATCCTCTGGAGTGAGACCTAGCGGATTATTAGTAGTTCTATCCTGAGAGCCCTTACAAGCTAAAAAGTGGTAAATATTCTTAGTATCTCGTCCATCTTCAAAATCAACAATAGGATCAAATTCCCCAACATAATGGCCCCAACCAGAAGAATCCTTGAAGCCCAACCAAGGGATAGAAACAAGTGCTATTCTTCTATAACCACCTTCAACAATGGCAACATTATAATTAGTATCATCTACTTTACCTATGGGAACATAATCACCATCAAACGGACTACCAAGAGAATTTAGATACTCGTCGGCAGTAGGATCATAATTTTCTACTAGTTCCACGGTAAAAGATTTCATCTTAACCGGTATGGCCGTAACCCCGGTAACCGGATGATATGTTTGTGCTTCTGATTCGTCAGAATCCTGAGAAACATATCTTAAAACAATTGTTTTACCAAGCAACTCATTAGGATTATCGTAATGAATACTAAGCGTAGTATCAAGTTCTATAACTTGTCCTTTATATGTTACGGCTTTTCCAGATGTAATCCTTAGAAACACACCCGGAAGCCCTGAATACACTATGCTAGGCATTAATACATTGCTAGTTAAAGTATCAGCTAAAATACCTGGTTTTATGAATATACCCGTTTTATTAACATTACTACTATTATCTAGCGTTATTCGTTTAGAAAGCAATTCACTAGCTTGTTGCGCAATCTGATTGATATAATTAAGTATGCCTTCTGTTACCCTATAACCTACTATAGAAGGCCAATCTATGTTGATGTGTTTTGGCATGTAGAAACCTCCTATCTAAAATTTTAAGGATGAGAAGCTATCTTATTGCCTCCAATTTCTTTTCAATGTATGGTGTTAAAAGAAAGGCTTTGCCTTTCCACAAAATAACTTTACCTCCTTTTGTATTTTTTCTGCCTAGCAGGTCGTAAACCGAATTGTTAAGATAAACCTCATCCTTTTGTTTTTCTTCAACATTGGTATTACCGGGCCTTCTGACAATGAATGCAACCTTTTCAGAAGAACACAAGTATTCCGTCTTAGAATTCTGGAACAAAATCACAGCAGCATTTGTTGAATCCGCCCTCCCAAAATTTCTAAAAAGAAGCCTAGCATAATAACCTGTTCCACCTGGAATCGGATTATAAAATGAATCAACGCCTACAATTACAACATTTTGATTTCCAGGAGCATCTCCATAAGTGTATAACCAATATATTGAATCTGAGCCTTCTTTTGCCAGAAGCACCTTAACCACCTCAGTATCATGGGTGTATGTATTTCTGAGCCACATATAAGGCTCAGAAATAAATATATAACCTTGAGGAGGACATATAGAGTCTGTACGACGAGAATCGATTAAGCCTTCCCAGCCAGCAATAGGCTGATCCCCGTATGCATTTTCACGAAAACCATAAGTAGCGCCCATTATCCTTGCGCCGGGGCTACTACTAGGCATTAGTTGCCACTTGCTGTACCCTATAGAATCTTTATCAATGTTCCAATCTCTTCTAATGTAATAGAATTCATGTATAAATATATGTAGGCGTCTGTATCGCCCTCCTTGAGGTGTTTCATATACCTCAGCTGCAGCTGGAACACAACCGGTTCGGTAATAAGGAGAGCCAGGTGTAAAACTTAACCGCCCTGCTCCAAAAGAGATAGAGTCAAGAGGCCAATGTGTATCAAGAATCGCAAAGAAAAGCGTATCACGCCATTCACTATTAACTTTATAATGATCGTCAAAAAGGCAAATCAAACTACGAGGAATATTAAAAGAATCCCTAATAGGAGCCATTCCAAGCAAAGTTCTATAACGAGTAGAACTCACTGTATCTTGCCAAGCCAACACTGGAATTTCATTACTGAGATTAAATCCATGAGAGAAATTGGGATATGTTTTATCAATCTCATGATAATTAGGGTTGCCCGGCACTGTTTCAGTGGCCATATAAAGGACTAGTTTTCCTGTTCCTTCTTCAACTGAAAAGGAATATAGAACAGGAAATCCCCAGTAGGGCATATGTGCAACATCTATACTATCTATGCGCCTAAGCTGAGGATTTTCTGAGAATATATTTGGTATGGCCCACAAATAAGCTTTCCTGGAACCGTTTTTTATTTCCGTATAAGCAAACCAAAGCGTATCTCTGTATAAAATGTAGCCAGGGGCCCAAACCGAATCCCTGAAGCCATGGATGCGATCTATCGTTATGCTATCTATACAGACCCAATCCTCTGGGGCTGCTAATAAGGTTATTGCTATCAGCGCGTTCATGTTTTACCTCCTTTATGTTATGCATATGATAAACTTTCTTTTAAAACCATTACCTTTTGTACCATCTTTCTGTTCTTATGATTTACAAAGAAATCCAGGAAATCTAAACCAACAGCACTACAAAACTTTTTTACCCATTTCTGTCCCCTGATATATTCTCTAAACCAGTTTCCAAGATAGGCCGTAAATGGCCTACCAAGTGTTATAGAAGTTGTTTCTTCGGGGGCTTCGGCTAATTCAGCACAAAAATTAATAACAAATCCAATTGGTTTATAAATTTTTCCAGAGGAAACCTTTTCAACAAGTTCTTCATAAGGACTTATATTTGTTTCTTGATATACATAGTTAAGTCCAAAGAATATCTGTTGGCTTATCCCGGAATTATCATAACAGATATATCTCCGAAGAGATTCCAATAATCTAATAGGAAATTGAGTGTTCACTTTTAACTTACCTGCCAAAAACCTGATTCTTATCCCAAGTTCCTCTAAGAAAACATCTGGTTCGGAATAAAGCAGTCTAAGAGTTTCCTGGCCATTAAGAAATTCAGAAACTTCATAAGCAAGCCTACGATTATAAGTTTCAACCTTAAGAAAGCTTCTTATTTTTTCTCTCAAAGAGTTTGCTTTAATATGTAATCTTTGGCAATATTTGTTTACCAGCTCTCGAATCTCCTTTACTTCTTCATCTTCTTCATTTTTTAAGATTGCTTCTGTTTTATCTAGCAGTTCCTCTTGCAATTCCCGGAAATCAAATGCCCTCAGAATGATTGGAGTGTCTCTATCAAGCAATATACCTATTTCAAAAAGTTTTTCTTCACACTTTTTCTTAATAGTTTCTAGCATTCTTTCAAGAGTTTGTTTAGATTTCATTTTTTCGCTTAGTATCTTTATCACAACTAAAAACATAAGAGAAGCTAAGTAGTTTCTGGCTGGAAACGGAAGATCTCTCAGTTCGGGGAACAACTCCCAAAGAAGCATGTTAGCAAACGGATTGTAATGAATAAGTTTATAGCCCATCAGATATTCTATGTAATCAGGAAGATAAACCTGTTTAGAAACAAATCCTTCACCTACTGTTCCTTTAGGAGTATCAACATAAGCTTCAAGTATTTTACCAGGAACCATAGTAGAGTGCCGTATTAGAGAAGCAAAAGCGAATAACCACCATTGAAAACTTGTTAAGCATTTGGCTATGTTTTCCTTATTAAATTCTCCATATTGTTCAGTTACAAAAGTCTTAAATTCTTCTGTAAAATTAGCCTTAATTTTCAAAGTCTTTTTTGAAGGCCCTCCCTTGCCACCTTTATTTGAGGTTTCATATGTAATTACTGATAACTCTTGTAATCTCCAGAGAAGCATTCGTAAGCCACTTTTGTAAGTGAAAGTATGTCTAGGAAGCCCAAGTTCTTGAATACATTCTTTTGCGATAAACCATTCGCCTTGTTTATCAAAAATGTAAAAAACTAGCTTCAAAGGCTCCCAAGCAATACATGTGACAAACTTACAAGGATACTTCTGGCTGTATCTCTTTTTCCAATAAGCCAAAAGCTCCTCAGATTTTGATATCTCCAGCATTTTTGTATCTCTCTCATATACTAACTAAAAATTTTGGATTTTTCGCCTTTGCGCCGGGCCGGAGCTCCGGAGCTCTAGAGCTAAGTAACCTTAGAAACAAGTTTTACTAGTGTATTCTTTATCAATATAAGCTTTTTAAACTTTTTAAAAACCATAGAAAAAACTACATTTTAAAAAAAACCATAAAAAGCACACTGGGTAAGAAAAAACAAAAAGGCAGGCTTACGCCGGAGGATAGCTTAGGGTAGTCTTCTAAAGTTAACAAAACCAGCTAAGAGACCTCCCCAGTAATTACTTGTCATATATTCGAGACTCCAAAGAGGAGGTGTAGCTCTAGAGTTAAACAAGGTATAAAACTGTCTAGAAGCTAATCCGTTTTCTTCAATTATACTACCTAATCTTTTAATAGCTTTAGTGTCCCAGCCATTGGTTTTATAAAAGTAGATTTCACCATCCCCTGAGAGCTGTAAGCTTTCCACTCTTTGAAAAGAAACCTGGTTATGATAGTTATAAATGTTAATATTAGCTGGAATAGAATTATCAAGTGTAACAGCTCCTAAGAATAATATTGTATTTATAATTTCAACATCATAAACATAACCGTCCCAATACCTAGCCACTCTGAGCTGAATCTGATCTGGAATTGTAGGATCAATATAGGCATTATCTAATGTATCACCCCAAGGAGCTGTTATTCCATTTAGATTCCGAGGTCTGTAAATCATATAAGAAGGAATAGCATAAGTAAGTGCATTTTCATGAGTTTTATAAAGATTATCACCTATACAAGTTACATAGATTACATTATGTAGATTTTCTGCTGATAGAAAAGTATAAGAGCTGCCCAGAGGAAGAGGAGCTATAACATAATAAAACCCAGGTGCTACTAATGCTTGTGTTACAGAAGGTAAATATCTGATTCTTCTAGCAATTCTCTGATAAGAAGTTTCAACTATAATGCCAGTTTCATTATGAATTTCCAGCTCAGTATTCAAAAACAAACGATATTCATCATAGGGAATAACATAAATAAAATCAGCCCCTATTACATCCTTAATAGCTTTTAACCCGGCATGAAAAGTTGAGTAATGATGGTAGTATTTCAGAGAAGCAAAGTTTTTATACTTAGGCGTTCCAGAAACCAATAAATCAAACGGCCAATTAGCAAATCTTCGTTTTAAAGTTCTTTCCAAAGTTTCATAAACGCTTATACCTGTTTCAAATAAGCTTTGAATACTATCCCCTACTCTGGGTTCTGAGTAGCTATCTTGTTTGCTTTGTCCCAGATGTTGTAAAACATTAATAAATTGAGAAGCATAAACCCAAGCAATTACTAGAATGTCATAAAAGTTAAAATAAAGAATGCTATTTCCGTAACTTGATTGCATTTCAACAGTTAAAGTTTCTTCCCAGCTTATTGGTAGCTTAAACTTGAAAGTGCCGTCTGGAAGCGTTGTAACATTCAAGTAATGATTCCCATTAATGAAAACTGAAACAACTGTTCCGGCTACTGGAGTTCCTAAATCATTATAAACTACTCCTATGAGGTTGAAATCAATAGTAGGAAGTGAGCTAAAGTCAAAGGAAAAGCTTTTGTCAAAGCTTTCCTTCATCCTATTGAAAATTAGATTAGGCGCTGGAGAAAGTGAGCTAGAAATGGGCATGTCAGTGGAAAGTAAGGTTTACTGTTCCTAGAATAGGATACTCAAAGAATCTGAGAATTAACGGATCGTTTGCTGAGGAATTATCATAAGCGGTACTCTCAAGCTCAACTTTAAAAGTGTCAAGATTAACCCTATCAACTCCTTCGGTTTCCAAGATTACCTCTAATATATCTGAGTGATCCACTGGCTTTCCTAGTCTTAGAGCCGAATAAGTTCTTCCCTCAGCTGTAGTGCCTCCTGCGAAGAAAACAGCTAAATTATCAAGTATAACAGGTTCTATATCACTCTGAGAATAACCACTTGAAAGCCAAATTTCTGCTGTTATATCAACCGCCCTGCCAACAGCTTTTCTTATTACCACTACTGATTCACCTCCCAAAAACCAATAATCGTCTCTGGAGACTAGTGTTTGTAAAGCTTCTATGTTTCTGTCGTAATAATACGAAACTGTTATGACTCCTGTTGTGCTTCTTGTAATCATATCAGAGCCAAAAATAGACATGGCCCAAACATTCCTTTCATTAGTAAGATAGTTAACTGGATAGTGTCTGGTAAATGACATTCCAACAGGTAAGATAGGTATAGTTAATCTTTCTATTACAGGTTGTTGCAGACAATAATGATTTGCCTCGTTTTCTTGAATCTGTTCTGTAGTTAAAACAGGGTCCTCATCAACAACAACCCAAATGTCAGCCCCATATCCTCTTGCGAACTTTTCCCTGTTATCTTCTCTACAGGTAATTACTTCTACTTGTCTCACATAGGATTGAGAAAAAACCAAATTTTTTAACCAGTTTATTGATCCGGTTGAAGTAGAACTTAGCCATTCAACAATTCTGTTTACGAAATCAATATTAGTTTCCTCATCGGCACCACCCAGGGTAGCGTTAGGATTAGTAATGCCTGTGGAACCTTCAATGGTTCCTAAAACTGTAGTAATTCTTCTGGGGCCAACATTTCCAACAGTTCCAGGTGTAGTACATGCTACTGCTATATCTATTGCAGGCCTACCATCTAGAGTTTGAGTTGACCAATTTATAACAGAATGTAAAGATTCAAATAAAACGCCACTTGAGGTTTGAAATAGAGTTCCTGCAGGTATAGTGTAATTTCCGTGCTCAGCAAAATAAACCCTCACAACACCGTAAGCTTTTTGAGCACCTTTCCTAGTAAATCCCCAATCAGTAGCTAGGTTATTTAAATCATTAGTAATTAAAGCTTCAAGTTCTGGCCCGGTTATTCCTAAACTTGTTTGTAGATCGCTTAGAAAGCTAGAATTCTGTAATAGAAACTGAAAACCTTTAAATGTTTGAATTAGGCGAACATATTCAGCAACTGTCCATAACTTCCAGGTTTCTTTTGCGGGAACAGCAATAACTAGATCTGATAGAGGCGAATGAGGCGCCCAGTTGGCGTCCGGTTTTACGCTCCTAGCATAATCAAGGTAATCCTTTAAAACTTGCTCCAGACTTTTCATACTCCTCCTACGACAAGCTCGATTGTTGTTTTGTCTAATGCTAATCTTACTAGAATTCCCTCTGAGAGCTGGAAAATGTTGCAAGAGGTAAGTTTCATGTTTATAGGATAATATCTATTCATGAAGATTACAGTATTTGCCGCTCTGTATTGTATAAGAGTGCGTGAGATTAATAAATCCTTTTGTCCTCTAAAGCTAGCAATATCAATCCCATAACCAGTGTTTTCTCTTGCAGCATCTAAAGAGGCTTTTATAAGATTTTGTTCATATATTTCCTTATCGTCGGTTAAAGTTTCCAACAAACCCTCCCCGGAAAACCTCACATCCAATTTACCGGGAAGATAATTATCTGGGATTTTACTTGAAATTTTGAGGTCAACCATGAGTTAAAAAAAGCTCCCTTTTTTCTTGTTTTCTTAGAAAAGAGAGGTAAAGTTTTTATTTTTCACCCTGAGTTTAGTTAGTATACAGTGTGAAAACAGAGGAAATTTACAAACTCCTGCAGATCCATAAGATACCCGTTGAAGGTATTTCCATAGAGGAACTCGACAGTGTTTGGTGTATGGGCGAAAAAGCAATTGAACAGTTTCTTGAAACAGCTATTGAAAATGGTTGGTTAAAAAAATCAAGAGGCAAAGTGTTTAGAATCATAAACGAACCTGTTTTTGAAAAGCTTGCAAGTATACAAAAAGGTTCACAAATTTCCCTGGATAATGAAATATACGAAATAATTGAGCCAACAGGTTTCCACTGGCTAGTAAGAACAACCTCAGGAAGTATGTCTACAATTCCTTTAATAAAAATTTATAAGGCTGCTGAAAAAGGCGAACTATGAAGATATTGGTTTTCAGTGATTTGCATTTACATTTTTGGTCAACTTATTCCACTCCAACGGAAATAGGACCTTCTAGATTTACTGATCAGCTGAATACTCTTAAGCAAATTGTCGATTATGCTAAGGAGAATAACATTACAAATCTGATTTTCTTAGGCGATTTCTTTCATTCCAGAAAAGCGTTGGAAACAGCCCTCGTTTATCATGCCTCAGAATTTCTCAATCAGTATCTAATGGATTTCAATATAATCTATATAGCAGGTAATCATGATTTAACTGGATCAGGCGAATGTTTCAGCAAACATATTACTGATATTTCTCCAAATCATGTTACTGTAGAGCAGCCTTCGACTATTTGCTTAGGGAATTCCCACATTGCTCTTTTACCTTGGAATTCCAAAGAATTACCTTCAGCTGATATAGCTCTAGGACATATAGAAGTCAAAGGCGCTTGGTTCAACAAAGTAGCACAGGAGAGCAAAGGATTTGAGCTTGAGGAATTATCCAGGAAATACAAGTTAGTTCTATTGGGCCACTATCACATGCACCAGAAGCTTGGGAATAATATTATTGTCGTTGGTTCGTTAAACAGACTTACCAGAAGCGATCAAGGGCTTGAAAAAGGGTTTATTGTAGTAGATTTGAATACTTTAGAGATAAATTTTATTCCAATAGATACTTTTGATTTTCCTTTCTATGTTGTAAAAAAAGAGGTAAAAAGAGAAACAAAAAGGAAAGTTTGTCAGATTATTTCTTTTGAGGAAGCTTTAAAGCTCTGGTTGGAAAATCAAAAAAGGCCCGAACTTTACGAGCTTGCTATGAGGTACTGGAATGAAGCTAAAAATTGAGAATTTCTTATCGTTTAAGGAATTGGAGTTAGACTTTGATTTATGGCCTCAGTTAGTATTGTTATTAGGAGATAATGGAGCGGGGAAAACTTCTATTTTTGATGCTTTTTTGTGGGTTTTAACAGGGCAAACCTCTAGAGGTGTAACTCATGATGAAGTGATTTCCTATGGACAAAAATATGCTTATGTTGAACTTGAATTGGAAAACTACAAAGTAATTAGAACTAGAAAACATCCCGAATTAGGCAATGAATTACTTCTTTTTATAAATGGAGCACCCTACAAAAAACCAAGCGTTAACGAAACCCAGAAGTATATCGAAACAACTCTTTTTAGCTTCAAGGAAATAATTACAACATGTTATCTTTCTCAGCGCTCTCTAGTGTTTGATTTTACTGATTCAGAAAGAAAATCAATCTTAGCAAACCTGCTTAAGCTTGATTCCGTTCAGAAAGCTAAAGAACTTGTCAGCAGAGAAAAAAATGGCTTGGAAAAAGAATTACAACAAATAAACAATTTGTTAGCATGCTTCTCAGAAAGTTTGAAGTTTGAAGAAGAGAAAGGTGAAGAAATAACAAAGTTGGAAAATGAGTTTTCAAGCAAATCGCGGGAATTGGAAAAGTTGAACTCCAAAGTAAATGAGCTGTTGATATTTCAAGTTGAGTATAATAACATCCTAAAAAAGATGGAGCAAATCAAAAACATAGAAACTTGCCCTACTTGTTTAAGGCCTTTAAGCCAAAAGGAAAAGGACGAAATAATTGAAAGAGAAAAAGAGAAGTTAAAGGCCCTAGAAGATAAGTTGGTTGAGCTTAAATCTGTTCAAGAAAAGTATAAAAATATAGGAGATGAGCTTCTCCAAATTGAAGGTAAGTTAGGGCCATTAGAAAAACAAAAGAAAATGGCCGAAGAAATAGCAAAGAAGCTTCAACCTTTCAAAGATAAAAATGCCGAGCTTGAAACAAAAATCAAAAATCTTGAAATACTGGAACAAGCTTTTTCTTGGAAAGGCGCTATTGTATATGTTCTGGAGCAGCTGGCAAACCTTCTCAATGAAAAATTTGAGCGGTTTAGCGAACTAATCTTTCCAGAAGTTCAACCTGAGCTAGTTCTTCAAAAAACTTTGAAATCGGGCGAAACAAGGCCTCTACTAGACATAGTGATTAAGACTAAAGATAGGAACATAAATTATGCTAATCTGAGCGCCGGGGAAAAGAAAAGAATAAATCTTGTTGTTTTGTTTGCGCTTGTTGAACTTTTCAATAAAACAGGTTTCCTATTTTGTGATGAGACATTTGACCATTTGGATATAGAAGGAATAGAAGGCGTAGTAGAAGCTCTTGGCGAACTAGATTTACCACATGTTATTGTAACTAGCCACTCTCAAAATCTGGCTAGCTATTTTCCAAATGTAATCCAAGTAAGTAAAAAAAGTGAAGGATTTTCAGAGTTAAAATTTAGTTAGTATATTTATCAAAAGGAGGCCATCATGAATATAAAAGATATAAAAGAAGAAGGAAAAGAGTTCAAGCCCTGGGAAATAACGGAAAACGGAAGTGTTCTCTTTTGGGGATTATGCTATGGCTGTGGCCACATAGTTCCCCTGAATGTAAATGGAGACTGGGGTTATTGTGATGGTTGTGGCGATGCTTTTCACTACGGTATCACTATTTCTATGATTGCTTCTGTCTTGAAAGAACTGGGAAAGGATATTGGAGATTATGGGGATCTTTGTCATCTGTATTGGGGCGCCGCGATTATTGACTTAGCGCTCAAACTGGAGACTCTGGAAAAGAACGCACAATAAAAAAGCTTTAAGCTTATAAAAGCTTAGGAGACAGAAAATTATAATAATCATGAGGTAAAGAGAGAATGGGTTACGCCGGTTATGGCGGTTATGTTTGGAAGGTAACCTGGAAGCAGGGTAAAATAACTGTTGTTCCCGCTCAAACAAGATGTGATGCAGTACCTTTTTACGAGGATGATTTTCCTACTGGGTATTGTGAAACTTTAAAAAATCTAGGCTGTAGAGACTATTATCATATCAGCATAGGAGAGGGTGATATAAGATTAGTTCTCTACAAATATGATGTTTATTTAATGAGAAAAGGAAAAAGACTCAGTAAAAAAAGCATTTCCAACAATGAAATGTTTTGGGAATATGAAAGCGACAACATATACCTATCAGCATGGAATTTAACCGGGACATCGTTGAAGGGATTATTTATTTGTCAGAAATTGGATGATAAATTCGTATCTTACCTTGCGATAGGGGGTCCAGGTTTCGGTTCTGGCGAGTTGAGCGGTATGATGTTGTCAACTATTGCCAAAATGGTATTCGGTATGGGGTGGGTTAAGAAGTTGTATTACCTGGAAAGCATAGTTGTCGGTAAGCTAATAAAAGCAAGACACAAATTAGTATATTGGCTTGGTTCATTTATTCTTAAAAAGGAATTCACTAACCTGTTTGGAAAATTTAAAGCAAAATTTGAGGAATTGAAGCCTTACGACTTTTTTTATCCTATCCAGTTTGCATCATGGTCAAAATCAGGGATCAAATACAGATTATTACTGAGTATTTGGTTCGGACTATCACGCATAACCTCACTGCGCAAGCAGGAAATAAAAAACTTAGGCTTTTGGATGTGAAGAAAAAGGAGGAAAAACATGAACAAAAAGAACAAAAACCGCATAAAATTTGGCCATTGTAAACGGTGTGGGCGTTTTATCTCCGCCCGGAGTGGGAAGTATAGAAAAAACCAGGGAGCGAAATATCCTGTGTGGGATTATTGTTCCCGCCATTGTTATAAAGAGGCCATGAAAAAGGAAGGAGGAAAACCATGTCAAACAAAACCATAACCATAACCCTAAGCACAGGTGAAGCCAGGAGGGTCGTGAATGGTCTTCACATTCTCCTGATAGTCCTGAGAGGCACGGAGTATTTTCCTGAGCTAAAATACGCTCAGGAAATCATCAGCGAATGGCTCATAGCAAAGTATAAGGGCAAGAAGAAAAAAGCCCGCGAGGTAATAGAGGCTCTGTGGTGGCTAAACCATGCTCTCCTTGAGGAGATTGACAATGCCGGGGAGCCACTGCTGAGCAATGGCGAGATACCCGGAAAGGACGCGCTGGAGATGATCAGACAAAAAGGGCTTAAAGGAGACAAAAGATGAAAGAGGATACAGGAATAATCAGCAAGGTAGAGGAGAAGATCGAAGAGGTCTGGAAGGCTTTCTGTGGCACATATACCCTTGATTTTAAGGAGGTAAAGCCATGATTGACAAAGAAATAGCCGTATATGATAGAAGGAAGCGGGTCAAATGTAAGTTCCACATCAAAGAGGAGGGAAACATGTTGACCATAAAAGTGGACAGAGATCCTCAGGTCTGGCTCCCACAAATCCTCATGGCGATAACAGACAGCAATGGCCTTGATTATAGGGAGGAGCTTGCTATGCTAAATGATGGTAAAATCCACCCGTGGGGATATTGGTATGACGAACAAGGCAAAGGTTTTGATGGAGCTCTAAAGGAGCTAACCCGAAAAGAAGGAATAAAAACATGACGAGGAGGTTATCTACATGAAAAAGCTAACAGAACAAGATATAAGGATGAAGCTTGCTAAGGCATGCCTAGAACTTGAGAAAAAGTGGATTGATGGCCGGCTGTATCATGTGAGGATTTCTCGCCTAATATCAACATGGGATAGCATTATAGCGTCCTTCAAGACCCTCAAGGAGCTAGACGCGTGGTTTGACGATGTGATAACTATATAGGAGGTAAAGATGGAAAAGGATACAGACATAACCAGAATAATCAGCATAGTAGGGAAAGTAAAGAAAACAGAAGAGCAGATCGGGAAGGCTTGGAAGGCTTACTGTGAGAAGTATGAGGAGTATGTCTGGGAGTTGGAGTCGTTGGAGTCTATGAGTGAACATTACAGCGATCTATCTCTAATATCTCTAAGGGATTCTCTAAGGGATCTAAGGGATCTAATGGAATCGAAGAGGTTAAAGCATGAGTCTGGCTGCGTCACGGAAGACATCCCGTATAAGCTCCTAATAGACATTCTGACGATATGGAAAAGGCCAAAGCTTGAGTCTGACCACTCCACGGAAGACATCCTGTGCAAGCTTGTAAAAGACGCTCTAAGGGAATGGGAGAGGTTAAAGCCTAAGTTTGATTACCCCACGAAAGACCTTTTGTATGAGGTCGTAAAAGAGCTATATGACGAAAGCACAGTCTCCTGGTGCTGGAACGAAAAATATGTCCCTGAGCAGGATCATGAAAAAGGGCATGTTTTTCGCGAACATCGCATAGAAGTGAATGGTAAGGTTGTGGGATATATACGCGAGAAATACTACGACGACGGCAGATATACCCTTGATTTAGAGGAGGCCCCAAGATGACAAATAAAGTGCCTGAGTTAAACATACCAACAAAGTAGAACAAAACATGGAGGAAAAACCATGAGTAAAACCCATCCAGCAAATTTTGCTGGGGCCGGCTATGACCGCGCCCCCTATGACTACTACATCACGCCACCGGACGCGGTCATAGCTTTGCTCAAGGAAGTGGGCTACCGGTTCTCTACTGGTGATGTGATCTGGGAGCCAGCATCAGGGAACGGGGCCATCTCACGCATTCTGGAAAACCTTTTCCCAGAATGCAAGATCATCAGCTCAGATCTCAGAACAGATGAGGATGTCTATGGCGAGAAGGGAGTTGATTTTCTTCGCACGGAGCGTGAGGTTGACTGGATTATCACGAACCCACCATATAACCTGGCCCTGAAATTCGTTCTCCATGCGCTCAAACACGCTCGGAAAGGGGTTTTCATGCTCATGCGTTTCTCTTTCCTGGCAGGGCTAGAGAGATATAATCAGCTGTGGGGCCGCCAGAGCCACGAGATTGGTGGTAGTCTACATACGCTATATGTTATCCCATGGCGTTTGAAGATAAGGAGCGGGTGGGATAACTCAGAACACATTTCAACCAGCATGGTTGACTACGCCTGGTTCTTCTTTGTCAACTACAAACAACCTGCTCCACATGAACCCATAATCATGTGGTTGGAAAAGCCAAAGGGGATAGGAGACCTCTTTGAGGACGAGGAGGTTATCTAACATGAAAAAGCTAACAGAACAAGATATAAGGATGAAGCTTGCTAAGGCATGCCTAGAACTTGAGAAAAAGTGGATTGATGGCCGGCTGTATCATGTGAGGGTTTCCCGTCTGAGCTCTTCGTATGATAGTATCATAGCGTCCTTCAAGACCCTCAAGGAGCTAGACGCGTGGTTTAACAAGAGATTCAAGGACAAGGAGACCATGCTTAACTGGATTGACAAAACGGACATAGACGAGGACGCAGTACGGAGAATACAAAGAAAGACAGACGCCAGCGAAAGTGAAATCATAGAAAAGATGAAGATGTTGAAAAAGGTTATCGTTAGCGACATAGGAGTGTTTCCGTTCGGAATGTATGCCACATGGTCATATGAAGATAGGTTAGTCCTGGTTATAGTGCCTAGTTATTCGCTAGACTTCATCAAAAAGTGTCTTCAGAAGGTTGGCATAGATAAGTGGTTTGACGGGGTAGTAACAATATAAAACCTGATTTTGCGCTATGGTTGAAAAAACAGAAACAAAAAGGAGATAAGAACATGTTAACAGAAGATATAGATATAATCATAGCGGTGTACAACATGGAAAATGAAAAAATCATGTGTAAGTTCCGCGTTAAAGAGAAAGGAAAAAAGTTAATCATAGAGGTTGACGAAGATCCTGAGACCTGGCTCCCGCAAGTGCTTGCCGCTTTAACAGAAGGCCGTTTAGGGGATGATTACAGAGAAGTGCTAGAAAATCTAGATATTGGAGATATGTATGAATGGGGAACTTGGTATGATGAAAAAGGTAGAGAGTTTAAAGGAAGTCTCATAAGGATAGGACCATGAATAAAACCTCTGTAGATGAGAAAACTGAGGAATTCGTTCCTATGTTCCGTATAGAGCCCAAAAACCCGCAATGGGTCGCAGGAGAGCCCTTACTTGATCACGACGAGGTACCGGGGATGCGTTGGAGATGGTCGGGAAAAATCGGCTACAAACAGCCTGCTCCGTATAAACCTATAATCATGTGGCTAGAGGAGCCGAATGGAATAGAAGACCTCTTTGAGAATGAGAAGCAAATTGAAGAGGAGGATGATTTATTTACTAAGATGTATCAATGCAATAACTTCAGACTGAGAATATTACTCTTTGTAGTTTTTTGCTTTAATTTTTAGTTAGTATATTTGTAAGAGGTGGCAAAATGAGTTACAGTGGATACGGAGGATATATTTGGAAGGCAACCTGGAAGCAGGGTAAAATAACTGTTGCCCCTGCTCCAGAAAGGTGTGATACTGTTCCTTTTCAGGAGGAAAAATTTAAAGCAGGTTTCGAGGGTTTTTGGGAATCTTTAGCATCAGGTAATAAAAAAGCGATTTACAATCATATAGTTTTAGGAACTGGGAATTACCGATTGGTTCTCTACAAATATAACATATCATTTCTAGAAAAGGGTAAAAAAGCTAAGAAGATAGAACTTACAAATTCTAAATGGATACTTGAAAATGAACGCGTTTATGCAAGTTGTTGGGAAGTTCCAGGAACACCCCTAAGGGGAATGTACATTGCGGAACAATTCCCGGAGGAAATTGTAGCATATTTCGCAATAGGAGGTTATGGTTTCGGTTCTGGTGAGTTAAGCGGTGCGGTACTCCTCGGAATAGTTGAAGCGGTTCTCAGTAAGTCAAAACTAGGTTATAAATTTCATCTCACTATGGCCAAAATTCAAGAAAAGTTGTTTAAATTTAAGCACAAACTAGTTTACAAAATGGGAACATATCTCCTTACTAAGGCACTTCAGAAACTGAAGTCCTATAACAGCACTTCTGAGGTACCTTTGGATAGCTTTTTAACTATTAATAGACTTGTTCCGTTCGATCATAAAATAGGCATATATGATGAAGGGTTAGCACTAAAAAATAAATTTAAGAGGATGAAGTATAGGTTTTTGTTTAGCCTCTGGAGCTGCATTACTGGATTGAATTCTATAAGGAAAAGAACAATAGAACGGACTGGATTTTTTGGAAATGCTTATTAAAAACTTTTGAGCGGGGATTAATATATGCATAAAACAAAAAAGTTTTCAAAAAGATGGCTTCGAAAAATTTATAGCTGGGGCGTTTTAGAGATATTGGAACTACTTCAAAAATATGGAGAAGTTAGTTTGGGTTTCTTAGCGAAACATAGGTTTCCTATGATAAAAGCAAGATTAAATTCATTAATAGAAAGAAAGGTGCTCAACAAAAAAGGCGATCTAATAGAAATAGGCCCAAATGGTTTTTGGGTTCTCGAAGAATTGCGAAATCTTTGGAAATAAAAATAGGAGGTTTTTAGATGAGTTCTCTTCCTCCAACCTTTAAGCAAATTCTCAACCGGCTTGAACGGATCAAAAAAACCAAAGATGGCAAGAAACTAAGTCTGGGCCAGATAATTGATTTAGCCGTTGGCCCAAAAGCAGATCTATGGCATATCAGAGACGAAATTATGGTTACGAGGCTTGACGAATTACTTGAGCGTTTTAAGAAACAAGAGGAAAAAAGTAAGAAAGCAGTATGAATAACTTGCCGGAAGGTATTAAATTTAGGTTTTGGAGTCAAAAATCGGGTGAGCTAGAACGCCATATGCTTGAAGCTGTTTACCACGGGTTTATCGTAGCAAGGCTTGAACGGCTCAACGGTGAGCTCACCTATGAGGTGACCTACAACGGCAAGCTCGTCAATATTGACGAGTACCATGACCTTCCAGGTATCATGGAAAAGGAGCTCATGAAGTGTATAGAGGAAAGCAAAAACGCTCAGAAATAAACCCCTCAGGGCAATTTGGGGGTAAGGAGGCTTCACATGGACAAGGATAAAAAAGAAGAAGCGAAGAAGATGTTAGAGATAATCCTGTTTGCATATCCGTCTGGCCTCACGATAATGGATATGACTGACTATCTGGATCCGGAGCCGAACCCGGAAGGGCCTTTCCGCTCCAGAAACAAGCTAGTCATAGCCAAACTTTTACACGAGATGGCTATGGAGGGACGAGTTTTGATAGACTTCGCGATGTTTTCGTATGGGGCGCTCGGAGCACAAATTCACCCATTGCGGCGTAGAGAGCTTACAAACACGCTGAGGGAACAACTTGGACTCAAACCCCTAGAACCGTTATCTCCAAAAAGGTTTGAGGAACTCAGCAATCTTGCCAACGAGTCTCCATTCAAGCATGCTTTTAAAGAGCTTGACGAGAAGCTTATACCCCAACTTGAAAAAAGTATGAAGGAGGCTTAAGATGGATAAGGACGCCGAAAGGGAAGAGGCAAAAAAGGTGATTGAGATGATCCTTCTGGAGCATCCGGGTTGCGGAATGATGATTGTAGATATTGCAAGCGTTGTAAATGCAGATTACCCGCTTGAGAAACGCCTTAGATTGTATAAGCTGATATACGAGATGGCTTTAGAAGGACGGGTGTGGATAGGCTTTGACATAGATGTTAATAGTTTCTATGCTACCCTTAGTTCGACGCGTCTTCACGAATTACTTAATCCGCTCAAGCAATTTGTAAATGCTTCAGAGAAAGATTCTGAGGCTTTGAACACTTTAAACGAGAAACAAGCGGAGGAATTTACGAGTTGTCAATTTGACAGTTCCAAATCAGGAAGAAACTTTGAGAAATTCCTACAACAGCTCAAGGAGTTGGAAGAGAAAATTGATGAAGATAAAAAAAGAGCCTTGATATGAGCAAAATCGATAAAGGACTTATCTTTGCATTTGGGTTTCTTTTAGGCGGAATTACAGGATTCTTTCTCTTTAAGCCTTATCAAAAGAACAAAATAATTGAAGAAAAAATAGCTGAGTTTTGGGCGGAATGTTATGTAGAACAAAGATTTGTTCGCTCTGAAGCTGGTACTATGATACCTTTTTGCCCAGATTCCTTGTATGTTTCCGATTCTTTAGCTGATACTATTTGGGTAGGAACATTTCCGGGGTTTATTTCTGGTAAAAGCATTTGGACTAGATTTGTATGGAACGGTAAAAGTTGGATTATGGATTCAATTAGCTTTGAAAAACCAAAAGGAGGTAAAAAATGCCAGTAGGAGCAGGAATGATTCCAGATGTTGATAAAGCACAGCTGATAGCGCTGATTAAGGATGTATTTCAAAAATACGGTATAGACACTACATTACCAGGATTTCAGGAACAAGACGCAATAAACAGTATCTTGTTGGCAGTAGAGGTTGTGGTTAAATATATTCAACAAAATGCTGTGCTGGTTGGAGTAACACCTGGAGCTGGAACAGTTCCATATGGAATAAAATAACCTTTCTTTGAAATTTTAGTTAGTATAAAATGAAAGGAGGTGAAAGATGACCTCAAGAGAAAGGATAGAACAGTTATCGAGGTGGCTAAAGGAGGTAAAAGAGAAAACAAACAAGCCCATTACTAATATATACAAAGAACTTACAAGTAATGGGCTTAACATGACATGGTGGGAATTCAGGCACCTCTACTACGGTCGTGGAGTAGCCATAGAAGAAAAGCAAGAGCAGATAATAATAGAATATTGTAATAAAACGCTAGGGCTGGAAGCTGAGGCTGAGAAAGCTACAAAGCTTGAAGAGGCGGATAAGAAAACGGAGATAGAAATATCCTTAGCGACTGCTCCTGGCGTCTTTATTCATCACTACAGCCTTGAAGTAACCACGAAAGACACTCATGCGTTGCTGGGGTATGGGATTTCGAAGTCAGGGCACATCTTTAGGGTAGCTTCCATGTTCGAGAAAACCTACCTGATTTATGGAAACTATGACTCTGACTTTGCCATCATGTTTAACCAGATCGACTTTAATAAGTTTCTCAAAGCCCTAAAGATATTGGGTTGGGTAATTTTATGATAAAGTTTTGCTCCTTAGTAAATTACAGGTCCGAACCCTGTCTAAGGAGTAGGAGAAAACTATTATGTTTATTTGGTTCGCGATTCAGGCATATGTAATTTATATGCATAGTTCAGGTATAATATCAGCGTGTATAATATTAGGTGTGATTTTATGGGCACTTATACCGACAAAAGCTTCAAAATCAAAAGAATCTTCAAATATTGATTACAAAGATCCTTTTAATATGACCAGTGAGTCTATGAAGGAAAAGCGAGATGAAAGGAGGTTTCTGAGATGAAATGGATAGTGGGATTATTGGTAGGGATGTTGATACTAGGAGTCGGGTCCTCCCTCTATGGGGAGGGGACCAACGAGACCCTAGTTGCGCAGGCAGGCGCTTCCGGATCAGCCGGAACATCGGTTGACCCCTGCGCGCAGGGGTACATGGACGCCGAAATGGTCAGCACAGAAATGTGGACAGCCGCTGGCCTGGGTGGCGGTTGCCTACTGGGTGGCATAGGTTGTGTAGGGGTCTGGTTTCTCGCCAAATCCTCAAACCCCCAGCCACCCATTTACAAGACGATGAACATGTCCCCTCAGGATCAGATGGCCTATATCCGATGCTATCAGACCAGAGCAAGAGAAAAAGCCTCATCTGCGGCCTTGATAGGAGGAACAGTAGGGGTGCTGGCAAGCGCGGCACTATATTACCTGCTTGTCATGTCTGTTCCGGCTGAATAGAACTTTCGGGTATTCCAGGGGGGGTTAAACCTCTGGTGGATAGGATGAATAGGAGGTTTTTGAGATAACAGGACTTTGGATGACCATCGCCCTTTTAGGGGCTGAGAATGTTTTTGATGGCGAAGGCACAATGGCGGGTGGTCAATTTTGGAGAAATGTTCCAGGTCGTGAACGGCCGCCTGTGTCTTCTACAGCTCCTCCGTTTTCTACTTGGCCCCTTGAGCCACCTCAGCCGCCTCCGCCTCCTATGCCTTGGAATTAAATAACTTTTAATGAATTCCATAAGAGATAACACAATAGCTTTTCAGATAAAGCTTTACCCTGACCCTATTCTTCGTCAGAGGACTTCGGAAGTAAAAGAAATAACCCCTGATTTTCTACTAGCAGTTGAAGCAATCACTCAAATACTAATAGAGAATAATGCCTTGGGTCTTGCAGCACAGCAGATTGGATATACAGGTTCTATTATAGGAATTAATACTGGAGTTTTGGCTAGAAAGGGCTGTAATGCAATTTTCAAGTCTCCGGTAATAATCTTAGCAAATCCGAGGATACTAGAAAAGGAAGGGAAAGTGATAGATGAAGAGGGTTGCTTATCCTTTCCAAATCTATATCTTAATATTCCTAGACCAAGTGTTGTTAGGATTCGAGGACAAATGATTGTTGACAATGAATTTGTTTGGGTTGAATTTACAGCAAAAAATCTTTTCGCAAGAGTATTGTGCCATGAAATTGATCATCTAAATGGGATGTTATTTATCGATCTCGTTCAAAATTTTTGAAATTTTAGTTAGTATATTTGTGTTAGGAGGTAAAAAGATGAAAGAGGAGATAAAAGAAAGGCTGAGGGAAATAGCAAGAGATAAGGAAAAGGAGCTTCGGCATTTTTTGTATTACAAGTATAGGCATTTTGCCGACGGGGATTATGAGCGTTATTTGTCAGCTGTTTTGATGGTTATCAAACTATCTGCCGAAATAGACCAAATCTACAATATTCTGTCTTACGAAGGAGACCCTGGTATCTTGGACAGCCACAATATAACTCAGGAAGAAACAAAGAAATGGTCATTTAGGTTAATCAATGATGATCTTAAATACCTGTGGTTTCACTTCGATAAGTATCCATATGGAATAATAGACCACTTGTCTTTTGCAAGATTAAGGGCGTCTGTTGAGATAGCTTTAACAGATGAATGCCGAGAAATGTAGCAAAATATGCCCGCCTATGGTGAATTACACCCCACATTCAGGTGTGGAGGGATTAAATTACTATATCACCAATCCTAGGCTTAGGTGGTGCCTTGAGAAGTTCCGCCAACGGCTCATACAACGGCTCATAGATCTGGAAGAAATTGACCATCTCAAAAGGGAAAAGATAAAGGAGAGGTGAAGGGAACCCATGAAACAGGCAATAAAGGAAGTTTTTCAAAGATGAAAAAGACCAGACCAACCCTTGAAAATGTTGTTCTCCTGGTTCTTTACCATAGCGAGGGAAGAAAAATCCCCAGCAGAACCGTGTTCCATAAAACCATATACCTGTTGGACAAGATCATAGGGTTAAAGCAGTTCACGGGACGCGATCTGGGGTTTAGGTCATACTACTATGGCCCCTTTAGCCGGACGCTTGCGGATGCGGTGGCAGAGCTGAAAGGCCTGGGCTTTGTGGATGAGAAAGTGGTTGAGAGAGACCCCTTCATCTATGGCAATACTCGTGAGTCAACGAGGATTGAGTTGATTATGTGCGATGGAGTGGAGGAGGTAGCAGAAGACCTGATAAGGACCTTTCCTGAACTCGATAAGAAGATCAAGTATGTTATTGGCAAATTAAAGAAACTTGGGTCTGATCAAAGCTACAGAACTCTATCTCTCGCGGCAAAGATCTACTACATACTTGAAAGGGAGGGGCGCAAGATGAACGATGCTGAGATAAAAAAAGCCGCAGAGGAGCTCAGCTGGCAACTCACTGATGATGATATAAACGGGGTAGTACCTTTCCTGGAAAATCTTGGCCTGGTCAAGAAGGGTTAGCGATCAACCGCGGAGACCGCAGTAGCGTGTTAGGGATTTGTTAAACCTCGCCCTTGATCCGTTAAGGCCCTTGCTTTATCCTTAAGAGCTTGAGAGAGCCATTGCAGATGATTGGATATACATCCTGAGGCCCAAGCCTGGCGTGTCGCCTAAATGGCTTGCGGACCAGTTTTACACAGAACCCGTCAGAAGGTTTATCGTCACTCTGAAATCTGTTTTGTTGAGGATGAGGCTTCCGGAACCGCCGGAGATTGAGGTTCGGCTATGAAAGTGATAGAGATACAAAAGAAACAGAAAGACATAATGGAATGTTGTTTATCGATTTTGTTCAAAATTTTTGAAAAATTTTAGTTAGTATACTTGTATAAGGAGGTAAAGAGATGAAAAAGCTTCAAGAAAGGATAGAAGGGCTTAAGAGCGCCCTCTACAGTAAATATGCATTCTTTGCTGTAGGGGACTATAAAGGTTATTTAGAAGCTGTCAGCAGGGTTATAAAGCTAGCAGCGCAGATAGATGAAATTTATGCTCAGGGAGGTGACCCTGAAATTTTGGATAGTTCTAGGGTCGCATTTGAGGAGGAGAAAAAATGGGAGATTAAACCCCATAAAACAGTTGATACTTTATGGTGTTATTTTAAGGACCCATATGGTATAATAGATCCGCTTTCTTTTTCTAAATTAAGGGCATTTACAGAAATAAATTTGACAAAAAATGCCCTCAAAGAAAAGATAAAAGAGATGATAAAAGGAGGTAAAGATGAATAACCCAAACCTGAACTTGGTAGTAAATTACACCCCACATCCAGTGGTGGTGTATATGGAAGACGGGTCCGTTGTTGCAATCCCGTCAAGCGGTTCTATAAGGCTAGAAGAAGAAAAGAGCTTTGTTCCGCTCGAGGTTGCTGTTCAGGACGCGCTTGGGGAATATCATGTGGTTCCAGTTTTCGAGAAAAAGCTTGGGCGCATTATAGGTGCCCCGCTAGAACTTCCGGCGCAAACGCGCATTATAGTATCGCTTCCTGTAGCAGGGGCGCTCCAAAAGTACTACAAGCAAATGGGCAAAGATTATATTATCCTTGTTCCAGGCGACACCATCCGCGACAAAGACGGAAAAGTGATAGGAATTAAAAATTTCCATATCCTGACTGAGGATTAACATGACTATGACTTTAGAAGAGCTAAAAATGTTTCTTGAAGAACGCCTTAAAATGGGCCTGCAAACTATAGCTTTATTAGACGAAGCTAAAATAGAAGCCCTTTCAAGAGGTGATTATAAAACTTACAGAAAAGCCACACTAAAGAGAATCAAAATGTCTGGAGAAATGGAGGGGTTATGGGGTGTATTAACGAAAATTATAGCAAGCGAGAAAAACATATTACAATTAGAGGACTTACCTCCTATGATTAAAGAGCCTACTCGAATAGAAACCGGCGTTTGGAAATTTGGCAATTGGATAATAAAGGTTGACAAAAAAAATTATTCAAAAAGAGATCTTGCGTCATCTTGGTTCAGATTTTGGAATTCTCTTTTATCACTTGAAAGGTTCAAAATCTTACATAAAAGCATGAAGATCTCAAAAAATGAAAACCATGACTGAGTTTCTTAAGGAAAAGGAGCCAGAAATAAATAATTGGCTCGAAACCCAAATGAAAAAAACGAGTCAAAAATGGAGCAAAACTTTAAGAGCTTGGAAAATTATCCAAAAACTCTGGCCAATAGTTTACCCGAATGTTGCTTGTGAAGAAAATTGGGTGGAATATCTCTGGAAAAATACTGAAATAAATGCTGATTTTAAAGAGCTAGAAAACATCTTAGGAAAAGAGAATACACTGAAGCTTGATTTTGATATATGTGCCGAATTTATAGAACAAGGAAATAGCGCTACAATTATTAGTCACATAAGAGATTTAACTATTCCAGAAACCCCGGTGATAGCCAGTATATATGAGACTTTTTATGAAGACGGAAAATACGAAATCAAACTCAAATTGGAAAAAACATGATTTGCAGAGCTCCCCTTCCTTTTTCAGCTCTTTTCTCCTTGTCCTTGGGGCCAGAGGAGTTCCTCTGGCCCTTGAAAACAATAATTTTTTCTGTTGCTTTTTTATATGATGGAGGAAATCATGAGGGAATTGACTCCGCTTGAACAAAAAGCCTTAGAGTTTCTCTTGAGCAAAGCTTCTGGAGGAACTGTGGAATTTATTCCTCTTGAAGACGGACGCTTCATGGCTAAGTTCACGATAGGTCAAACAAGCTGTCAAATGCGGGTTGAAAAAGAAGTAGTGGAAGCTTACAATAAAATAAAGGAGAACCTAAATGGGGCACACTAGAAAATATAAGAGAGAGTGTTGGAGTTGCCGCTATTTTAGAAAATTACGAGAAGGTGAACTGGAAAATGTTCAACCTAACAAAGTACATAGGGGATTTTGCACTTATTCTAATACTTTGTTGGTTGACTTTGTTAATCAAAAGTGTAGCACTTATGCACCCAGGGAATTTAATATGTCTTCCCCTGATGTTGGAGAACCGGAGAGCTGAGATGTTTAAATGTCTTCAATGTGGGTTTTCAGCTGATGCTGAACATGTTGGAGCTTTAAGCATTCTCAGCCGGTTCTATGAGGAGTCTGAGGTCCCTCATGTAGGGAGAAGCAGGGATGAATAACCTCATAGGATTGGAACCAGGAATAAAACCAGGGATTGCTGTTTTAGAAGATGGGGACCTTATGCTATTGTCCGAAGCAATAATAAATGTTCCGGCCCCGGTAGTTAGATGTATTACCTGGAAGAATCTCTACGAGCGGTATGATAACTGTCCAAGAGTAGAAGATTTCCTATGGGGTGCTACTGTGTTTATGGTGTGCCCGTGGAATAAACAAACTACTATAAAACATGCATTTGATACTGGCATAATATATTACTGGCTTTTGGTTCATGGGGTAAAAGAAGTTAACTTTGTAGATACCCAGAAATTACATAAGGTTATACAAAGCAAGCAACAGGATTTATGGCATATATTTGAGTATGATATGAAGAAACTGGAAATATGGTCAGAAATATGGGAAATCTTCATGGATAATGATGGAAGATACCGCGAGAATATGGCACACATTAGAGATGCGTATTTGCTGATCCGGTATGGGCAGGAATATATGAATAAAGAGGTTTAGATATGGGTATCCCTGCCTTTGAGCTAGATGAGGGATTCCCGCCTGATAAAGAATTCTGGGAAACGCTTAAAAAAATAGCTCTAGCCTGGAATAAGGATTTACGCAGTACAATAATAAAAAGCCTTCAAGACAAGGGATTTACTGTTGAGTGGTTTAAATGGGGATGTTTAGAAGGCTTTCCCGTTTTGGTTGTAAAATTAAATCCAATCCCCAATCCAAAAGAGATTTGGGGTATAGTAGAACTCATTGAACAACTTATAGACAAGGCTACCGACTGTGGGGCCGCTTGCATAATTCATCCGTAGATCTGAGAAGGAAAAATTTCCGGACCCGGCCAACTTAATCTTTGTTTTTTTTCAAAGAGCCAGTAATCAAATACCTAATAACCGCCAATTTGAAAGCGCCATATCTCTGACGGAACATTCTCAAAATACTGTTCGTCGTTGATATTGAATCTATCCCAGAAGTTTTTTTACCAGCCGGTCTATCTCCGCGAACTCTTTCGCCAGGTGTTCCCTAACAGCGGTCCTCCTTCGGCCGGCCGCGTTTGCCGATGAGCCGGGATGCTTCTCAAGGAGCTCAGGCATGAAGGCCCTTACGCGCTCAGCACAGATTTTTCCGAGCTCGGCGAGCCTTGCATGGGTTTTGTTCTTTGGGTCAAACCTGGGAATGGGGAGCTCAAGGGGCCTGGAACCGATATCTCGTTCTCCAAATAATCCACGGTTCTGAAAGGGTTTTATTGCCTTGTTGACGAGTCTGGAGTTAAGAACAGCCGCCAGGTAATTGGCTTCGGTCTCCTCATCAACCTCGTAATAATAGGTATTGGAATCCGCCAAGATAGGGAGCTCCCCCGATATAGCCTCGTGTTGCCCAGAGCCATTCAGGACACAAGCGGCCAGGTGAGTTCCGGAAGAATTATAAAACACCCGCCATTTGGCAGAGGGGTTTTGCTGGGTTACTTTATTCCAGTAATTTATCCGCTGATACAAGGTAATACCTTGTTCCTGGCACCTACCGGTCTTGTTTCTGGCCCATATCTCCTCGCAGGTGGCGAACCACTCCCCCGCGCCCGGAAAACCCTTTAGTTTCATCTCTTCAGCGGTCATGGGAACATATTTGCCATTCTTGACCAGAAACGGCAGGACAACCAGTCTAAGTCTCGTGAAACCAAAGGGAATCATGTCCACGGTGTAGAGGGTGAGGTAAAGAAAGGCTTTTTCAACGGTTCCGGTGAGGGATTCTTTATTCCACGGGGGCTTGGCAGACCTCATTATTTCGGGGTCAGTTTTTATGGATGGTTTCACGGGATCAATGCCGAAAACAGGATGGGGCACCGGAACCACGCAAAGCAGGGAACGGGGAACCAAAGTAGCCCCTGCCTTGAAAAGAGGTTTATAGTGGCTTACTTCCGCGGGTTTCTTCGGACCCCTAACACCCCAAACAGAACGCTTGCCCATGAATATGGGCCGGAAATAGGCCTCCTCAATTGTAAGGCGTTCCTTTGCCCGCGACAGGGGTTCGTTTCTGCCCTGAAGCTTTCCGTGGATTATCTTGCCCTGTATCCTTCGTGAGATTTTCAGGCCCTTTCTCCCCACGAGAACCGAGGCCGACATATTGAAGAGGGGGGAAACATCCTCAAGGTCCCAGAGAGCTGTAAATTTGATATAAACATCCCTGAACACGCCGGACCTAAAGACAGAATAATGATCTCCGGTGAAAACGCTCTTTGGCATTACAAATGCGATTGTGCCACGGTTTTTCAGGTAAAGATCCGCACTGCGAACGAAAAAGAGCGCGGCCATCTCCATGTGGGTCACCAGGTGCGCGCCCTTTGTCATAAAATAGGTTTCCTGGATCAGGTTCTTCACCCTAGCCTGGTAATCCGGATTTCTCAGGTATCGGAAGCTGATCCATGGAGGATTCCCGATTACGAGATCAAAGGGCTTTTTCTGAAGATAGGCTGGGCGAGAAATGTTCTTGAGGATGAAAGCCCAGATGGAGTTTTTGCCTTTCTTTATAAGTCCGGCCATAGTTCTGGCGGTTTCATAGAGCGCATCCAGTTCGCCAGATTTAAGCGGGAACGAGCTGTTAGAAAAATACTCGGCGAGATCAGAGGGCTTGAATTTTCTATCCTGGTGGACAGAGGCAAACCTGCTGAGAAGGTCTATGGCCCTGTCCAGCCTTTCCGGATTATCGGCAAGCGTCTCCGGAACGAGAAGCCCCTGCGTGTCTTCCACTTTTGGAGCCTCGTCTATGCGGTAGCATGGCGTGCCATTACCCAGGTATATATCCTGTCTTGGCCTGTCAAAGAAAAGGGAGTTAGCCAGATAAACAGGCACATAAACATCGCCTTTCCTGAATTGTAGAAGATCGCCGAGAGCAAGTAGATAGTTGGCTCTGGAGACGATCACGGCCAAGGGGTGAACATCCATGCCCATCACGGAGTTACAAATGTGCTCAAGTAGTGCTGAGGGTGGAAGCTTATTTATCTCCCGAAGCCTTTTTATGGCGGCCATCAGAAATGTTCCGGAGCCGCAGGCGGGGTCCAGAACGCGAGCAGTGGGGTCTTCAAGGGTATCCTTCACGATCATTTCTGCAAGCCAATCAGGCGTGTAGTATTCACCCAGATCGTGCCGCTCTTCAGGGTCAACCAAATCCTGATAGATTCCTTTAAGGACATCCTGTTTTACTTCGCTCAAATCGTAGGTCTTCAATGTATCAAGGATATTTAAGGCAATTTCGACCACCGTTTCTCCCGGCGCCCTGGATAGCCAGGTGAAGAAGTCCTCCTCCGCGAAGCTCTTCAGGCCCAAGTTAGCGAATACGGAACCGCTGACAATCCCTATTATCTGCTCAGGGGAAGGCAAAGCACCTCCCGAATACCAGGAGAACAAAACCAGCCTGGTTAGGAACGCCATGTATGTGTGCCGAAGGAAAAGATCCTCACTGCCCACTGAGACCCCATACACATAGGAGAGGTATCTGTCCCATTCGTCGTAAATGGTATCTATTGATGGGGTTTTCTCAAAAGCGTCTTTGAGAAGCTTTGATGAAATCCTTTGGACCTGAGAGCTACGCCCAAAATCCTTAATGAAAACCTCGGTTTCCAACTGTTTTCCCCTCTCAGGACCTGTTATGTCTCCGGGGTGCTTGACCAGCAGAGCCGAGGCTGTTTCCTCGGCCTTCTTGATCTTGTCCGCGGCAAGCAGGGATAAAACTTCGTCCCTCGCCTTGAAAACCTTCCTGGCCATCTTCTTTCTCTGTTGCTTCTTTGTGTTGTTCTGTTTCCACAGGGACATGAGTCGGAAATTTTAACCCCCGTGGTTGCCGGGTTTCAACCAGGGGCATTAAAATGGGATCCGTCCTGGGAATTATTTCATTTTCCTGACCTTAGCCAACTTAACCCTTGATTTTTTTTCAAAAATCAGTTATAATATAGTACTGAAGGAGGAAAAGAGATGAAAGAGGAAAGGGAAATAAGAATAATAACACTGGGAGTGGAGGGAGAGTTCGAAATCCGCTCCCTGGAAGGGGGAGCCATCAACCCTCGCGAGATTGGCGTTGAAGGACTTCACACACCTGTGGGGGTTGACGGCGCTGGGAGCATAGCCGAAATCCGCTCTCAGCCTGGAACGCCACATGAAGTATATAAGGATATCCTCCAACTCAAAAAAGTGTTGGAGGATAAAGCCAGTGAAAAGGGTTATATAGTAACGACATTTTCACTGGCGCATCCGACTGGGCTCCATATTCACTTCGGAGCCCAACCCCATGTCTCGTGGAACAAGTATGAGGATTGGGTAAAGATGATGATGGAGATTGGGCGCCTCCATGTTAATTGGAACCCATGGGGGCGTGTAGGAAGCTCCTACGGGGCTGTAGATGATTACCGGGAGCAGCCCTGGGGCATTGAATACAGGGCACTCCCGGGAACTCTATTATCGAATCCGGTGCATTTTTATCAAACGCTCCGGATTGCCTGGAGAGCCGCAAAAGCGGTTGTCCAGGGTTCTCCCATCACTTATCCAAAGTGGTGGGAGGAATACAAAGAAAAAGCCCTAAAGGGGCCAAGAATTCCTAAATTTTATCTGGAAAGAATAAACTCAATGGGGGGGCTTCTATTTTACGATGAATGGACCCCAGAAAATCAGGAAGTAGTTAAGGCGCTCTTCAGTGAACTAAAGATCGTAAAGCGCCTTCAGAAACGCTCTCTCAGGCCAATTAAAATTCGCCTCTTCGGCCTGAGGAAAGACAGGGGCATCGTTTATAGTGCCCAATTTGATATTCCCGGGGCGAAAATCCCCAGGTGCAGTCATTATCCAGAAGATATAACGAATTTAGGGATCCCCTGGGAGTTTAGAAACAAATCTAGTAAAAAGGCCGAGCTAGTTCAACTAGTGAAGGCCTTTTTAGCAGCTTTGGAAAACAACATCCCATGGTTATTCAAGAAGTAGGAGGTTATAAATGTGTAGAATAGCTTTTACGGTAAGGCCGAAAATCAAATCCGAAATCTACGAGGGGGTTCTAGCAGCTGTTTTTACAACGCTAGAGCTCTCCAATGGAGGGCACGGGAACGGTATAGCGTTCCCGAATAGGAAAGGGAAAATCAAAATCATAAAAGGGGTCAATTACAGAGCCCACGAAGCGGCCCAGGACGCCGCAAGGGCGCCCTGGGTTTTATTCCATACTCGTCTAGCATCCTCTGGTGGCATAAGCGACGAAATGTGCCACCCGTTTCCCCTGGGGTTTTGGGGTGCCCTTGTTCATAATGGAACGGTCATAGGTAAGGGTACCTTTACGGAATCAGATACCTCGGCAATGGCTCGCGTCATTGCCGAGGAGAAGGGGCCTGACCTGGATGCTATATTTGAGTATCTGGATCGTATAGACCCCGGAGTTGTTGCAATTGCGCTCCGGGGTCGTAGGCCCAAGATATGGTTGTATGTGGGCCGTGGCCGTAGCTTCGTTAAGTCGGCTATAGGCCCTATAACTATATGGGCATCCCAGGCTCTATCAAAGAAGTCAGAAGTGATAGGGCCTGGAATGTATGAGCTCCCCAGTGGTGTAAAAATAAAGGAGGTAAAGTATACCGCTGCATATATTGGGGAATGGTGGCGGAAGAAGTGGTGGGAAAGGTAACCTTTAGATAAGAAAAGGAAGAAAGAAAATGAAACTTGATAATATCATCTCGGCCGTAGCAATAACAGTTATGGTTATAGGGTTATTCATTTTTATTTGGTTAATCCGAAAGGAAATCAAAAGTGAAGCACTTATGCCCCTAGGGAAAATGAGAAGTTTTATCTTAGAGACTTAGAGAACTATGTCTAAAAAATTAACAAGAACCCTAGAATTTACCCTTAAGTTTTCTAATCCGGGAAAGCTAAGGGAGCTAGAAGAATTTGCTGAGGAACACTTAGCTCTTGTTAATTTCTTCTTAGAGGAGTTCACCCTGGGATTTGATTTTGATTATCAAGCTCGCAAAAAGATAGAAAGCTTTCTTACAGATTCTCAAAAAACTCAAGCTTACTGGCAAGCTAAACAGATATTTAACAGATGGAAAAGAACAAAGAGAAAGGGAACACCTCCTCAACTAAAGAAAAAGGTGCTTGATTTTTCTCAGCTCCTAGTTAGAATAGGAAAATCCAAAAATACTTTTGATCTTTGGCTTAATATAACTTTAACTCATAAGGGAAAAAGAACATCTTACCCTATAAAACTTTACAGATACGCTATTGAGAAATATTTAGAAAAAGGTTGGGAACTCAAGAAAGGTGTAAAACTCATTAAAAAAGAAGATCAATGGTACGCTTACTTATATTTTGAAAAGGAAGTTGAAGAACCAACAATTGTAGAGCCAGTATTAGCTGTTGATATAGGATATAGGAAGCTTTTAACTGATAGTGAGGATAGAGTTTATGGAGAAAAGATTAGAGAACTAACTGAGAAAGCTTCTAGGAGACAGCAAGGTTCTAAAAGATGGAACAAAACTAGGAAGGAGATTAAGAATTACATAGGAATGGTTATAAATCAGTTTTTCAGAGTAAACAAGGAGATGAGAACCCTTGTCTGTGAAAACTTGAAAAATTTAAAGCAAAATAAGAAAGGGAAGTGGAGTAAAAAGATCAACAAGAGATTTAACCTTTGGCTCTACGGGTTAACCCTTTTTAAGCTCTCAATGAGAGCTGAGCAAGAGAATGTTTCTCTTGTGAGGGTTAACCCTTCCTACACTCCTCAGAGATGTCCTGTCTGTGGGTATACTGAGAAGGAGAACCGGAAAGCTGAGGTGTTTAAATGCTTACAATGTGGCTTCAGCTCTGATGCTGATCATGTTGGAGCTTTAAATATTCTCAGCCGGTTCTATGAGGAGTCTGAGGTCCCTCATGTAGGGAGAATCAGGGATGGATAACCTCAGAACCCTATAATCAATGTTGATGAAAAAGAAAACAAAGATTAAATTTTCAATGGAGAGTGGTCTAATCTGGCAAGACACAGGATTTTGGATCCTGTTATGGAGGTTCGAATCCTCCCTCTCCAGTATGTAGTGATTTTAGAACCTATTTTTAGTTAGTATATTTGTATGAAATCTAAAGAGGAAATTGCAAAAACACAAAAAATTTTGAGGGATTTAGAGGAGCTTCTAGAAAAAAATGAAGGCAATTATAAGTCGATCCAAGGTGAAAAAATCACCTTAGATAATAAAACATTTATCATAGGTAGAGCCGAAGAGTATTGGAGAGAAGAAGTTATTGATGGCGAAAAAGGTAGAGTTATTTTCGAATTAGTTGTTGACAAAACCAAGTCAGGAATGCTCGTAGCGCTTTACAAAGATAGTGGAATTGAGCTTCATATGATTATTGATCCACCTGTTGAGCTTAGCAAAAAACCTCCTTATAACGAAGTGTGGTATATTTCTTCTACAGATTGGAAAGGAGAACTGTGAAATCCAGCCCGGGTGGCGGAATTGGCAGACGCACTGGACTTAAAATCCGGTGGCCGAAAGACCGTGTGGGTTCAAATCCCACCCCGGGTATAAAGAGTAAGCATACTTAAAAATGTCTTGGGAGCGCTTGAATAGGAGGATAAGAAGGTGAAAGACCTTGTGCTTTTAAACTTTGAAAATCCAAAGGTGTCAGAGTACCTGCAGATAGTTCTCAGGGGCCTCGGCGACCCTGAGCAGAATTTCAAGGATAAGTTTTTCGTTCCTCTACTTGAGTCCTTAGAGTTCTCGGTTCTCAGCGAGGCGCACTTAGCTCATGGCAAGGTGGATTACGCTTATGTGGTCAACGATTTCGGCGTGGGTTTTGAGGTTAAGCCTCCTAGGTTAAACTTCAAGAAGGGTGCCAGGGATGTCACATACCGCGGAGATACCTTGTCCCAGTATTTCTCTCAGGTGGAGGATTACCTTAGCGATCCCAAGCTTCACTATGTAATTCTCACCGATGGATTCAGCTGGTATTTCTTCTCAAAAGCTTCTGCCAAAAGTGCCAGGAAGCCATATTTTTTGAGGCTCTCTGGAGAAAGTCTTTTCAGAGAAAAGGCACGCAGAAGAATTGAAGATCTTCGCAAGAACAAGATAATTGATACCCTGAAGCGCTGGGAGAACGAGAGCGAACAAGAATCTTTGGATGACCTATTTTTTGATAGTATTAAAAGGTGGGCCGAGGCAATGAAGGAAGACTGCCCCAAAGAAGATATGGCAAAAATCATAACCCTCATCAACAGATTTGTGTTTGTCAGGACCCTTGAGGATATAGGCGCGCTACCCCTCTATTACTTACGAGAAGAAATGAACTCTGAGTTCTCAAAATGGAAAACAGAAGAGAAGCAAGCAAAGAAATTCCTCGGCAATCTCAAAGAGTTCATCTACGATCTTTATGACACGGAGCTCTTTTCCGGCGATTTACCCATTATTTCGCCTCACACCCTTGAAGCGATCATCGCGGGCAAACCCAGTAAGGATAGTGCCTTTTCCATATGTCTATATGATTTCAACTTTGCCGAAATGAATTTTGATGTTCTCGGCCATGTCTACGAACGATACTTGGCCGAGCTCAGAAAGGAGCGCGGCATATTCTACACCAAGCGATTCGTTGTGGATTATATACTAGCTAATACCTTGGGCAGTAGAATAAACCAAATAATTTCTGAGGCAAAAAAACCATTAGAGAAAAGCGAGCTTTGCCGTGAGGATTTTGAGGCTTCCCGCGAGGCTATAATGGCCCTTTTTGACCTCAGAATCCTTGATCCCGCTTGCGGATCAGGCGGTTTCCTAGTGAGGGCCTTTGAAATGCTCATGCAGGGTTTTGAGGAGTGGGAGAGGTTCTACAGAGAAAAGGCAAATAAGCACCCTGAGGCCTTTGGCAATCTTTTGGGGAGAACCATTGAGAACAGCGCGCCCGTGTCGCCCGATCTCAAGGATTGGCGCCAGAAACTACTTCTCTCATGTATACACGGAGTTGACCTGGACAAAAGGGCGTGCGAGGTGGCAAAGATGAACCTCTGGCTTACGCTTATAAAATCCGAGCCTGAGAGATACTGGTGGGAGAGCATCCGTTCAAGGGATCTGGGCTATGTCCTGCCCGATCTTTCCCTCAACATTATTCAAGGCAATTCCCTCATCTCGCTTGAAATCCAGGAAACGGAGCGCATACTTTCCGAGGAATTTTCCGAGGACATGGAGAGGATCAGAAATCTTAGAAAGATGTATGTTAGCAATTACCGGCTCCAGAGGGGGGCAATAGACGAGATAAGAGACATAAAAGCTAACATAAGATCAGAGTTGATGGCGAGGCTAAGGACTCGTATAGAGAGAGGCCTAACCGAAAAAGATGCTCTATGCGAAACGGATAGGGGGCGAGAGATAGACAACGCGGTATTCTGGCCTTTGGAATTCCCTTTCAAATTCAAGTATGTTGTAGGCAATCCACCTTATATCGGCGAGGAGGACCACAAGGAGATATTCAGGCCCGTCGCGGCATGTCCTCTGATGGCGCCTTATTACATGGGCAAGATGGACTACTGGTATTTCTTCGTGCATCTGGGCCTTCAGCTCTGTGAGGAAGGCGGAGAGCTCTCCATGATAACCTCCTCTTACTGGCGGGGTGCGGCAGGAGCGGAGAAACTAAGGCAGGACATTATGGAGAAAGCGGATATACTGGATTTGGTGGACTTTATGAAGTTCAAGGTCTTTAAGGAGAGTGCTCCGGGCGTGAATAACAATATCTTTAGACTAAGAGTGCCTAGGCAAGGGGCGCAGACCCGGGTCATTGAGGTGCGGGCTTACGATCTTTCCGAAGAAGATATGATCAAGGTTTTATCGGGAGAGCATATTGAAGGGGCCAAAAGTTGGATCACAAAACCTGTTTTTAGTGCTACAACAATCTCTTTCCATACCCTGGAAGTGGAAAAAACCCTTGAGAAAATTGAAGAGGCTAATCTGCGGTTAGCGGATGTTGTTGACTTGATCAGCGAAGGACTCATAGAGTCACCAGCCAAGGTGACCCGCAAAGCCTTGGCCAAAATTCTGGGCAAGGAACAGCCAAC
>Ga0272448_1001049_pt1 | contig 39029 bp, 38 predicted proteins | sample YNPCB0191_FD_202220 | JGI IMG/M metagenome (GOLD analysis project Ga0272448, IMG submission 202220) | Hot spring sediment microbial communities from Yellowstone National Park, WY, United States - YNP-CB-019-1 | ecosystem: Environmental > Aquatic > Thermal springs > Hot (42-90C) > Sediment...
TTTCTTTTAACTGCCTATATACCTCGATGCCATTCATTTGGGGCATTGCCAGGTCCAGAATAATAATATCTGGCTTATGTTGAGTTATTTTCTCAAGCGTCTCTTTTCCGTCTTTTGCATCCTCAACGATAAATCCCCTTTCTTGGAGCAGATAACATAGGAGTTCCCTGATACACTTCTCGTCATCTGCGATTAAGACTCTTATTTTTCTCTTCTGCCAACACATTGTTTTTTTCCTTGCAATTATTTGAATTCCATTTTGGAATATAAACAAAAAAAGTATATCATTATAAGTTGAAGGTGTCAAGCAAAAATGGATAAAACTATTTTTACAAAAAGCCATAGGGATTTAGTCAGCCGATTAATAAAGGCTCGGAAACAGGCAAGGCTTAAACAGATAGATGTAGCCAGAAAATTAGGTAGGACCCAATCTTATATTTCCAAGATAGAGGCGGGGCAGCGCCGCATTGATACTGTCCAGTTAAAAGAGTTTGCTGCAATCTATAAAAAGAAAATCAGTTTTTTTATTAAATAGAAAAAGTGGTTTTCCTCAGTTACCCATCGGCATTTAAATTAACCCACTATCGCAAAAACTAAAATAATTACCGTTTCCTATAATTATGTGGTCTAGGCATTTTATAAGAAGAATTTCTCCTGCCGCTGCTAATTCTTTTGTGAATTTCTTGTCTTCAGGGCTTGGCTTGGGATCTCCTGAAGGGTGATTATGCACACAAATTATAAATGAGGCAAATCGTTGCAAGGCCTCAAGAAAAATTTCTCTTATTATAGGTTTTGCCTGATTTACAGTTCCTTCTTCCACCTCTATTATATCTATAATCCTATTTTGGGGATTTAAAAGTAGGACTTTAAATATCTCCTTTTTTAAATCCTGCATACGCGGCATAAGAATTTCTACCACATCTTGTGAGGATTCTATTTTCATCCGGACATCACTTATTTTTTCTTCGCTCATCCTTCTGCCTATTTCTATGGCTGATTTAATCTGGGCAATCTTGGCATTGCCTAAACCGTTTAATTCTTTAAAATGACATAAATCTACCTGTCCCATATTGCGAAAGGTTTTAAACTTTTGCAAGATTACCCTTGCTAAATCCAGGGCGCTTTTTCCCTTTATCCCTGTTCTTAGGATAATCGCCAATAATTCAGAATTACTTAAGGTATGCTCCCCATTTCTTAATAATTTTTCTCGGGGTCTGTCTTCCTCCGGCCAATTGTTTATGGATATTCGTTTTTTGTTTTTATTCATATTTCGCCCCTCCGCGACATTATCGCAAGACTATTCAGTTTGCTGTAATAATAGACGCAAAAATCTGAATTTTCTAACAGGTATTTTTTATTTTGCCTTGACGCTTAAATCCGGAGAGGGTATAATTTAAAACACTATGCTTTTGGGGGTGCATGTCTCTACTGCAGGTAAAATTTATGACGCCTTTATCCGCGCCAAGGAATTGGGGTGTAACACAATGCAGTTATTTTCCCGCAGCCCTCAGGCATGGCGCAATAAGGTTATTAATCCCGAAGATATACGGGAATTTAATAAGAGGCAGGCGAGTTTTGGCATAAAGCCCATATTTGTGCATATACCCTATTTAATTAACTTAGCCTCTCCAAACCCAGGGTTGTATAAGGCATCCATTACGGCTTATATAGAGGATATATTAGAGGCGCAGGCGTTAAAAGCGGATTATATCGTTACGCATATGGGCAGCCATAAGGATACCTCTGAAGCATCTGGCTTAAGAAGGCTGATAGAGGCATTAAAAAAAATTTTAAAAGCAACAAGCGATACTAGTGTTGGGATACTGCTGGAGAATACTGCTGGTTCTGGTTCCTGGTTAGGGTATAAATTTATTCATCAGAAAAAAGTCCTGGAGGGTTTAAGGTATAATCCCCGTATCGGGCTTTGTTTGGATACAGCGCATGCGTATTTGGCAGGTTATGACATTGCTAATGCAGACGGCCTTAAGAAGACCCTGGATGAGATAGATAGGTTGGTAGGTTTAGGCCTGATTAAACTCATTCATTTAAACGACGCCAAGGATAAACTTAATTCGCGCCGAGACAGGCATGAGCATATTGGTAAAGGATATATTGGCATGGAAGGGATGGGTAGAATTATCAATCACCCTAAATTAAGGGATATCCCTTTTATTTTAGAGACCCCTAAGGATTCTGAGGACGCAGACGCTAAAAATTTAAATACAGTAAGAAAATTAAGGCAAAAATAAAAATGTACCCCTTTAAGGATATTGAAGAAAAATGGCAGAGGTATTGGCTTAGAGAAAAGATTTTTAACGTTAAGCCAGACCCAAAAAGAAAAAAATATTACATCTTGGAGATGTTCCCTTATCCATCCGGGAAAATCCATATGGGGCATGTGCGCAATTATACTATTGGCGACGTGGCAGCGCGTTTTAGAATGATGCAGGGGTTTAATGTATTGCATCCTATGGGGTTTGACGCCTTTGGCCAGCCTGCTGAGAATGCAGCGATAAAAAATAAGACCAAGCCGGATGTCTGGACAAAAAAGTGCATAGACTGGATGAGGTTAGAATTAGGTAAAATGGGATTTTCCTATGATTGGGGAAGGGAGATTTCTACATGCGAGTCCAGTTATTATAAGTGGAACCAGTGGATATTCTTAAAGATGTTTGAGCGGGGCCTGGCTTATAAAAAGGCTGCAGATGTTAACTGGTGTCCTTCGTGTTTAACCACCCTGGCAAACGAAGAGGTAATTAACGGAGAATGCTGGAGGTGTCATACGAAGGTAGAGCAGAATAAGTTAGAGCAGTGGTTTTTAAAAATTACTGACTACAAAGAGCGTCTCCTTGAGGATTTAAACCAATTAAAGGAATGGCCAGAACGCGTCCTGGCTATGCAGACAAACTGGATAGGGAAAAGCACAGGCGTTGAAATATATTTTCGCCTTAAGGATAACGAAAAGATTATTCCGGTTTTTACAACGCGCGTTGATACTATTTTTGGAACCACATATATTGTTTTGGCTCCTGGGCACCCTCTGATACTAGAGATTATCAAGGGTAAGCCACAGGAAAAAGAGGTATTGCAATTCTTAGAAAAGGCTAAAGAAAAAAACAAAACTACCCGCGCAGACATTGAATTAAAGAAGGAAGGTGTCTTTACAGGAGGCTTTGCTATTAACCCCGTCAATAATGAAGAGTTGCCTATTTGGGTTGCAGATTACGTCTTAATGGAATACGGCACAGGCGCAATTATGGCTGTGCCATCCCATGACCAGAGAGACTTTCTCTTTGCCAAAGAGCATGGTTTACCAATGCGAATTGTAATCCAGCATCCAGCATCCAGCATCCAGCATCCAGACGATTTGGTTGAGGCATATGAAGGTGATGGGATACAGGTTAATTCCGGAGAGTTTAACGGCCTCTCTAATCAGGAAGGTAAGATTAGAATCGCAGAGTGGATGGAGAAAAAAGGAATAGGCAAAATCCAGACCCATTGGCGTCTGCGCGATTGGCTGATTTCCAGGCAGAGGTATTGGGGCACCCCAATCCCGATTATATATTGCGCAAAATGTGGGATAGTGCCTGTTCCTTATGAGGATTTACCTGTTAGACTGCCTAAGGATGCGCCTTTTACAGGAGAAGGCGGCAGCCCTTTAAGCAAAGTCAAGGAATTCGTAAATGTTGCCTGCCCAAAATGTAAATCCCCTGCTGAGCGCGAGACTGATACTATGGCAACCTTTTTTGACTCCTCCTGGTATTTCTTAAGATTCTGTTCTCCCGAATTTGACGAAACACCTTTTGATAAAAAAGATGTAAAGTATTGGTTGCCTGTTGACCAGTATATCGGCGGGATAGAACACGCGATTTTGCATTTATTGTATTCAAGATTTTTCACAAAATTTTTCAAGGATTTGGGGATGATAGATTTTGACGAGCCGTTTAAGCGTTTGCTTACCCAGGGCATGGTATTAAAAGACGGCGCTGTAATGTCTAAGTCGCGAGGAAACATTGTTGACCCGGATTCCATTATCAAGAAATACGGGGCAGATACCCTGCGCCTGTTTATTCTTTTTGCCGCGCCTGCAGAGACTGAATTGGAGTGGGATGACCGCGGCATTGAGGGGGCATTTAAATTCTTAAACCGCGTCTGGCGCATCTTAGAAACTCTAAACTCTAAACTCCAAACTCCAAACTCAAGAGAGGCGATGCCGGAAAAATTAAAAAAGAAGATGCACAAGACCATTAAAGAGGTTACTACTGACATAGAGAGTTTTAAGTTTAATACAGCCATCGCCAGCATAATGGAATTGGTTAATGAGATTTATCAAAATCTAGACGCAGACATAGGCGAGGCATTTAAAACAGTAGTGCTTTTGCTTTCTCCCTTTGTCCCGCATTTTGCCGAGGAATTATGGCAATTATTAGGCAATAAGGAAAGTATAATTAAAGCCGCTTGGCCTGAATACGACCCTAATCTCTTGATTGAAGAGACAGTCACTATAGTAATTCAGGTCAATGGCAAGGTGCGCGCAAAAATAGAAGTAGCGCAGGATATCCCTGAAGAAAAATTAAAGGAAGTGATTCTTAGGGAAGAAAAAATAAAATCCTGGATTCAAGGTAAACCCATCAAGAATTTCATCATCGTCCCCAAAAAACTCGCCAACATTGTCATATAAATAACAGGCAATTCATTTAATCTGCGCTAAGCAAATCCATAATACTTTAAAAATCCAAAGGATAAAAATTTTGAGTTAGATTTTCTCTCTTTTTACGTCTATTAATATGGAGGTGTAAAGAGAGAAAGGATGTTTAATCTTACCCAAGATGAGAGGAAGGTTATTTTATTTTTGATTGTTATGGCATTGATAGGCATAGGCGCAAATTTTTTTATCAAAAGATACTCTCATATTAAAGCCCTTGCCTTTTTTAGCCAGGATATTGGTAAGGTTGACCTTAATAAAGCAGACAAGGAATTGTTAATGAGCGTTTCAGGGATAGGCCCTAAATTAGCCCAACGTATCATTGATTACCGCAAGCAAAATTTCGGCTTTAAGGATAAGGAAGAATTAAGAAACATAAAAGGCATTAGCGAGAGTAAATACACGCAGATAAAAGACGCATTTATCGTAAATTAACTTGAGGCCGCTAATATTTTTATGAAACCCTGTTTTAACAGGTACAAAAGAGCAGTTTTCTTATGTGATTAGTTTTTTTTGATTTACCTCTGTAAGCAGAGACAATCTAAGGAGAATATATATTCTGTTAAATTTTGCTATGAAAATACCTTTGATGTGGTGTGCAATTATCTTCTCTCTTGGCATATTCCTTGCAAGTTTTATCAGAATGCAGTTTGTTTTTATTTATTTCATAGTGATAGTGTTTTTTATTCTTGCTTTTATCTTTGTTAATAAAGGCGCAATATTTAATATTTGTTTATTCTGCCTTGTTTTCTCTTTAGGGGCGGCTATATTGGTTAATGCGCAGAGTTTACCTACCTGTCATATTGCCAGACAACTCCCTTTTGGAACCCGTAGCCCTTGTATAATCAAGGGTTTTATTAACAGCGAACCAACTAGAAGAAATAGACACGCCTCATTTATATTTAAGACCCAACAATTACAGTCAGGCAGTTATAACCGCGGCTGCTGCGGGGATATTCTTGTAGATGTAAAATGCCATCAAGTTTTAAAATACGGCCAGGGGTTAATATTAAAAGGCAATTTACGCCGGCCTTTTAATTTTAAATCCATTAACCGCAGAAACTACAAGGGTATTTTATATAACCAGGGGGTTTATTTGGTTATGAATGTAAAATCCCCTTTAGATGTAGTTATACTAAAAAACAACAATGGATTATTTATTAAAAAGATTGCCATAAAGTTAAGGCAGGTAATGGAAGGCGCAATTCAGAAATATACCTCCACAGATACCGCGCCTATTTTAGAGGCAATGCTTTTGGGAGAAAGAAGGCATATACCACCTTTTATAATTAACTCTATGGTTAAATCCGGTACAGTGCATATATTAGTGGTAAGCGGCTTTAATGTAGGCATAGTTACGTTTGCGATAATGCTTTTTTTAAAGATGCTCAGGATCCCCCGTCGGATACGCCTGGTAATAACTATACCCTTACTTTTTATTTATTGTCTATTAACCGGGGCATCTACGCCTGTTGTGCGGGCAACTATAATGGCAGTAATCTTTATTTTTGCATATCTTGTAAAACGTCAGCCGGATATTTACAATTCCTTAGGTATTGCCGCCTTGTTCATTTTAGGGATTAACCCCAGGCAGTTATTTGATATCGGTTTTGAACTTTCCTTTGCGAGCGTCTGGGCAATCGTCTATATTTATCCAAAGATAAGACAATTCCTGCGATTAGATTCCCTAGAGATAAGATCCCTTAGATTTTTAATTGATGGATGCCTGGTTTCTTTTTCCGCCTGGCTTGGGACAATGGGGCTTGTGGTTTATTATTTTAACATTATCTCTCCTGTAACAGTGCTGGCAAACCTTTTTATAGTGCCGTTGGCATCTTTGATTACATTAAATGGTTTTAGTTTAATTGTCTTTAATTTTGCCCTTCCTAAGGCTGCTATAATTTTTGGTTATAGCCATGAATTTATAGCCCGGCTTCTAATCAGTATAAACAACTTTCTAATTAAAATGCCTGCCGCCTATTTTTACCTTTTACCGCCCAGCCCTTAATTGCCATTCCATAAATGGTTTTATCTTAATTCAATTGACAAAATTATGCCTGTGTGTTAAAGTTTACTTATTATGATACGAAGGGTATTTATAGTTTTTATAATTATTCTATTCTGTCTAAACATAACCCCTGTCTTTGCCTACTGGATATGGACCCCAAAGACAGGGAAATGGGTAAATCCCAAGACAGCGACCAAGCCAACCCCAAAAGAACAGTTTGACTTTGCCAAAAGCCTTTATGATATCAAGAATTACACAGAGGCGATTCGCGAGTTTAAAAAACTGCTTAAACACTATCCTAAATCCCGGGAGGCTGCTGAGGGCCAGTATTATTTAGGGGTTATAGAGGAAGAACAGGGCAATTTATATGAGGCATATCAGGCATATCAGAAGGTCATTGATAAGTATCCGTTTTCCGAGAGAATCCAGGAGATTATAGAGCGAGAATTTAAAATTGGCGAGGCATTTATGTCCGGCAAGAAACGCAAGGCTTATGGCGTAACACTGCCTGTGGAAAATCCGGCAATTGAAATATTCTCTAAGGTTGTTGAAAACTCCACATACGGACCCCTCGCCCCAAAGGCGCAATACAAATTGGGTTTAGTCCTTAAAGGCTTAAGCAGGTATTATGAGGCAGAAGAGGCATTTAATAAGGTAATCACCAATTATCCTGATAGTGAATGGGCTGCTGCTGCAAAATTTCAAGTTGCCTCTTGCCGCGCTGCTGTATCCCGTAGCCCTGATTATGACCAGGGCGCAGCCAAAGAAGCAAAGGAGCAGTTTGAGGAATTTCTGCGCGAGCATCCAGACGCGGTTTTGTCCCGCCAGGCAGAGGATAATATCGCCCAGTTAAAAGAAAAGGAGGCGGAGAGCAACTATAATATAGGTTTATTCTATGAAAAGCAAAAGGAATACCAGGCAGCCAGGGTTTATTATAATGATTTGCTAAATAATTATCCTGACAGCATATGGGCTGCCAAGGCGCTTGAGAGGTTACAGATAATAGAGAGGAAGAAATGAGACGTCAGGTTTTAATCTTTTTAAAACGGATTTTTATTTTTTTGTTTTTAGTATTGGGTTTAGGTATGGCTGGTTGCGGTTATACAAGCCGCTCCCTGATAACGAATAAGTTTAAGACCATATACATCAAGCCATTCGTTAATAAAGTTGATATCACTAAAGAGACAGACATAGCCAATAAATACCGCGTCTATAGACCCTTATTAGAAACTGATATTACAAGGGCTGTAAACAATAAATTTCTTTTTGATGGAAACCTTAAGCCCTCTGAGAAAGAAACAGCAGACCTGGTTTTGGATGCAGAGTTAATTGAATTCCGGCGCGAGCCGTTAAGATATACGGATAACGACGAGGTAGAGGAATACAGGCTTAGCCTTGTAGTGAATATGAAACTTTTAGACAGAGGCGAGAATAAATTGATATGGCAGGAATCTAATTTTACCGGGGATGCCACCTATTTTGTAAGGGGGCAGATGGCAAAATCCGAAGACGCAGCCATAAATGACGCCATAAACGACTTAGCCCGCCGCATTGTAGAACGCACAGTAGAGCAATGGTAAGACAGGAACCCCCTGTTTATTTGTTAATCGGCAAGGATATCCCGCCAAAGAGCACCTTTCTTAAAAATATAAAAGCAAGATTAATCCCGGGGCATATAGGGCATTTTAATTTAGATATTTTGTATGCTAAGGAGTTAAGCCTGCGCAGCCTCCAGGAGAGATTGCTTTGTCTTCCGGTAAAGGCGAAAAAAAGAATTATTGTTTTAAAAGACGCCGAGTTGCTCAAGGATGAAATCAAAGATTTTATTAACGGTTATGTAAGAAAGCCGTTTCCTTATATAGTACTTGTTCTGGATTTTAATACAGATGACGATGAAGACGATTTTATAAGTCGCATTGCGCGATTTGCCCAGATACCTTACTTCAGAAGAAAAGAGCGCATAGACGCCTTTACCTTAAGCAGACAGATAGAGTTTATGAAAATTGAGAGTGCCCTTTTGATACTTAAGCGTCTTCTGGAAAATGGCCAGAGACCAGAGATGATTTTAGGGGGGTTGAGGTATTTTTTTGAAAAAAAGGCTTATAACCCGTCTTACGCAAGAGAAAGAATAAAACTGTTAGTTAACTGCGACAGGGATATAAAGACAGGCAAGATAAAAGCGGAATTTGCACTTGAGAAGTTGATAGTCAGTCTATGTAGTCTTGGCAAGACGTAGCGAAAGCCTTGATTTTTTGCGGCTTGCTGTCCGAGGGTGGATAACCCTTTTTTTTGCCGCTTTATCCAATTGCGAAAATACCTTGTTAAGCAATGTCTTTGCCTCTTGGGTATTCTTGGCTGCTAAAAGAGCCTGGAATTGCTTTAAGGTTTTTTTAAGTTGCTGTTTGACCTTTAAATTTTTAATATGTCTTTTTTTATCAGCGCGGGTTCTTTTAATTGAACTTTTACGTCTGGGCATTGCCTCTTCTCCTTTTTGTAAAAAACATGGATAAATTTATCCATTAAGTTTATGCCATTTGCCTATTATAAATTGCGAACTAACTTATATCACAATTAATTATCAATGTCAACAAACAAATCCATTATTAAATCCGCAGGCATTATCGGGTTAGCAACGCTTTGCTCCCGTCTATTAGGTTTCGTAAGGGATGTGGTAATAGCAAGGATGTTTGGCGTGTATGTCTATGCCCAGGCGTTTGTAGTCGCTTTTAAGATTCCAAACTCTCTTAGGGATATGATTGGCGAGGGGGCAGCCAATGCAGCGTTTGTCCCTGTTTTTAGCGAATACCGCATAAAACACACCCAGGAAGAATTCTGGGAATTGGTGAATGTGATTTTAAACCTGCTTCTTGTTATCCTCGCATTGGTTGTTTTATTAGGTATAATCCTTTCCCCGCTTATTGTAAGACTCATTGCCCCTGGTTTTATTCAAGACCCGTATAAATTAGAAACAACCATAAGGATTACCCGGATACTTTTTCCATATCTTCTTTTAATCAGCCTTAGCGCTTATGCAGTTAGCATACTTAATACCCTGAAACATTTCTCAATTCCTGCATTTGCGCCATGTCTGTTAAATATCTCTATAATTGTTTTTATTATGCTTTTCGGAGAGGATATCCTGGGTTTGACTTCAGGGGTTTTGGTAGGCGGGGTTTTACAACTTTTAATACAGGTCCCGGTTTTGTATAAAAAGGGTTTTTGTTTTAAGGGTTTTCTCAAGAGATTTAAACACCCAACGGCTAAATTAATAGGTAAGTTAATGCTTCCAAGGCTTTTTAGTTCTTGTATCTATCAGTTAAATAACTTTGTGGATACAATATTTGGTTCTCTTGCCCTTATAGTTGGTGAAGGAGGGGTAGCAGTGCTTTATTTTGCTTACAGGTTAATTCTTTTTCCTTTAGGTATTTTTAGCACAGCCCTTTCCCAGGCAATACTGCCTACCTTCTCAGAGCAGGCATTAGAGGATAGCAAGGAAAACTTAAGGCGCACCCTTTCCTTTGGACTGCGCGCTACATTCCTGGTTATGATGCCTGCATCTATTGGTTTTATGGTTCTCTCAAGGATGATAATACAGGGTTTATTTGAAGGCGGCAGGTTTGACGCTTATTCTACAACAATAACAGCAAGGGTTTTATTTTTTTATAGTTTAGGGTTATTTGCTTATGGGGCAAACAGGATACTTAACTCCTGCTTTTTCTCTTTAAAAGATACCATTACGCCAGCCAAGGTCGCTTTTCTTTCATTTATCTTAAACATTATTTTGAATTCTTTTCTTATGTTTCCTTTGAAGATATCTGGTTTGGCTTTAGCCACTTCCATCTCAGGTATAAGCACCTTTTTAATCCTCTTTTACATATTGAAGAAAAGACTCGCGCCTTTTAATCCAAAGGCAGTATATACATCTTTTTTGCGGATTCTGCTTGCAAGTATCTGTATGGGTCTGGTAGTGTTTTTTATTTTCAGAAATCCTATTGTTTACGAGACCAGCAGGCTGTATAAAGTAATAAATTTGAGTATCGCAGTTCTCTGTGGACTTATAAGTTATATAATATTCTGTTTTGTTTTCAGGGTTAATGAAGTCAAAGAATTCTGGCAGTGGCTGACAAGAAGAAAATTATAAATTAAATGAATAACTTAGAGAAATTAAAGGACAAGGTATCTGGTTTGCCGGATGCGCCAGGGGTTTATGTGTTTAAGGATATAAGGGGTGAGATACTCTATATCGGTAAGGCAAAGTCCCTTAAGAGGAGGGTGCAGTCATATTTTAGCCGCCTGCTTTCTGACAAAACACAGATTATGGTTTCTAAGATTGCTGACTTAGAATATAGGCTTACTTATTCAGAAGCCCAGGCACAGCTTTTAGAGGCGTCTATGGTTAAGGAAAAACAACCTCCTTATAATGTAAGTTTAAAGGATGATAAATCATTTCCTTTAATCAGGATTACAGATGAAGAATTTCCAATAGTTTCCATAGTCAGAAGAAAGAAACACAAGCCACAGGACACAGGTTTTTATTTCGGGCCATATACCAATGCGAGGCTCTTACGCCAGGCAGTTAAGACAATACGCAGGATTTTTGGTTTTCGTTCCTGTAAAAAAATGCCTTCTAAGGAATGTCTTTATGGCCGGCTTAATTTATGCCCGGCACCTTGCATAGGTAAGGTTAACCCTCAGGAATACCATGAAAATATTGAGCGGATAAAGATGTTTCTTGAATCTAAATATCCAGAATTGCTTGATGAACTCGCTAGTAAGATGAAAATTGCATCTGAGTCTTTTAAATTTGAAGAGGCAGCCAAGATCAGGGATCAGATTAATGCCTTGACAGCGATATTTAGCGCATTTAAACCAGGCAAAGTAACCTTTAATGAACTTGATGATTTAAGGGCAGTACTTAATATGAAGATGATACCCAATAGGATAGAGGCATTTGATATCTCTGATATATCAGGCAAAGAGGCCTGCGGCTCAATGGTAAGTTTCTATAAAGGGGTGCCTGATAAAAATAATTACCGGCGTTTCCGCATCAAGACCGTAGAAGGCATTAATGATTATAAAATGCTTGCTGAGGTTATTCACAGGCGTTATTTAAGGTTGATAAACGAAAATCTGCCTTTGCCTGATTTAATCCTTGTTGACGGAGGTAGGTCTCATTTGTCTGTTGCAGAGAGGGAACTTAAAAAATTAAACTTAAGTATTCCATTAATAAGCATTGCCAAGGACAGAGAAAATATTTATATAAAAAATAAAGCCAGCCCATTAAGGTTAAAATCAAATGCCCCGGCTTTAAATTTAATCCGCAGGATTAGAGATGAAGCGCACAGGTTTGCGCTTTCTTATCATCACCTATTAAGGAAGAAAAAGACATTGGATAGATAAATGTAAGTTTTAAAACCCACAAAGCGCAAAATTGAAAATCTAACGTTTTTAGTTTTGAGTTTTGCCTTTGAGTTTTGATTATAATCACGGATTTAACGGATTTTTAAACGGATTACCACGGATACCCTTATTAAACAACCCCTTGCCTTAATTAAACAATGCCTTTATCCGTGTAAATCCGTGTGGCTTTTTAATCTGTTTAATCCGTGTCTTTTAAATCCGTGTTAATCCGTGATTAAAACGTCCTAACTCGTTAAACTCGCTAACTTGCTTTAATTCTGCGTTTTATGTTATATAACATGACCTCATTTGCTAAAAAAGTTTATCGGGTTGTCTTAGGCATTCCTTTAGGCCAGGTACGCACATATAAATGGGTGGCTAAAAGAGCAGGAAACCCCAAGGCAGCGCGGGCAGTAGGACAGATTCTAAAACGCAATCCATACCCTCTTTTTATTCCCTGCCACAGGGTCATTTGCTGCAACGGCAAAATCGGGGGTTATATATTAGGCAGTAAGAAAAAATTAGCATTGTTAGAATTAGAAAAGAGAATAAAGGAATTTGTGGTATAATATCTTTTAAGGGAGGCAAGATATGGAGATAAAAAAATATCTAAAAATGATGATTGAAAAAGACGCATCGGATATGTTCTATCGCGCAGGTTCTAATGTGCGTATGCGTATTGACGGCCAGGTGATTTCTGTAGATGACAGGATTGTAAGTTTAGATGAGGTAAAGGATACGCTTAAGGATTTGACTTCAAATGAGTTGAGGGACTTTTTCCAAAATAATCTGGATGTTGACTTTGGGGTTTATATCCCTGAATTAGCCCACCGTTTTCGTATAAGCATATTTATGCAGCGCAACTGGCCTGCCCTGGTCATCAGGAATATCCGCTCCCATATCCATAGTTTCACAGAACTTAATCTTCCTGATGAGGTTTTAAAGAAATTATGTATGGAGATGCGGGGGTTGGTTCTTTTAACGGGTAGCGCAGGTAGTGGTAAATCTACCACAATTGCAAGTATGATTGAGTATATTAATGAAAATTGCCACAGGCATATTTTAACTGTTGAGGAACCCATTGAATTTACCTTCCAGGATAAAAAATCCATTATTAACCAGAGGGAATTAGGTATTGATGTTGCCTCTTATGCAGTGGCGCTACGCTCATTTACATTACAGAGCCCTGACGTAATATACATCGCTAATATAAGGGATTATGAAACTATGTCAGCAGCCCTGACAGCGGCTGAAACAGGGGTTTTGGTTTTAAGCACCCTGCATACAGTAAATGCCCCGCAGAGCATAGAGAGGATTATAAATTTCTTTCCACCCCATCAGCATCAGCAGGTTTACACGCAACTTTCAGCATTGCTTAAGGGAGTTATATCCTTAAGGTTGGTGCCGCTAAAGGATGGGCCGGGTAGAATGCCTGCTTATGAGATTATGCTTCATACCCCAACCATAAGTCGCCTAATCAGGGAAGGCAAGGTATGGGAGATTCCCCAGTTTATTGATGACGGCGGAGTATTCGGGATGTGCTCATTCAACCAGTCTTTGCTCAATCTTGTAAAGAACGGCAAAATCAGCGAGGAAGAGGCTATTAATTTCTCGGACAATAAGGATGAGTTTATTTTAGCCTTAAGGGGCATTAAAAGATAAAAATTGTCTTTAGTATATTTAACAGGAGGTTTTGATGTTAGAAGAGATTCAACATAACCTTGCATTAATACAGGGACATCTTGAGCAACTAAGAGGTTATCTTTGACATAGATAATAAAAAAAAGATGATTGAAGAATTATCCCTTGAGATGGCTAAACCAGGATTCTGGGATGACCAGGAAGGCGCCTCAAGGATAGTCAGGCAGTTAAAGTCATTAAGGCTTGGCGTTGAGCCATGGCAGGAGGCATTCAATAAATACCGCGAGTTAAAGGAACTTTCTGATATCCTTAAAGATGAAGATAAGGACCTGATAGAGAATTTAATCCGTGATATAAAGAGTCTTTCTGCTAATTTAGAAAAGTTAGAGTTTAAAACTCTTTTATCTGATGAATTTGATAAGGCAGGAGCAGTTTTAAGCATAAATGCCGGGGCAGGCGGAACTGAGTCCTGCGATTGGGTATCTATGCTTTTACGTATGTATAACCGTTGGGCGCAAGGCAAGGGCTACAATGTCACAATTACAGATATACTTTTAGGAGAAGAGGCCGGAATAAAAAACGTAACTGTTTTAATTGAAGGGGAATACGCCTATGGATACCTTAAGGCTGAACGCGGGGTGCATAGGCTTGTGCGCATATCTCCCTTTGATGCCAATAAACGCAGACACACCTCTTTTGCTTCAGTGGATGTTATCCCTGAGATTGAAGAAGAAATTGATGTAAAGATAGAGGAAAAGGATTTACGCATAGACGTATATCGCTCTTCAGGCCCTGGGGGACAAAGTGTAAATACCACAGACTCCGCAGTCAGGATTACACATATCCCTACAGGGATAGTTGTGCAGTGCCAAAATGAAAGGTCTCAATATCAGAATAAACAAACGGCAATGAAGATATTAAAGGCAAGGCTTTATGATTTAGAAAACAAAAGACGCGAGGAGGAACTTACAAGGCAGTATGGCCAGGCGAAGAAGAAAATAGAATGGGGTAGCCAGATACGCTCGTATGTGATGCATCCTTATAATATGGTAAAGGACCATCGGACTAATTATGAGACAGGGGATGTGGCAAAGGTGATGGATGGCGGGATAGATGAGTTTATTGAGGCATATTTAAAAAGTAAACAAGGTAAAAGTAAGTAAGGTTAGTGCGTTTTAATCACGGATTAACACGGATTAAAATACACGGATTAACACGGATTAAAAGACACACGGATTAAACGGATTAAAAAGCCACACGGCTTTACACGGATAAAGGCATTGTTTAATTAAGGCAAGGGATTGTTTAATAAGGGTATCCGTGGTAATCCGTTTAAAATCCGTTAAATCCGTGATTATAATCCACAGGTACCTTAGATAACGCAAAAGGTGGAAGTGAAATGCTTGCTTATATTAGAAGACAAATCCTAAAGCAGAAGCAGAATATCATAAGAAAAAAATTTCCGTCGGTTAATATCGTCCTGCATCCTGATATGCCAAGTCCTTCCATAAACAAGATGGTAGAACTTGCTGCGATTGTAGATAAGGTGAATGCGCTTGAGGAAAAAATAAAAGATATGACTGATGCACAGTTAAAGCAGAAGACGGAGGAATTTAGAGAGCACATATTTAAAAAATCTAAAGAGTATGACCCTGAAATCAACTCCTTAAAAGAGGCGATAACTGAAGCAGCAATTCCTGAAGAGAAAGATAAATTAAAAGAGAAATTAAAAATTACGCGCAATAAAATCTTTAAAGATATCCTGCCAGAGGCATTCGCCGTGGTAAGAGAGGCATCCAGGCGGACTGTAGGCCTGCGGCATTTTGATTCCCAGATTGCCGGCGGAGTTGTTTTGCATGAAGGCAAAATCGCCGAGATGGCTACTGGCGAAGGAAAGACCCTTGTGGCTACCCTGCCTGCTTATCTAAATGCCTTGTTGGGAAAGGGTGTGCATATTGTGACTGTTAATGACTATCTTGCCAGGCGCGACAGGGAATGGATGGGTCCGATTTATGAATTCTTAGGTCTATCCGTAGGCGCTATACAGCATGAGATGTCAGATGAGCAGAGAAAATTGGCTTATTCTTGTGATATTACATACGGGACAAATAACGAATTCGGGTTTGATTACCTGCGCGATAATATGAAGTACGCCTTGGAAGATTTAGTGCAAAGGCCCTTTTATTACGCCATTGTGGATGAGGTTGACTCCATTCTTATTGATGAGGCGCGCACACCTTTGATTATTTCAGGTCCGGCTGAGGAATCCACTGAGAAATACTATACAGTGGACAGGATTGTCCCCAGGCTTAAAGGGAAGATGATATTGGAGAAGGATGAGATTGAGGCAAGGTATAAAGGAGAGGATTTCTCCAAGGGGTTTGATTATATAGTTGATGAAAAGGCGCATACTGTTTATCTTACAGAAGAAGGGGAATCCAAGGTTTGTTCGTTATTAGGTATAGCCAACCTGCATGATATGGAGACAATGGAATGGCGCCACCATATTATCCAGGCGCTTCGCGCCCATAGTTTATATAAAAAAGACATTGACTACGTAGTCAGGGATGGCGAGGTAATTATTGTGGATGAATTTACAGGCAGGATGATGCCTGGCAGGCGTTGGTCAGATGGTCTACATCAGGCAGTTGAGGCAAAGGAGGGGTTAAAGATAGAAAGGGAAAACCAGACCTTAGCCACCATTACCTTTCAGAATTATTTCCGTATGTATGAAAAACTTGCGGGTATGACAGGTACAGCCTTTACAGAAGCCAATGAATTTAAGGGCATATACCAACTTGATGTGGTGGTTATTCCTACAAATCGGCCGCTTATCCGCACTAATTTCCCGGACAGGGTTTATAAAACAGAACATGAAAAATTTAATGCCGTAGTTGAAGAAATCATTGATCTTTATAATCAAGGCAGGCCTGTTCTTGTTGGGACTATTTCTATTGAAAAGTCAGAAAGGCTTTCAGAGATGCTTAAGAGGCGCGGCATACCGCATCAGGTTCTTAATGCCAAGTATCACGAAATGGAAGCCCATATTGTTGCCCAGGCAGGAAGATATAAAGCGGTAACAATTGCAACGAATATGGCTGGTCGCGGCACAGATATCCTCTTAGGAGGAAATCCAGAATATATGGCAAAAAATCTCCTGAGACAAAAATTATCTCCAGGCGAACCGAATTACAAGGAAGAATATAATAAACTCTTTGCCAAATATAAAGCCGAAACGCAAACAGAACATGAAAAGGTTGTCCAGTTAGGAGGCTTGCATGTCTTAGGCACAGAGCGTCATGAGGCAAGGCGTATTGACAATCAGTTGCGCGGTCGTAGCGGCAGGCAGGGGGACCCTGGTTCGTCAAGATTTTACGTATCCTTAGAAGACGACCTGATGCGTTTATTCGGCTCAGATAGGCTTGTTGGAATTATGGATAAACTCGGCCTTGAAGAAGGCCAGGTTATTGAACACCCCTGGGTTACCAAGTCTATTGAGGTAGCCCAGCGTCGGGTGGAGACGCATAATTTTGAAATCAGAAAGCAATTATTAGAGTACGATAATGTAATGAATAAGCAGAGAGAGGTTATTTACAGTCAGCGCAGGAATATCCTGGAAGGTGTTTCCCTAAAAGAGGAAATCCTTGGGATTGTAGATGACATTCTTTTAGACACTCTGGATATATATTTAAGCGACAATGTCGCGCCCCAGGAGTGGGATACGAGCGGTTTAATCAACGCTATTAAGTTAAAATTCGGTATGACAATAGACCCCTATGTAATTAAGAATCTTAGCAAGGATAAAATACTTCAAACTTTATATGACAGCATAAAGAGATGCTATGAGGAAAAAGAAAAAGCCCTGGGTGAGGATTTAATGCGCCATCTTGAGCGCACTGTATTCTTACAGATAATAGATGCCAAATGGAAGGAGCATCTATACGCTATGGATAATCTACGCGAAGGGATTGGCCTGCGCGCATACGGGCAGCGCGACCCTTTAATTGAATATAAGCGCGAGGCGTTTGAGATGTTTAGTGAAATGATTAACAATATTGAAGAGGAGGCGGTGGAGGCGATTTTTAAACTTCAGCCGCTTAAACCATCTGAATTTAGGGGGGTATTTAGTTCTCTTTCCCAGGAATTCCTGCATCCAGAAGCAGGCAAATTTGAAAAGCCAACAGAAGAACCCCAGCCATTTAAAAGACAAGGCATCCATCCAGAGCCCACCACTACTTTAACAAAGTTATCTGCCCATAAAGTCGGCAGAAACGACCCCTGCCCTTGCGGCTCAGGGAAAAAATATAAAAAATGCTGCGGAAGATAAAGCAGTTTTTGGTTCAAAAATTAAAATCCTTGCTTCTATGTTTTTTATCTGCGGCTTTGTTAGGTCTGCCTTATTATAATGGTAGGCTATGGATTTTTGCCTGGTTCGGGTTTGTCCCATTATTTTTTGTTTTAAAAGACAAATCAAAATTTCACGCATTTCTACTTTCCTATTTTACTGGAATAATTTTCTGGTTATGGACTATTTATTGGTTAATTCATGTTACCCTCTTTGGTATGATTTTACTTGTTTTATATTTGGCGTTGTATTTTGGTATCTTTGGCATATTTATTTCTCCTCCAAACTCCAAACTCCTAACTCCAAACTTAATCTTCATCCCCTCAATATGGGTTTTGCTTGAATATCTGCGTTCTTATTTGCTTACAGGTTTTGGCTGGGCCATTTTAGGTTATGGGCAATACCTTAATCTTCCTGTTATACAGATAGCAGATATTACAGGGGCATATGGTGTCTCCTTTCTGATTATGATGGCAAATGTCGCCATTTATTCGGTGTACGATTTACGGTGTACGGTTTACGGCCAAAAGAAAAAATACCTGTTACCTTTAATATGTATAATTGCTGTATTAGCCTATGGATACTATAAACTCTACCGTACCCCGTACCCCGTACCCCGTAAACCGATAAAGGTATCTATTATTCAAGGCAACATAGAGCAGGAATTAAAATGGAACCCGCAGTCCAGGGATTTTATTTTAACGCAATATTTAGACCTTAGCGCTAAAGCAGCGATGGACAAACCGGACTTAATAATCTGGCCAGAGGCAGCACTCCCTGAGATTGTAGAGGAGAAATCACTTTATTATGAAAAAGTAAAGAACTTTGTTAGCACAATAAACATACCTTTATTAACAGGGGCGGTGACTGATAGAGGCAATTTCTTTTACAATAGCGCCCTTTTAATTAATCCTCGTGGTGAATTGGCATCTTCTTACGATAAATTGCATTTAGTCCCATTTGGAGAATATATACCTTTAAAAAGGATACTTGGTTTTCTTGAGACTATTGTCCCCATAGGCGAAATAACCCCTGGTAGGGATTACACAGTTTTTAATATGTCGCTTATAAAAGAAAAGGTTATGCCTAAATTCTCGGTTTTAATATGTTTTGAGGATATATTCCCGGATATTTCAAGGCAATTCATTAAAGGCGGCGCTGATTTTTTGGTTAATATTACAAACGATGCCTGGTACAAGAAAACATCTGCTGCCTACCAACATTTAGCAGCCTCTGTGTTTAGGGCAATAGAGAACAGGGTGTTTCTTGTGCGCGCGGCTAATACGGGCGTATCTGGTTTTATAGGGCGAGAAGGTAAAATCCTTTCTTTAGTCAAGGATAAAGATGAAAAAAATATATTTATAGCGGGATACGCTACTAAGGATATAGATATATCCAAGCATAAGATTACTTTTTATTGTCGTTACCCGTATGCATTTATTTTTTTCTGTATTTTTGGGGTTATCTACGGCATAATATGCGGCTTTAAGAAAAGCAAACTATAAGGCAGGAGTATTGACAGGTTGGGCAAGGGTATCCGCACTGTCTTAATTGCTGAAAGCGCAATGTAATGGAAAAGGGCTACGACAATAGGGCTTCATGTTACATCAGTGGGCGTAAGGAATTTAGATTTTTTTCTTTGGTTCCATATGGACCAGGACGTCTGTAATCTCAGGGATATTTTTTTTGATTTCTGTTTCAATAATATAACTTATTTTATGGGCGTTATCTATATGCATATCAGGATTGACCTGGACGTGCAGGTCTATATGGATGTCGTCAGGCCTGCCCCTGGTTCTTATCTTATGGCATGTCTTTACACCCTTAATATTGAGGACTATATTTGATATTTTCTTAACATCTACAATAGGGGCTGTGTCGCAGAGGATATCTGAACTCTCTTTTGCTATATGAAAGGCTGCCCTGGCTATAAATAAGGCAATCATTATTGTGGCTATTGGGTCTAATATGGGGTATCCTAACTTTATTGCCACAAGGGCAATAATGACAGATACAGAGGTAAAGATATCTGCTTTTGTGTGCAGCGAATCCGAGATGAGGATATCGCTTTGCAGAAGTTTACCTTTTTTGTATTCATAGCGCATAACGATAATATTTACCAACATCGTAACTATCATTACCGCAAAACTTATAGCGTCAATCTGAGGAAGGACAGGGTGATACAGCCGCATTATCCCTTCCTTTAATAGATTAAAACACACAAAAAAAAGAAGACCTGATATGGCTAAAGAAAACAGGGTTTCATATTTCTTATGGCCATATGGGTGGTCTTCGTCTTTCGGCTGACAAGCAAGATGAATGCCTATAATTCCGATTATATTGGATATCCCATCTGACAGGGAATGGAACCCATCTGCTGTGATGCTTGAGCAACGGCTGAAGATACCATATAAAATCTTAGCCAGCGCAACCATCCAATTCAGAAACAAAATCAAGACAAGAATTTTGCGGATATGGCTGTAATGTTCTTTTATGCCTTCAATCATAACATTAATTATATATTTATTTAATATTAAGTGCAAACATATTTATTGAAATGATGATAGCAATAAAGGAATGATTACAGTGATTTAATCACGGATTAACACGGATTAAAAGACACGGATTAAACGGATTTAGATAAAACAATCCGTGGTAATCCGTTTAAAAATCCGTTAAATCCGTGATTATAATCCACAGGCATCTTAGATAACGCAAAGAGCAAAAGGCAAAACTAAGGAAAGTTGGCGAGTTCACGAGTTAACGAGTTTGCGCGTTGGCTTGTAATAATAAGGGAAATGATTGATTTAAGACGGGGTGTGTGTTAAAATAAGGAAACTTTTTATACGTTAAGAATCAGGAATAATTTATGACTAGAAGAATAATTTTTAGCGCATTATTTCTTATTTTTAATATTTATTGCGTTTCTTTTGTTTTATCGCCGGCATTGGCTAAAGAAGGGTCGTCTAAAGTAATAGGCGAACTCCCCCAAATTAAAAAAAGCGACCGCATACTAATCCTTGCTCCTCATCCTGATGATGAAGCAATTGCCTGCGCAGGGATAATCCAGGCTGCTAAATCCGCAGGCGCAAAGATACGCATTGTCTATCTTACTAACGGCGACCATAATGAAATAGCATTTATAGTTTATGAAAAAAGATTAACCTTGCGTAAGGCAGAATTTATACATATGGGAGAACTGCGCCGTAAAGAGGCAATAAAGGCAATGCAGTTATTGGGCGTGGCAGAGGATAGTTTGGTATTTTTGGGATACCCTGACTTTGGAACATTTTTTATTTTTACAAAGTTCTGGCAGGATAGCCGGCCCTTTAGGAGTCTGCTGACAAGGATATCAAGCGTTCCTTATAAAGATAATCCTTCTTATGGAGCGCCTTACAAAGGAGAAAGTATCCTTGAGGATTTAAAGAAGATAATCAAAGAATTTAAGCCCAACAAGGTGTTTGTTTCGCACCCAGCAGATACAAACCCCGACCATAAGGCGTTTTATCTATTTCTTCAGGTTGCATTGGAAGATTTGAAAAATGAATTGCCCAGACCGGAAGTTTATCCCTACCTTGTTCATTGCGTGGGTTGGCCGTTGCCAAGGCATTACCATCCTGAACTGACACTTATGCCTCCTGAAAAGTTCTTGGATGCACAGGTAAACTGGAGTCAATACAAATTAAGCAGAGAACAACTGAATAAGAAATATCAAGCCATCCTCTGCTATAAAAGTCAGACACAATCCAGCGCATTTTACCTCTTGGCATTTGCCCGTCAGAATGAGTTATTTGGAGATTATCCTGAAATTAATTTGAAAATTAACCCTGAAAAAAACAATGAAACAGGGGATGTCCAGGGTGTATCTTTTGTTGGAGATTCTAATATATTTGTTGATTCAAGCATGGATATGCTCTACGGATTAAGGAATTTCATACAGGATGAAGGCCGCGTAAGTTATGGGCTAAAAGACAATATCCTATATATACGTTTAGATAAAGCCAAAAAGATTAATCGCAGGTTTAGCGTTTTGTTATATCTTTTTGGTTATAGCAATAAAATCCCTTTTGCCAGGATGCCAAAAATACGCATCATTGCCAGGGCTAATAAGGTCAGGGTCTTTGATGCCAGAAGGATTATACCTGGGCATGATGTTTCCGTTAAATTAGATTCCAATAGTTTTATTATAAAAATTCCGCTTGCATTATTGGGGGAGCCGGACTTTATCTTAAGTTTTATGAAGGGATACAGAGAATTTTTGCCTGTGGATAGCATAAGTATACGCAAGGTCAACATAAGGAGGGATTAATATGCTTGACTTCAAATCTGTTAAAATAAAAAAACCTGATGAGGTGAATCTTATACTTGGCCAGAGCCATTTCATCAAGACGGTTGAGGATTTATATGAGACATTGGTTAATTGCGTGCCTGGGATAAAATTCGGGCTTGCCTTTGCTGAATCCTCAGGCGCCTGCAAGATAAGGTCTGAAGGCAATGATACTGACCTAAAGAAAATGGCTGAAGAGAATTTGCTTGAAATCGCAGCAGGGCACAGTTTTATAGTGCTGATAAAAAATGCCTACCCTATCAATGTCCTGAATGCCATTAAGGGGATTCCGGAGGTATGCAATATTTATTGCGCCACAGCCAATCCAGTTGAGGTCATTGTGGCTGAAAGCCAGACCGGCAGGGGGATATTAGGGGTTATTGACGGCTTAAAGCCAAGCGGGGTTGAATCTAAAGAGGATATCTCCTGGCGTTATGGATTTTTACGTAAAATCGGATATAAATTATAGGTATATCCCACTTGGGTTGTCTATTTTTTGCTTGCAATTTATATTTTTTTTGTTATAATTCTTTAATCATATAACAGAATGGATTCTAAAAAGATACGTAAAATTTTTTCTCGCCTTGCTGGTTGGTTGGGTTTGGTTTTCTGTTCTTTGATAGTCAGATTTATTCCTGCCAGGCATATTTATGGTTTTGCCAATGTGATTGCTTCATTAGGTTATAAAATTGCTTCCAGGCAAAGAAAAATAGCCCTTGAAAGTTTAAGCATTGCTTTTGGCAGCGAAAAGACACAGGCAGAGATAACCTGCATTGCAAGGGATTGTTTTAGGCAGATGGCTAAATCCGGGGTGGAGCTTATGTTCTTAATGGATAGGCCCAGCCTTCTTAAACAACGCATTATTTTAGTGGCTGAAGAAAATCTTAAAGATGCCCTGTCTAAAGGCAATGGCGTAATTCTGGTAAGCGCGCATTTCGGAAATTTCCCTTTGCTTTTAGCGCGTCTTAGTTTGGAAGGCTATCGCGTAGGCGGGATAATGCGCCATATGCGGGACTCAAGGGTAGAGAAGATTTTTATGGATAAACGCAGGAGATTAGGGATAAAGACGATATACAGCCAGCCCCGCAATGTTTGCGTTGAACAGACTATAAAGGCGCTAAGGGCAAATGAACTTGTCTTTATTCCGATAGACCAGAATTTTGGGACTGCAGGGGTATTTGTGGATTTTTTTGGCAAAAAGGCAGCCACTGCCACAGGGCCAGTGGTTCTTGCCCAACGCACCAAGGCTAAGATAATACCCTGTTTTATTGTTAGACAAGGAGACGATACGCACAATATTATTTTTGAGCCGTCTCTTGATTTAGCGCAAGGTAAGACCCCTGCCGAAACTGTGTCAATAAATATCCAAAGATTGACAAATATAATTGAGGCATATATCAGGCGTTATCCTGCAGAATGGGGATGGATTCATAGAAGATGGAAGAGCAGGCCTGGCGATAAAGATAAAACAGTTTAAGTGAAAAAAGGAGGTGTCTTAAAATGGCAGAAGAAGTAAAACAGGAAGAAAAGAAAACAGACGTAAAAAAGATTCTGTGGACAATCTTTAAAGTTATTTTAGGTATCGCCTTCTTAGTATTGGGTGTGTTGGCTATTATCTACTGGCGCTACGAAGTAAAAATGTTAATAAAGGGTTGTATCGGGTTCTTCCTGCTTTTGGCAGGGGTAATCACCTTAGCAATAGCAAGGGATTAATAGAAAATAGGGACGTTTCTATTTTCCTCTTCAGAAAAAAAATAGAAGCGTCCCCATTTTTTAGCCAAGAAAGGACGGATCTAGAAATAGAATCTGTCCTTTTTTGTTGCTTTACTATTTATTATGATGTATAATATCGCTATTTAAGCAAATAGGGATTTGTTGATTTTCATTATTTTTTAAAGGAGAGGGTAGTTATGGAGGCGATTTGGAATAGAGAGATAATTCTGAATAAAGCCATTAGAAGGGTTATGGCAGTTTGTGTCTTCGTGGTCCTTACTGCATTAGGCGGTTTTGTGCGCATACCATTGCCTTTTAGCCCTGTCCCGATTACCCTGCAGACATTTTTTGTCCTGCTTTCAGGGGTTATGTTAGGTGGATGGCTTGGCGTTAGCAGTCAGTTGAGTTATATATTATTAGGTATAATGGGGCTTCCGATATTTTCAGGGGCAAATAGCGGGTTGTTTTATCTTTTTGGTCCTACTGCTGGATATTTATTTGGTTTTGTTTTAGCCAGTTTCTTTTTAGGCAGGTTAATAAAATACTGCCCTGATAGATTTCTGATGATATTTCTTCTTATGTGTCTGGCTGACTTATTGATTTTATCCTTAGGCATAGTATGGCTGAAGTTGCTTTTTGGATACCATATAGACACCTTATTGTTTATCGGCCTTATACCGTTTATCCCGGGAGATTTATTGAAGGCGTTTCTTGCCTCAGTTATTTATGCAAAACTAAAAACCCGGCTTAAGGAAATTCTTTAACTTCATATTGAAAATTATTTTTGTTAAAAAAAACATAAAGATGAAAAAGATAGTTGAAATGGTTCTTAAAGAAGAAGAAGAGGCAAGGGCGAGGATTGAAAAGGCCAGGCAGGAGGCATCTCTTATTGTAATGACAGCAAAAAAGGAATCCCAGGATATTATTGATGCTGCTATAACAGAGGCAAAAGATTTGGCTGAGAAACAAAGAGAAGAGTTCCAGCGCCAGTTATTGTCGGAAAAAGAAAAAAATTTAAAGACAACCCGCGAGGAGGTCACTATTTTAAGAAATAGCAGGCAGAAAGACATCCAGGCAGTTGCCAGGAAGGTTTTTCTTAAGGTTATTGAAATAGAGGGATAGATATGCAGGAGTTGACCAAATACGCATTTGCTAACGCAAAAATCAGGGCAATGCTTTCTTATTTAATTGATGAAGATTTTTTTTCTCGCCTTTGGGAAGCCACAGACATATACGAACTTAGGGATGCCTTAAAGGAGACTGCATATAAAGATGTAATGGAAAAAATCACCTCCGGGACAATAGACCTTGCCACTCTGGAAAAAGAACTTTTAAGGCGCGATTTAAATATACATAGAAAGGTCTCGTTCTTTCTTAATACAAAGAATGAAAAGGAACTCATCTTTTTGCTTATTCAACGTTTTGAATTGGAGGAATTAAAGGTTATTTTGAGGATATGGAATAAGAAAATACCTGTGGATAAATTAGAGGATTACCTTTTGGCCCAGAGGATTAGTTACGACATAGATTTTAAAAAACTCATTCTTTGCCAGAATATTGAAGAGGTTATCCTGCTTTTGGATGAGACCCCTTATAAGAAGCCGCTGATAAAGGCAAGGGAAAAGTTTAAAGAGCACAATTCCATTTTTTATCTGGAGGCTGGTTTGGATATAGACTACTATCAGAGGTTATTAGGGGCGGTGGAAAAATTATCTTCCTTAGACAGGCAGGTTGCCCGCAAGATTCTTGGGATAGAGATTGATATTGAGAATATAAACTGGCTGCTTAGACTGAGGAAATACCATTCCTTAGGGATTGGCGAGATTTTAGATTGGGTTATCCCAGGTGGAGAAAGGATAGATAAGGATAATATAAGAAGTTTCTATGCAACCAATGGCCTGGCTAAGGTTATAGAAGGGGTTGCATTAGGTCCATATGCGCACATCAAGAATTTAATGGAACAAAACGTTTATCTGATAGAGAATTTTCTCTACGATGTATTGCATAGCCAGATAAGAAAGGTCTTGGCGGGATTCCCTTTTACAATAGGGACAATTCTGGGATACCTTATTTTGGAACATAAGGAAACCAGAAATATAATTTCATTATTTTATGCAAAGGGCCTTTCTATAAAAAAGGAAGACCTCTCGCCATTATTTAACTTTTAATGTAGATATGTCCACATTACCGATGGAATTCTTAGGTATTGTCGTTTTTAAAAAACACGCTGAAGCAGCAGTTACCAATCTGCTTAGACTTGGTATTTTCCATCCAGTAGACATACGCGACATAGAAACAGAACTTAAAGATTTATCCCCTCTAGATATAGAAAAGGAATATGCAGAATGGGAATCCCTGGAGGTAAATTTAAATGATATTTTAAGAAAATTAGGCCCGGTGTCTTTTGCGCCTAAGCAAAATGAGACAGATGTATTTTCTTACGATAAAATCAAAGAGACCCTTGCCAATATAGAAGATAAACTGAACCCTCTTATCAACCAACGGGAAGCCCTGGGCGAGGAGTTAAAGACCCAGGAATCCATTTTTAACCAGATAAAAGAATATTTCCCTCTTTCCATAAAAGGAAGTTCCTACCATACACTGCTTGAGGTTAGATTAGGTAAGATTGAGGAAAAGAATATTCCTGCGCTTGAAAGAAGTTTAAGCGATATTCCGCATTTGACTTATCCATTTAGCCGGCAGGGGCAGGCCGGGGTTATTACCCTGGTTATTGGTTTAAGGCGCGACCGGGCAGTTCTGGACAAAGTCTTAAAGGATTTTTCTTGGGAAAAGGTAGTCTATCCAGAAGCCGCAGAGGATTTATCTCCGGAGGTGGAAAATAAACTTAAATCGCAGATTGAGGAGTATAAAAAGAAAATCCTTGCCGTGGAGGAAGAAATAAAAGGACTAAGGGATTCATCAAGTTTACTGTTACAGCAGATACGTTTATTTATTAAACAGAAGAAATCCCTTCTTGAGGCAAAAAAATACTCCTGCGCTACTGAGAAGACAGTGCTTATCTCGGGTTGGGTGCCACGCGAGGAGAAGGAAAGGGTTAAGGCGGAGATTAAAAAGATTGACCCCTGTTTTTATATTGAGGAAAGAGAGCCAGAGGAAATGGGTATGCCTAAGGAGGAGGTGCCTGTGCGCCTTAGGCATAATCCTGTGCTTAAGCCATTTGAACTATTGATTGATTCTTATGGGGTTCCGCGCTACGGAAGTATTGACCCGACAATTTTTACAGCCATAAGTTTCCTTTTAATGTTCGGTGCGATGTTTGGCGACATTGGCCATGGCCTTGTGTTGGCGCTGGCAGGCATTTTTTTAAAAAAGAGCAAGAAAGAAGGGACAATACAGGCAGGGACTTTAGTGTTATACTGCGGTATCAGTTCTATTTTGTTTGGTTTTCTTTACGGCAGTATTTTTGGCTTTGAATTTCCATCTGTATGGATTAAGCCTATGCATAATATTCTTGAACTTTTTCGTTTAAGCGTATTTTTTGGCATAGGGATGATTTCCCTCGGCATACTCATAAATGTGATTAATGCATTAAGGGATAAAGATTATATTAAAGCCATATTTGATAAGGCGGGTTTAATAGCAGGGGTTATTTACTGGTTGGCAATAGGCGTGGTGAGTAAGTTTATGGCGTCCAAGACAGCCGTTTCCACCCTATATATAAAATTAATTATTTTTGGGTTTATGCTTTTGTTTTTAAGACCCGCAATAGAATTTATTTTTCTTAAAGAAAAGAAAAAAGAGAATTTATTTATGTCCCTTATGGAGAGTATGGTTGAGTTGCTGGAGATTTTTATAGGATATCTCTCAAACACAGTTTCGTTTATGCGTATAGCCGCTTACGCCATTACCCACTTTTGTCTATTTATGGCTATCTTTGAACTCTCCAGGGTTATGAAGGGCGCTGGCTTTATAATATTAATACTCGGTAACATCGTCATTATACTTCTAGAAGGTTTAGTATCAAGCATCCAGGCTATCAGGTTGAACTACTATGAGTTCTTTTCAAAGTTTTTTATTGCCGGCAAAGAAGTTTATAGGCCTATTACTATTGCAGGAAGATAAAAAGAGGCACCTTAGATAACGCAAAACGCAAAACGCAAAACTAAGGAATATTACAGTGATTTAATCACGGATTAACACGGATTAAAAGACACGGATTAAACGGATTAAAAAAGACACACGGATTAAACGGATTTAGATAAGACAATCCGCGGTAATCCGTTTAAAATCCGTTAAATCCGTGATTATAATTCAGAGATACCTTAGATAGATAACGTAAAGAGCAAAACGCAAAACTAAAAAATGATTACAGTGATTTAATCACGGATTAACACGGATTAAAAGAGACACGGATTAAACGGATTGAAAAGCCACACGGATTTACACGGATAAAGGCATTGCTTAATTAAGGCAAGGGGTTGTTTAATAAGGGTATCCGCGGTAATCCGTTTAAAATCCGTTAAATCCGTGATTATAATCCAGAAGCACCATAAATAACGCAAAAGGCAAAACGCAAAACTAAAGAATGATTACAGAGATTACTAATTATTCATTACACATTACACAATACTAAAAAGGTTAGCGCGTTGGCGCGTTAACGCGTTTAACGCGTTTAACTAGTTAGCGAGAAGGAGGGTTTATGCGGCAGATGAAAAGGTTATTTAGTTCTCTTTGGTTGGCTGGCTTGGCGTGTTTTGCTCTTTATGATTCTGCGTGGGCAGAAGTTGCGGCTAATTCTTCAGTTGCTGGATGGGCGTTTTTCTCCGCTGCCTTAGTTACAGGGCTAAGCGGCATTGGTGCGGGCATAGCAGTGGCATACGTAGGCGCAGCAGCAGTTGGTGCAATAAGTGAAAAACCCGAAGTAGCAGGCAAGACTATACTATATGTTGGTCTGGCAGAGGGTATTGCTATTCTGGGGTTTGGTATTGCCTTTATAATCTTAAGTAAGGTATAATGACTTTTTTTTGTATTGCTGAAAAAGACAGTATCTTAGGATTTAAATTTACAGGCATCCAGACACGGCAGGTATCCGGTCCCGGCGATGCTAAAGAGGCATTAAAGGTGGCCTTAGCCACTGAAGATGTCGGCGTTATACTTATCACCGAGAAGGCATCTTCTTTTATCAGGGATGAGATTGATAACTTTATTTATCAACATGAAATCCCTTTGATTTTAGTGATTCCTTCTCGCGGAGAAATAAGGCAGGGCAAGGATATAAATGAGTTTTTAAAAAGACTCATAGGGATAAGTATTTAGACAGATGAGAGTAAAAGACAATTCCTTGGTTAACAGACAGGACGCTGAAATTATATGCGCAAAGATTAGAGAAGAGGCTGAATATCAGTACAGGGAAATTTTACAAAAGGCGCGAAATGAGGCTGAAGAAATTATTCAACAAGCAAGGCGCCAGGCCGAGTCTCAAAGAGAAGAATTGTTTAATGCGCTTAAAAAGGAGTTGGCTAAGGCAGAGGAAAAAATTATCTCTATGTTTAATCTTGAGAAAAAAAGGATAATCTTAGAGGGAAAAAGGGCGTTTGTGGAAGATGTTATGGATGCTGTGAAAAAGGAAGCAGAGGCATTTCGTAATTCCGTAGAATACCCTGATTTTTTAAAAAAAGTCATTATGGAAGGATTATCCGTAATAGATGACGAAAACATTGATGTTATTTATTCTCAGATTGACTCACGCTTTATAAATGATGCCTTTATAAATGAAGTAACATTATTAGCCAGGGATAGATTCCATCCAGGGGTCAATATTAAATTTCAAAAAGGGGATTTTAAAGACATAGGCATTATTATGCAGTCCCAGGACGGCCGGAGGATTTACGATAACCGGTTTTCTGCGCGTCTTAAAAGGGTTTATGAAGATGTTTACGCCCAGTTGCTCAAGGAGGCATTTTAGAGATGTTGAAGTTGGCAGGTAAGGTTTATCGGGTAATAGGGCCTGTAGTTGAGATAGAAGAGGTGTCTATTTTAAAGATGCTTGATATGGTAGAGGTTGGCCAGCAGCATTTAGTCGGAGAAGTAGTGAGACTTAAAGAAGATAGGGCATATGTACAGGTCTATGAGGATACAACATCTCTAAAACCAGGGGATTTAGTTTATACCCAGGGTTTTCCTCTTTCAGTTGAATTAGGGCCTGGGCTTTTGGGAAATATTTTTGATGGAATTCAGAGGCCATTGGAGGTGATGCAGGAAAGAGAGGGTTGTTTTATCAGAAGGGGGCTACATCTTCCTGCATTAAACAGGGAGAAAAAATGGCATTTCCTGCCTTTAAAGAAAGAAGGGGATAATGTATCCGGTGGAGAGGTTTTAGGAGAAGTCCAGGAGACCTCATTAATTAAACATAAAATAACCTTGCCTGTTGGTTGGCAGGGGAGGCTTAAGTGGTTAGCCGGTGAAGGGGATTATAGTATAGATGAGAGGATTGCCATTTTGGAGGATGCAATTCAGGACAGGGAAGTTTTTATGTATCAGAGATGGCCTGTAAGAAAGCCAAGGCCTTATAAAGAAAGATTGCCAGTAGAAGAACCCCTGATTACTGGACAGAGGGTGATAGATACGCTTTTCCCTGTGGCAAAAGGTGGTTGCGTTGCTGTTCCAGGGGGTTTTGGCACAGGAAAGACCGTTATTCAACATCAGTTAGCAAAGTGGAGCGATGCAGAGATTGTGGTTTTTGTCGGTTGCGGTGAAAGAGGCAACGAGATGACAGATGTACTGCTTAATTTTCCTAAACTTATTGACCCGCGCACTCAAAAACCGCTTTTAGAAAGGACGATATTTGTCGCAAATACATCAAATATGCCTGTTGCTGCGCGCGAGGCAAGTATATATACAGCGATTACTATGGCAGAGTATTATCGCGATATGGGATATAATGTGGCTTTAATGGCAGATTCAACAAGCCGCTGGGCAGAGGCATTAAGGGAACTTTCAGGAAGATTAGAAGAGATGCCTCTTGAAGAAGGTTTTCCGGCTTATCTTCCTTCAAGGTTAGCAGAATTTTATGAGCGTTCAGGTAAGGTAAAGACATTAAATGAAGAAACAGGCTCTATCACTATCATTGCCTCTGTCTCTCCGGGAGGCGGGGATTTTTCTGAACCTGTTACCTCTCATACCAAGAGGTTTGTTCGCTGTTTCTGGGCTTTAGACCGAGATTTAGCCAATGCTAGACATTATCCTTCCATTAGTTGGACAGAGAGTTATTCAGAATACATAGATGACATTAAAGAGTGGTGGCATAAACAGATTGCCCCTGAATGGTTATCATTGAGATACACTATTATGGGGCTACTGCAGAAAGAACAGCGTCTGATTCAGGTGGTTAAACTTGTTGGCCCGGATGTGCTGCCTTTGGCAGAGAGGTTGGTTTTGGAGGTTTGCCATATTTTTAAGAACGCATTCCTGCAGCAGGTTGCATTTGACAAAATTGATACCTTTTCTTCTGCGCGCAAACAGTTTCTTATGCTAAAGGCAATTGTTAACTTTTATCAAAAGAGCGAAGAACTCATCAAGAAAGGGGTTACAATCGCAGAGTTAAGGGAAACAGAGATTTATCAGGAAGTTATGCGTATGAAATCCAAATATTCAGAAGGGGACTTAGAAAAACTTAAGGAGTTTTCTGATAATGTGGCTGAGTCTTTAGGGAGGTTAGAGTTTTAGATGAAGGAATATAGTTTAAGGGAATACTTAGGTTTGGAAGAGATTGTTGGCCCGATTTTTATTATTCGCAACATACATAATGTCGGTTACAATGAATTAGTTGAAATTAAGGATGATGAGGGAAAGGTCAGGATTGGCATTACACTTGAGGTTGGCAAAGGTTACGCAGTAGTTGAGGTTCTTGAAGGGACAAGTGGGTTGTCCCTTAAGAACTGCAAGGTGCGTTTTAATGAGAAACCCTTAACCATCGGGGTATCTGAGGAGGTTTTAGGCAGAATTTTTGATGGTATGGGTAATCCATTAGACGGGATGCCAAAACCTGTTTATGAAGACTTAATAGATGTTAATGGACTGGCTATTAATCCTGTCTCGCGCGATTATCCCAAAAATATAATTGAGACAGGTATCTCTGCTATAGATGTTATGAATACCTTAGTTAGAGGACAGAAACTTCCTATATTTTCTGGAAGCGGACTCCCGCATGATTTAATAGCAACCCAGATTGCCCGTCAGGCACGCGTTAAGAATGAGAGTTTCTGCGTTATTTTTATAGCAATGGGGGTTAAATACGATACCGCAAAATTCTTTATCAAGAGTTTTGAGGATTCAGGGGTATTAGAGCGGGTGGCTGTTTTTTTAAGCCTTGCAGACAGCCCATCAATAGAGAAATTGTTTGCCCCGCGGCTTGGCTTAAGTTGCGCCGAATTCCTCGCCTTTAAGAAAGGTATGCATGTCTTAGTAATAATGACGGATATGTCAAACTATTGCGAGGCATTAAGGGAACTTTCTACTGTAAGAGGTGAGATTCCTGCCAGAAAGGGTTATCCTGGATATCTTTACAGCGACTTAGCGAGTATATACGAAAGGGCAGGGATGATTAAAGGTATTAATGGTTCCATAACGCAGTTACCAATTTTGACTATGCCTAATGACGACATTACCCACCCTATCCCTGATTTAACAGGTTATATTACTGAGGGCCAGATTGTCCTTGAGAGGGAGATGTATTCCAGGGGTATTTATCCTCCTATTGCTGGATTGCCGTCTTTATCACGGCTTATGAAGGATAATATCGGTGCAGGATTGACCAGGCAGGACCATCCTTCATTGGCTTCGCAGTTATTTGCATGTTACGCCAAAGTCAAAGACATCCGGGCATTAGCATCCATTATAGGAGAAGAGGAACTTGCCCCCTTAGACCAATTGTATTTAAAATTCGGGGATGAGTTTGAAAGGAAGTTTTTAACTCAGGACTATTTTCAAAGGCGCACCCTTGAAGAGGGCTTAGACTTAGGTTGGCAGATGCTTTCTTTATTGCCTAAAGATGAGTTGGTGCGCATAAAAGAAGAAGAACTGACCAAGTATTACAAAAAAGAAGATGCAGTTAAACTTAGCGGCAACTAAAACCAATCTTTTGCGCGTTAAAAAGACCCTTGCCTTGGCGCATGAGGGATACGACCTTCTGGAAGACAAGAGGAAAATTCTTATTTCCGAATTAACCACGATTATGCATGTTACACAGCGCCTACAGAGGGATGTGGATTTAGCGCTAAGGGAAGGTTATCTTCTGGTAGATAAGGCACAGGTGGCTACAGGAAGAAAGAAGATGGAGGAGCTAAGCCTTGCTATAGATACTAAAGTAAACCTCTCTATTTCCCAGAGGCGCATTATGGGCGTTGATATTCCGGAGATAGATTTAAAGATTACAGATAACCCCCCATATTACAGCATGCATGAAGTGAGCCTTTACGTAGATGAGGTGGTTTTAAAATTCAGGGAGATTTTAAAATTGCTTGCTCAACTTGCTGAAAAGAAAATAGCGCTTTTGCGTATGGCAAAAGAGGTGCAGAAGACAATCAGAAAGGTTAATGCGCTTGAGAAGATTTACATACCTTATTATGAAGAGGCAGTAAAATTTATAAGTGATAGATTAGATGAGGAATCTAGGGAATCCTTTGCCATGCTTAAAATGATTAAGGAGAATTTAAAAAATAAAACCAGGAGATAATTATTAATAATATAGATTACACAGATTCAAAACCAAAGGGAGTTAGCGATGGCAATTAAAAGTATAGTGGTTTCTGTTGCTGGCGCAAGCGTATCCCTGACTACAGCAAAGTATGCGATATATCTGGCAAAGGTCCTTCAGGCAAAACTGACTGCTATTTATGTAGTTAATGAAAGCCTACTGCGTGAATTATTAACTAGCAGGATTTTTGTTGAAACAGAGGCAAGGGTTTACGAAAGGGATTTGCAACAGCAGGGGGAGGTTTTTTTGGAAAGAATCAAGAAACTTGCGGAAGCCAAAGGGGTGGTATGCGAGACCTTGCTTTTAAGCGGAAGTGTCCACGATGAGGTGGTGAACAAAACCAGGGAATTAGGGGCGGATATTTTAGTAATGGGGGAGTTAAAAGAGGTTCTTTCCAGGAAGGAGACCTTCTATGATGAAGGAGAAAGAATTTTCCGGGAGGCGCCTTGTCCTGTTTTAGTGGTGAAAAACCCCCAGGCAGTAGAAAAATTATATAAGGAATTATAAAAGGAGTTATGATGCATATATACGAATTTTTAAGAAAAGATTTTTGCATAATGGATTTAAAGTCCCAAGATAAAGAAAGGGCTATAAGAGAAATTATTCTTGATTTGCCTGAAGGAGACAAGATAATTGATAAACAAAAATTTATCCAGGATATTTTGGAGAGGGAAAGACGCGGGTCCACGGGGATAGGACATAATGTGGCGATACCGCATTGTTCCTGCGCAGGGGTAGACGGTTTTATGATTGCCTTTGCCAGGTCAAAAACAGGCATTGATTTTAACTCCCTTGATGGAGATAAGGTTAATCTCATCTTCTTAATGGGAACCAACCCCCAGGAATTAAATCTTTATCTTACGCTCTTGGCTAAACTATCCAAACTCCTTATACAAGAGCCGGTTAGAAAAGAGTTGATGGCTGCGAAAGATTCCGAAGATGTGGTAGAGATATTTAAGAAATACGAGACTTAAAGACAAAGTTAAATTCTAGATATAAAGGATTTCTTGATAATAAATTACAATGTTACTTATAAAAAAGAGGAGGTGCTGTATGAGGTTAAAAACGATTTTTATTTTAACGTTAGCAGTTTCATGGATACTGATAGGACTTGCATTTTGCGAAGATGAGGTAAACACTGTGGTTCCTGCTGAAGAAGCCCAGCCTGCCCCGGAAATACAATGGGTTTGGGGCGAGGTGGTTTCAGTAGATACAAATAATAATCAGTTAAATATTAAGTACCTTGATTATGAAACTGATATTGAGAAGGAAATGGTTATTGGTGTTAGCGATAAGACAATATTTGAAAATGTCAAGTCCCTGGAAGAAATAAAGCCGCAGGATACAGTAAGCATAGATTATGCTGTGGCTTCAGATGGAAAAAATATTGCCCGAAATATAAGTGTGGAAAAACCTGAATCTATAGGGGAATCACAGCAAGAGAAACCGGCAGAAAACCAGGAGTTAAAAAAGGAGAATGCAGTAGAAGGAGTTCAGCCTGAGCAGGCCTCTTCTGAAGACAATACTCAATCGCAATACTAAGAAGGTTAGCGCGTTTTAATCACGGATTAACACGGATTAAAAGAAACACGGATTAAACGGATTAAAAAGCCACACGGATTTACACGGATAAAGGCATTGTTTAATTAAGGCAAGGGGTTGTTTAATAAGGGTATCCGTGGTAATCCGTTTAAAAATCCGTTAAATCCGTGATTATAATACAGAGGTATCTTAGATAACTCAAAACGCAAAAGGAAAAACGCAAAACTAAGGAATGCCTACAGTGATTACTCACTAGTCATTACACATTACACAATACTAAAAAGTACCACGCACGTTTTAATACTTGACCCAGAAACCCCTGTATTGTAAAATTATAATGCTAAATACAACTAATCACTGCGAGGGCAATATATTTTTATTCGTGGTAATTTTTGATATTTAAGGCATTAGTGTTATAAAATTTTATAGGAGGGCGCAATGAAGAAATTTATCTTAATGGTTTTTGTTTTGTTACTTTGTTTTTCTATTTCTTACGCCCAACCGCCAAAAAGCAAATTAATCATTTTGATTTCTGAACAAAATATTGCAGGTCCCCAGCGGGCTTGGTGGGCGAGCGAAGTGGATTTGTCTTTAACAGAAGCGACCATCAGCCAGCGTTTATTAGAACAGGGTTATATTGTAGTTGAGCCGAAAGATGTGGGCAATGTCCTGGCGAAAGAAAAGGCATTTAAGGTCGTAGATTTGTCAGAGGCCAAATCTGTTCAACTTGGGAATTTATCAAAGGCGGATTATGTGGTAACCGGGAAAGCAATTGCGTCAAGCGCCGGCAATGTGCCCCAATCAAACCTGCGCTCCTGTTTTGCCAACATAACAGCAAAGGTTATAAGGGTAAAGGATGGCAAGGTCATTGCTTATTTAGATGCGACTGGCAATTCAGCGCATCTGGATGTTATTACAGGTGGAAAAGAGGCATTGGTTAATGCTGCTGGAGAACTTGCAGGGAAATTAATTGAGGCATTAACTAAACAAGAAGGAGGAGGGAATTAATGAGAAAATTATATGGTATTATTGGTTATGGGTTGTTAGTTATTAGTCTGGCTGGTTGCGCTAGTTTGCAGCAACTAACTCAACCAACTGCCCAGGTTGATAATACTGCAGGGGCTGCCCCATTGCCTCCTTATTCAGGGCCTAAGGCGCGTATTGCAGTTGCTGATTTTGACGTTAAGGCAGCCAAGGCTACATTTGAAATCGGTTCTGGATTGCGCGAAATGCTTGTTACAGCCCTGATTAATAGCAATCGTTTTTCAGTTGTTGAGCGGCAGGCATTAAGCGCCGTGATGCAGGAGCAGGAACTATCTGCATCAGGGGCTGCCCAGCCAGGCAGCGGTCCGCAAAGAGGAAAGATTAAGGCAGCGGATTTAGTAGTGACTGCTGCGGTTACGGAATTTGAACCTCAGGCTTCTGGAGGCAGGGCAGGCATTGGAGGCGGCGGCGGTGTTGGTAGTGGTATACTTGGAGGACTATTAGGTGCAGCCTTAAACAAGGCACACATGGCATTAGATATTCGTATAGTTGATACCTCTACCTCAGAGGTCTTAGCGGCTACGCGCGTACAAGGCCAGGCATCAGATATAGCAGGCGGCGTTATGGCTGGATTTTTAGGGGGGTGGGGTTTAGGCGGCGGTTTATCGGCTTATTCTAATACCCCTATGGAAAAGGCAATACGCATCTGCATTATTGAGGCTGTTAGATACATATCTCAGACTATACCGGCAAACTACTATAAATATTAACAGGGGTCTAAAGTGGGAAAACGTAAACGCAGAGGCAAACTTAACTGGCGTTCAAAAAGGGCAAATAAAGGCAGAAAGCCTTGCCTTGGATAGATATGGAGCCCCGAAGAGGTTTGTATCTTTTAGCATACCTTATAGTGGGCGGGCTTATTTTATTTTTATCCGGGATTGTTTTATACAGCAGTTTAAAGTACATTAAGGTATATAAAGAAAGTATAACAGTTAAATAACACTTTAGTCTATAATATACAGAACAAAGGCATTCCTTGTATAACCCGCCTTATGAGAAATCCTTTCATATTTTTATCGCAGTCTAAGATTAAAGTTGAAGGAGCGACTTATGGCATATAAGTTATTGGTTGTAGACGATGACAAGGATATTGTAGAGACCACTAAGAACTTGTTATCGCGCGAAGGGTATGTAGTTGTAACCGCCCTTGACGGAGAAGAGGCTTTGAATAAGATTAAAGAAGAAAACCCGGATATAATTATCTTAGACCTTAGCCTGCCTAAACTTAATGGTTTTGAGGTATTGAAGGAAGTCAGGGATAAATTTAAAGACAGATGGAGACCTGTAATCATATTAAGTGGGGCAACGGAGTTAGAATCTGTCAAAAAATGTTACAGTTTGGAGGCAGACCATTATTTAACCAAACCCTGCACCATAGAGATGTTGTTAAGGGGAATCAGAACTATGATTTCCCTGATGCCTTTGCGCAAAGAGGTATAAAGGTTTTTTAAAATGCCTAAAACCAAAATAATCTGCACCATAGGCCCTGCCAGTGAAAATCAAACCGTATTAAGAAAGATGTTTATCTATGGTATGGATGTGGCAAGACTTAATTTTTCGCACGGCACGCATGCCGAGCACCAGAGGCGTCTGGATTTAATCCGTAAACTTAATAGTAAATACAGAAGACATATCAGGATACTGCAGGATTTAGAAGGTTATCGCATCAGGGTCGGCAGGTTTAAAGACAACTCGTCAATTGACTTAAAAAAGAGGCAGATAATTTATCTGACTAACAGGGACGTCCTAGGTTCATTAGATATAGTGCCTTTTGATTATCAGGGCAAGTTAAGCGATATAAATATAGGCAGTTATGTTTACATAGATGATGGCAGCATTGTCCTTTTAGTAAAGGGGATTCTTAAAAATTATCTTAAGACAGAGGTGGTTGTCCCTGGGAGTTTAAAAGAGCGCAAGGGAATTAATATCCCGGGTATAAATTTAAAATTTAAAGGGCTTACAGATAAGGACAAATTTGACATACAGTTCGGGATAAAAAACAAGGTAGAATATATTGCACAGTCATTTGTAAGAGACAAAGGGGATATTTTATGCATTCGCGCCCTGCTAAAGGACTGCCACCCTGAATGTAAAATTATAGCCAAAATTGAGAACCGCCAGGGCATTAAAAATATAGACGAGATACTGGATGTTTCAGACGGTATTATGATTGCACGGGGAGATATGGGGGTGTCTTTACCCATATATGAAATACCAATTATTCAGAAGATGATTATTAAAAAATGTAACAATAAAAAAAAGTTTGTAATTACAGCCACCCAGATGCTTGAGAGTATGACGGAAAATTTAAGGCCTACCCGCGCGGAGGTTGCCGATGTGGCAAATGCAATTCTGGACGGTTCGGATTTTCTTATGCTTTCTGCAGAGACAGCCTCAGGGGAGCATCCTGTAGAGGCGGTCAGGATGATGAACGATATCATCAAGTTTACAGAGCAATCCATGGGCAGGTGTAAAAAATAAGCAGGATTTTTGATATGGAAATCAAGGTCAGGTTAAAAAATAACATAGTGGTATTTGATTTAGCAGGCCGCATAGATGTTAATTCAGCAAATCTGATTGAGGCAATAG